>Ga0210033_1000334_pt1 | contig 44892 bp, 35 predicted proteins | sample CryGeymeta201501_FD_185465 | JGI IMG/M metagenome (GOLD analysis project Ga0210033, IMG submission 185465) | Groundwater microbial communities from Crystal Geyser aquifers in Utah, USA - Crystal Geyser metaG 2015-01 (SPAdes) (version 2) | ecosystem: Environmental > Aquatic > Deep subsurface >... | reverse complement strand
GCTCGAGAGCAGGCCGGACCCACCCGTGCTGAGCGCGTCGCTCACGCGAGCCTCGTCCCAGTTCAACGGCGGGCGCACGTCGTCGGCCGTGTCGAGGGAGAGCGGATAGGTGAACTCCGCTTCGCCGCCGTGGGGCGCATGGAAGTGAATGCCCGAGGCCACGTGCAAGAGGCAGCGCTCGGTCTCGCGATCGCCGACCGTGGACTCCGAGGGAAAGACCCAGCGCACGCTGCCGTCCGCGTGGACGCGGAAGGACATCACGAAGCTGCCGCCGAGCACGTCGAGGCTGCCGTAGCGATCCTGGAAGCAACGCAGGAAGCGGCCCATGCGAGGCTCGATGCCGCGCTCGACCGTGTCGGCGCTGATCGTGCCCATCAAGCCCTCGATCTGGACGGCCTCGTGTTGGGGCCGAGCCTCCTCGTCACCGGTGGTGGGCTCGCCCTGGCCGGCGCCACCCGTCGCGGGCGCGTCGGAGTGGCATCCGAAGGCCACGCTCGAGAGCGCGAGGAAGAGGAAGGTGGTGGGGACGTTCGAACGAAGCTGCATCTGTTTCAACCCTTCAACGCGTTGGCGGCGATCACGATGCGCATGATCTCGCTCGTGCCTTCGTAGATCTCGGTGATGCGTGCGTCGCGGTAGTGGCGCTCGAGGTCGTACTCCTGCGAGTAGCCGTAGCCGCCGAAGATCTGCATCGCCTGATGGGCGACGCGCGTGGCCGTCTCGGACGCGAAGAGCTTGGCCATGGCGGACTCCTCCGAGTGGCGCAGGCCCTTCTCGGTCAGCGCGCGATCCTTCATCGAGGCGGCGCGCCACACGAGCAAGCGCGCGGCGTCGAGCTCCATCGCCATGTCCGCGATCTTGAATTGAATGGCCTGGAGCTTCGCGATGGGCTTGCCGAAGGCCTTGCGCTCCTTCGAGTAGTCGATGGCCTTCTCGAGCGCGGCGCGCGCGATGCCGAGCGCCTGCGACGCGATGCCGATGCGACCGCCGTCGAGCGTGGCCATGGCAATCTTGAAGCCCTGACCGACCTCGCCCAGACGCTGGCTGTCGGGGATGCGGCAGTCCTCGAAGAAGATGGTCGAGGAGTGGGCGGCGTGGATGCCCATCTTCTCGTCGGGCGCCTCGGAGCGATAGCCGGGCGTGCCCGTCTCCACGATGAAGGCCGTCGTGCCGCGCGCGCCCTGAGACCTGTCCGTGCAGGTGAAGACGATCATCACGTCGGCGTGGGGGCCGTTGGTGATCCAGTTCTTGCTGCCGTTGATCACCCACTCGTCGCCGTCTTTGGTGGCCACCGTGAGCATGTTCGAGGCGTCGGATCCGCTGCTCGGCTCCGTCAACCCGAAGCAGCCGAGCTTCTCGCCCGCCGCCAGCGGCTTCAGGTACGTGGCCTTCTGCTCGTCCGAACCGAACTTCAAGAGCGGGTCGCAGACCAGCGAGTTGTTGACGCTCATGATGACGCCGGTGGAGGCGCAGGCCGCGCTGATCTCCTCCATGGCCAGCGCGTAGCAGACGTTGGTCATGCCAGCGCCGCCGAGCTCGTCGGGCACCGCCACGCCCATCAGACCCAGCTCGCCCATGCGAGCGATCAGCTCCTTGGGCCAGCGCGCTTCACGGTCCAGCTCACGCGCCACGGGAGCCACTTCGCGCTGGGCGAAGTCCCGGGCCATCTGCTGAACCATCTGCTCTTCTTCGTTGAGTTCGAATTCCATAGGGGCGGCAGATTGGCGCCATTCACGGACGGGGTCAACGAGGGTCCGCACACTCGGCAAGGCGACGGACAAAGTCCGGGAGGGTCTGGCGGGATCGCGGGGCGGCTGGCACCGCGGACGTCGGCGAGACGTCACCAGGCCCGCGCGACAAGCATGCCGAAGGGCGGAATTCCGCGGGCTTTTGTTCCGGCGTCTCCTCGAACAGACTGTCGTCGTCGGACCCATCACGTACAAATCGCTGGTGGCCAACCCGTCCGCGAAGCGCACGAAGCCGCTTCCGCCGGAAGGCCATCCCTCGCGGGCCCCGTCCCTCGCGCCAGGCGCGGCAATCCCTCGCCCATGGCGGCGCCCCAAGGGGTAGTGGGCACCGCACTAAGATGGACACCCCCCTTTTCTTCATTGGAGGTCTCCTGTGGCCGCCCGCAGCCTGGCTTCCGCACGCTTCGCCGTGCCGAGCAAGCTGAGGCGACGCTCGGCCACATCGGTTTGCGCCCGCTGGGCGTCCAAGAGCTCGACGATCGTGCGCTCCCCTTCACGGTAGCCGCTCCGAGCCGCGGCCAAGAGTGCTTCGACCTGTCCCGATGTCCGTGACTCGAAGCGCGTGAGCTCGGCACGCGCGGTGCGGAAGGTCGCGAGCGCGCTCTGTACGTCTGCGTCGATGGTGCGTGTCAGTGCTTCGCTTCGAGCCATGGCGAGCGCGCGCTGGGCTTCGGCTTGCGCGCGTTGGGCCTGGCCGTGGTCGAAGATGGGGATACTGAGCGAGACACCGACCACGTAGCCATAACCATCATCGGTACCGAAGTTGTTTGCGCCGTCACGCAGATCCTCGATCTCCTTCAACTCGCGCCCGACCTGCAGGAGCACGTCCTCGCGCTCGAGGCGGTCGATGGCGTCGAGCCGCTCAGCGAGCGGACGCTCCGCGAGGTCGTGCGCCACGAGTGCTGGCCGGCGCAAACGCGGGTGTGGGCCGCGATCGGCCTCTCAGCATAGCCGTCCACCGAAGTCGGCTTGAATCTATTCTCATCTGCTATTGACGCTCCACCTCGGCAGGTGATAGCGTCGCGCCGAGTGGTGCGTTCTTGCGCCCACCCAGTCGCCCGGAGCAGGAGATGATGAGCGAACCGTGGGTCTCCGTAGAAGACGTCGCCAAGCACCTCGGCGTGGCGAAGGACTCGGTCTACCGATGGATCGAGACCAAGGGCCTGCCCGCTCACCGAGTCGGCAGGCTCTGGAAGTTCAAGCTCTCGGAGATCGACGAGTGGGTCCACGTCGGTGGGGCCGGTCGGGATGGACCGAACCAGAACAAGGAAAACGGCTGATGGCTATCAAGAAGTCCGACCTCTACTCGTCGATCTGGGCCTCGTGCGATGAACTCCGCGGTGGCATGGATGCCAGCCAGTACAAAGACTACGTCCTGTTCATGCTGTTCATCAAGTACATCACCGACAAGTACGGCAACAGCAGCGACTTCACCCCACCCGTCACCATCCCAAAGGGCGCGAGCTTCAAGGACATGATCGCCCTCAAGGGAAAGAGCGACATCGGCGACAAGATCAACACCCAGATCATTCAACCGCTCATCGACGCCAACGCGCGGCTCGCCCGCAGCGACTTCCCTGACTTCAACGATCCGAACAAGCTCGGCGAAGGCCAGGCTATGGTGGATCGCCTGACGAATCTGATCGGCATCTTCCAGAAACCTGAACTCGACTTCTCGCAGAACCGCGCCGACCACGACGACATCCTCGGCGACGCCTACGAGTACCTGATGCGGCACTTCGCCACCGAGAGTGGCAAGAGCAAGGGGCAGTTCTACACCCCCGCCGAGGTCAGCCGCATCATCGCCCGAGTGATCGGCATCTCCCCGAAGAACACCAAGGCGTCCACGACCGCCTACGACCCGACCTGCGGCTCGGGCTCGCTGCTCTTGAAGGTAGCCGCCCAGGCCGGCAAGCACATCACGCTCGAAGGGCAGGAGAAGGATGTGACCACCGCGGGCCTCGCCCGCATGAACATGATCCTGCACGACTTCCCCACGGCCAACATCCTCTCCGGCAATACCCTGGCCGCGCCGAAGTTCAAGGACGGCGAGAAGCTCCGCACCTACGACTACGTCGTCGCCAATCCACCGTTCTCCGACAAGACCTGGACCACCGGCCTCACGCCATCGAAAGATCCGTTCCAGCGCTTCGCCTGGGGGGAGCCGCCCACGAAGCAGGGCGACTACGCCTACCTGCTGCACATCATCCGCTCGATGAAGGGCGCGGGCAAAGCAGCCTGCATCCTGCCCCATGGCGTGCTCTTCCGCGGCAACGCTGAGGCCGCAATCCGCCAGCAGCTCGTCCGCTCCGGCATCCTCAAGGGCATCATCGGTCTGCCGGCCAACCTCTTCTATGGCACCGGCATCCCCGCCTGCATCGTCGTGCTCGACAAGGAGAACGCCGCCGGTCGCAAGGGCGTGTTCATGATCGACGCCTCCAAAGGCTTCATCAAGGACGGCAACAAGAACCGCCTGCGCGAGCAGGACATCCACCACATCGTCGACACCTTCACCAGGCAGGCCGACGTTTCACGCTACGCTCGGATGGTGCCGCTGGACGAGATCGCCGGCTCGAAGAACGACTATAACCTCAACCTGCCGCGCTACATCGACAGCACCGAGCCCGAGGACCTGCAGGACATCGACGGCCACCTGCGCGGCGGGATCCCGGAGCGTGATCTCGATGCGCTCGGCGCGTACTGGAAGGTGCTCCCCAGCGTGCGCGCCGTGTTGTTCGAGTCCGCAGGGCGCCCCGGCTACGCGCGCCCGAAGCTGCCGCTCACCGACGTGAAGCCCGCCATTCTCGGCCACACCAAGTTCGCGGCTTTCCAGAAGAAGGCAACGAAGGGCTTTGCTGAGTGGCGCAAGGCCACGACCCCGCGCCTCACCGGGTTCGCCAAGGACGGCCACCCGAAGGCGCTGATCGAGACCATCGCCGAGGAGCTGCTCGCCGCGTTCCGCCAGGCGCCGCTGCTCGATGCCTACGACATCTACCAGCACCTGATGGACTGCTGGGCCGAGACGATGCAGGACGACTGCTATCTCATCGCCGCCGACGGTTGGGTCAAGGGAGTTCAGCCGCGCGAGATCCTGCGGGTCAAGGACAAGAAGAAGAAGCTCACCTGGCCGGAGCCGCACGACTACCTGAAGGGCAAGCGCCGCTTCAAGTCGGACCTCGTTCCGGCGTCGATTCTCGTCGGCCGCTATTTCGCTGCCGAACGCGGTGCCATCGAAGCGCTCGACCACCAGCTCGCGACGCTGGAGCAACAGCTCGACGAGATGCGCGAAGAGAACAGCGGCGAGGAAGGACTCCTGGCCGAGGTGATCGAGGGCGAGGGTGACAAGCAGAAGATCGCAGCCAAGGCGGTGAAGGCGCGGCTGAAGGAGATTGGCAAAGACCCCCTTTACGCCGACGAGCGAGCGGCGCTCGATGCGTACGCTGACCTGCTCGAACGGCAGACCGCGGCCAAGGCCCGGCGCAAGGACGCGCAGGAGGACCTGGACCAGAAGATCGACGCCAAGTACCCCAAGCTCAGCGAGGCCGAGATCAAGACGCTGGTGGTGGACGACAAGTGGATGGCCCGTCTGTCGGCCGCCGTGCAGGGCGAACTCGATCGCGTCTCACAGACCCTGACCGGCCGCATCCGCGAGCTGGCCGAGCGCTACGCCACGCCGCTGCCGAAGCTTGTCGACGAGGTGGAGACGCTTGCCGCCAGGGTCGAGGGGCATCTGAAGAAGATGGGGGCGTCATGGAGGTAAGGCCCGGGTACAAGCAGACAGAGGCTGGTGTATTCTCGGAGGACTGGATCACTGAGTCGTTCGGCAAGCTCTTCGCGTTCTCGAACGGAGTCAATGCAGATAAGCGGGCCTATGGGCAGGGCCTTCGCTTCGTCAACGTGTTGGAGCCGATTACGTACTCGCACCTCTACGGCCCGGAGATTCCTGGCCGAGTGTCCCTCCCTGACTCAGTGGCAGCAGCATATGCCGTCAAGAATGGTGACGTTCTCTTCAATCGCACGTCGGAGACAGATGCTGACCTCGGATTAGCTGCAACGTACCTTGGCACGGAGAACGTCGTCTTCGGTGGCTTCGTGATTCGAGGACGACCGACCGACGAACGCCTGGATCCAACGTATTCCGGCTATGCGCTGCGGGCGCCAGCTATTCGTTCTCAGATCATCCGAATCGGGCAAGGAGCGATCCGTTCGAACATCGGCCAGCAGAACCTCAAGCTCGTGATCGCCCCGATCCCGCCGAAGGCCGAGCAGCGAGCCATCGCGTCAGCGTTGAGCGATGTGGATGGACTGCTGGGCGGGCTGGATCGGCTCATCGCCAAGAATCGCGACCTCAAGCAGGCCGCCATGCAGCAGCTCCTCACCGGCCAGACCCGCCTCCCCGGCTTCCGCGGGGAGTGGGAGGTGAAGCGGTTGGGGAAGTTGGGCACGTTCCTGAAGGGCAGCGGCGTGAAGAAGGACGAAGCTCGGAGTGGCGTGCTGCCCTGCATTCGATATGGCGAGATCTACACGCACCACAACGACTACGTCAGAGCATTCAACTCCTGGATCTCTCGCGAGGTGGCCGAGACGGCGACCCCGTTGCGAAGTGGAGATATCCTGTTCGCAGGTTCGGGCGAAACGAAAGAAGAAATCGGTAAGTGCGTGGCGTTCGTCGACGACGTCGAAGCCTACGCGGGAGGTGACATCGTCATCCTGAGGCCGAGCGGGGTCGATTCCTTGTTCCTCGGCTACCTCCTCAATACACCTCCCGTCGCCTCACAGAAGGCCAGTCAAGGCCAAGGGGATGCTGTCGTTCATATCGGCACAAACGCCTTGGCGAGCATCAACTTGTCGCTGCCTCGTCTGGACGAACAATCCGCCATCGCGGAAGTTCTGTCCGACATGGACGCCGAGCTGGCGGCGCTCGAAGCCCGACGCGACAAGACCCGCGCCCTGAAGCAGGCGATGATGCAGGAGCTGCTCACCGGCCGGACGCGGTTGGTATGAAGGAATCCCAGCACACCGAGTGGAAGGAGTCGTGGCGCGACGAGCATCTGCGCGTCGTCTGCGGCTTCGCCAATGCCGAGGGCGGCGCGCTGGTCATCGGCCGCAACGACAAGGGACAGGTGGTCGGCGTTCCCGACGCCGCACGACTGCTCGAGGAATTGCCGAACAAGACCCGCGACCTGCTCGGCATCGTGGTCGAGGTCAATCTGCGCAGCAAGGGCGGCAAGGACTACCTCGAAGTCGTGACACCGGCCTTTCCCTCGCCGATCAGCTATCGGGGGCACTACTACCAGCGCAGCGGCAGCACTCTGCAGGAACTGAAGGGCGCAGCGCTGGACCGCTTCCTGTTGCGGCACTATGGCCGCACCTGGGACGGTTCGCCACTTCCGGGCGTTGCGGTGGGGCATCTTTCCACGTCTGCCATAAAGCGTTTTCGCCGGTTGGCGGCGAACACTGGTCGCCTGGATGCCGCCGCGTTGCGGGAGCCCGATGCCAAGCTGCTGACCAGACTGAAGCTGTTTGAAGGCAAGTACCTCAAACGCGCTGCCGTGCTGTTGTTCCATCCCGATCCGCTGGTGTTCGTCACCGGCGCTTTCGTGAAGATCGGCTTTTTCCGCTCGCAGTCGGATCTGGTCTACCACGACGAGGTCAATGGCGATTTGTTCTCGCAGGTCCAGCAGGTGCAGGACTTGTTGTTGACGAAGTACTTGAAGGCCGCGGTAACCTACGAGGGCATCGTGCGCGTGGAGCGTTTTCCGGTGCCGCGCGAAGCCCTGCGCGAGGCGGTGCTGAACGCATTGATCCACCGCGACTACATGGCGCCCGTGCCGGTTCAGATCCGGGTGTACGACGACAAGCTCGTGCTTTGGAATCCGGCGGTGCTGCCGGAGGGCTGGACGCAAAAGACCTTGCTCTCGCTGCACCAGTCACACCCGCCCAATCCTGACCTTGCCAATACGTTCTTCCGCGCTGGCGAAATCGAGGCGTGGGGCCGAGGCATCGAGCGCATGTGCGCCGAGTGTCGCGCTGCGGGGTTCCCGGAGCCTGCCATCACTTTCGACCAAACCGGTCTGTTGGTGACCTTCGTGTTTTCGAGCGGGTACCGCAAGCTGATTGAAGGCGTGAACGTCGGCGCGGCTGGTCGCCGCACCCCCGAAGTTACCCCCGAAGTCACCGACCCAGTCACCGACCCAGTCACCGACCCAGTCACCGACCCAGTTGATCAAGTGCTGGTGATACTGGCGGACCAGCCATTGGCGCCTTCGTTGATTCAGGAACGCCTGGGCTTGAAACACCGCCCCACCTTCCGTGCCAACTACCTGCGCCTGGCGTTGGGCCAAGGGTTCATCGAAATGACATTACCTGACAAGCCCAACAGCCGTCTGCAGCAGTACCGACTCACCGAAGCCGGCCGCGCCAGATTGGCTGCCATCAGGAAGGCCCGCTGATATGGGAAGAACCGAACAGCCCCGCTCCGAACGCCGCACGCAGAACCGCGTCGTTGCGCTGTTCCGGGACACCCTCGGCTACCGTTATCTCGGCGAGTGGAACAAGCGGGCGAACAACCGCCCGATCGAGACGGCGCTGCTGCGCGACAACCTCACTGCGCGCGGCTACTCGCCCGCTCACATCTCCGCTGCGCTGCAAAAGCTGGAGACGGCCGCCGATGCCACCGGCATCACGCTCTACCAGGCCAACCTGGGCACCTACCAGTTCCTGCGCTACGGCGTGCCGGTGCAGATTGCGGCGGGCCAGGCGCACGAGACGGTGCACCTCGTGGACTGGGAGCACCCGGAGAAGAACGAGTTCGCGCTGGCCGAGGAAGTGACGCTCAAGGGCGGCTACCAGCGCCGGCCCGACATCGTGCTCTATCTCAACGGCCTGGCGATCGCCGTGCTCGAGCTGAAGCGCAGCTCGGTGGAGCTCGGCGACGGCGTGCGGCAGCTCATCACCAACCAGGAGGAGATCTTCAACAAGGGCTTCTTCAGCACCGTGCAGCTCGTGCTGGCCGGCAGTGATTCGCAGGGGCTGCGCTACGGCACCACCGGCACGCCCGAGCAGTTCTTCGTGGCGTGGAAGGACGAAGCGGTGTCTGGCGCGGCACCCGCCGCCGGCGCGCTGCTCGACCGGCCGCTCGCCCAGCTCTGCAACAAGACCCGGCTGCTCGATCTGATCCGCAACTTCATGATCTTCGACGCCGGCCAGAAGAAGGTGCCACGACCGCACCAGTTCTTCGGCGTCAAGGCCGCCCAGGATCGCATCGCCAAGCGCGAAGGCGGCGTCATCTGGCACACGCAGGGCAGCGGCAAGAGCATCTTGATGGTGCTGATTGCCAAGTGGCTGCTGGAGCACGACCCCGACGCGCGCATCCTCGTCATCACCGACCGCGACGAGCTCGACAAGCAGATCGAGGGGGTGATGAAGAACGCGGGCGTGATCGGCGCCGAGTCCCCATCGCCGCGCATCACCTCGCGAGCAGAGTTCGTGGAGAAGCTCGGGGCCGCCACGCCGCGTCTGCTCTGTGCGCTCATCCACAAGTTCGACGCCGCGGATCTGAAAGGCGAACCCCCGCCCGTGACGGGCCGCTTCTACATCTTCGTCGACGAGTGCCACCGCACGCAGGGTGGCAACATGAACAAGCAGATGAAGCGCTGGCTCGAGGGCGCGATCTTCATCGGCTTCACCGGCACGCCGCTCCTGCGCAAAGACAAGGTCATGACGCGGGACGTCTTCGGTACCTATATCCACACCTACAAGTTTCATGAGGGCGTGGCCGACGGCGTGATCCTGGACCTGAAGTACGAGGCTCGCGACGTGCCCCAGCGGCTCACCTCTCGGGCCGCCATCGACAAGTGGTTCGAGCAGAAGACCAAGGGCCTCAACAGCTTCCAGAAGGCGGTGCTGCGCAAGCGCTGGGCGACGATGGAAGAGCTGATGAGCGCCGGGGAGCGCAAGCAGCGCATCATCGCCGACATCATCGAGGACTTCAGCCTCAAGCCGCGCCTGAACAACGACCGTGGCACCGCAATCCTAGTCGCCCCTTCGATCTACGACGCCTGCCACTATTTCCGACTGTTTCAGAACACGAGCTTCGGACCGTACTGCGGGATCATCACGTCCTACGAGCCGAACCACAATGCGATCTCCCGCGAGCCGGCCAATAGCGACGAGCGCTACAAGTTCGACACCTACACGATGCACGTCCTCAAGCGCGGCCAGAGCACCAAGCAATACGAGGAGGAAGCCAAGAGACGCTTCATCGAAGAGCCGGCGAACATGAAGCTGCTGATCGTCGTCAGCAAGCTGCTGACCGGCTTCGATGCGCCGAGCTGTACGTACATCTACCTCGACAACGAGCTGCGCGATCACAACCTGTTCCAGGCGATCTGCCGCACCAACCGTCTCGATGGCGACGACAAGGACTACGGCCACATCGTCGACTTCAAGGAACTCTTCGGCGACGTGCAGGAGGCGATCGCTGTCTACAGCTCCGACGAGCTGGACATCGACGAGGGCGGCGGTGGGGACAACAACGTCCACCTCAAGAACTGGCTGGAAGAAGGCAAGAAGAAGCTCGACGAGGCCCGTGAGGCCCTGCGCTACCTGTGCGAGCCGGTCGCGCTACCGCGCGAGGTGGAGCAGTTCCTTCACTACTTCTGCGGCGACGCTGCGAACCCGAACGCCCTGAACGACACCGAGGCGCTGCGGATCTCGTTCTACAAGGCGGTCGCCGTCTTTGTCCGTGCCTTCGCAGCCATCGCGCAGAACCTCGCCGAAGCGGGGTACTCCGACGCCGACGCGGCCGCCCTGCAGAAGGACGTCGAGTTCTACTGCGAGATCCGCGCCGCCATCAAGAAGCACTCGGGCGAGGAGCTCGACATCAAGCCTTACGAGGCGGACATGCGCCACCTCATCAACACCTACATCCAGGCCGACCCAGCGGCTGACCTGGGCGACCTGGGCGAGATGTCGCTGACTGACCTCATTATCAAGACCGGAATCCACGACGCCATCGCCAAGAAGCTCAACCAGAAGGGCAAGCTCACCAAGAACGCCATCGCCGAGGGGATCATCAACAACGTCCGCAAGACCATCATCCGGGATCAACTCACGGATCCTCGGTTCTACGAGCAGATGTCGAAGCTGCTCGACGATCTGATCAAACAGAACCGTTCGGACGCGGCAGCCTACGAGGAGTTTCTCCACAACGCCGAGGCGCTGGTGAAGCGGCTAGCCGTCAACGAACCCGACAAAAATGTACCCGCCGCCCTGCATGGCAAACGGGAAGCGTCAGTGATCTACAACAACCTGCAGCGGATTCTCGCGACGGGGCGCACTAGTGCAGCGGGCGTCGCTGAGACCCATCCGGAATACGGTGATGAGCGCCTCAGGTTGTCGCTCGAGATCGACCGGGTTATGCGCGAGCGGGCTCCCGCTGGTTGGAAAGGGGATCAGGCACGCGAGGCGCAGGTTCTCAACGCCCTCTTCCCGCTGCTCGATCGCAACCGTGAGGCGACCCTCGCGCTATTCGAACTCGTGAAGAACCAGCCAGGGTACTGATGACTGAGACGATCCAGCTCGGCGATATCTCGATCGCGATGACCCGCAAGGACATCAAACATGTCCACCTGTCGGTGCATCCGCCGCTGGGTCGCGTAAGTCTTGTCGCACCGACCGGAACGCGCTCGGAGGTCGCGCGGGCCTACGCGATCTCGAAGCTCGGATGGATCCGCGAGCAGCGAGCAAAGCTGAACGGCCAGGCACGGGAGACTCCTCGCCAGTTCATTGAGCGCGAGAGCCATCACCTCTGGGGTCGACGCTATCTGCTGTCCGTCGTCGAGAAGGACGAGAAGCCGTCCGTGCGGCTCAGTCACCGCAAGATCACTCTGCGCGTGCGGCCGGGCAGCAGCATGGCGAAGCGAGAGGAGGTCATGCACGACTGGCACAAGGCGTTGCTGCATGGCCTCGTGCCCCAGCTGATCAGGAAGTGGGAGGCGAAGCTCGGCGTCACGGTGGCCGGCTACTACCTGCAGCGGATGAAGACGAAGTGGGGAGGGTGCAATCACCGCGCGGAACACATTCGGTTGAACACAGAGCTCGTGAAGAAGCCGAAGGACCTCGTGGAGTACGTGGTCGTGCACGAGATGCTGCACCTTGTCGAGCCGACGCACAGCGAGCGCTTCATCGGGCTCCTGGACAAGCACTACCCAACCTGGCGGGAGGCGCGCGGCGAGCTGAACGCTCTGCTCCTCTCGGCCGAAAAGTGGAGCGAGTAGCTTGCGAGCCTGGAGCGCGAGGATGAGGACCACGGACTGCGGAAACACAGCCCACGCCCGCACTGTCCCGGGGAGCACCTCGCCCTGCTTTGCCCACCTGGGCGTGCCGCGTGTGCCGCCCGGGAGGTATGCGATGGACTTCACCGCTGTTGCGCTCACGGCCCTGCAGGTGGTTTCGCCGGTGCTGGTCGCCGCGCTGACCTGGGCGGCTGCCAAGCTGGCGAGGTTCATTCGAAGCAAGGTCGACAACGAGTACCTGCACGCCGTGATGAGGCATAACGATCCTTCGGCGGTCGGTCGGGCCGGAGCGCTCGCCGGCGCGTGTTCGCCCCTTGCCTGCTGGCGGCTCGCGTGAACGACTGCCGGCATGAGACTCCAGCACCCTGACCGCCCCTTCGGCCCCCCGCCACTTACGCGGCCATCGAGGAGTCGTGCCCGGACTGCCCCGGACGGCTCTACGGCCTCGACGTCACCCTCCACGTTGGCGAGCGGCATCTCGGCGGCGGGAGCTCGCACAACCCGATGGCCCGGGACCTGGGCGCCCGCGGAGTGCCCACCCACCAGCGCACCATGGGCCGGAGCTTCAGGGACTTCGTGGCGCTGACTGCGCTCGCCAGGGCTGACGACGAGGCGTGGTGCGAGCGGCTTCGAGCCCAGGGCGGCATCGTGCTGATGTGCGACCGAGTCCAGTTCGAAGACCGCTCGCCGGCGCTGTGCCTGGCGTGGGATGCGCTGAGCGGCGAGCCGCTGTTTGGGGAGCGCAAGCTCTACAGGGGCAAGGAGGACCTGGTCCCGCTGCTCGAGGGGGTCCGCGACATGGACGTCCCGGTCATCGGCATCGTGACGGACAAGCAGAAGGGGCTGGTCCCCGCAGCAAAGGACGTCTTTTCCGGGGTGCCGTACCCGTCCTGCCACAGCCACCTCCTGAGGAGCTGCGCCAAGCCCCTGGAGCCGACACGAGCGCACTGGGGCAAGCCGTCCGCCGCCGGGCGGACGAGGTTCGCAGGCTCGGCAGGCAGGTCGCCAAGGGCGGGGACTCCGAGGCCGAGGGCGCGGACGAGGCGGATGGCCTGTCCGAGCAGGAGCTGGTCCGGCAGCGGGCCGAGTTGGTGCAGGTCAACAGCCGGGTCAGTGGCAAGGCTCCGCTCAAACCTCCAGAACTGAACCGCCACGAGCGCATCGAGCAGCTCCGTGCCGTCGTCGACGAGGCACGAAAAAGCGGGGCGCGGAGCACGGCGAGGTCGAAGGATGGCCCCTGCTCGACAAGCTGAGCGGGGCCCTTCGACCGACCTGGCACGAAGCCAGGACCGCCGGCCGGGTGGTGCGTCACCCCGGGGTCCTCCGTGGCGTCGCCCGGGAACTGTCCGCCAAGCCCGACCGTCCAGACCGCCCCGCATCGGCCGAGGAGGCCCGGCGCCACGACCCACAGCGTGGTCACCAACCTCGGCGCGCAGGCCCTGATCGCCTACCACCAGGTGCGCCAGACCGGGGCGAGGTCGCAGCTCGCTGCGGCCGACCTGACCGCAGAGAGCTTCGCGCAGGCGAGGGCCCGGCTTGCCCAGGTGGAGGTGCCGGCCACTCGCCGGCGGTCGCTAGGCCGCAGCCTCCGCCAGCGGCTTCGCGTCCTCCGCGACTCCTGGCTCGGCCACCGAACACCAGACGGATAAGCCTAGTCACGCGACCAGGCGAGGCAATGCGGAAGCATCGTCGAGGAGCGGCCGGCCGTGCCTGGCGGCTGTCCCGCCGCGGAATTCGGGTGGTTTCAATCCGTTCGGTGCTCTAGCGTCCCGCCCGTGAACGCCGCCCTCCCCTCGCCGAGCCAGACGACGTGTGCAGGCCCGCGCGATCCGACGCCTGGGCCCCTTCACATGGCCCGCCGCAAACAACCGCCAGCCCATCGCCATTGCTCGGAGAGCTGGGAGCAACCCGCCTCCGGCGACGCGCGCCTCCTCGTCGTCGCCGACACCCACAGCAACCCCCACCCGGCCACGGACGAGCGCATCGCCGAGCTCAGGCCGGACGCCATCCTGCACGCCGGAGACATCGGCGACCTCGCCGTGCTCGACGCGCTCAGACGGCACGCACCCCTCTTCGCCGTGCGCGGCAACATCGACGCGCGAGTCGCGGAGCTGCCCGACTCCCTCGACCTCATGCTCACGCTCGACGGCGAGCCGCGCTTCTCGATCTTCCTGACGCACATCGCCCTCTACGGCCCCAAGCTGCTCCGCCCCGCCGCCGAACGCGCGCACAGGCACTCGTGCTCCCTCGTCGTCTGCGGCCACTCCCACGTCCCCTTCCTCGGTCGCGACAAGGGCCTCACCGTGTTCAACCCCGGATCCATAGGCCCGAGGCGCTTTCACCTGCCCATCACCATGGGCCTCATCGCCCTCGAGGACTCGAGGCTGTCCGTGAAGCACATTGACGTCGAGACCGGCGAGGTGTGGCTGCCGTAGAGGGGTGCGGCTCCTCCGGCGCTCCGTGTCCGTGGTCTGACTCGGAGACGGCAGTCGCACTCGCGATCAATCAGCGCGTACATGCCCTACGCAAACACGCGGCGCCCAGGTGGACGCCGCGTGTGGGTGGTTCGGAATGGCTACTCGGTCTTGGGAGCCGGGGCCGCGGCCTTGATCGCCGCGACGGGCTGGGCCGCGGCGCTCGCGGTCGATTGGGAGCGCGTCATGGTCGCGATCAGATCGATGGGCAGCGGGAAGACCACGGTAGTGTTCTGCTCCACGCCGATGTCCACGAGGGTCTGCAGGTAACGCAGCTGAATCGCCGAGTGGGTCCGGTCGAGTACGCGCGCGGCCTGGTCGAGCTTCTCGGACGCCTGGAACTCACCCTCGGCGGCGATCACCTTGGCGCGACGCTCACGTTCGGCTTCGGCCTGACGCGCCATGGCGCGGCGCATGCTCTCGGGCAGCTCGATGTCCTTGATCTCGACGGCCGTGACCTTCACGCCCCAGACGTCGGTCTCCTGGTCGATGATCTTTCGCAGCATCTCCGAGATGGTCTCGCGCTGGGCGAGGATCTCGTCGAGCTCGTGCTGGCCCAGGATGTTGCGCAGCGTGGTCTGGGCGAAGAGCGAGGTCGCGGTGCGATAGCGCTCGATGCGCAGGACCGCGTCCACGGGGTTCATCACGTTGAAGTAGATGACGGCGTTGACCTTGATCGTGACGTTGTCCTTCGTGATCACCTCCTGGGGTGGGACGTCCATGGTCACGGTGCGCAGGTCGATGCGCACCATCTTGTCGATGATGGGCCAGACGATCCGCAAGCCGGGCTGCTTGATGCTCGCGGGGTTCACCTTGCCGAGCCGGAACAGCACGCCGCGTTCGTATTCCTTCACGACACGCAGCGAGATGATCAGGACGACCAGGGCGAAGGTCACAACGAGGGTCAAGTAGGGCATCGAATCTCCGTATCCATGGCTCGCTCCGCGCGGAATGCGCGGCGAAGCCATGGAAATAGCGTAAGCATCCCGGGGGCGCGCGAAAGGTTTGGGTGCAGATCGACTCATGTCGGGTCACGCAGCCTCCGGCAACTGCTGAGCAATCGCGGTCTGGAGCCGCTCTGGCGCGCAGTTGAGTCGAGCGGCGGCGCGTAAGCGGTCGTGCACGAACTGCTCGAAGCCGGTCCAGTCGCGGTTGGCCTCGACGCACCGGAGCTGGAGGACGGCCTGGGCGCGTTCTCGGATCCAGCGCATGCCACCATGGTCGCACCGGCGACCGCTGAGGTTCTTGACCGCGCCCTCGACGATGCCGGTCGAGATGACGAGGTCGCGGCGCCGCAGCCAGCCGTACTGAAGCTTGGAGGCACGCCTGGCGATGTAGTTGCGGGCCTTGCGCAGCCGGTCGCGACGGCCCTTGGTCCCGGGGCCGGTCTTGGCGATGAGGTCGAGCCGGCGGGCCATCTCGTCGAGCAACGCCTCGACATCGTCGTCGAAGAGTCGATCCTTCTGCGTCTCGACCCAGGCTTTCAGCTCGGCGCTGCCCTCGGCAAGGAAGCAACCGCCCGCCTCCCAGAGCGTCTCGAAGACGTGGTCGCAGTCGATGGTGTGCAGCGCCTGGGACAGGTATTCCGCCCCGAGCTGGGCGTAGTCGGGGTCGCCATCGGTGACGAGCTGCACCATTCGCCCGCTGTCCCGCGTGAAGCCGCGCTTGTCTGCCTCGCGGCGTGCAATGGCGAAGGCGTGGCGCTTGGGTCCGAGCGAAGCGTAGTTCCGACGGTTGACCGGTCCCTCGAGACGACGAGTTCCCCGCCGTCGCCGCGTGTACATGACGACCATCGTGGCCACCTTGCCGTTCTTGGCCTTGTCGCCCTTCTTGCGGCGAGGCTGCTTGGGATGCCGCGCTGGTTTGTCGCGGCCCCGCTGACGAGGCGAGCTCGACCTCGGACGAGCGGCTCGTTTGCGGCGACGCCGCCGAAGCTCCCTCTCGGTCGCCGTGCCCCGGATCTGGGCCCGGCTGCACCCGAAAGGTTTGCGCCCTCCGATTTCGGCGTTCACGATACCGTTTCCTTGCACGCGCTCGCAGGCCTCGGAGGTGCCGACGCCTGCTCTTCACACACGTTTTGCGGCAGGGTCCCTTTCACTCAAAGCCGAGAACGGGCATGCTCGATCCGCGTGGCCTCCGGGGTTGCCGCAGGAGAGTGATTCTGATGATTGACTTCGCCTCACGCCTTTCGTCGCATGCGACTCGCCCCCTCACTCGATTGTTGCTCCTGACCAGCGCGATCATCCTGAGCGGCTGCGCGGCGGGCGCCGGTGGTGGAAATGGGGGCCACGGAGACGCCGCCGTCGATGGACGCGCGGGCGACGCGAGCGCGGACGCTGCGGCCATCGACGCGGGCGACTCGGGCAGCGCGACGACCGATGGCGCGACGACCGATGGCGCGACGACGGACGGCGCGACGACGGACGGCGCGGCGGGCGATGGCGCGGCCGATGGCAGCGCCGACGCGGGCGACGTCGACGGCGGCATCGGCAGCACGCCGCGTGTATGCGCCGCGAGTGAGACCTGCGACGACGGCCTCGACAACGACTGCAACGGCCTGGTCGACGACGGCTGCGCTTGCGTGCCCGGCGACACCAGCACTTGCTTCCTCGGCGATCCTGCGCGTCGCGGCATCGGCGCGTGCATGGACGGCACCATGGTGTGCGAGGGCACGTTCGAGTTCGGCACCTGGAGCGCGTGCACGGGTGGCACCGTGGAGTCACCCGAGGTCTGCGACGCGGCGGGTGTGGACGAAGACTGCAACGGCGCGCCCAACCAGGGCTGCGAGTGCTCCATCGGCGATCCCGACGTCGTGTGCGGCTCGGACGTCGGCGCATGCAGCGCGGGCGCCCAGCGCTGCGTGGACGGACGCCGCACGGCCTGCGAGGGCGCCACGGCCCCGGGCCTCGAGACCTGCAACGGCATCGACGACGACTGCGACGGCGTGGTGGACGACGGCCTGTTCGAGGCCTGCGGCAGCGACGTGGGCTCGTGCCGCATGGGTCGCCGCACCTGCGTGGACGGCAGCTACGGTGCGTGCGAAGGCGAGCAGGGGCCGACGATGGAGTTGTGCGACGGGTTGGACGACGATTGCGACGGCATGGTCGACGAGGACGTCACGCGGCCCTGCGGCTCGGACCTGGGTCGCTGCATCGCGGGCGTGGAGACGTGTACGGACGGCCTCTTCGGCGCCTGCGTGGGCGCAGTCGACCCCACCGGCGAAACCTGCAACGGCGTGGACGACGACTGCGATGGCACGGTCGACGAGGGCTTGAGCAGAAGCTGCGGCTCCGACCTGGGCGTGTGCACGGCCGGCGTGCAGACCTGCGTCGGCGGTAGCTTTGGCGCCTGCGCGGGCGAGGTACTCCCGGGCGCGGAGGTCTGCGACGGAGTCCTCGACGACGACTGCGACGGCGCGGTCGACGAGGGCTGCGGCTGCACCTCGGGTTCGACGCGAGGCTGCGGCAGCGGCGTCGGCGCGTGCGTGGCCGGTACGCAGACCTGCGACTCGAGCGGCTCCTGGGGCACGTGTGTGGGCAGCGTCGATCCAGTGATGGAGCTGTGCAACGGCGTCGACGACGACTGCGACGGCGTGGTCGACGAGGGCTGCGACTGCATCACCGGTGCGACGCGTAGCTGCGGCACGAGCGTGGGCGTGTGTACGACGGGGCTCGAGACCTGTGACGCGGCCGGCCATTGGGGTTCATGCACGGGCGCGGTCACGCCGACCACCGAGGTCTGCAACATGCTCGACGACAACTGCGACGGCGCGGTCGACGAAGGCGGCGTCTGCCCGCGCTTCCCGCCGACTGCGGTCTGCCCCGCGGCCATCAGCACGACGACCGGCACGACCCGCACGCTGCTGGGCTCGGGCATGGATCCCGACGGTGGCGCTGTCAGCTTCGCCTGGACGGTGGTGGTCGCGCCCACGGGCTCCACCGCCGCGCCGACGCCGGCGAGCAGCGCGTCGGCGAGCTTCACCCCCGACGTGACCGGCAGCTACACGCTGCGCCTATGCGTCACGGACGACGAGAGCGTCACCACCTGCTGCACGGTGAACGTCACGGCGGCGCCGTCGTGTGTCGCGCCTCCGGTACCTACCCTCACCGTCTGCCCCGCGAGCTGGGATCGGCGCCCGCTGGTGGAGTTTCCACCCGTGCCGGCGGGCGTGACCTACGAGCTCTTCCAGGACGCGGCGAGCGTGCCCTACGCAACCGTGACCATGACCGGCCAGAACTATTACCGACCGACCACCGAGATGGGCGCTGGCGGACCCATGCCGGGCGTGACGACGAGCCTCTATGCGCGCGCGTGCTCCAACGCGGACCCGACCTGTTGCAACGTCAGCCCGAGCGTGAACGTCTCCCTGATCGAAGCCTGCACCACGCCCATCCCGCCCGATCCAGCGAACATCGTCTTCAGCGAGTACGTGATCAACGGCGACGGCGCGTGTCCCGGGGCCGACTGCGAGGCGGGCGAGGCGATCGAGATCACCAACCTCACGAACTGCCCCATCACGCTCGAGAATCACCACTTCGGCTACTGCAACCCGAGCACCTGTGGCGCCTTCCGTTGGATGGACTTCGGCGCGACCGAGATCATCCCGCCGCGTGGCGTGTACGTGGCGATCCGCAACCAGGCGGCTTCCGCCTGCGCCTATCCCTTCTTCGGGCCGGACGATCCGGGCATCTTCGGACTGAAGGTCTCGACCCTCGACATGCAGGGCAGCAACCTCGCGAGCGGCTGGTTCAACAACAGCGGCGGCGGAATGTCGGAGCTGCGCATCGCGACAGGGCCGTGGAGCTCGATCACGGCGGGCAGCACGGTGGAGTTGGTGGCTCCCTACCGCGGCGGCGTGGCCGAGTGCTCGAGCGTCGGCTTCGACGCGGTGGACCAGTGCGGAAACATCAGCGCGGCCTCCACGCCCACGACCACGCTGACACCCAACCAGCTCGGCCGACTGTGGAAGCCCTGCGACGCCGTGGTCTCGCCCGTGCCCGCGAGCTGCATGTAGAGCAGACGCGGGCATCGCGGTCGGGGTCGCGCAAGCGCTGACCCCCCACGGCGAGATGGGCACGACGGCGACCGGCGGCCCGAGGCCCCGATCCTTGGCGCTTGATTCGCGGTCCCTCGGCGGGGCATTCTGCTCGCGTGGCGGGAGACCAAGAGACGCGCAAGAGCGAGAGCCAAGCGCGCTGCTGTGTCTGCCACCGGGAGTTCCCCGAAACGGAAGGCGACTTCCTCGCCGGCCGCTTCTTTTGCGCCAAGCACAGAGAGGACGCCCTCCGTGCTGCCGATGCGCAGCTGAGCCGCTCGGGTCTGGCCGAGACGGCGCTCCTGGCCGTCTTCGTGGGCGCGGTCGCGCTGACGCTCGGCAACGGTCCGAGCGCGTCGTTGCCGACCTCGCTCAGCATGGGCCTCTTGCTCGCGCTCGTGCCGGCCGCCATCTGGCTCGTCTTCGTGCATCGTCAGGATCGCCTCGAGCCCGAGCCCTGGGGCGTGGTCCTCGGGGTCTTCGCCCTGGGCGCGCTGCTCGGTCACGCGGTCGTGATCCCCGGCTCGCGCGTGCTCTTCGACGTGGGCCAGTGGCGCCACGCCTCCATGCTGGGCGAGGTGGTGGCCAGCGTGGGCGTGGACGGAACGCTGGCGATCCTCGTCGCCTACGTGGCGGTTCGCTACTCCGTGTACCTGACCGACGAATTCGACGAGCCCGTGGACGGAATCGTCTACGGCGTCGCCGCCTGCCTCGGCGTGGCGACCGCGCTGAACGTGCACTTCGTGATCGACACGGGCGGCGTGCTGCCGCTGGCGGGCGCGACCCACGTGGTGAACACCTCAGCGGGCCTGGTCGCGGCGGGCGCGGTGCTGGGCTACGGCCTGGGCAAGAGTCGCTTCGACCCGAAGCGCGGCGGCCTGTGGCTGACCTTGGCCTTCCCGCTCGCGGCGGGGATCGCGGGCGGCGTCGAACAGATCGCCATGGCCGCGGGGGTGCGCCACGGCAGCTTCCATCCCTGGTCGAGCCTGGGAGCCGCCCTGGCCATCGTCGCCGTCGTGCTGCTGAGCTGCCACGTGCTCACGGCGCGCATGAGGCATCAGACGCTGGCCGAGGGAAAGGCGGGCGCCAACTGATGACGACCGCGCTCCGCATCGTGGGGGCCCCACGCTTCGCCGACGTTGGTGTCTGGATGGCGGCCGCCCTCCTCTTGGGTTCGAGCGCCGCCTTCGGGCGCGTGGCCGGCCCTGACTCGCACAGCCTCGACGCCCTCGGAGGCGACGTGCACATGAACGTGCCCGCCGGCTACTCCACGACGGAAGACGCCGACGGCGTGAGCGTGCAGCGCCCTGCGCTGGGCAGCGTCGCGCCCAGCCTCGCGGTGAGGCGCATCGCGCTGCCCGCAGGCACGGATCCCGCGCTCTTCCGTGATCTCGAGCTCACGCGTATCGAGCGAGCGCGCGCCGATTCGGGCGTCGGCTACCGAACTCTGGAGGCCGGGGACACGGCAACCTTCGGGGCGGAGCACAGCTCGTTTTCACGCTACGCCGTGGTACGGGATCCGCCGCTCTCGGTCGCGGGCGACGCGGTCATGCCCATCGTGGTGGTGGGAATGGACGCCTTGGTGATGAATGGCGGCGCCGCCTACCACGTCTCGACCGAGGTCGACGCGAGCGACGAGGCCGGTGCCGCGCAGCTCGACATGTTGCTCCAATCCCTGAGGTTCGACCATTGAGGCATAGCGACAAAGAGACGCGACGCTCTGGGCGAGGCCCGCTGTCCCCGCGGATGCTCGTGGGAGTGCTGTGCCTGATCGCGGTCTTGCCTTCTCTCACGCCGCTTCGGGCGTCGGCGCAGGAGCTCACGCCCGCCGTGGCCGATCGCTGCGTACGTGCCGCCGTGAAGATCGTCGGCCTGGGCGCGGATGGCTCGGGCACGACCGGCTCCGGCAGCCTGATCGATGCGCGCGGCTACATCCTCACGAACTTCCACGTGGTGGGGCATTTGACGGCCGAGGGAGGCGTACCCGGCACGCTGATCAACGCGGAGAACCGCTACGCCATCGCCACGGTCGATTCCGCGCGACAGAGCGCGCGGCCTCGCTTCGTCGCCGCCGTCGTGCGCGCAGACGTGCGCCTCGATCTGGCGCTGCTGCGCATCGTGTCGGACGAGAGCGGACACCCCGTGCGCGGCGCGCCCTTCACCACCGTCGAGCTGGGCCACACGCGCACCCTGGGGCCGGGCTCCGCGCTCTGGGCCTTCGGCTTCCCACTCGGAGTACGGACGATCAACGTCACGGGCGGTCACGTGACGGGCTTCGAGATGAACGCGCGGGACGACGTGGCCTGGTTGCGCAGCGACGCGGAGTTCAATCCGGGCAACAGCGGCGGCATGCTGGTGGACGCCCACGGTCGCCTGATGGCCGTGCCCACGCAGGTGCTCTCGGGTGCGTCGACGCTCGAACCCGTGGAGCTGGCGCGGCCGGCGGAGCGTATCCCGGCGCGCTGGTTGGCCGAGCTGCGGCGAGGCGCCATCGACGACACGCGCATCGACGGCGTGCCGATGTTGAGCACGGAGCACCCCACGTGGGGCGAAGCCGTGGGGGACCGGGCCTGGTTCTCGCGCGGAGAGGTGGCCTACTTCCTGGTACCGCCGCACGACCGGCCCGCGCGCGTGCAGGTGGAGGGCGCCGACGTGGAGATCCTGGTCGGCACGCTCTCGGGCGAGACGCTCGCCAGCGGAAACAGCAGCGTGCGCTTGCCGCCTTCGGACGAGAATCTGCTCGGAGGGGTCGTGTTGCCGGCGCACCCGGAGCAGCCCCTGAGCTATCGCCTGATCTTCGGCGTCGACGCTGCACCCGCGCACCCGCCGCGCGTCGCGAGCACGGAGACGGCCCCGAACGCGGCGCCCTTCGTCCAAGCCGGCGCGCCCTCGGCGGCGGCCAATCCAGCCGCGCAAGCTCAGGCGCGCCCTCGCCTGCCCTACGTGACGCCTGCGCCCGGTGCGATGGCGCTGCCGGGGCCCGGACTCCCTGGGCAAGACGCTTCCGCACAGAACCAAGCTTCCGTGGGCGTCGCGCCCGGCGCGCGCGTGACCATTCGCGGGCGCATGCTCGACGCCATGACGGGGCGGCCCGTGGTCGGAGGGTTGGTGATCGTGGGTCGGCCCGGCGTGGCGCTGCGCTCCTACCTGACGGCGTTTTTGGCGGGACGCATCGGGGAACCGCAGCTCGACGCGGTGCTGGTGCAGGCGGCGCGCACGGACGTCTCGGGCCACTACACCCTGACCCAACTGCCGGCGGACACCGTCTATCCCGCGGCGGGCATGGCGCGCGACTACCCGCCGGTGATGCTGACGTTCACGGTCCATCACGAGGCCCCCGTGATCGACATGAACGCCATCCAGATGATGCGCTGATGGCGGCGCCCGCGCGCCCGCCCGCGGCCGTGCTCGAGGCGTGGGGCTTCGGTGAGGCGGCGAGCGTCCTGCCCGTGACCACCGGCCTCATCAACCTGACCTATCGGGTCGAAGAGGGCGCGCGGCACGTCGCGCTGCAGCGTCTGCATCCCATCTTCGACGCGCGTGTGAACCAGGACATCGACGCCATCACAGCGCACCTCGAGGCGGAGGGCATGCGTACGCCGCGGCCCGTGCGGACGACGACTGGAGAGCTGTCGCTCGAGGCCGAGGACGGATCCTGGCGAGCGCTCGGCTGGATCGATGGAGTCGTGCACGAGCGCGTGACGAGCACGAGCCTGGCGAGCGAAGGCGGAAGGCTCGCGGGGCGCTTCCACGCGCATCTGGCACCCCTCGAGCACGACTTCCATTTTCAACGGCCGGACGCCCACGACTTCGCGCGGCACCTCGCGGGTCTGTCCGAGGCGCTGGCGAAGCATCGCGTCCACGGCGCCCACGCCGAGGTGAAGGCGCTCGCCACGCAGATCGTCGCGCATGCTTTGCAGCTACCGCGCGTGCCCGCCCTGCCCGTGCGCATCATCCACGGCGACCTGAAGATCACCAACCTGCTCTTCGACGACGTGGGCGCCGGCGTGGCTGTGGTCGATCTCGACACGCTGGCCCACGGACGCATGGACGTGGAGCTCGGCGACGCCATGCGTTCCTGGTGCAACCCGGGCGGCGAGGACCAGGTGGACGCGGAGTTCGATCCGGAGCTCTTCGCCGCCGCGCTCGCGGGCTTTCACGAGGGCAGCTTGGGCTTGTTGTCGCAGGCCGAACGCGAAGCTGTGGTGAGCGCCACCGAGCGCATCGCGCTCGAGCTCTCGTCACGCTTCGCCCGCGACACGCTCGAAGAAGCGCGCTTCGGTTGGAACGAAGCGCGCTTCGAGAGCCGCAGCGCCCACAACCTGCATCGCGCACGGGGTCAACTCTCCCTGGCGCGCTCCATCCGCGATCAACGCGAGGTGCTGGAGCGGCTGGCACGACACGCGCTCAACGACTGAGCGCAGAGAACACGCGCGCGTCAGCGGGCGCGCTCGCCGCCGTCCACGACGAGGGTCTGTCCCGTCAGGTAGCTGCCCAGCGCGCTCGTGAGCATCAGCGCAGGGCCGACCATCTCCTCGGGCGTGGCGGCGCGTCGCATGGGGACGCGACTCAAGAGCTTCGCCCGCACGGCGTCGTCCATGACGGCGGTCATCTCGGTGTCGACCAGGCCCGGCGCGAGCCCGTTGACGCGGATGCCGTAGCGCGCCCACTCGATGGCCATGACCTTCACGGCGTGGGCCAAGGCGGCCTTGGCCGAGCCGTAGGCAAGCGAGCCCGGCTGCCCGCCGAGTCCCCACACGCTCGTGACCATCAGCACCGAGCCCTCGCCCTTCTCGCGCATCTGCGGATAGGCGGCCTGGGCTGCGGAGACGGCGCCGTGCAGGTGCACCGAGAGCATGGCGTCGAGCTCCTCCGCGGGCGTCTGTGCGGCGGGTGAGGTCGAGGCGATGCCCGCGGCGCACACGAGCACGTCAGCGCCACCGTGGGCCTGAGCTCGCGCGAAGAGCCGCTCGACGTCGCTCGCCGTGCTCACGTCGCAGGCGACGCCCTCGGCGCCCTCCCCGAGCTCCTCCGCGGCCGCGACGGCGCTCGCGAGCTTGCGCGAAGCCAGGAGCACGCGCGCGCCTTCGGCGTGGAGTCCCGCAGCGATGGCGCGCCCGATGCCGCGACTGCCGCCGGTGACGACGGCGAGCTTGCCCTCGAGGCGAGGATCGACGCCTCCGAAGTGGCTCATCGAATCGCTCGGCGCGCTCGAGCGGCGAGCGCTCCCGCCGGCGCCAGCTCGAGGTAGTGCTGGTAGGCCTCGCGCGCCGCCGGAGCGTTGTCGCCCGCCAAGGATTCGCCCAGCCAGAACCAGGCGTCCGGCGGGCAGCCGTCGATGGCCGTCGCCGCGCGGAAGGCTTCACGCGCCGCCGACAGCTCGCTGTCTCCACCCAGCAACGCCGCGCGTCCGCGCAGCATCGCCAGCTGAGCGCCCAAGGACGGCGGCCGGATGCGATGGTGCAAGGAGGTCTCGACGCGGTCCAGGATGGCCCGCGCCTCACGCGCCTTCTCGGACCTAATCAAGACACGCGCGTAGCCCAGGAGCGCCTCGGGGTGCTCGCGATCGATGGCCAGCGCGCGCTCGTATTGCGCCATGGCCTGCTCCGAGTCCTCGGCCTGGTAGAGCGCGTCCCCGTAGAGCGTGATGACATCCGTGGATGCGTTCTCATCCTGCGCCAGGGGCGCCAACGCGCGGATGCCCTCACCCGGTCGTCGCTGCGCCAAATGCACGCGCGCAGCCGTGATACGCACGATGGGTCGATCGCGATCCTGCTCGCGGATGGCCTCGAGCTGCACCTGGGCATCGTCGATGCGGCCGAGGCCCAGCAGGGCCTCGACGCGTCCGAGGCGTCCTGTCAGCACGGTCGACGTGCCATTCGCGAGCACGCTCCGCTGCGTGAGCTCTCCGAAGAGGGTCTCCGCCTCCTCGAAGCGGCCGAGATCGAGCAGCAGGTAGGCGAGCTGCGTCGTGGCGTCCACGTGGTTCGTGTTGCGTTCGAGCGCCGATCGGAAGCTGGCCTCCGCTTCCTCCGCGTCGCCCGCCATGCGCTGCGCGCGTCCGAGCAGGTAGTAGCCTTCGGCGTCGTCGGGGGCCGTCGCGACCAGACGCGACAGCGCACGGGTCGCGAGCTCGGGATCGCGGATCGCCAGCGCTGCTTCTCCCAACGCCTGGGCCGCGTCGGGATCGCCGACGGCTTCCTGGGCCAAGCGACGTGCATCCGGCAGCACGCGCTGCGCCTCGCTCGGGTTGAGCGCGACCTGGGTGCGGATGTGCAGCGCCCGAAGCTCGACGCTCGGCTCCTCGGTCGCCTCGAGCGCCGACGCGAGCACCGTCTCGGACGCCGTCAACGCCTCCACCGTGTGGACGAGGAGCGCGGCGCGCGCGCTCAGGGCCAGCACCTGGGGATCGTCGGGCGAGAGATTGGCCAGGATGCGCAGCGCCCTCAGGCCGTCACGTCGAGCGAGCAGGATGCGCGCCAAGAGCTGGCGGAACTCGGGGATCGAGGGCGCGGCCTCGACGGCCGCAATGGCTGCCTGTTGTGCGCGCGCGAGTTGATGAATCGCCATCGCTTCGGAGGCCACCATGGCGAGCAGGCGGGGCTCCGTGGCGCCCGCGCCCGCGGCGGCGTCCACCTCGGCGCCGGCCTCTTCCGTCTGACCGGAACGACGCAGGAGATGGGCGCGCGTGAGATGCGCGAGCACTTCGTCCGTCGGTGCGCCGTTCTCGAGTTGGTCGGCGAGCTGGTCCAGGGCCGCGCGAGCCTCGGCCGGATCCGCCTCGTCGGCGGTCAAGAACGCCTTCCACAGGGCGCCCCGCAGATGATCCGGGTAGCGCTGCAGCACGGCGTCGAGCAAGGGTCGAGACTCCTCGGGGTGGCCATCGTCGGAGCGCAGCTCGGCCAACGCGAGGGAAGCCGCCGCAAGCTCGGGGGCGGCCGCGGCCGCCGCGGCGAGATGATCCGACGCGTGGGAATCGCCCAGGCGCTGCTCCACACGGCCGACCAGGTAGAGCACGATCGGATCCTCGGGACCCGCAGCCAGAGCTTCGGCGGACGCGGCCCGAGCGGCGTCGAGATCGCCATGACCGATGGCCAAGGTCGCGCGCGCGGCGGGGAGCCAGGGCGAGTCCACGTGCATGTTCTCGGCACGCGCGATGGTGGGCGCGAGGTAGCCGACCTCGAAGGATCCGTCCTCGAGCGAGCGCTGCGCGTAGACGAAGAGCATCAACGCAGGGCCGTGCTTGTCGAGGGAGTTGAGATCGCGGGCCAGGCGCAGATGCCGCTCCGCGTCCACCAGGGTGGCGTGGTCGCCCTCGAAGGCCTCCGCGTGCGCCTCGACCACGAGCGCGTCGGCTTGTGCGTGCCTGCTCTCGACCCAGCGCGTGTAGCCGTACCAGCCGCCGCCGGCCGCGATCAGCGCGAACAACCAGACGCCGACCAGCATGCCGCCGATGCGCGTGCGCGTCGGACGCGCCTCCCGCTTCGCTGCCCACACCAGCGCCTCTTCCGCCGGTGGCTCGAAGATGTGACGTTCGCGCAGCATGCCGAGGATGGCGTCCACGTCCTCGGCCTCGCCCTGATGTTCGCCGAGAGCCATCGGAGGCTCTGGCAGCGCCGGCAGCCCATGATCGCCGAGAACGTCGGGCATCTCCATCGGCAGGGACGGTGCGTCCGCACGAACGACGCCGGGGAGGTCCGGAGCGTCGTCGGATCCGAACGTCGGCGCCGCGGGCGCGTCGTGCGCGAAGGGATTGGAGGCCAGCGGGGGCCCAGCCATGGGAGGCAGATCGAGCGCCGCCGGAGGAGACCAGGAGGCGGACGCGCCCTCGCGGGCGAGGTCGTCCAGCGCGGATCGCTCACGGCCGAAGTCCTCCCTGTCCCCGGGCTTGCCCACGCCGGCGAGCAACGAGCTGTTGGCCGCAGGGGATGAGTCGCGCCCGGTCGGCGCCGGACCGGGCGCTCCAGGCCCCCAGGGCGGCGCCATGCCTTGAAGATCGCCTCGGTCCATGAGCGAGGTGGCTTCTTCTTCGACGCTATCGAGGCTCGGCGGGTCCCAGGCGGGCGTCGGAGGCGAGGGGAGCCCCGCGGCCGTCGCACCCGGCGCCGCCGCGAAGGCCTTGGGCAGAGGCGGCGGGATCGAGGAGGCGCGGCGATCGCCGTAGGCCAGCGGCAAGGCGGGCGGATCCGCCAGGGGCGCGGCGGGAGGTCGCGCGGACGCGGGAGGTCGCGCGGAGGCAGCGGAGGGTGGTCGCACCGAAGCAGGCGCGCCGCCCAGGCTGGGAGCGGGCTCGACCGCCACCTTGGGCTCCCCCAGCGCAGCGTCCAGATCGGGCAGCGCAGGACGCGGCCGCGTCGGAGCGCCAGTGGAGACCTTCGGGAAACCGGCGGGCTCCGGTGGCTTCCAGGCATCGGCGGCGGGCGGCGGCGCCCACGGCTTGGCAGCCGGCGGCGTCCACGGCTTAGCAGCCGGCGGCCCAAAGGCGCTGGCCGCGGCGGGCGGAGCGGCGGGCGGCGCAGAGGACGGCGGCGCAGCGGCTGCCGGACCCCAGGCGCTGGCAGCGGCGGAGGGCGGCGACGCGAGCGGTGGAGCGGCGGCCGGCCCTGCCAGAGACGCGGCAGGCGGCCCTGCCAGAGACGCGGCCGGCGGCCCTGCCAGAGACGCGGCCGGCGGCCCTGCCAGAGACGCGGCCGCGAGCGGCGGAGCAAGGCGTGGCGCAGCGGCAACCGGCGCGGCAGGTGGCGGCGCAGCGGCGACGGGCGCGGGACGCGGGGGCGCCGCGGAGCTCGGTGCCGTCGGCGCGGGGGCCACGACCGTGGCGGCCTCGGTCGCGGTGATGGCGTGTCGCTTCTGCGACTGGTCCGCGAGCCTGGCGGAGAGCTCGGGACGTACGACGGTGGCCTCTTCGCGATCGGGCGCGGGCGGAGGCCTCGACGGAATCGGCTGCGGTGCGTCGCCCGACTCGGCGAGCCGCGCGAGACGCACGGCACGCTCACGCAAGACTTTGGCCGCGCCGTAGCCCGCATCGATCGTGAGCGCCTTGTCGAGCACCTTGACGGCGCGGGCGGGATCGCCGCGCTTGAGCAGCACCTCGCCCAGCCAGCGGTAGGGTTCTTTGGCCTGGGGCAGCGCGCGCGCGGCCTTGAGCAGCGCCTTCTGGGCGCGGATCAGATCGCCATCCATCAGCCAGGCTTGGCCCGCGACGAGCAGCAGCCGGCCCTTGTCGGGCGACTCGGCGAGCGCACTGCCGGCCACCTCCAGAGCTTCGGGTGTGCGCTGCGCGGCCAGCAATGCCTCCGCCAGGGTGGTCGCATCTTCCCGCGCCGCGTCGTTGCGATAACGGAGCAGGCGGGCGTCGAGGTTCTCGGCTATTCCCATGGGTAAGTGGCGCATCCTACCAGACAGATCCGTTGACCGGGCAGAGGAGTTGGGGCGAAAGTGCCTCCATGACGCGCTGGGTCATCTTCCTGCTCTTCGGACTCGGTTGCGCCCACGCGCCGCCCTCGGCCGCCGAGACGCTCGCCCACTTCGCCCACGCGCTGCGCGACGGGGACGCGGAGGGCGCCTACGGGCTGCTCGCGAGCGATTATCGAGCGCGCGTCTCGCTCGAGGAGTTCCGGCGGCGCCTCGAGGACAACCCTCGTGAGGCCGCGGAGGCCGCGGAGGCCCTGGCGCGTCCCGCCGAGCCGGTGGAGATCACCGCGCGCGCACCCTACGGCGATGGAGAGGTCGTGGAGCTGGTGCGCGAAGCCGACGGATTCCACATTCGCGGCGACGTGACGGAGTTCTACCCGCAGCACACCCCGACCGAGACGCTGCGCTCCTTCGTGCGCGCCATGCGTCGGGGCCGCTACGACGTGGTGCTGCGCTTCGTGCCGCGCGGCGAACGCGAGGGTGTGACGGGGGAGAGCCTGCGCAACGCGGCCACGGGTGACGACCAGGACACCATCGCGACCATGCTGATCGCCCTCGAGGCGCACGCGGACGAGCCCTTCGAGGTCCGCGGCGATCACGCCAGCCTCTCCTACGGCGGAGGGCGGATCCTGCGCCTGATCCAGGAAGACGGCGTCTGGCGGGTCGAATCGCCCGAGTGATCGCGCGCTCGACGCGCGGCCGGCTCAGCGGGTCGGCGCGCGACGGCGATCCGTCGGCTCGATGATCGTGAACTCGACGCGGCGGTTCAGCGCGCGTCCGTCGACCGAGTCGTTGGGCGCCACCGGGTTGCGGTCGCCGTAGCCCACGTAGTCGAGGCGGGCGCGAGCCACGCCCTTGCTCGTCAGGTACTCGACCACGGCCCGCGCGCGACGGTAGGAGAGGTCCACGTTGTAGCCGTGGACACCCTCGGAGTCGGTGTAGCCCTCGACGCGCACCACGCGATTCTCCGGCAGATCGGCGATCACGGAGGCGACCTGATCCAGAAGCGGCAGGCTGACGGAGCGGATGGTGTCGCGGTCGAACTCGAAGTAGACGCGCTCCGAGATCAGGATGCGGGTGTCGGTGACGGTGACGACGGCTTCGGCCGGTCCCGGCTCGGGGCAGCCGTCGTCGTCCTCGTAGTGGTCCTGATCCTCCGGCTCCATCGGGCACTGATCGACGCCGTCGAGGATTCCATCCTCGTCGTTGTCCGGCTCGGGGCAGCCGTCCGTGTCCTGATAGCCGTCGAGATCCTCGGACTGCATCGGGCACTGGTCCGCGGCGTCGAGGATGCCGTCGGCGTCGTTGTCCGCGTCCGGGCAGCCGTCCTCGTCGAGGAAGCCGTCCACGTCCTCCGCGTCGTTGGGACACTCGTCCACGTCGTCGGGGATGCCGTCGGCGTCGTTGTCCGGATCGGCGCAGAAGTCGCCATCCTCGAAGCCGTCGAAGTCCTCCGGACCCGCGGCGCAGGGCTCGTGCTCCGTGGCGTAGCGTGCGATCGTGAAGAAGCGATAGTCCGGGGCGCCATAGCCCGAGACGAGTGAGGTCCCGCCGCCCACGTCGATGGTGAAGCCTGGCGCCGCCGTGAAGCGCGCGCCCAGGTTGCCGTCCATCGGGAACTCGTTGGCGCGAGCGCTGCGGCCCGGAAAGCCCATGTGCGAGGTCACCTCGGCGATCAGCGCCACGCGCGGGTGAAGCGCGTAGCGCGCGCCCACGGCGAGGTGCAGCTCGTCGTCGATCTCGAGCTGGCCGTTCGCGCCCACGCCGACGTCGACCAGGGACGCACGCTTACGCAGCAGGTAGCCCAGCTCACCCGCCAGGGTCAGGGAGCCCACCTCGTACGAGACGAGCACGCTCGGGTCGCTGGTCCAGTAGCGCGCGGCCGCGAAGGTCGCCGAGCCCGTGGGCAGCGAGAGCACCAGCTTGGCCGAGAGGCGGAAGTCTCCGCGCAAGATCGGCGCCTTCACGCTGAGGCGCACGTCCGCGGGTCGAATCTGGGTGGTGTCGGCGACGCCCAGGAAGGGATCGCTGGCGTAGCGCGCGGCCGTGCCGGGCAAGGCCAAGCCGAGCTCCAGGCGCTGAAACAGGCCGAGGGAGACCAACAGCTCCGCCTGCGCGCGCCAGGGGACGACGTTCGTGCCGTCGGAGGTGCGCATCAAGAGCCCGTGGGCGTAGCTCGCGTCGAGGCCGAAGTTGAAGCTGAGGTGGCGCGGGACTTCCGTGCGATCGATGGTGAAGGTCGCGCTCTGACCCGCCGCAGGCCGGAAGAGCTGCAGATCCATGCTGCGCCCGGGCTGCTGGGCGCTGGCGACCCGCGGCGAGAGCGCCGACATCAGCGCGAGCGCGAGCAGCAGGGCCCCGAGACGCGGGACGGTCGAAAGCAAGCAAGCCACGCGCGCATCGTAGCGGATATGGAAGCAAATGGGGGCCAAAGTCGCCCGACCTCAGCGCACCGCAGGCGGCGTCGAGGTGCGCCCCTCAGTCCCCGCGGAGCGCGTCCAGCGCGGCCTGGAAATCCGCCGGAGGGGGCGTCTCGAAGTGCATGGGCTCCTGCGTGACAGGATGCGCGAAGCCCAAGACGGCGGCGTGCAGCGCCTGCCTTCCCAGAGCCTGGGCCACTCGACTCAGACGCGGATCCCGCGGCGTGCGGCCGTACAGGCTGTCGGCGAGGATGGCGTGTCCAGCCTCCGACAGGTGCACGCGAATCTGATGGGTGCGCCCGGTGTGGAGCGTGCACTCGACCAGCGTCGATCCGAAGAGCGTCTCCAGCGGACGCACCACCGTCACCGCCCGACGACCTCGTGAGACCAGGCTGGAGAAGCGCTTTCGGTCTCCAGGGTGGCGCGCGTGGAGCGTGTCGTAGGTCTGCTCCTTGGGGAAGAGACCGCGCACGAGGGCGTGGTAGCGTCGGTCGATGTCGTGGTCGGCGAAGGCGCGAGAGAGCGCCTCGTGGGCGGCCGTGCTGCGCGCGACCACCATCACGCCGCTGGTGTCCTTGTCGAGGCGATGCACGATGCCGGGACGATCCCCGGACGCCCCCTCCACACCGAAGTGATAGAGGATGGCGTTGACCAGCGTGCCGCGGGGGTGGCCCGGCGCGGGATGCACCACCATGCCCGCCTTCTTGTCGATCACGACGAGGTGCGCGTCCTCGTACAGGACGTCGAGGGGCAGGTCTTCGGGCTCCGCGTCCATGGGCGGCGGGGGCTCCACGAAGATCGAGACCGTGGCGCCCGCGCGCGCCGGCTCACGCTGGGAAGGCGCGTGGCCGTCGACCTGCACCTTGCCGTCCGCGATCAGGCGCTGGAGCACGGCGCGGGACAGACCGAGATCCCGCGCGGCCAGCACGCGATCCAGCCGCTCGCCGGCTTCCTCGTCGGTGATTCGAAGCTCGATGGGCTCGAGCGCCTCGCCTGGATGGGTCATGGAAATGGTCGGCGAGTCGAGTGGTGATGGATTCGGGGCCGCTGCACGCGGGCCGCCGTCCTCACCACATCTTGGACGCGATGTGTCCCTTGGACTTGACCAGGATGTCGATGATCGCGCGATCGTAGAAGTTCTTGCCGTAGAGGTCCGGCGAGACACGGCTCTTGAACAGCGCCCTGCCCTCCTCGATCTCGGCCGCGAGGGCGTCGTAGAGGTTGTCGCGCTTCACGCCGTCGACGATCTTCTCCTCGTTGTAGAGCGAGAGATCGCTGGCGATGGCACGAGCCAGTCTGCGAGCAGCCTCTTCCGTTTCGATCAACGCCATGCTTCTCCTCCGAGGGGTAGCCCAGAGATACTCGCTCGGGCCTCCACACGTCAACGTTCGGGCGTTCTGTGGCGGAAGATCCTGGTTCGCCCGACCGGGCGGCCAATGGGCGAGAACTATTGAGTGTAAGCACCTGGCCGTCTACCTTGCGTGCTGACCTTCAGGAGGAACCCGTGCGCAACCAGCTTCGATCGACCCCCCGCTTCGACCACCGCCTGACCGGCGCGTGCCTGTCGACCGCCCTCCTGCTGGCCGTGGGCTGCGGTGGCGGCAGCACCCCGGCGGACGCCGGCATGAACACAGACGGGTCCGTGGCGGATCTGGTGCAAGGCGACGAGACCTTCACCGGCATGTGCACCGCACCCCGCTGCAGCTCGGCGCAGACGGAGTCGGCCTGCAACTGCATTCCCACGCCGCGCACGGAGACCGACTTCACGACCAACCGCGTCGGCTGCGCCCAGCTCACGACCTCCGGCGGCGTCACGCGCACCCCCACGGACGACTTCTGCGACGCCAGCGCCAACGACGGCGCGCCCGATCTCTCCTGCTTCGACCCCGCGGGCTACGTCACGGCCGAGGCCTCGGAGATGGTGACGGTCTACGGCGTGGTGGACGTCTTCGGCAACGGCGGTGACGCCGACAACATCACCATCGAGATCTACGAAGAAGGCGCGGACGGAAACCTGGGCCCCCTGCTCGGCTCGGCCAGCGCCTCGACCGGCGATCCCTGCGCCGAGTCCGAGAACGAGGTCGAGAGCGACATGGTCACGGGCACCCGTCAGCTCGGCTTCTACTTCATCGAGGGCATCCCCAGCGACACCCCGCTGATCATCAAGCAGAGCGGCGCGCCGGACTTCTGGAAGACCATCTACTCCTACAACCAGATGGCGCTCCACACCGAGCTCGAGCGTGACCCGCCCGCCACGGACGCCTGCGCCACCATGTCCGACCCCGCCCTCGCCGGGCCCCGCTGGCGCTACCGCGCGCGCATCCTCTCCACCTCCGACTGGACCAGTATCCCGCTGACCGCCGGCCTGGTGAGCGGCATCCGCTCCGGCTCGGGCGTGGTCGCGGGCGAGGTCCACGACTGCACCGACACGCGCATCGAGTTCGCCCAGGTCGCGACCAACCCCGAGCCCGAAGTGTTCGCCTACTTCAACGACAACCCGGACAACCCTCTGCCCGTCGCCAGCCGCACCGAAGGCACGAGCCTGCTCGGTCTCTACGCCGCGCTCGACATCCCCGAGGGTCCCGTGGACGTCGCGGCCCTGGGACGCGTGGACGGCGAGATGGTCAGCCTGGGCTGGTATCGCGCGCACGTCTTCTCGGGCGCCGTCACGAGCATCAGCCTGCGGGGCCTGAGGCCTCAGCAGACGACTCCCTGAGTCACGCGACGAGTTACTCGACCGCGGGCAGCCGGATGGAGAAGCTCACGCCGGGCTGGTCCCGGTCGAGCGTCACCCTGCCGCCCTGATCCTCGATCAGGCGGCGCACGACGGCGAGCCCCAACCCGCTGCCCGTCGCCTTGGTGGTGAAGAAGGGCTCGAACACGCGCGCGGCGACCTCTTCGCGCAGCGCCTCTCCGTCGTTCGCGACGCACACGCGCACACCCTTGCCCACGACGTGCTCGGCCCAGATGCGCACGCTGCCCGCCTCACCGGCGCGATCGGCGGCGTTGCTCAAGAGGTGCGTCATCGCCTGGCGCATCAGCAGCGGATCGGCGCGCAGCAGCGGGAGATCGGGCAGCGGCGCGAGCTCGACGCGCACGGTCTCGACGCTCTCCTCCAGGCTCGCGATCGAGGACTCGATCAGCGGCAACAAGGTGAGCTCCTCGAGCCGCGGGCGCGTGGGACCGGCGAAGCCGACCAGATCGTTCACCAGCTTGTCGAGGCGGCGCGCCTCCTCTTCGACCATCTCCATCAGATCGGCGATGGGGGCCGCCTCTCCGACACGACGACGCAGCTGGGCGTAGGCCTGGAACATCACGGCCAGCGGGTTGCGCACCTCGTGGGCCAGCAGAGCGGACATCTGCCCCAGGGCGGCCAGGCGCTGCTCGCGCGTGTTGGTCGCGCTGACCTCGCCGTGCTGCATGGTCGCGCCCACCTGCGCGGCGAAGAGCTGCACGACGGCGAGATCCGGCTCGGCGATGGTCGGACTCGAGGCGATCACGAAGAAGCGACGGCCCTCGTTCACCTCCACCGCGGCCCAGACCGAGCGCTTCAGACCCGCGGCCGCGAGCTGGGACGCGACCTGCTGGGCGAGCTCCGGATAGCCTCTCATCTCGACGATCTTGGCGATTCGCAGCGGCACGTCCTCGAGCACACCGGCGACGCCCTGCTGCGCGAGCACGGCGAGGTGGGGAGCCTCGCGGGCCGAGAGCGTCTGTCCCACCGTGGCCTGGACGAAGGCGCCGATGGCGCCCTCGAGGGGATCGGGCGCCACCACGTGACGCAGCCAGACGTGCGTGGCTCGCGTCTCCCACACCGAGACGTACCAACCGAGGGGAGCCACGACCTCGGTCAGGCCCTCGAAGAGCGCCGAGAGGTCGACCATGGCCCGACCGCCATCGCGCAGATAGACCGCGCCGAGCCGCGTGACGACGCGTCCGAGGCGTTCGGCCGGGCGCGCGTCCTCGAGCAAGAGGAGGGTGCGACCTTCGCCTGCGTCGCTCGCCTCGACGTCGACGGGGATGGCCTCGGCCTCCCCCGGCGGCTTCAAGAGCACGCGCCGTCCGTCGAGATCGCTGGTGCGAAACGCCTCGCCGTGGGAGTGGCGCGCCGGATCGGAGACCAGGAACGAGCGCAGCTCCACGCCCACGAGCGTCGCCGCGCCCTCGATGCCCAACAGCCGCAGACAGGCCGCGTTACACGCCGACACCCGGCCCTCTTCCACCAGCGCGGCGGGCGACTTCAGGGCCTCGAAGATGTCCAAGCTCCCCGACATGACTCCTTCGACCGTGCGGGCGTGGTCGCCGGACGTCAACCCGACGTGTGAACGAACGCTTCCCAGATCGCGCGCGGCACGGCTCCTTCGCGCAGGCAGCGCGGCGGCCAGACGCTCACGTCGAGCAGGGTCGAGGGCTGCTCGAGCCCGACTTCACCGTCGAGGATCACCTCGCACGCGCGGGCGATCGCAGGGTCGAGGTCGGCGATGCGGCGCGGGGGTGGCTGGACGCTCGGGTTGGCGCTGGTGGCGGTGAGCGCGTGACCGAAGGCGCGCGCCAGATCGAGGGCGACGCTCTTGCCCGGGACGCGTACGGAGATCTTTCCGTCGGCCAGGAGCGCCTCCGGCAGACCCTCGCGCGCGGGCAGGATGAGACCGAGCGGTCCCGGCCAGTGGGCACGCGCCAGCGCCTCGACGCGCGGAGACACGGGCTCGGCCACGGACGCGAGCGCCTCGAAGTCAGGCAGGAGGACGCCGATGGGCTGGCCATCCGGACGGCCCTTGGCGCGCAGGACCCTCGCCACGGCCTGTTCGTCGCGCGCATCGGCGAGCAGCCCGACCAAGGTCTCCGTGGGCGCGGCGACGAGCCTTCCCCGACGCAAGGCGGCGACGGCGTCCGCGAGCGAACTCAAGGCGTCCGCGCCCGATAGCCGATGTCCGTGCGGTATTGCTTGCCGGCGAAGCGCACGCATTCGGCCGCAGCATAGGCGCGCTTCGCCGCCTCGTTCACGTCTCGGCCGACCGCCGTCAGCGTCAGCACGCGACCGCCCGCCGTGACCAGCGCGTCCACGTGCCGCGCCGTGCCCGCGTGGAAGACGACCACGCCGGGGACGTCCGAGGCCTCGTCCACGCCCTCGATCACGACGCCCTTGCCGTACGGGCCCGGGTAGCCTCCCGAGGCGAGCACGACGGACAGGGCGGCGGCGTGCTCCCACAGCGGAGGCTGCGCCTCGAGCCTGCCCTCGGCGGCCGCGAGCAGGAGCGGCAAGAGCCCGTGCCCCAGGCGACAGACCAGCGCCTCGCTCTCGGGGTCACCGAAGCGCACGTTGTACTCGAGCACCTCGGGTTCGCCGTTCACGATCATCAGACCGATGAAGAGCGCGCCCGTGAAGGCCTCGCCCTCGGCGACCATGCCGGCCAGGGTCGGACGCACCACGCGCTCGAGGATCCTCCGCTCGAGCCGCGCGTCGACGATGGGCACCGGCGAGTAGGCGCCCATGCCGCCGGTGTTGGGGCCGCGATCCCCATCGAAGATGCGCTTGTGATCCTGCGCCGGAGCCAGGGGCACGAAGGCTTCGCCCGAGGCGATCACGTGGTAGCTGACCTCCTCGCCCTTCAAGCACTCCTCGATCAGCACGCGTGCGCCGGCCTCTCCGAAGGCGCGCCCACGCATGATGTCGTCGACGGCTTGCCGCGCCTGCTCCGTCGTCGAGGCCACCACCACGCCCTTGCCCGCGGCCAGACCGTCGGCCTTCACCACCAGGGGTCGCGCGGCGGCGCAGATGTAGGCTGCGGCCTCGTCCGCGTCGTCGAAGGCGTGATAGGCGGCGGTGGGCACGCCGTGGCGCTTCATGAAGTCCTTGCTGAAGATCTTCGAGCCCTCGAGGCGCGCGGCGGCGGCCGAAGGACCGAAGACGGCGACCCCTTCGGCGCGCAGCGCGTCCGTGAGTCCGTCCACCAGCGGCGCCTCGGGACCGACGATCACCAGATCCACGTGCTCCGCGAGCGCCAGCCCCACCATCGCCTCGACGGCCCCGACGGACACATCGACGCAGCGCGCCACGGACGCGATGCCTGCGTTCCCAGGCGCGCACAGCACCTCGGCGCCGTCGCGCTGCACGGCCCAACAGAGGGCATGCTCCCGGGCACCGCCTCCGACCACCAACACTCGGGGCGTCGTCTCGCTCATGGCTCGTCTCCTGGGAACTGGCCTCGGGCCGCGCTCAATGCCGGAAGTGGCGCGCCCCCGTGAAGACCATGGTCAGGCCGGCGGCGTTGGCCGCGGCGATGACCTCATCGTCCTTCACGGATCCACCGGGCTGCACGACCGCCGTGATGCCCGCCTTGGCCGCCGCTTCGAGGCCGTCGGCGAAGGGGAAGAACGCGTCGGAGGCCATGGCGCAGCCCTGGGCCAGCGCGCCCGCCTGCTTGGCGGCGAGCTCGACGGCCACCACCCGCGCCATCTGTCCGGCGCCCACGCCCACGGTCACGTCGGGTCGCGCGAAGACGATGGCGTTCGACTTCACGTGCTTGGCCACGCGCCAGGCGAAGTCCATCGCCTGCCACTCGTCCTCGCTCGGCTGCCGCTCGGTCACCACCTTGCCGCCGCGGGTCTCGTCCGCGCTGGCGTCGCGCTGCTGCACGACGAGCCCGCCGCTGACGCGCTTCATGTGCAGGGCCGGGTGCTTGGGTCCGAGCCACTCGTCCGTGGCCAAGAGCCGCAGGTTCTTCTTGCGCCTCAGCCGGGCGAGCGCGTCCTCGCTGAAGCCCGGCGCGACCACGCCCTCGATGAAGGTCTCGGCCAGGTGCTCGGCGGTCTCGAGGTCGACCTCCCGGTTGAGCGCCACGATGCCGCCGAAGGCGCTCTTGGGGTCGGCCTCACGGGCTCGCACGTAGGCCTCGGCCAACGTCTCCGCGCGCGCGGCACCGCACGGGTTCGTGTGCTTCACGACCACGGCGCCGGGGCCCTCGAACTCACGCACGCAGTCGAGGGCGGCGTCGAGATCGACCAGGTTGTTGAAGGACAGCTCCTTGCCGCCCGCGCCGATGCTGCGTGCGCGCGCGAGGGTGCCCGCCTTGGCGCCGCGATCGACGTAGAAGGCACCCTGCTGATGGGGGTTCTCGCCGTAGCGGAGATCGTAGGCCTTCTCGAAGGCGAGGTGGAGATTGCGAGGGAAGAGCACGCGCTGCATCGCGGACTCGTCGCCATCGTCGGGTGCGTCCACGAGGGAGCTGAGGTAACCCGCGATGGCGCCGTCGTAGGCCGCGGTGTGCGCGAAGGCCTTGGTCGCGAGCTTGCGGCGGAACGCGAGCGAGGTCTGACCGTCGGCCGTCAACGCTTCGAGCAACGCGGGGTAATCGCCGGGATCCGTGACCACGGTGACGCGCTCGTGGTTCTTGGCCGCGGAGCGCACCATGGACGGTCCACCGATGTCGATGTTCTCGACGATGGTCCCGTGATCGGCGCCGCGCGAGAGCGTGTCCTCGAAGGGATAGAGGTTCACCACGACGAGATCGATGGGTTGGCCGCCGAGCTCTCCGAGCTGCGTGCGGTCCGAGACCATGTCGCGCATCAAGATGCCACCGTGCACGCGCGGATGGAGCGTCTTCACGCGGCCGTCCATCACCTCGGGCGACTCCGTGTAGACCGAGACGTCGATCACCGGCACGCCTTCGTCGCGCAGCGCCCGGGCCGTGCCACCGGTGGACAGGATCTCGATACCCAGTTCACTGAGCACTCGTCCGACGTGGCCGATGCCCGACTTGTCCGACACCGAGACTAGGGCTCGCTCCACTCGCGACATGGCTACCTCCTGCCCGCCGAACACGGACGCTGGGCTGTATGCATGGTGAGGCGGCCAGGGTCAACGGGGAGGTCGGCCGCGGCGCATCAGAGCACATCGGATAGACGCGAGAACATGCTATGCCTGCGGCATGCGTGCGCTCGTCTTCGACACGGGAACGAGGCTGGCCGAGGTGGACGACCCCGAGCCCGGTCCAGGGGAGGCGCTGCTGCGCGTCCGTCTCGCGGGAATCTGCAACACGGATCTCGAGATCACGCGCGGCTACATGGGGTACGCGGGCGTGCTGGGGCACGAGCTCGTGGCCGACGTGATCGCGGCCGAGGACGACGCCTGGGTCGGCGCACGGGTATGCGCGGAGATCAACTTCGCCTGTGGTGAATGCCCGAACTGCGAAGCGGGCCTCGAACGCCACTGCCCCACGCGACGGGTGATGGGCATCCTGGGTGCCCCCGGCTGCTTCGCCGAGCGCGTGGTCGTGCCCCAGGCCAACCTCCACCGCGTGCCCAACCACGTCGCCGACGAGGCCGCCGTCTTCACCGAGCCGCTGGCCGCAGCCTTCGAACTCGTCGAACAGATCGAGCTGAACCGCGGTGAACGCGCGCTGGTCGTGGGCGACGGAAAGCTCGGATTGCTCTGCGCCATGGTGCTCGAGAGCGAGGGCCTGCACACGACGCTGGTCGGCCGCCACGCCCACAAGCGCGCCATCGCCGAGGCCGCGGGCATCCACGCCTTCGAGCCTGCGCTGCTGCAGGAGGGCGCCTTCGATCTCGTGGTGGAAGCCACGGGTCAGCCCAGCGGCCTCGCCTGGTCACTCGAACGCGTGCGGGCGCGCGGCGTGTTGGCGCTGAAGAGCACCTTCCACGGCGAGGTGAAGCTCGACACGGCCAAGCTCGTGATCGACGAGATCCAGGTCGTCGGATCGCGCTGCGGGCCCTTCGATCGCGCGCTCGCGGCCCTCGCTGCCGGAGCGATCGACCCGACGCGGCTGATCGATGGCGTGCTGCCTCTCGGCGATGGCGTCGAGGCCATGCGGCTCGCGGCCACCCGCGGCAGCCTCAAGTACCTGCTCGATCCGCGGGTCGAGGTGGGCGCATGAGGAGGGCGCTGAGCGCCTTGTTGAGCGCCCACCTGTTACTGGCGGGCTGCGGTGGGTCGCGCTCCCTACGTGACAGCGCGGGACAGGCCGCCGCCATCGCCGCCGAGGTCGCCGCGGCCGCCGCCATCGCCGTGATGACCCATCGTGGACGCCACCGGACGGAGGACGGCTACGAGGAGGACCAACGCGAAGGCGAACGCGAACCCGTGCACGCCCCGCCCCTCGAAGACGTCGGCGACACCGAGCCCCAGCCGAGGCAGCGCATGCGACCGCTGCCGCTGTGGCAGGTGCCCTACGCGATGGAGATCGAGGCCGAGGATCTGTGGTGCGACAACGACGCCGACTGCGTCCGCGTCCAGTCGGTCGATGGCTGCGCGCCGGATCAAGGTGGCGTCGAACTGGCCGTGAGCCGCAGCTCCGCCGATCGCCTGCGCGCCGAGCTCGCCGACGCCGAACCATCCCATGCCTGCCCTGGAGACGAAGACGCGAGCCACAGCGCCACGCCCCACTGCCTCGACAACCTCTGCCGCCTCGTGCCCATCGACGACCTCGGCGACGTGCCGCCACCACCCTCTCAGCCAGCCGCAGACGGCCTGGCGCCCGTGCCCCCACCCCCGTGATCCCCACACGAATGCCTTCGAGGACGAAACCATGAGTGACTACCCCGCGTGCCCCAAGTGCAGCTGCGCCTACACCTACGAAGACCGCGGACTCTACGTCTGCCCGGAGTGCGCCCACGAATGGACCCCCGCCGACGCGACCGCCGCCGAGGAGGCCGGACAAGTCCGCGACGCCCACGGCAACGTGCTCGCGAACGGCGACACCATCACCGTGATCAAGGACCTCAAGGTCAAAGGCACCTCCTCCGTCGTGAAGGTCGGCACCAAGATCAAGAACATCCGCCTGGTCGACGGAGACCACGACATCGACTGCCGAATCGACGGAATCGGCGCCATGCAGCTCAAGTCCGAGTTCGTGAAGAAGCTCTAGCCGCCAGGGCAGAGCTCGCAGTGCGTAGCCCGCAGCTCGGTTCCATCCGCCACGATCCAGAAATGGCTCGGCGTTCAAGGATGTCGCGGTTCATCGGGCCGTTGCTGAACCCATTCGGCGCAGCGTGGGCCCCCACCAAGGCGCACCAGCTCCGAGAACACCGCGCCCACGATGGGCGACTCGACCACGGCGCTCTCCGCACCCGCGTGAAGCTTCGATGGCGAATGGGAGGAGCCCTGCGATGGCGACGTGAACGCCAGCGTGTCGGAGGACGTGACCACCTCGATCTGGACGTCGGGGTAGCCGTCCGTCTGGCGGCTGAGCGCGTGATAGGCGCCTCGGCGGAGCCGCGAGCTGGCGAGTCGGTGAAGGAGCTCGAGCACGGGCGCAGCCGGCAGCGTCGCGACCGGTAACGGGTGCTCTTGGCCCGCCGCGCGGCACACGGCGTGAACTCGAAACTCGGCGCCGCTCCTCTCGAAGTCGTAGCTGTTCTGGATGGGCGCCACGAAACTCAGTCCGTCCCAGTCGTCGCACACTCGCACGACAGTGGCCTCCGGCAACGTCGCGAGCAGATGGCGGAGGCCAACCGCTCGGGCGGGCCTCTGCGCGCGCGCAAGATCGACGCCCAGGCCGGCGACGCTCGCGAGCCAGACGAGCACCATCAGCGCGCTTCCGGATCGCATCGGGCGAGGGCAACCAGACATCCTTCGAGCCTATGCGGCTCCCGCGTCAGGGTCCATGCAGCGCTGCAGCGAAACCTTCCCGAACATGGACCAATTCTCCGCTCGCTCTTGACATATTTGGTCGTGCGCCCAATAGTTGGTTGGTCACCCAAACACTCGAGCGAAGCGATGACGCGAGCCGCTGTGAACGAAGAACGCCGAGAGCAGATCATGTTGGGCCTGCTCGAGGTGATGGCGCGCCATGGCTACGACGGCGCGTCGACCAAGGCCATCGCGGCGGCAGCGGGACTCGGCGCCGGGCTGGTGCACTACCACTTCAAGAGCAAGCAGGAGATCCTGCTCGGCCTGGTCGACTTGCTGACAGCGCGGCTAGAGCAACGTGTCGCGCGCTTCGACCTGGCTGCCACGACGCCGCGCCAACGCCTCGACGCCTTCCTCGACGCACACCTCGCCCTCGGTGACGACGCCGACCCTGCGGCCGTTGCCTGCTGGGTCACCATCGGGGCCGAAGCGCTGCGCCAGCCCGAGGTCGCCCAGCTCTATCGCGGCGCGATCCAGCGCGACCTGACTCATCTCCGTCTGCGCGTCGCCGCCGTGTTCCGCGACCGAGGTGCGGAAGAGACGTCCGCGGACGAAATCGCCGCGGCGCTGATGGCGGCCACCCTGGGCACGATGCAGCTCGCCCTCGCCGCTGGCGCAGCCCCCAAGGGCTTCGCCGCGACCGGCGTGAAGCGCATGGCCACGGGCCTGCTCGCCGCCGTCGAAGGAAGAGACGCATGACCTCGACCGGCTACCAGCTGAGACAGCCCCACATCCCGCTCGTGCCGGGCTACGCCGTGCTCGGCTTCGATGAAGACGACGAGCGCGCGGCCGAGCCGACGACAGACGACATCGCGGCGCTCTGGGCCGCTGCCCATCTCGAGGCGCGCAGACTCTCCCTCGAGCGCTTCGGCGACCCGGGCTGCTACTCGCTGCTCTTCAACGGTGCGCGCAGGCGACCGTGGCCCCACGTGCACATCGTCTTGGCCGACAGCGTCGAGGCCAAACGCCGCGCCTTCTTCTTCCTGAGCCTCAAGCACGCCACGCGTCCGAGTCGTTGGCCCGCTCTGCGCGTGCTCGCCGAGTTCACGCCCATGCCCGCGCCCATGCCCGCGCCCACGCTCGCGCTCACGAGCGAGGACTTGCCATGACCGACGCCGCGTCCGAGTTCACGTTCACCCCTTTGGGTGTCGGCGACGCATTCTCAGCGAACCACTACTCCTCCTGTCTGCTGATCGAAGGCAGCGGGACGCGCTTGCTCGTCGACTGTCCCCATCCCATCCGCAAGATGCTGCGTGAAGGCACCGACGGCCGCGTCGACGTGGGCGACATCGACGCCGTGGTGCTCACCCATCTACACGCCGACCACTGCTCGGGCCTCGAAGGCCTCGGCTACTTCTCCCGCTTCGTGCTCGGCCGTCGCGCCGTGCTCTACGCCTTACCCGCCGTCAGCGATGGCCTCTGGGGCGAGAGCCTGCGCGCCGGCATGGCCCGACTCGTCGACGACGAGGGCGCAGCGCACGCCATGACCTTGCCCGACTACTTCGACCTACGCCCTCTGAGCACCAAGTCCGCCATCGACGTCGCGGGCCTGCGCGTCGAATGCCGCCCCACGCGGCACCACATCCCCACCACCGCGCTGCGCATCCACGCCGGCGACACCTGCCTCGGCTACAGCGCCGATACGGGCTTCGATTCCAGCCTGATCGGCTGGCTCGACGAAGCCGACGCCTTCCTGCACGAGACAGGCCACGGCATCCACACGCCCTACGCCAAGCTCGCCGCCCTGCCCGAGGCCACGCGTCAGAAGATGTGGCTCATCCACTACCCGGACGACTTGCCCGAAGAGGCGAATGCCATCGAGCGCCTGCGACAAGGCGAGCGCTACGTGGTGGCCAAACGAGGCGCGGCTTCCGAGCTTCGCCAAGGTGAGAAGCGATGACCTCGAAGACCAGACGTCGGCGGTCTCGGTAGATCGAGAATCAGGCCACTCCGAAACAGCTCAGAGAAACCCGCCGAGCAAGGCCTCGCCCAAGCTGACCGCTTCTGCGTGGCTCTCGTTGTGCGCGACGCGTGCCGCCGCACCCGTGAACACCAGATATGTCACGCCCGAGTCCACCCCACCGGTCCGGGGGCTGGACGGGATGCCGAGCGCTTGGGCCATGGCGAACGAGCCTTCTCCGATGATGGCGGACGGGCCAGCGTCTCCGAAGATGCCGTAGATCATGCGATCGCCATAGAGGACCAGCGCCACCTGTCCGGCTGAGATCCCGTGGTCGCCATAGCGAAATCGGGAGCTCGGAAGTGGGATGACGATGAAGGGAAGCGTGCTGGCGTCGAGGGGGTTACCGGACGAGTCGACCGCGCTGGTGTCGGGCAAGTAGTCGGGATCCGACCTGCAGGTCGCCCCGCTTCCGCCGTCGCAGTCCACGTCGAAGTCCGCCGTCCACCAGATGACGTTGTCGGTCTGACAGATCGGGATGTTGGACGTGCCCCCCACGTCCTGGGCGTAGTCACCGCCGATGCGCGTGCACGCCCCGAGTCGCGCGAGGACGTCGGCTGGCGTCGCGCTGCCGCCATCGTGCGCGGGCACACAGCACTGGATGTCGACCGGACCGGGGCAGAAACCCGCGACGTGCATGGAGGCCGGTGCGATGCAGTCGGAGACGGGCACGCACGTCCCCATCACGCCAGCATACGTGCAGTCCCCCCAACCAGCGTCCATCGACGCGTCCGTTGGACCACCTGCGTCCGTCGATGCGTCCATTGGAACGCCTGTCTCCATTCCCACGTCCATCGATGCGTCCGAGAGAGCGCTCCCGTCCCTTGCCGCATCGGGCGAAGTGGTCGCATCCATGTCGGCGCTCGCGTCGCCCGGCGCCCGCGCATCGAGCCCA
>Ga0210033_1000333_pt1 | contig 44955 bp, 32 predicted proteins | sample CryGeymeta201501_FD_185465 | JGI IMG/M metagenome (GOLD analysis project Ga0210033, IMG submission 185465) | Groundwater microbial communities from Crystal Geyser aquifers in Utah, USA - Crystal Geyser metaG 2015-01 (SPAdes) (version 2) | ecosystem: Environmental > Aquatic > Deep subsurface >... | reverse complement strand
CGCCTGCCAGCGAGTTCCAGCAACTCCTGCCTCACCTGCGAGCCCTCAAAGACCAAGCCACTCACCACTGACACAACCGCCCCTCCGGGACCTCCCGAACGAGTGCAATATGTGTCAAGATAGCGCACTTAGTCTAACACGTGACACAGGTCTGTCAAGCGCGGTGTTTGGGTGTTGCGGCTGAGACCGGGGGGCCGAGGGGATCACCGGCGGTGGTTGGCTTACGGTGTCCGGGTGCGTGTCGCACCTGGAATCACCGCCACACAGTGAGGTCCATCGCCGCCGCCGTCAGCATCCCGCCCGCCAGGAGAATGCGCGCCCCCCATTGCGCCCACGCCGTCGGCAGCCGTTCCGGGGCCGCCGCAAAGCAGAGGGCGAAGCCACACACCAGCGGATGCAAGTAGCGCGCTTGGGCCTGGAAGTACGTGAAGTTGAACTGCACGAAGCTCAGGACCACCAGACCCAGCCCCACAAACACGAGCACGAGCCCGGGCCGCGTCTCCGGATCCCGGTTGTCTTCCGGCCACAGCATCCCGGCACCCAACGCCGCGAGGACTGTCGCCAGCGCGAACACGGCGCAGAGCGCCAGCCCGACGGTGCCGTCCCACGACAGGTCGCCCCGGTAGATCGCCGTCAGTCGGCGGATCGCGTCGTTGACCTCGCCCAAGACGCCCCAGAACGTGAGGAAGACCAGTTGGGCGACGAACCTCAGGTAGTTGCCCAACGACATACCGTAGTCGACCAGGAACTTCGAGGGGTGCGGGCTGCTGACGAAGACCTCGTTGAACTTGCGTAGAACCAATGGGTCGCCGTACAGGAGAGTGTTGCGGCCCAGCCACCAGCCCGAGACGGCAAGCGCGGCTGCCCCGGCGGCAAGCGTGTTTGCCGACCACTGACGGAACGTCGCCCGGCGGCCGGCTTCGAGCCACAGGAACCGGGCGGCGACCAACGGCGCGAGGAACAGGCACGTGGTCTTGCTGAGCAGACCCAAGCCGACCAGCGCACCTAATAGCAGAGCCGTTCGTGGCGCGGGCGGAGTCCGCAGTGAGCGGACCAGCAGCGCCAGCGTCGCCGTGGCGATCATCCCCGCGAGCGCGTCGTTGCCGAGGGAAGACGCGACGTACAGGTGCATGGGCAGCAGCCCGACGAAGGCAACGGCGCTCAGCGACAGCACCGGCCGGCGAGGAAACAGCGTGGACGCCAGCCACCAGAGAAACCCGAGCGTGCCCGCGCCGAACAGACACGTCCACACCCGCAGTGCGTACATTGCCCGAACCTCTCCGCCCGACCGGGACAGGAGATAGACCGGCACGGCCAGCACGTAATACGCCGGCGGCTGGTGCGCTTCGTAGAGCGACGACTCCGCCTTGCTCTTCAGGACCGGGAAACTCCGGTGGGTCGCCAGATGCTCCACGTACTGGAAGTGCGCTCGCTCGTCCGGCTGTTTCCACGGTTGGACCCGGAGCGCGAACAGCAGTGACAGCAGCACACTCGCAGCGCAGATTGCTGCGAGCGCCGCCGCGGTGCGCGGCGATGGCGCGGTCTTCTTTCTCTTCACACCTCACCTCGGGTAGGAGCGCAGTAGGGCCCCACAACCGCCGTGGCAGTCGTGACGGCGGCTCCTCGCAGTCCGCCTATCGTACCTCCCCTGCGCGCGCCAGTCCAATCAGGCGGCTCCCTCCCTTGCACGAGCGCTCCTGCAATGCTATACTTCCGGCTGTACTTGTTCGTATTATTGCGGACAGATAGACCTGTCGGCGGAATCGCGGCACCCATGGCTGAACCACCCGCCCACGTCTTTTGAATGTCCGATTCGGGCGCCTGTGAGGCGCTTAGCGCTCTGCCTCCGACGCCGGAGGCGGATCGCTTGCGTCTGCGGGATTGGTGCGCCAAACTGGGCCACCTTGTCCTCGATTCCCTCCCGCTCTTCCCGCTCGCACGCGACGTGGCGCTCTCTCCGGATCAACAGGTGGACTTCCTCCTGCTGACCGATGCGGGGGTCTTGGTCGCAGTGCTGATCGACTCCGACCCGCCGCCTTCCCTGGCGCCAGTTGTGGGTTCGGCAGTAGCGGCGTGCCACTGGTGCTCGACGCTGAAGTACCACGATCTCGAGGAGCTGTACAACTCGGACCAGTCCGAACCGGTCTCCCTGCACGAGGCGTACCGGCAGCACTTCGGCCAGTCGCCCGCCATTCCCTCCGACCTGGGTCGAACCTTTGTTGTGCTCCTGGTGCTGCCGCAGGGGCATGGTCCGAACGTGCCGCCGCTGACGGACTTCCTCTGTGGGCGCGCGCTGCCGGTGCTCTGTCTGAAGTACGCCTGCTTCCGAGCCGCGGAGAGAGAGGGCGACACGCTCTTGCTCCTCTCCCGGTCCGGGGAGGTACCGCTCGCCGCCCGTCCCCGGTCCTTTGCGCCGGCCGTCAATGCCACCGTTTTCGGCGACCTCGCCGCCGCAGTTACCACGCCGGAGCCGTCGGCAGAGGACGCCGGGGCGAGCGCCCTGCCGCTGGCGTCACTGGCGCGACGCCAGCCTGGGGGGACGCAGACATGAGGGACTCGTCGTCGCTGTCGGAGTCGATCCTGCACCATGCGCTGCGGCAGGCAAGAGCCGAGCGGGGGTCGCTGATGTTTGTGGACGCCGGCCGCGGGGAGCTGCGCATCCGGGCGGCCCGCGGACTGAGCCCGCAAGTCATGGCGCACGCCCGCGTGCCCCTGGGAGAAGGGCTGGCCGGCTCGGTGGCCAGCACGGGCCGGCCGCTGGCCGTGGGGGCTGGGACCACCTGCAACTCCCGCCGGAACCTCCCTCGGCGGGACCTGCACCAGTCCTTCCTGGCGCCAGTGCGCGTGGAAGACCAAGTAGTCGGGGTGCTCTGCGCCAGCCGCCTCACGGGGACCACCGCCGAAAGCCCGGCTGACACTCTCCGGAATCTGGTCGCGCTGACCGGCCAACTCGCGCCCAGTCTCGCCTACGAATGGCTTTCCGTCGGCGGCCGCACCGCCCTGCCGCCGCACGCGCTGAAGGCGTTGGGGACCGACGCGGCGCTGACGCAGGCACTCCGTTCCGTCGCCGAGCTGGCCGTAGGGCTGGTTCGGGCCGACGTAGTCGTGCTCCTGCTGCTTGACCCACACACCGGCAAGGCGGCCAGCGCTGTAGTCGCCGGGAGACCCACTGCGCCCGCCCGCCCCCTTGAGGCCGACCTCCGGCGCCGTCTCGGGGCACTGCTGGCCAAGGAAGACCGTTCCGCAGGGCGGCCGCTCGACGAGGCCGCGGAGGGAATCCCGCCGGCTCTGCAGACGACCGACCTGACGCAGGGCTGTCCCGTCGAGGACAGGGGCGTGCGTCTCGGTTGGCTGTGTTGCTATTCCGCTATGGCGCCCCTCGCCGCGGGGGGAAACGGGGGAACCACCAAGTCGTTGGCCTCGCTCTTCTCGGACATCCTGCACCAGAGCGACACCTGTCGGCGTCTAACTGCCGCTCCCGCCCCAACCGACGAAGCAGCCTCCGAAGACTCGATGGTCAGCCGCGCAGCCTTCGACGCCCTGATCGTCACTGTCCGGCACGAGATCAACAACGCTTCGGGCATCATTCTCGGAAACGCGGAACTCCTGCAAATGCAGGAGGGACTCAGCGGAAGTACGCTCGATCGCCTGCGACAAATCGAGGAAGGGGTCTGTCGAATCAGCGCCTTCACCAAGAAACTGACCTGTCTGCACCGAGTCCGCGAGCCCCGGCTCGTGGACGTGTCGGGCGCCCGCATGATCTCGTTCGCAAATTGTGAACCGTGAGTCGTGCGGTCACCTCAATCGCTCCACCCACCACCCCTCAAGACCCCCATCGCAGCAAGGAGCCCCACTCACATGGCAGCAACCTCGGCAGACACAGGGCGCCCGCAAGCTCAAGAGTGGCAGCGCGCGCCCGCTGGCGATCGAGGCGCGATTCCAGAGGACCTACGGGTGGGCGCGCTGGAAGGGATCCTCGAAGTCGCCCTCGATCTGTGCGCTGCCGACTCCGGTTCGCTCATGGTCGTCGACCACGAGGGCCGCGAGTTGCGCGTTATCGTGTCGCGCGGTCTGAAGATGACGCCCGCGGAGACCCCCCGAATCAAACTCGGCGACCGCATCGCGGGCCGCGTCGCCGAGACGGGCACGCCGCTCTTGCTGCGCAGCGAAGGCGGCGATCCACAGCTTGCCTCCCTGCTGACGAGGCGGGACGAGATCCGCACTGCCGCGTGTGTCCCCGGACAAGCAGCGGGCGCCGTGGAGGCAGTGCTGACGGTCAATCAACGCTGGAACGGCGCAGAGCCACCGTCCGCCCAACGGCCGCAGATGGATGAGAACGCCCTTCGGCACCTGCAGGTTCTGGCCGACTACACCGCGCGCGACCTCGCCCGGCCCGTCCCCCCGGCGCCGTCGCTGGTTGCCGACCCTCAGACGCAGGTGCGCCTCGACCGGCTCGCCAATCTCGGTCTGGTCGCTGGCGGCATCGCCCACGAGATCAACAACCCGCTTCAAGGCGCGCTCGGGTTGGCTGAGCTGCTGCTCCTGCAGCACGAGACTCTGTCCCCCGCCCAGCGCACCAGCCAGTTGACCTCGCTTGAGACGGAGTTGTACCGGCTGGCAGACATCGTTGCCAGCCTGCTGTCCTTTGTCCGTGAAGGAGCGAACGACCCACGGGCTGTGGCGGATCCAATCGCGTGCCTCGAGTTCGCCGTCCGTTCAGCGCTGGCCCAGAACCCCGCGGCGGATATCCAGTGCCGACGGTCCTACTGCCCCGGCCTGCCCCCCGTTCGCCTCTCGCCGGCACACTTGCGCCAAGTCCTCCTGAATCTCGTCATTAACGCCATGCAGGCCATGGGCGACCGCGGCGAGCTTCACCTGGGGCTGACCAAGAGCCCCGATGGCCCGTTCCTCCTGGTGGTCGTCGGCGACACCGGGCCGGGGATCGCCCCACAGGACCTGAACCGCATTTTCGAGCCGGGGTTTACCACCAAGCCGGAAGGGCACGGTACCGGGCTGGGTCTGGCTGTATCGCGGAATCTGGTCCGAGAGAACGGCGGTGACCTCACCGTCGCCAGCCGGCCCGGCGCCGGAGCCACGTTCACCGTGGAGTTGCCCTTGGCAGATCTTGAACGCTCAGCGGCGCGGTGAGAGGGATTCACTATTGGCACGCATCCTGATTGTCGACGATGAGAAGAACATCGCGGAAACTACAGCCGCCATGCTAACGCAGTGCGGACACGAAACGGCAGTCTGCCTGTCGCTCGCGGAGGCGCATGAGTACTTGCGCGCAACGGAGGTTGATTGCGTCGTCGTAGACGTAGTGCTTCCCGACGGGAACGGCGTGGACTTCCTCGGCGCGGTCCGCGGGCAGCGGCCAGGTCTCGCGGCTGTGGTGGTCACCGGCCACCTGATGGCGGCAACCGCTGAGAAAGTGGCGCTCTTGCCCGGCGTCCAAGTCTTGGACAAGCCCTTCCGCCTGAGGGAGCTCGTGGAGCGGGTGGAGGGAGCGCTGAACGCCGCGTCGTGACAGGAACAGTGCGGCAGCGGGTTGGCGGGCGAGAGGCGGAGGCGACGTCGCGGGGTCTGGCGGGCAGCCGGGCGTGAGGAAGTCGTTGTCGCCCAAGACCTGTTCGGTCTGCCCGTTTCGGCGGTTGCTCCAGGTGGCGGAATGTGCTATAGTCGCGAAGGTTAGGAATACACCGAAGTGGAAGTTGGCAGAACTTCACCCGTGGGCGTGTGGTGAGCACCCAACACACTGCTGTGCACGCAGAGGCGTCGAACTTGTGCAATAGCTTCGGTGTATTCCTAACCTTCGCGAGTATACATTGGCCAGGCGGTCATGCCCCCGGAACCTGCAGTTGTCAACCGATTGCGCGGGCCACTGCGCGCAGAACTCAAGGACGGCTGTCAGGACCGCCTAGTCATCGGCGGGGTGGCTGCGCTTGTTCTCCGAGTGCTTGCGGAGTGCGGTGCTGCTGTTGTCGGCGAACGGCTGTCAGCATGGTTCCGGGACTACCCGCGGCTGCCGCTCCCGGAACGGGAAGCGCGGGTGCGAGCGGCGCTGGGTTGGTTCGACGGTGAACTCACGGAGCCTGGTGGCGAAGCGATCGAGGCTCCCGACCCGTCGGCGAGGAAGCCCGCCGCTGCCCCCCCTCAGAGCGGGAGCGAACTCGACTCGTCCGTACAATACCTCAAAGGAATCGGCCCGCAGCGGGCCGCCCGCCTCGCCGAGTTGGGCATCCGCACAATGTGGGACCTGCTGCGCCACTACCCGGCTCGTCATGAAGACCGGAGTGCGATCAAGTCTCTCGGCCGGGTGATCGTCGGCGCCAAAGAGAGCGTGTGCGTCAGAGTCGTCGCGCGCGGTGAGACCGAGCGACGCCGGGGGATGCAGATCACGCGGGTGCCTGTTCGCGACGACACGGGCAGTGCCTGGTTGGTGTGGTTCAACCAGCCTTACCGGGCCGACCAGTTTGAGCAGGGGGCGCGGGCGTACGTCTTCGGGCGGGTCACGCAGTTCCAGAGCGCCTTGCAGTTCCAGCAGCCGGAGTTCGAGTTCGCCGACGAAGACGAGGCGGAAGCGCAACGACCGGGGCTGACCCCAATCTACCCGGCGACCCAGGGCGTGTATCAATCGCACCTTCGGCGCGCAGTGCAAGGGGCACTGGAGCTGCTGCCGGCGTCGCTGCCGGACCCCCTCCCCGTGGAGGTCCGCGCCCGCCTCGACCTCGCTCCGCTGGGGGAGGCGCTGCGGCAGATCCACTTCCCGGTGGACGCGCAGGCGCTGGAGCGCGCGCGTCGGCGTCTCGTGTTCGAGGAGCTGCTCCTGCTCCAGACAGTCATTGTCCAGCGCCGCCAGCGAGTGCGGGCCGAACCGGGAGGGGTCTCGTTCAACGCGACCGTGAAGCGCGTGCTGCCCTTTGTCCGGTCGCTATCGTTCTCACTGACGGGCGCGCAGAAGCGAGTGGTCGAAGAGATCTTCGCCGACATGCGGTCGGAGCGACCGATGAACCGGTTGCTCCACGGAGACGTCGGCTCGGGGAAGACGGTGGTGGCGGCCTGCGCCCTGTACCTGGCGGCGCAGGAGGGCTGCCAGACTGCCCTCATGGCACCCACAGAAGTACTGGCGGAGCAGCATTCTCGCGTGTTCTCCGACATGCTGACGGCCCACGGCATCCAGGTCCGACTGCTCACCGGCGGCCTCGCCGCCGCCGAGAGGCGGCAGGTCTGCGAGGAGATCGGCGACGGCCGGACGCAGGTCATCGTCGGCACGCACGCCCTGATCCAGGAGAGCGTTTCCTACCACCGGCTGGGGCTGGTGGTCATCGACGAGCAGCACCGCTTTGGCGTCCGACAGCGGGCGCAGCTTCGCGACAAAGGCCGCCGGCCCGACGTGCTGATCATGTCGGCCACGCCCATTCCGCGGACCCTCGCCTTGACGGTGTACGGCGACCTGGATGTCTCGGTGATCGACGAGTTGCCGCCGGGCCGCCGCCCAGTGTTGACACGGCGCTTCGGCCGCAAGCGGCAGTGGGATCGCGCCTACGAGTTCGTCAAGCAGCAGTTGCGCAACGGCCGGCAGGCGTTCATCATCTGTCCGTTGGTGGAGGAGTCAGAGAAGCTGGACAACGTCAAGGCCGCCACCGCTGAGGCGGAGCGACTGCAGCGCAGCGTGTTCTCGGACTGGCGCGTGGGGCTGCTCCATGGGCGCCTGACGGCGGCTGAGAAGGAGGAGACCATGGGGCGCTTCCGGGCGGGCGAACTCCACGTCTTGGTCGCCACCACCGTGGTGGAAGTGGGGGTGGATGTGCCCAACGCGTCCGTCATCCTGATTCAGGACGCGGACCGGTTCGGTCTGGCGCAACTCCACCAGTTGCGTGGCCGCGTGCAACGAAGCTCGCACCAGTCGTACTGCATCCTGTTGGGGCACCCGAAGACTGACGAGAGCGCGGGCCGCCTGCAGGCGATGGTGGAGACGAACGACGGCTTCCGCATCGCCGAGACGGACCTCCAACTGCGCGGCCCCGGTGAGTTCTACGGAACGCGACAGCACGGCATGCCCGACCTCCGGTTGGCGGACCTGATCCGAGACGTCGAACTCCTGTTGCTCGCCCGCGAAGAAGCGTCCCGGCTCCTCCACCGGGACCCCGAGTTGGCAGCTCCCGCGCACCAGCCGCTTGCCGCGGCCGTGAAGGCGTTCTGGGGCGCCAAGCTGCCGCTGGCGGAAGTGAGCTGAGCACACCACCATGAGTATGCTGCGCGTCATCGGCGGAACGGCGGCCCGGCGCAAACTGAAGGCGCCCCGGTCAGCAGCCGTGCGCCCCACGACGGATCGGGTGAAGGAAACGCTGTTCAACATTCTCGGGCCGCAGGTGATCGGCGCGACGTTCCTTGACTTGTTTGCCGGCTCTGGCAGCGTGGGTATCGAAGCGGCCAGCCGCGGGGCGTCGCAGGTGACTTTGGTAGACCAGGCCGCTGCGGCCCTCGGGTGCCTGCGAGAGAACCTGGCGGCGCTGGTGATCGAGAACGCCGAGGTGCTGCGGCTGCGTTTGCCGCAGGGACTGCGGGGGAGTTGGCTTAGCGGCGCGCCCTTCGACCTCCTCTTCATTGACCCGCCATACGACAGCCCGCTGGCGGAGGCGACCCTCGCCACCCTCGCCGAGGAGCCGGGACTGACCGCCGTCGGCTGCACGGTGGTCGTTCAGCACGAAAGCCGGCGGCAGCTCCCGGAGACGATTGGCGCCTTCCAGCAGTTCCGTCGGTGCGTGGTCGGCTCTACCTCTCTCACGTTCTTCCGCCGAGCTGATTCCCTGGCAAATGCGTTGAAATAATCGCCGCTGCAGTCGGCCAACGCGTGGTCCTACCGCCCGCTGGCTGTGCTGGTCAGGAGGGCGTCCCGAGTGTCCAAGGCGATCTGTCCCGGTAGCTTTGACCCCATCACCCTCGGTCACGTTGACATCATCGAGAGAGCCGCGAAGACCTTCGATGAGGTAGTCGTCGCGGTAGCAATCAACGAAACCAAACAGCCGCTCTTCGACCGAGAGGCGCGGGTCCGAATGATCCGAGAAGCCTGCGCGCACCTCAAGAACGTCAGTGCCGACAGCTTCTGCGGGTTGATGGTGGACTACGCGGAAGCCCAGGGCGCGCGCGTGATCGTCAAGGGGCTGCGCGCCGTTTCGGACTTCGAGAGCGAACTGCAGATGGCGCTCATGAACCGGAACCTCAATGCGAACGTGGAGACCCTGTTCGTGATGACCAGCGCGGAACACTCCTTCCTCAGCAGCCGCATCGTCAAGGAGATCGCCGGGTTTGGCGGCGACGTGTCCAAGCTCGTGCCGCCCAACGTGGTGCCGGTCCTCTTGAAGAAGCTGGGCCGCGGGAAGGGAGGCTGCCCCGCTGACGCGAATGAGTAGTCCGATTCGGAGGATCGCCCGGCACCGCTGGCTTTCCGAGAATATAGCCCCGAGCGCCAAGCGAGTGGATTCCCTCGGCTCCGCGCGCAACCGCCCGGCGTTTGATCGGGCTACGCCCCGAAGGTAACCACGAGCACCCGGCGAGTGGCCCCGTATTCAGGGGAGTCGCGGTTCTTCCGTCCGTCCTTGTGCGGACGGCAAAGGGAGGACTCTGCCATCGACATCTACAAGCTGCTCGATCAACTTGAGGCGCTAGTCGACAAATCAAAGCGCATCCCGGTGACCGACAATCGGTTGGTCAACGACCGGACGTTCTTCGACCTGACAAACCAGATTCGGTCCTCGCTGCCGGTAGAGATCGAGAGCGCCCGGGAAACCATGCGCCGCGCCGAGACCATCGCGGAGAACGCGGCGCGAGAGGCTGCGCGGAAGATCGAGGAAGCCCGCGAGCAGACCGAGCGCATTCTGACGGAGGCGCGCGCCGCCGCCGAGGAGATGGTGTCCGAGCACGAGATCACGCTGCAGGCGCAGAGCCGGGCCAACGACCTCGTCGAGGCAGCCCGAAGTGAAGGCCAGGAGATTCGCAGTGGAGCCGATGCATACGCTCTGGAAGTGCTCAACCGAATCGAGACCATGACGGCAAAGATCATGTCCGCAGTGGAAGCCGGTCGAGGGCAACTCAGACCGGGCGGTTAGCGTGGAACCGCACAAGCGAAGGGTACCGAGGCTCGTCCCCTGCCCGTTGAGGCAGTCCTCCCCCAGAGGGAGCGGAACCCCGGGGCGCGTGGCTCCACAATCCCGGGAGTCCGTTCCGCTCGCCCTTGCGGGGATCCTTGCCGCTCGCGACCCATCCCCAGTATCCCGCCGCCACCCCACTGCATTGCGCCGCCGAAGCCGGCGGCGGCCTGACTTGGAGGAGAAGGAATTGCACGTACTCGTTATCAATTGCGGGAGTTCTTCGCTCAAGTATCAGTTGTTCGACATGACCGAGGAACGCGTTCTCGCCAAAGGACTGGCAGACCGTATCGGCGAGGGGAACGGTGCCGTGGGCCGCCTGACCCACGAAGCCGAGGGCAAGCCCAAGTTCGCGGCGGACGTGTCGTTCGCAGACCACAAGGCGGCCCTGGCCGCGTGCGCGGCCAAGCTGACCGACCCGGAGTACGGCGCCCTGCGCGACCTGTCCGAGATCAGCGCGGTGGGGCACCGGGTCGTCCACGGCGGCGAGCATTTCTCGGAGTCGGCGCTCGTCAACGACGAAGTGCTGGACTGCGTCCGCAAGTGCATCGAGCTGGCGCCGCTCCACAACCCGCCGAACCTCGCCGGCATCGAAGCCGCGCAACAGCTTCTTCCCGGCTGCCCGCAGGTGGCGGTGTTCGATACCGCCTTCCACGCGACACTCCCGCGCCACGCCTACCACTACGCCATCCCGCGCGAGTACTACGAGAAGTTCGGCATTCGGCGCTACGGCTTCCACGGGACCTCGCATCGGTTCGTCGCCCGCGCCGCGGAGAAGCTCCTCGGTGAGCCGAAGCACCCGGACGGTCACCGGATCGTCACCGCGCACCTGGGCAATGGCTGCAGCATCAGCGCGGTGAAGGGCGGGAAGTGCGTTGACACGTCGATGGGCATGACGCCGCTGGAGGGCCTGGTCATGGGCACTCGCTCCGGCGACATCGATCCCGCCATCGTCGACCAACTGGCCGAGCGCCTGGGCGCCAACGCCCAAGCCGTCACCAGCATCCTCAACCAGAAGAGCGGCCTGCTGGGCCTCTCCGGCCTCAGCAACGACATGCGCGATCTGCTGGACTCGAAGGAAGACCACGCCCAACTAGCCGTGAACGTCTTCTGCTACCGGATCACCAAGTACATCGGCGCCTACGCCGCCGCCATGGGTGGCCTCGACGCCATCGTCTTCACCGCCGGCATCGGCGAGAACGCGCCCGTCGTCCGGGCGAAGGTGTGTGAGGGCTTGGGTTTCCTCGGGGCGACCCTCGACCCAACGCTCAACGAGACCGGCAAGGGCACCCGAGACATCAGCACCGCCGACGCTACCTGCCGCGTGCTGGTGGTGGCAACGAATGAAGAGCTGCTGATCGCGCGGGACACGAGGGAGCTGCTGGAGACCTGAGTGCCGCCAGTGGCCCGGTGATGCCCTCCCTCAACCGACGGGAGAACCCCACAAGCTGGTCTCAGAGCGCTGTCTGAGACCGGCTTGTTCCGTTCTGCGGCACTGGCAGCCGCGGAGCGGTCGGGCCGCCGAGAGAAACGGGCACTGCCGGGTCAAAAGTACTTCGCCAGGTTCCCCTCGATCCGGTCCCGCACCGGCATTTCGGTATCGCCCGGCACGAATGCCTCCCCGGTCACCTGTTCGTACAGCCCCAGGTAGCGCGTGGCGGTCTCGATCCGGATGTCGTCGTCCAGCGGCGGGAGGTAGTCGTCGGAGATTCCTTTCTCCTTGAGCCAGAGACGGAGGAACTCCTTGTCGAGGTTCTCGGGCTCCTGACCGGCCGCGAAGCGCTCTTCGTAGGTGGCGGCGGTCCAGAAGCGGGAGGAGTCGGGGGTGTGGACCTCGTCTGCGACGAGGAGTTGGCCTTCCTCTGAGAGCCCCATCTCATACTTCGTGTCCACCAGGATGAGCCCGTTCTTCGCTGCCAGTTCGGCGCCGCGGGCGAAGAGCGCCAGCGCCTTTGCCGCTACCTCCTGCCACACCGTCTCCGGCACCAGCCCGCGCTCGACAATCTGCGCCGCGGAGATCTTCTCGTCGTGCCCTTCGGCCTTGGTGGTCGGGGTGATAATGGGCGTGTCGAACCGCTGGTTCTTCCTCAGCCCCTCGGGCAGCCGCACGCCGCAGAACTCCCGCGCGCCCTCGGCGTAGTTCATCCACGCGGAGGTGTCCGTCGTGCCGGTGATGTAGGCCCGGACGACGATCTCGACGGGAAGCATCTCGACCTCGCGAACCACGGCGCAGTTGGGGTCGGGCACTTCGAGAAGGTGGTTGGGCACCACGTCTTTGGTTTGCTCGAACCACCAGTTGGAGAGGGCGTTGAGCGCTTGTCCCTTGAAGGGGATAGCGCCCAACACATGGTCGAAGGCGCTCTGGCGGTCGGTGGTAATGAGGATCCGCTTGCCCTCAAGCTTGTACATGTCGCGGACCTTGCCTCGGGAGTAGCAGTCACTCCACTGCGCGAACTGGGCGTCTTCGAGGCAGTTGTCGAGCTGAGCGGCGAGGACGGGTCGTGACAGCATGTTCGGTTGCTCCTTTCGGTGCCGAGCGGGGCGGGCCCGTGCGTAGCATGTCCCACAGAGGCGCAACTCCCGGATTCGCGGTTCCCACCCCGGTTCCTCCTTCCCGGGCGTGGTCACGGAGCGTCCCCAGTCGCGTTGCGTCTTCGTCCCATCCCTGCTATGATTCCTCCTTTTGGACACACAGGCATTTCGCCGGCAAAACGCACCCCCGACGGCTGACGGTTGGGGCCCCTGTGAGGAAAGCCGCACTCCGTATTGAAGACCAACGCTCACAGCCGGGACTGGCGCAGGTTCCTGCGCAGGATGCTGGTACGCTTGCCCTTGGCGAGCGTGCTCGCTGTAGTATTGATAGTGGTCTTTGGTCTCGGGTGGCTCTTCCTTGCGCGACGATCCCGCTTGGTGCTGGGCCCGGTCGCGGTGATCGGCGCCCGACAGCTCCAAGCGTTCCTGGGTGTGCGGGCGGAGATCGGGCGGATCTCCGGTGATTTGCTGAAGGGAATCACCGTTGAGCGGCTGGTGCTGGGCCGCGACGCCAAGCTGCCGACCGGAGCGACCATCAGTGTCGACGATTTGCGGGTGCGCTACCGGCTCTGGGCGATGGTCAGGAAGACGCCTCCGGCAGAAGCGATCGATTCGGTTCGCGTGCGCGGCGTGAAGGTGTTCGTGCACCGCTCGGCCCAGGGCGAGTGGAACCTCGCCGAACTGGTCCCGAAGCGCAAGAAGAAGCCACCCAAGCAGCCGCCTCGCTTCATCGGCAAGGTCCGGGTCGAGAACGTCCAGGTGCACTTCGAGGACGACACGGTCAGTAGGGAGCGCGGGGGGCCGTTCACCGGGCGCCTCGATCTCAACCAACTCACCGCCGACTTCTCCCAGTACCCCCGCGTCGCCTTCAGGCTGAACGGCGGGTGTCCCGACGGGGCGCTTAGCTCCGTCGAGACCAAGGGCAACGCAAACCTCGCACAGCTTGCCGTGACCGCTACCTTTGCCGCCGTTGGCATTGACCTGCCGACGTGGGCGCCATTGGCACCGCTGCCGGCGGGGACCCGGCTCACCGACGGAGTGGCGGGACTGTCGGGTTCCCTCGCTCTCTTCCGGCACGAGAACCTCTTGGAGGTCAAGTACAAGAGCGGGCTCAGCCTGGCGGATCTCAGTCTGTTCACCCGCGGAGTGAAGGGCCCGCTCTCGGCCGAGTGGGTCCGGCTTGCTTGCGACGGCACGGTGACCTCTGAGTCGCGCGACGGCGGAGGCAGCAAGTCGGTCGACCCCGCCAAGCCGCCCGCGCCGCCGCCATCGACGCAACCGGAGATCCGCTCAGCGGGCCCGAAGACCACCGTCTGCGGAACTGCCACGGTGGAGGGGCTTGTGGAGGAGGTCGGGACGGTAGCCGTGACGGCCGCCTTCGACACAGGCAAAGGCGTCGCCGACGGCACGGCGCGAGTGGGTGACGTCTCGTGCCGCCACTGGCTGGAGGCCCTTGGCGCCAACAACGGCGCGCGACTGACGGCCGGAAGCGCCAGCCTGGATACTCAATGGCGCGTCAACTTCCCGGCTGGCGAGGCGCCCCGCGTCCGCGCCAGTGGGGCGCTCCGCTTCACCGGTGGCAGTCTGCACCCCGCGGCCGTTCACCGGCCGCTCGCGGGGTTGAGCAGTCTCGTGGATTATTCCGTCGACGTCAACCTGGGTGACGGGACCGCCGTGTCTGGCAAGGTGGCTGCTCGCGGCGGGCTGCAGGGCTTCCCGCACTACGAGGTCCAGTGCGCGTTCGACACCCGCAAGTCGCCGACGCGGGCCCACCTGCGCCTCACGAACGCCGATATCCTGGCCCTCCCAGCGCTGCTCGGCGAATCGCGCACCTTCCACCCCAATGCCGGTCGTCTGGGAGTGGACATGGACTTCTTGGTGGACCTGCGTTCTCGGTCGAAGACATTGGGCTACGACGGGCAGGTGCGCGTCGCCAGGCTGTCGGGGCAGTTCAAGAAGACGCGTCGGCCATTCAAGTCGCTGGACCTGGATCTCAACGTGAAGGGCTCCGCGCCGCTGACGGGCCCTGGTGCCATCTCGACGAAGCTCGTCTCGCGGCGACGACTGCCGCGCCTCGGCGCGCTGGCGGTGACCGTCGACTACTTCAAGGCCACCCACGGGGTCGGCCTCAAGATCAATGCAGACGACGTCGAGGTGCCTTTCTGGTCTGAGACGGTCGTGCCGCTAGACCAAGTCTCTGTCCTGGAAGGCCGCGCGGATACCGTATTCACGCTGGTCACCAAGCCGCGCTTGCAGTATGACGCCCGGGGCTCCTTTCGCGACCTCCTCGTCCGGCTGCCGCAGATCCGGCGGAATGTGAAACAGGTGTCCGGCGACTACCACGTCGTGCCGGACAAGGTCGAGCTGACCGACGTAACGACGGCGGTCGACAGCTCGTTCTTCGTCACTAATGGCGAGGTGCGGAACTTCCGCAGCCTGACGCTGGCCCTCGCGGTGCGCGGGGAGCGCCTCAATCTCGCCGAGCTTCTGCAGCTTGCTCCCGACCCGAAGGTACTGCCTCGCGTGGAGACCGCGGAGAACGCGGTGGGTCAATTCGCCGTGACGGGCGCCGTGTCTGCGGTGAACGTCTCCGGCATCGTCACGGTCCCACAGGCAGCGGTGGAGTACCGAGACTACGGCGTGTTTGGCGTGCAGCCGCTGTCCGTCTCGGTGTCGGTTCAGGGAGTCCGGACCAAAGCGCCCCTGCTCGACCTCAGCGCCGAAGGCGCTCGGGTAGACTTGGCAGGGCTCAACCGCGAGCGGCTGGGGGCACAAGGCGAAGAGTTTTCCTTCCCCACCCCGGCCACGGTCTCGTTCCAGGTGCTGGGCACCCCGAAGCAGCCTCAGGTGGATGCCCGGGTGTCGATGCCCTCGGCGCTTGTCGGTGAGCGGCGGCTGACTGACTTGTCCGCCAGCGTCAACTACTGCGGCAAGGTACTCACTCTGGCCGACGCGGTGGCGCATGTGGGCCGGGGCACGGCGACGACGGCGGGCACGGTCCAGCAAGTCGAGGACACCGTGTTTCTCGATCTCCACGGCGACCTGACCGACCTCGATCTTCGCCTGGCGCAGCCATGGCTGACCGAGCGTGGGCTCACCCTCGCGGGCGACGCTACCGGTCCGTACACATTGCGCGGGCCGAAAGAGGCCCTGGGAGTCGGCGGCACGTTCGCGGTCTCCGACGTTGATGTGCTCCAGCGAATCGAGCCGCAGAAGGAGGCAGTCCGACAGTTTCACGTGGCGTCGGGGCAGGCCGAGGTGGCCCTGCAGGCGGACACGAGCGACGCACACACCACGGTTGCTGGGACCGTCGAGGTCGGCGCGGGGCCGCTCCAGATGCGCCTGCCGAGGAAGACCTCCGACGCCGAGTTGACGGTGGTTCTCGAGCGTGCGGACGCCCTGCTGGTGTTGACGCCCAACACGATCACGACAGAGCGAGTAGAGGTGGAGGCCTACGGCGGCCGGGCCGTGCTGACGGAGGTCCGCTACGATCAGGCGGCAGGTAAGTTGGTGGCCCACGCCGTCGCGTCCGGGGTCGAGCTTGCCTCGCTGAGGGAGCTGTCGCAGCGGGACGACCTGCACGGTCTGGGCGGCTTCGAGGGCGAGCTTCGGGTCTCCCCGGACGGACCGGTGCTGGACGGGCGGGCAACCCTCTCGTCCCTCCGCGTCGCTCAGGCGCCGGAATGCGAAGTGTCGGCCGATGTGGGCTTTGCCTGGCCGGAACTCACGCTCGCCAATGCTGACCTACAAGTCCTCGGTTGCCGGGCCGAAGTGAAGGGCTCGGCCCGAGCGCCCGATGACGAGGATGACGCCGGCAGGCTCGACCTGCGCCTCGAAGGAGCAGGTCCGGTGCGCCAACTTGCGGACACATACCTGCCCAAGAGCGTCCCCGTTGCAGGGAAGCTGACGCTGAGCGCGACAGTGAGCGGGACGTTCAAGTCTCCCAACGTGGCCGTAGACGTGCACCTCGTCAACGGCACGCTCAAGGGCATCCCCGTCACTCGGTTCGAGGCGCGAGGCGCGCTGCAGGGCGACACGGGTCGGCTGGATACGTTCGCGATTGCGGTGGACGGCGCCGAGCTGAAGGCGAGCGGCGAGATGAAGCCCGGGCGCAAGCTCGCGCTCACGTTCGCTGCCGAGCCGGTGCCCCTTGCGCTGGCGCTACGGCTGGCGGACCTCGAAGGCCCGGCTCAGGGCTTCTTCCGCGCCCGCGGCACTGTCACCGGGACTCCGGCCGACCCGGTTGTGTCGGCGACTGTGGACAGCGCTGACCTGTCTCTCAATGAGACCGACCTCGGCGAACTGCAGGGGAGCGTCTCCTACCAGCAGCAGGGCGTGTATCTCGGCCCGCTTACCTGGCGACTGAATGGCGGCAGCCTCACCGCCACGGGACGCGTGCCGGTGTCGACTCCCACAGAGAAGGAGAAGCCGACCCCGGCGGACCTTCTCGACTGCACAGTCGCCTGGGCGAAGCTGACCTTCGGCGAGGTCCTCCGCTTGGGGGAAGAGACCTCCACGCTCCTCGGCAACAACGAGCAGCCGGCACAGTCCCTGGACGACACGCTGTTCTACTTCCGCAAACTCAAGCGTTTGCCGGAGGGTGTCCTGGCGGGCCGAGCCGTCCTGCGCGGCGCCCTGACGGACCCACAGGTTCCGGCGGCCCGCTTGACGGTTACCGACGGGAAGGTTGGCGACGAGCCGCTGCCGGATTTCACGCTGAAAGTCGCCTACGGTGACCGCAAGGTGTTCTGCCGCTCTCTGCGCGCGGAACTGGGCGACCTGCACGCCGAGGTGACCGGCGACGTTGGGCTCGACGGCGACGCCGCGCTGGACGTGGAGATTCGCAACTTCCCGCTGGCGTTGGTCAACCCGTGGGCTCGCGGCATGCCCGAGGTCAGCGGTTTGGGCGACCTGTTCGCCCGGGTGTCCGGGCCGACCAAGTCGCCGCGTGTCGAAGGCTCCGTCGAGATCGTGGAGCCAGCGCTGCAGAACGCCGCCTTCGACCGCCTGCGCCTGAACTACTTCCGGCTGGAGGACGGCGCGTTCACTATTGACCCGGACGATCTGACGCTCATGGAGGACCAGAACACATTGTCGGCAGGCTGCCGTTTGCCGGTCTCCTACAAAGGCACCCCCCTCCCGCGCGACAAGCCTTTCACGGCTGCCGCCCGCTTGCGGGGGGAGGACCTGGGCCTGCTGAGCGGCCTGTTCCCGGGCGTGCCCCGCATGGTCGGCGGACTGGACGCCGAGGTAGCGGCCGCGGGCACGCTCGACCAGCCGCAGTTCACCGGCCGAGTTGCAGTGGACGACACGAACCTCGAGCTGCCCGGGCTGGAATCGAACCTGCATGGGCTTACTGGCGAGATCCGCCTAGAGTCAGGGCGCCGGGTCGTGTTCCAGGATATGACCGCGATGCTGAGCACGGCCCCTGTCGACACGACACTCCTGCCGCAGTTCCGGCAACAAGCGCTCAAGCTGTCGGGCAACGTTGTGCTGACAGACGAAGGGCTGCGACACCCTCTCGCCAATCTGTTTGACCTCCTGCTGGAGATGGACTCGCTGGAACTGAAGCTGAAGGACACCTCGCCACTCACCGACATCAAGTCCCGGGTCACCCTCAAGACGCGCGAGAGTGACGGCCGGGCTGTGGTCACCGTCGAGGACTTCACTGGGACCGGCAACAAGCACTCCGGGCCGCTGCGCGCCCACGGTACCATGGTCCTTGCCCCCAATTCGCTCGGCTCCCTCAAGGACTTCAACCGGAGCGAGGTAGGTCTCTCCGTCTCGGCCAACAACCTGACACTCAGTCGCGCCCCGTACGGAACGTTCACCTTCGACACCGACCTGCAGTTTGCCGGCGATCCGCTGCACGACGGGATGCCGGTGTTGCGCGGCGGAGTCTTGGTCCACGACACCCGGCTCTCGGCACCGAAGCTCAAGTTGTCCACGGAGGCCCCGGAGCCAGCGTCGAGCTTCCCGTTCGTCGATATCTACGTGACGGTGGGCGACGGAGTCGAAGTCGTGCATCCGGCGCTGCGCGCCTCGCTTGAAGGTGGCATCCAGATCAGCGGCACTCCGGCGGACATCCTGGTGAGCGGCGGCCTCAGCTCGGACAAGGGGGTCCTGCGTCTGCCGCGCGCCAAGGCGCAACTGCGGCGAGCTGATGTGGACATTTTCGTCAGGAATGATCCCGTTATCCCGCTGCAGCTCGTCACGCGCGTGTGGATCGATGCCGACGCCTCCGCCGAGGTGGACGACTACCTGGTCGACATCAAGATGCGGGGGCCGCTGGCGTTGGTCGAGGGGGCGGACAGCGAGCTGGAACTGCGCATGACCTCGCAGCCGAGCCTCTCTCAGGAGCAAATCTACGCGCTGCTGATCGGGACCTCTTCGCGCAACGGCGGGACCTCTGTCAGTTTGCAGCAGGACTTGCGGGACAAGTTCGAGAAGCAGTTGGTTGGGCTGTTCGCTTCACAAGCCTCGGACGTGCTCACTCGCCAACTCCGCCAAGCGCTAGGGCTCGACAAACTGGACCTCATCTGGGGCGACGAAGGGGTCCAGGAGATCGCCGTCAGCAAGCGCTTCGGGAAGCTGTTTCTGGGCGTCCGTCGGCTGTTCAACCAAAGCTCGCTGGACACCGCGTTCCAAGCCGAGTACCGATTCACCCGCCGGTTCTCCGTGGAGTATGAGCGTGACGAGTTCGACTCCACGCAACTCCGCCTCAAGCTTCGTTTCAGCTTTGGCACGTAGCCCCTTTGGGAATGCGTTTACCCCTGTCCGGCTCGCCCGACAGAAGTCCCTTGGCGTCCTGAAGCGAAGCGCGAACAGGAGTGATTCCTATGCGATTCAGTGTCCGCACCAACACAGCGCTCACAGCCATCAGCATCCTGACTGTCACGTTCCTGGTGTCGGCCCGGCTGGTCGAGCGCGGCTTGACTTCGCGGGTGCTCAGGGACTCCGAAGAGCAGTGGCTTGCCAATCTCAAGAACACAGGCGCGGTCATCGTCACCTATGTCAGGGACTTCCAGACAGCCGGGGTCGACCAGGCATTCCTGCAGGAGTATGTGCGCGATCTGGGCAAGAACACGTCGCTGGCGATCCGCGTGTTGGACGGCCAAGCCGTCTGCCTGGCAGACTCGCGGGGGCCGCCGTTGGCGTCCGAGAACTACGCCGCGCGCCAGGAGGTCCGGGAGGCTCTGGAGGGCCGGCCGGGCTACCGCTTCACCGGGAGCATCCGTGAGGGCACGCGGGCGCTGCAAGTAGCCCTCCCGGTGAAGCAGGAGCAGCGCGTCGCCGGCGTCGTCCAGCTCTCCCGCAATCTCGGCGAGGAAGCAAAGACAGCCCAGGCGATCCGGCGGCAGCTCCTTGCGGTAACGAAGTGGACGACGGGCCTCGGCGTCCTGCTCCTGGCGCTGGCCTGCTGGTGGTTGTTTCGGCCGTTAGGCCGCCTGAGCCGATCGGTGGCGGCCCTGGTCGAGGCCGAGGCGCCGGCGCAGCTTCCTGTTCAAGGTGTTGGCGACCTCGCGCAGCTCTCTCGGTCGATCAACACCCTCAGCGCTCGCGCGCTCGACGCCTCCCACCTGCGCGCCGAATGGATGCGGGACCTGTGCGACCACCTGCTGGAACCGGTCGAGGAGCTGCGGGACGCGGTCCGCACTCTGGCCGACGCGGTCCCCGCCCTGGAGAAGCCTCTCCGGGCCTGCCTCGGCGAGGTCGTGCTGCGTTCCGAACGACTGGCGCGGCTGATGGAGGACGCCGCCGCTCTGGAGCGGCTGACCGCCGGCGCCGACGCTCTCCGGACCGAGGTTCTGAACGTCCGCGAAGTATCTCTGGCCGCCGTGGAGCGGGTGAAGCCGTGGGCGGCGCACCGGGAGGTCGAGATCCGGGTGGACGCGCCGCCGACCAAGGCGACGTTCCGGGCGGAGCGGGAACGCCTGCTGGTCGCGCTGACACACATCCTCGAGAACGCGGTGCGCTTCAGTTCTGCGGGCAGCGAGGTCGTCGTTGAGGCGTGGAATGACAGCGACTCCGCCGGCTTCAAGGTGATCGATCTGGGCGCCGGCATGAACGTCGAGGTTCTCCGCCGGGCTGCCGAACGGTTCTTCTCGGGAGTTGCCCCGGAGGACGATTTCCCCGGTGGCGCCGGTCTCGGTCTGCCGCTGGCGAAGGCGATTGTCGAAGCGCACGGTGGGCAATTGGAGGTGCTCTCGCAGCAAGGAGCGGGGACAGCCGTGACGCTGAAGTTGCCGTCGGGCAAGGTCCGCGACGAAAGCCGGTAGGGCCCACTGACCCGCTTGGAAAGCCGCCGCAAAGCAGGTACACTTTCGACTTCTCCGGCTCAGCGGAATGCAGGTGACCGTCTCTCGTCGCACGCGCCGTTCCGCAATCGGTGGTCGGGGAGGAGGCTGCTTCGAACCATGGCGAGGCTACGCGTAGGAGTGCTCGTCTCCGGCAAGGGACGCGGTACCAATCTGCAAGCCCTGATCGACGCGCGCGAACGCGGCGAGTTGGGTGCCGACCTCGTGCTCGTCGTGAGCACCAGCGCGGAGGCGGGCGCGCTTGAGCGGGCGCGGAAGCACAGCCTCGAGGCGCTGTTCGTCGACCCGAAGCAGTTCGCGACCGCCGAAGAGCTGGACCTCGCCCTCGCGCAAACCATGGAGCAGCGGCAGGTCGGTCTGATCTGCCTGGCTGGGTACATGCGCATGTTGACGGCTACGCTCATCCGCCGCTTCCCGAACCGGATCATGAACATCCATCCCGCGTTGCTGCCGGCGTTCGGCGGCAAGGGGATGTACGGCCACCACGTCCACGAAGCCGTCATCGCCTCCGGTGCCAAGTACACCGGAGTGACGGTTCACTTTGCTGACGAGGAGTACGACCACGGCCCCATCGCCCTCCAGAAAGTCGTGGAGGTGCTGCCCGACGACGACGCCGACTCGCTGGCAGCGCGGGTGCTCCGGGAAGAGCACAAGCTCTACGCGCGGGCAGTGCACCTGTTCGCAGAGGGGCGGCTGCAGGTCGAGGACCGCCGAGTCCGAATCCTCCCGTCGGCGCCGTAGGGTAAAGCTCCGGCTTTGCCGCCCGTGACCTGGACCTGGACTTTGCTGCTCTGCCACACTTCGAGGCGCGAGACGAAGGTCAAGGGCGGCAAAGCAGAGCTTTACCCTACGGGGGCGGACTTGTGCGCGGCACACCTCTTCCCGACTCCAACTACTGAGGCAACCACCAAATGGCAGACTCTCGAAGCTCGCTGGTACGGGAAAACGTGCTGGGCTTGGTGCCCTACAGCCCGGGCAAGCCTATCGAGGAGGTCAAGCGCGAGATTGGTCTAGACGACATCACGAAGATGGCCTCCAACGAGAACGTCCTCGGTCCCTCGCCGAAGGCCGTCGAAGCGATGCGCGCGGCCGCGGAATCGGTGTACCTCTATCCAGACGGCAGTTGGTTCCGGCTGCGGCACGCGCTGGCGTCGCGGTTGGGCGTCTCCGCCGAGTCGATCGTCGTCGGTAACGGGTCCGACGAGATCATCCACTTCCTCGGGTTGACCTTCCTCAACGCGGCCGACGAGATGATCCAGGGAGACCCTTCCTTCGTCCGCTACGAAGCCGCCGCGGCGCTGAACCTGGCCAAGTGCCATCTGGTCCCACTGCGAGACTTCACCCACGACCTGGTCGCGATGCGCGAGGCGGTGAATGACCGCACGAAGCTGGTCTTCATCGCCAGCCCCAACAACCCCACCGGCACCATTAACACGAAGGCGGAAGTCGACGCGTTTCTCGCCGACCTACCCGACCACGTCCTCCCGGTCTTCGACGAAGCCTACAAGGAATACGTGGACGCACCTGACTACCCCGAGACTGTGGACTACGTGCGCGAAGGCCGCAACGTCATCGTGCTGCGCACCTTCTCGAAGGCGTACGCGTTGGCGGGTCTGCGCGTCGGCTATGGCATCGCGCCGCCTGAGCTCATCGGGTACCTCAACCAGGTACGCGAACCGTTCAACGTCAGCAGCATTGCCCAGGAAGCAGCAATCGCGAGCCTGGAAGACGAAGACCAGGTGAAGCGCGCTCGCGCCATGAACTCCGCCGGCAAGCGCTACCTGTACGCCCAGTTCGAGGCCCTGGGGCTGGCCTACGTGCCCACCGAAGCGAACTTCGTGTTCGTCGACGTCGGCCGCGACTGCATGGAGGTGTTCCGGGCCCTGATGCAGCTTGGGGTGATCGCCCGGGCTGGGTTGGGAATGCCCACCCACCTCCGCGTAACCATCGGTCGCCAGGAAGACAACGAACGCTTCATCGCAGCGCTGAGTGAGGTACTGCACGGAACATGATCATCATCCTCCACGGCGCAGCCACCGACCAGAACGTCGACGAAGTCGTCGGCAAGCTCCGCGAGAACGGCTACGAGGCCAACGTCTCCAGAGGCGTGGAGCGGACCATCCTCGGCGCGGTTGGCGCGCTGGAAGAGCCACAGAAGGAGTTGCTGGCTGAGCGCCTGACTACATTGCCGTTTGTGGAGCGCGTCGTTCCCATTCTGAAGCCCTACAAGCTGGTCAGTCGCGAGGGGCACCCGGAGCCGTCGACGATCCCGGTGGGCGACACCACGGTGGGCGGGCGGCGGCTCTGCGTGGTGGCAGGGCCCTGCGCGGTGGAGAGTCGCGAGCAGATCCTCGCCACCGCTGCCGACGTGAAGGCCGCCGGTGCAACCATGCTCCGCGGCGGCGCGTTCAAGCCGCGGACCTCTCCCTACGATTTCCAGGGAATGAAGGAAGCCGGGCTCGACTTGCTGCGCGAAGCCCGGCAGCAGACCGGGCTCCCCATCGTCACCGAGGTGGTGGATGTTCGTGACTTGGAGCGGGTCCTCGAAGTCGCCGACATTCTCCAGCTCGGCACCCGGAATATGCAGAACTTCGCCCTGTTGAGTGCCGTGGGCGAGTGCCGCACTCCGGTCATTCTCAAGCGCGGGATGTCGGCAACCATCGAGGAGTGGCTCAAGGCGGCGGAGTACCTCATGGCTCGCGGCAACCACTTCGTGATCCTGTGCGAGCGAGGGATCCGCACGTTCGAGACCTACACGCGCAACACGCTGGACCTCTCGGCCGTTCCCGCTGTGAAGGAGCTGACGCACTTACCGGTGTTCGTCGACCCGAGCCATGGCGCCGGGAAGCGCTCGCTGGTGGGGCCGCTCAGCCTGGCCGCGATTGCGGCCGGCGCCGACGGCCTGCTGATTGAGGTGCACCCGCAACCCGAACAGGCGGTGTCTGACGCGCAGCAGCAGCTCACTCCGAGTGAGTTCGCAGTCCTCATGAGCTCGCTTCGGCCCATTGTCGAAGCCGTCGGGCGCGAAGTGTGACCTCCCCGTCAATGAAGCAGTTCGACACAATCGCAATTCTTGGCATCGGGCTCCTCGGCGGCTCCGTCGGTCTGGCCGCGAAGAAGCGCGGCCTGACGCGGCGGGTCATCGGGGTCGCGCGTACAGACCACACGCTGGCCATTGCGCGGGAGCGCGGGTGCGCGGACGAAACCACCCCCGACATGGCCGAGGCTGTCCACGACGCCGACTTAGTCGTCGTCGCGACACCGGTCGGTTCGGTGTCGGGAGCGCTTGAGCGAATTGCCGAGCACGTGCGGCCGAGCGCCCTCGTCACCGATGTCGCCAGCACCAAGGCCACCATCTGCGAGGCGGCGGATCGGTTGCTGACTGGTCGCGCCAGATTTGTTGGTGGCCACCCCATGGCCGGGGACGATCAGGTCGGCGTCGCAAATGCGCGAGACCATCTCTTCGAAGGCTGCGTCTGGGCCCTCACGCCGACGGCCGCCACGAGTGGCGAGGCTGTGGAACGGCTGACCGAGTTTGCGGGCTGCCTGGGCGCCCGCATCGTCGAGCTTGACCCCGCGGCTCACGATCGGTTGGTGGCGGCGACGAGTCACTTGCCCCACGTTGTCGCCGCGGCGTTGGTCAACGCCGTGTGGACCGTGACCGACGGCCACCCGTCCGCCAGCGCACTGACCGCCTCAGGCTTTCGTGACACGACCCGCGTGGCCGGCGCGCCCGCAGACCTGTGGGACGACATCGTGCTCGACAATGCGCAGGCCATTCTGCCGACTCTGGAGGCTGCGTTGGCGCAACTGAGCGCGCTACGTGGGGCGGTAGCCGCGCGCGACGAGTCGGCAATTCACGCCTTCCTGGACCAAGCCCGCGAGCGACGCAGTCTGCTGCTGCGGAAGGAGTCGTCATGACCGCAAGACGAGTCCGGCTCGCCCTCGACGGGCCGGCGGGGACGGGCAAGAGCACCGTCTCCAAACGAGCGGCGCGCGAGCTTGGTTACACGTACGTCGATACCGGCGCGATGTACCGAGCGGTCACCTGCCTGGCCGTTCAGCGAGGGCTTGGGCTGACGGAGGAAGCCGCTATCGTCGAACTGGCGGAGCAGCATCCCGTCACCTTCCAGTCTGCCGAGACCGGGGAGCCGAGGGTGTTCGTCGCCGGACAGGAAGTGACGACGCAGATTCGGACTCCCGAGATCTCCCGCCTCGTGTCGCCACTGTCGGCCATCCGTGGCGTCCGCACTGCGCTGGTGCGGCAGCAGCAGGCGCTGGGCTCGGCCGGCGGCGTAGTGCTGGAGGGACGCGACATCCAGACCGTCGTGATGCCCGACGCCGAGGTCAAGGTCTTCCTGACCGCCTCCGCAGAGGAACGGGCGCGGCGGCGATTCCTTGAGCTACAAGAGCGAGGAACGCCGCAGGACTACGATAAGGTACTCACCGAGATCTGCGAACGAGACGACCGCGACAGCTCGCGGGAGGTCGCACCGCTAACCGCCGCAGCGGACGCAGCGATTGTGGACACAGACGGGCTTACCATCGACCAAGTGGTCGCCCAAATCGTGGCGCTCGTCCGACAGGCTGAGGGTGAGGCGCGATGACGGGTGCCGACCGGTTGAGCGAGAACACGTGGGTGTTCTACCTGTGGCGCGCGCTGTTCCGGAGCCTGTTCCGGTCCATGGGCCTCGACCTCGCCGGGACGGAGAACGTGCCGGCCCAGGGGCCGCTGATCGTTGCCTCCAACCACCGCAGCCATGCCGACCCGCCGCTGGTCGGCGTTGTCCTGCCCCGGCCGGTCCACTACATGGCAAAGCGGGAGCTGTTCCGGGTGCCGATTCTCGGGTCGGTCATTCCGCGGATGGGGGCCTTTCCCGTCAGCCGCGGGCACCCGGATCGCCGGGCTCTCCGGTATGCGCTCCGCCTCCTGTCGGAGGGGGAAGCTGTGGTCATGTTCCCCGAAGGCACGCGCAGCCTCGACGGCCGCTTGCGGGAACCCGAACTCGGAGTTGCCCTCATCGCCCTCAAGTCCCGGGCCCCGGTGCTGCCAGTGGCGCTACAGGGCAGTGAGCACATCCTCCCCAAGCACTCGGTCATCCCTCACGCACACCCCCTCAAGGTCCGCGTCGGGCCGCCGCTCACCTTCGACGACCTGTACGGGAAGCGAGGCGACCGGGACAGCATGGTCGAAGTCGGCCGGCGGATCATGGGGGCGATTGACAGCTTGCTCGACCCTCTGGTGCGCCCGCGCCCCCCCGGCTCGCACCGCAGGGCATGCTGACCCCGACAGACCGGTTTTCTACGCTTGCGTTGGAATCACTCATGTCCGCGTTTCGCTTGAATGCCCCAACGGATGTCCGAGCCGCGACCGTGAGGGAGCGCGTGACAGGCTGAAGTGATCCGCGACGCCGACGGCTCACGCGCTCCCTCACGGTCGCGGCTCGGATTGACAGCCCGTTCTTGCAGGAGATGAACTGACTGGACACGGCGCTCACGCTGGACGTGGAGGGCTGGTTCGGAGAACTCGCGTATGCGCAGAGCGCAGCCGCGCACTGCTTCCCCGGGAGGTAGACATGAGCACTGCACAGGAAAAGACCCGCCGCGTCCTGGCGGCGATCGAGCACCGTGAGCCGGACCGCGTCCCTATTGGCGAGGCGTTCTGGACCAACTTCCTTCGCCGCTGCAAGGCGGAGCTTGGTGTGGGGGAGGGATTCGACCCCTACCGCTATTGGGACCTGGACACGATCGTCCTCAACCCAAACATGGACCCGCACCTCACGGGCATCGAGGTGGTGGAGGACACGCCCGACCGCAAGGTGGTACGCACTGGGTTTGGCGCGACCATCGAGCGGAGGTCGACTTTCCCGATTCCGCATTTCGCGGAGTTTGAGACGAAGACGTTTGCGCAGATGGAGGCGCTGCAGTTCGACGACCCCAGAGACCCGCGGCGGTACTCCGAGGCGCTCGACGATCAGCTCAACAGTGTCGGCGACGAACTGAACCTGGGTCTCCCCGCCTTCATAGAGCGGGTGAACGCCTACGCCGCGGACTTCTGCGTACTGGGCGGCGTCTGCGAGCCGCACGAGATGGTCTGGCGGATCATGGGCACGGACAATGTGTTGGTGAAGATGGCCGAAGACCCCAGCCGATTCGCCCGGATCATCGAGCGCCTGGGCGACTTCCTGGTCGGCATCGTCGAAGGCCAGGTTGCTGCCGCAGCCGGGAAGTTGAGCGGTATGTACATTTGGGGCGACATTGCCTACGACAAGGGCATGTTCTTCTCGCCGCAGTACTGGCGGGACGTGTACAAGCCGCAGCTCACGCGGATCTGCACCGCCATCCACGCCGCCGGGCTGAAGACCATCTACCACGGCTGCGGGAACTGCCTGCCCGTGTTCGAGGACATGATCGAGGCGGGCGTGGACTGCTACAACCCGCTGGAAGCCAAGGCCGGCTTGGACGTCGTGGACCTCAAGCGCCGGTTCGGGAACCGGCTTGCGTTCAACGGCAACCTCGACGTGACGGTTCTCGCGACCAACGACCGCGACAAGGTCCGCCGCGAAGTGCTGACCAAGCTCAACGCCGCCAAAGGCGGCGGGTTCATCGTCCAGTCGGATCACTCGATGCCCAGCAACGTTGACCCGGCGACGTATGACTATGTAGTTCAGTTGGTGCGCGAGCACGGAACGTACCCGCTGGCGTTGGGTGAGTTTGACGTTCCCGTCTGATCGATCGGGTCGGCCATTGAGCCCTCTCTCGAAGGAACCACTCATGTTCACGCTTCGCTCGTACACCCCCGCAAGTGAGAGGGTAAGCCACTCCGAGCCGCGACCGTGAGGGAGCGCGTGACAGGCTGACTTGGTTTGCGGTGCCGACGGCTCACGCGCTCCCTCACGGTCGCGGCTCGGAGTGACGACGCGTTCTCGAAGGAGCAGAGCAATGCAACGATACGGCATGGTGTTGGGAGTCAAAGAAGAGAAAATCGAGCGCTACAAGGAGTTGCACGCTGCCGTGTGGCCGGACGTGCTGGAGATGATCGCGGCGTGCAACATGCGCAACTACTCGATCTACCTGCGCAAGCTGCCCGACGGAAAGCACTACCTGTTCAGCTACTTCGAGTACGTCGGCGACGACTTCGAAGGCGACCTGGCGAAGATGGCCGCCGACCCGACGACGCAGCGCTGGTGGGCCGAGTGCATCCCCTGCCAGGAGGGGCTGCCGGACCGCGCTGAGGGAGAGTGGTGGGCCGGCATGGAAGAGGTGTTCCATTGCGACTGACCTCGCGCGAGCGAGTGCTGACTGCCTTCGCCCACCAGGAGCCGGATCGCGTGCCGATCTGGTGCGGGGCGTCGGTGGAGTTCTGGGGGAAGGCGAAGGGCGCGCTGCGCCTCGATGACGAGGGGCTGCGGCAGCGCTTCGGCGACGACTTCCGGCGCGTCTTCGCCGAGTACGCCGGCCCGGACTTCCCGCTCCAGCACGACGAGGCCACCTGCCGCACGATCTTCGGCGTCGAGCGGACCGGGCTGGGCTACGGCCAACCACTGAGCCACCCGTTGAGCGAGGCCACGGTGGCACAAGTGCACGACTACCCGTGGCCGGACCCGGCGTGGATGGACGTGTCGAAGGTCCGGTCGGCAGCCGAAGCGTACGGCGGCGAGTACGCCCTCCTTGGCGGCGACTGGTCGCCCTTCTGGCACGACCTCATCGACCTCCTGGGCATGGAGAACATGTATGTGAAGATGCTGGAGCAGCCCGCGGTGGTGGACGTGGTGCTTCAGCACTTGGTGGACTTCTATGCCGCTGTCAGCCAGCAGATCTTCGACGCGGCGGCTGACGCGCTCGATGTCTTCTTCCTGGGCAATGACTTCGGCGGGCAGACCGGCCCCCTGCTGAGCCCGCCGTTGTTCGAGCGGTTCATGCTGCCGCACTTGGCGCGGCTCATCGACCTGGGGCACGCGTATGCCCTGAAGGTGCAACTCCACTGCTGCGGTGGCTTCGCCCCGCTGCTCCCCGCCCTGATCGGCGCCGGGCTGGACGGGGTCCACGCCATTCAGCCCTGCTGCGCCGGGATGGACTTGCGCGCGCTGAAGCGCGAGTTCGGCCACCGGATTCTGTTCAATGGCGCCATCGACTCGCAGCACGTTCTTATCAACGGCACGCCCGAATCCGTCCGCCGCGACGTGCGCCAGGTATTGGAGCTCATGATGCCCGGCGGCGGCTACGTCGCCGGGGCGAGCCACGACACCATCCTGGAAGAGACGCCGCTGGAGAACGTGTTGTCGATGCTCGATACGGTGCGCGAGTTCGGGGTCTATGGGGCGTGGGCAGAGCCACCTCGGTGAGTCCCGGCGCCCCGCACCCGCTGACAGTGGCCTCCACTCCGTCTGACTGCCGCGTTTGCTTCCAAGGCACCCACCGATGGCCCTCAAAATCGTCACCCTTTCCCTGAACGGCCTGTTGGCTGCCGTGTACGGCACCATTGCCGCCATCCTCTTCTTCGGGCTCTGGCGGCACCGAGGGCGGGCCTTCAACCTGCTGGGGTTGATGCTGGCGCTCGTCTCACTGACAGCGGGGCTGTCGTACCTGGCCCATGCGTTGATCATTGGGCTGTCGCCGTGGCGACCGGAGAAGGTGACCTACACCGTGCTCACCGCCGTGAGCCTGGTGCCGACGGCCTTCCTGCTGGCGCTGTACCGTCGCTTCGAGGCGTTCCTCGGCGGCGCGCGGCTCCTCGATGAAACTCGGCTGCAGCTCCGCGAGCGGAACGAGCAACTCGACTCGCTGGTGGAACTCAGCGCCCAACTCAGCCGGTTCCGGCAGGTGCCGGCGGTCATGCAGTCGGCGCTCAGCCAGTGCATCGCCCACAGTCGCGCTCAGGCAGGACTGTACTTCCTGCGCGAGTCGGAGGCCGGGCAACTGACGCTTGCCGCGCAGGAGCGACTGGGCGCCTCCGCGGCGGCCCAACTGGCCGCCTCGCCTGCCGTCGCCGGTCTGGTCCAGCGGGTGCTGGACGAGGGGAGGCTCCTGAGGAGCGATGGTGAGGAAGACTCCTCTGGCACGGTGTCGCGCGAAGCGGTTGGCTTCCGAAGCCTGGTCGCCCTCCCGGTGCGATCCCCCCAAGGCATCATCGGGGTCATCTGCCTATTGGGGCGGCGCGCACTGGCTCCCGCGGAACAGCAGCTCGGTCTGCTTGAAGCCGTCGGGCAGCAGATCGGTGTCGCCGTCGAGAGCGCTCGTTGGTTCGAGTCGCAAGACCGGCTGGGGCAAGAGCTTCAGCGAAGGGTCGAACAGGCGACGGAGGAACTCCGGTCCAGCTACCGGACCCTCGAAGCCAGCGAACGGCGACTGCAGACGGTAGTCGACCGTATGCCCAGTGGGCTGCTCATGCTTGACGCCGACAACGTCATCGGCATGGTCAACCGACAGGCTGAGGGGCTGCTGGGAGTACCTCGCGAGGGATTGCTGGAGAAGCCGGTGGTGGCTTGCGGGCTCAGCAGCGAACTGGTGTCAGCCGTAACCGGCGGCACTACGGCCGAGGCAGGCAGGCGCGATGTAGTGCTGGAAACGGCGACGCCGCGGTCCGTGCGCGTGGACACCGCGCTCGTGACTGATCACGAAGGGCAGCCCCTGGGCCGGGTCTGCGTGCTGACGGACGTGACCCGCGAACGCGAGACGGACCAGATGAAGACCGACTTCGTCTCGCTGGTGTCGCACGAACTCCGCACGCCGCTGACCAGCATCCTCGGCTTTGTCTCGCTGCTGTTGGAGGGCGAGGTTGGCGCCTTGAACGCAACGCAACGGAGGAGCCTCGAGTCGATCCACCGGCAGGCGCGGCGTCTTACCGGTCTCATCTCCGATCTGCTCGACGTCTCGCGCATGGAATCCCGGCAGGTCGCCATGCGACAAGAGCAGGTGGACCTGGGTGCCATCGCTCGGGCTGCCGTTCACGAACTGGCCCAGCAAGCGCAGGAGAAACGAGTCAGACTCGAATTCCAGGGCGCCACGCACGGGGCAACTCTCCGAGGCGATCCGGAGCGGCTGGCGCAAGTCTTCACGAACCTGCTGGGGAACGCGATCAAGTTCACTCCCCGGGGCGGGCGCGTCACCGTCGAGGTGAAGCGGGCCGGCGGCGAGGTGGTAGCTGTTGTTTCGGACACGGGCCCAGGAGTCGCTCCCGAGGAGCTACCTCGCGTGTTCGACAAGTTCTACCAAGCCGAGATGGTCGCCTCCCGGAAGGCCGGTGGCAGTGGGCTTGGGTTGTCGATCGTCAAGGGCATCGTGGACGCGCACGAGGGCCGCGTGGAGGCGAGCAACCGACCGGGCGGCGGCGCCTGCTTCTCCGTGCACCTCCCTGCGCGGCGGCGCCCCACTGCGGCGGTGCACCCTACCGCTCCGGCACCGCTCATCCTGGTGGTGGACGAAGACGCGGCTGCCACCGGGCGGCTTACGGCCGGCCTGCAGCATGCCGGCTACCGCGCGCTGGCAGTGAACGACCTGGCCGAGGTCGCGTTGCAGGCCAATGCCGTCCGCCCTGCGCTCATCGCCTTCAGCCTGCGCCCGCCCAACGAGCAGACAGCCGCAATGCTGGATGCCCTGCAGCAAGACGTGGCGACGCGCGACATCCCGATCCTCGCCCTTGGCTCTACGGCGGATCCCCAGGCGCTGCTCCGCGGCGCAGCCGGGACGCTGGCCCCGGGTGACGGCGTGCTCCTGGAGGACGATGGCGCCGACTGGCGACACCGGTTGGGCGAGCTGCTGAGCAATGCCGGCTATCCTGTTCGGGGCGTGGCTGCGGGGGCTGCCAGTCTGACCGCCCAGCTCGCCGCGCGTTGGCCAGGCCGACGCCCTGCCGTTGACGAGCCGGCCAGCGGGGACGAACACGGAGAATGACCATGGCGACTGTGCTGATCGTGGACGACGATGCCGACACCTTGTCTATGCTGACGGTGTTGGTCGAGGGGGAGGGGCACACCGTCCTTGCCGCCGGAGCGGGGCCGGCCGCGCTGGACTTGCTTCGCCGGGAACGACCCGACCTCATGATCCTGGACCTCATGCTGCCCGGCATGGACGGACTTGAGGTCTGCCGGCGCGCGCGCGAGTTCAGCTACCTGCCCATCCTGATGCTGACCGCAAAGGGCTCCGGCACCGACCGCATCGTCGGTCTGGAGGTCGGCGCCGATGACTACCTGGCCAAGCCGGCCGAGCCCGGCGAGATACGCGCGCGGGTGCGGGCACTGCTCCGCCGCGCGCTCTACTGGCAGGGCGAGACCGCCCGGCAGCGTGAGGTCCTTGTCCGCGGCACGCTTCGACTGGACCCGGAACGCTTCGAAGTGACCCTCGGCGGCGGCCCGATCGAGATCACCCGCATCGAGTTCGACCTGCTCTACTGCCTCGCCCGGCACCCGGGCATCGTCTACTCCCGCGAGCGCCTTATCGAGCTGGTGTGGGGAGAGGACGAGTACCTCTCCTCGCGCGCGGTCGATGTGCACGTCAGCCGGCTCCGCAAGAAGGTCGAGCGCGACCCCGCCAACCCTGAGATTGTGGTCACGGTTCACGGCGTCGGGTACAAGCTGCAAGTGCCGGTATCCTGAGTGGGTGGGCTCGTGGCAGCGCGGCAAGTCGCCTGGAAGCGGGCTCACTCGCAGTCGAAGGCCAGCCCGCTGGACTCGCGCCAGCGGTCCAGGGCCTTCATGTTCCCCAGGCTGTCTTCCCACGTCATGCACGGCCAGGGCGCCTGCCGTTCGGCGAGGTGGCTGGCGACGGCGTCGGCTTCGAGGGTGTAGAGGAGCCCTTGCTGGGAGGGCACGCTAACCGCCTCCGTCTCCTTGCCGTCGCGGTTGAGAAGGATCGTCTCCACCTCGGCTGCGCGACCGGGGAACCAGGGGTTGGGCACCTCCAGGCTGCCCTGCGAACCCCACACGCGGAGGACGGTCCCCACGGCGCACAGGGCTCCACAGGTGACGTTGGCGAGGATACCGTTGGGGAACTTGAGAACTGCCGTTGCCCACTCGTCCACGCGGCCGATCTCACCAATGTGCGCGGCGCCGCTCACGCCCTCGGGCTCGGCAGAGCAGCTCTGTCCCAATGCCGCCCCCGCGACCAGCCGGCACGCCGACACAGTGTAGCAGCCGACGTCCATTATCGCCCCACCGCCGACTGCATTTTGCAGCCGGATGTTGCCATACGGGTTGGCGCTCCCGGCGAGGCTGTAGCCGAAGTGCGCCTGGATGACGCGGACCTCCCCGACGGCCCCGTCACGGATCAGCTCCACGAGCTTCGCCGTCTGTGGATGGCAGCGGTACATGAAGGCTTCCATCAGGAACACGTCGCTCGCCTTCGCGGCGTCAACCATTCGCATAGCTTCCGCGTGGTTGACGGTCAGCGGCTTCTCGCACAGGACGTGCTTTCCCGCCTCGGCGCACTTGGTCGTCCACTCCAGATGCAGATGGTTCGGCAGGGAATTGTAGACGGCGTCGACCGCGCCCTCGGCGACGAACGCCTCGTAGCTGCCGTGGCGACGCGGAGCGCCGAACTCATCCGCGAACTTGTCGGCCGTCTCCTGCTTGCGGCTCCCCACGGCGACCAGCGAGCCAGTCTCCGACTTGGCCAGCGCCTCTGCGAACTTCCTGGCGATGTTACCGGTGCCGAGGATTCCCCAGCGAAGTGGATTGGGCATGGTACTCCTCCCTGCTGTGAACAAAGGCGCGCGGCCAGCGTTCTACCGCACTACTCCCTGCCATTCTACCGGCCCTGCGACGAGCAGCCAACAGCCCGACTGGGAATGGAAGCTCGCCAGCACACCGAATACACGAGGCCACCGGCGGAACGCGCCCACCCCGGATCTTCCTGCCGCCGGCCCGGAGGGATCTACCGATGCCCGACACCCCGCTCCTCTGCTGCCTTCTCGTGACCTGTTTGCTCTGCCTCCCTTCTGCCGCGCCCGCTGAGCCGGTGCCGAATATCGCTGCCGACGGCGACTTCAACAGCCCGGCGCTGAGGCTGGTCCAGTCCGGCGAGCCGGGCGTTTGGGTGGGCTTCGTCCACGGCCAGTCGGACGCCGCGTTCGTGCTGGTCGCCAACGAAGGCCGCGGCGGCTCGCGTTGTGTGCGCTACAGCAAGACGGCCGAAGGCAACCAGAACATCCACCTCGACCAGCTCGTGCCGGTCGAGAAGGGAACCGTGTACGAGGGAACCGCCTGGGTCCGCGGCGACGGGAAGCTGAGCCCGCTGCTGGCCGTGCTGACGATGGAGTGGCACGTGTTGACAACAGCTCCCGTGGGCGCCAGCCCCGAGTGGCGACAGGTTCGGTTCGTGTTTGACTCGGAGGACAACGAGCAGGTGCGCTTCGAGTGGTTCCCCGGAGCCGACGGAAAACTCTACACCGGCGTTGCGGGCACCAGCTTCCTCGATGACGTGAGCGTCAGGAAGAAGGCAGACGTGTTACCGTCGCTGCGCCAGGCCTTCGACCTGGTGCGCGAGCGAAAGGGGGACGCAATCGACCTCACCCTCAACCCCGACGCGACCTTCGACAGACCGCCGTGGGGCAACCAGACGCAGAGGCCCTGGGAACGGGTCTGCGCGCTGGACTGGGACGCTGCCCACCACCTCGCGATGCGCCTGCCCGGCTGGGAGGGCCCCGTCTCCGTGTCTCGCGTCGAGGCAGACCGTCAGCTCCCTCTCCCCTGCCCGCGACTGACTGGGGGCTTCGACGCGAAGCCGGGAACGTATCGGGTGGTGAGACGGTGAAGCCCTCGGTCCGCCGCCATCGCCAATCTGAGCCAACCAGTGCTACGGGACGCGGTTGATCCTGAGGAGAGCACCCGTCAGCTCCGGTGCTTCGCTGAGGGCGAGGTCAATCCGGTGCGCCTGCGCAGCGAAGTCCGGGTCGAAGGAGCAGACGATGATGCCGGCGTGAGCGGCGTTCGTCGAATGGAGACGCACAAAGTGCCTGCGGTTCAGCGTCAGCACCGCGCGCTGGTCACCGGTGGCGAACGAAAGGACCTCCTCGTCCGACACCGCCTGCTCGCCGCGTCCCGTTTCCTGGATCGTCAGCACCTCGTGCCCCAGGCGGCGCAACGCCTCTACGACCGGTCGCGGGAAGTTCTCGTTGGCATACAGTCGCGCCACCGGCTACGCCTCCTCGTTGGCCAGGATCTGGGCGTCGATCTCGGACGGATGCTCGCGAACGTACGCCCAAGCGTTGACTAGATCGACGGCTCGAAGCGTGGGATAGCAGCGGAGTAGTTCGGCTTCGCTCAGACCGAGACGCCTGCCTTGCTCCAATACCCAGACGGGTATGCGAGTGCGAACAATGCACGGTTCGCTACCGCATACCCCGTCTGTGCTTTCCACGCCGGGAAAAGCATCACCCAACCCACGCGCCAGTCGCTGAAGGAGCGTCACTCTCTCGGGGGCCCGCAGCGAATCGATTAGGGTCTCAACTTCCGCCAAAGCACTCACGGGGTATCGCCTCCTCGGAAGAGGGTACAGCACGCACGGGTGGTCGTCAAGCGACCGACTTGGCGCTCTGTCCTACGGCGCGGGGTTTCCCAGCTTCACGGTGTCCAAGTAGTACACCGTCGCTTCCGTCGCCATGCTGCTCCAGCCGACCCAGGTGAGGTTCCTGAAGTCGGGGGCGCCGGTGTTCAGGTTGTCGAAGCGCTGCGGGTCTTTGCCGGGCAGCGTGACGGTAAGGGTCCAGGCGCCGTCAGCGTCGTCGCCGACTTTGGCGGTTACTTCGACATGGAACCACTGGTCGACGGGCAGCGGGAGCAGTTCCTTGCCGCCGACTTTGAGCGCGTTGTTCTCGATCCAAATGCTCGGGCCGGTGCGGTAGGGCTGCACGTCCCAGCTTCGCCATTCGTGGTACATCCGAACGCCTTCGCCGATCCGCATGTCGAAGCTGCACGTTGCCGTGCCCCTGGTGTAGCTCGGCACATACGCGAAGTGCGGGTCGTAGTCGTGCTCGTTGCCTGCACAGTCGACGATCTTGAGGCACTGCTTGCCGGTGGCGGCGAGTTCGTCGGTGACGCCGATGGAGGCGCCTTTGTCTTCGGTGTAGACCTGTGCAGCCTTCGCCGGCTTGGAACCGACGGGCGAGGTCTCGAAGTCGTCGTCGATGGCCAGCGGCGGCGGTGGCGGCGGCGGCGGGCCGAAATCAACCGCAGGGAACTGGAAGCCTTTGGGAATGCTCACCCACGCCGGGTCGCCGTACAGTCCCGCCTTGGTGTAGTCAAACGGCTTGAAGCCGACCTTCGCCGCCGGCGAACCGGGCTTCAGGTGGAAGTCGCCGTTCTCCGGGTCGACGAACAGCGGGTCGGCGACGATCGAGCCTTTCTCTTTGCCCTTCGCCTGCCAGTCGGCTAACGTCTCCCCGTGGAAGGTGACTTCGCCGCCGACCTTCCAGTACAGGTTGCTCTCGGAGACGACGTGCTCATCCTTGAAGCCGCCGCCGGAAGCGTACAGCTCACCGTCCTTCCAGTAGATCAGGTTGTTGGTCAGGAAGAAGGAGTTGTGGTCCTCGATGCGCGACCGCTGAATCTGGCCGTCCATGCTGAACGCCATGATGTTGTTGCGGACGACGTTGTCTTCGCCGTAGTGCTGATGGTAGGTGCCGGTCTTCACGTTGTAGACCAGGTTGTTCTCCATGGTGATGCGCGAGGTGCCCTCGTCGTTGTACAAACCCCAGCCGCCGCGGCCGTACTTGTCGTAGGAGTACACGTCGTGGATGACGTTGTTGTTGACGGTGGCGCCATCGGAAAGCCCGAGTGTGTAGACGCCGCCCATGTCGCTCAGCATGCCCCAGCCGGTGTGGTGGAGGTGGTTGAAGTCGATATGGTTGTTGTGGGAGAGTGTCGGGTTGTATCCCCAACTCCACCCGGCGGAGATGAGGGTGTAGAAGAAGTCGCTGATATCGTTGTGGGTGACTTGGTTGTCGCCGCTATGGCCGATCCACACCCCGATGGCGCCGTGATGGATGCGGGCGCCGGTGTGGATGAGGCAGTTGTCTACCACGCAATGCCCGGTGTGGACCGCCTCGTCCTTCAGGTCGACGCCCCAGCCTTCGCCGATCTTCACCCCGCCGGCGCCCAGATCCGCGAAGTACGTTCGCGTCACGCGGCAGTCCCGGCAACCGCGCCGGAACCACAGACCGGAGATGCCAATGTGCTTGACTTCGCAGTCGTCGAGGGCGATGTTGCGAGCGCCCTCGAGGGTGATGACGGCCGGAATGGTCACCTCCGCCTGACCGTCGCCGTGGCCCTCGGGCGGGAGAACGTACTGGCTGTGCTGGAAGCTCAGCCCCTTCAGCGTGAGGTTCTCCACCAGCAGACCAAGTTCCGGCTGCCCAGTGAACCGCACGAATCCCTCGACGCCGGCGGGCGCGATGACTTCGGCAGTAGTCATGTCCTCGCCCGGCAGCGGAATGTAGGAGAGTGTGCCGTCGCGGTCTAAGAACCATTCGCCTGGTGCGTCCAACGCTTCTTTGAAGTTCTCCACGTGCCACCGCTGCCGCGGCCCCCACTGGTTGAAGCCCCAGGGGATGGCGTGGGTGACGAACACGTAATCGGTCTTCGGGTCCACCGCCGCCAGCCGTGAACGCGACGTTTCCCACGAGTGGTAGGCAACCAGCGTCACGTCGTTGAGCTTCTCCTTGGGGACCTGCAGGAGCGACTGGAGGTCTTCCGCGCGGGCGTGAAAGGCGCGGCTCGATAGCTCCGCCGGCTGCCCCGTCTCGGGGTCGATGCCGTTCTCGATCTTGTCGACCGTGTAGAACCAGTGCGTGTTGGGCGTCCGCGCCCGGGTCGCTCGTTTGCCGTTGACCCAGAGCTGCTCGAAGTACCACTTGCCTGCTGCCACGTCGGGGACCTGCGCTGTCCACACGCCGTTGTTGCCCGGTTTGAAGCCGGTGAGCTTGCGGCCGCCGGTGAAGAGCGGCTTCGCGCCTGGCGCGGCTTCGTACAGGACGGGCGCCTTGGGGGTGCCGCTGTCTTCCGGCGAGAACACAACCGGTTCGCCAACTTGGTACGTCCCGGCTGCTACGACGACGCGGACCGCTTCGGTCAGCTCCTTCCCGGCTTTCAGCCGGCGGACCGCGTCCCGCGCGCCCTGAAGGGAGGCCAGAGGACCGTCGGTCTTGCCAGCGTTCGGGCGCGCGGCACTGCCGCTCCATTGGTCATTGCCCTCGGGCGCGACGTGAAGCGTCGTGTCTGCAAACGCCTGAAGCGAGGCACCCATGAGGACCAAGCAAAGGGCAAGCGTGATAAGTGTGAGGTTCATAGTCTTCTCCAATCGGTTCAGTGTTCGTGGTCCCTGCCTTCAGGCGGCGGCCCGACCTGTCCGACTCGTCAGACTGGTCCGACGCACGGATCGGCCCCAAAAACCGGAACCGCAATGCCCCTTGGTCAGGCACCGGCGAACAGCCTCCGCAGGTAGGCGAGCGATTCCGTTTGACACTCCGGCATGCTCTTGGTCACGAGGACATCTTCTCGGTGCCACAGCTCCAATGCCACCCAGCCCGCGTAGCCGGTGGCGATGATGGCGTCCACGATCTCCGGGGTGTCCAGGGCGCCTTCGCTGAGGGTCTCGGTGGGAGCCTTGTCGGCGGTGTGGTTGCGGAAATGGAACCCCATGCAGCGTTCGCCGAACCCCCGGACGATTGCCGCCGGGTCGCCCTCGCTGCAGAACGCCCAGCCGATGTCGAGGTACAGCCCGATCAGTGCCGGGTCCACGTGGTCGCGCACCAGCGCAAGCTCCGCCGCCAGCCCTTCCGGGCAAGCAGCGTGATTGTGCAGGCCGAGGGCTACGCCTTCGGCAACAACTCGGGAGGCGAGTGCGTTGAACCGCTCGCCGGCAACGGCCAAGTCCTCCCCCGTGACCGGCTCGTGCGCGCCCCACCCGCCCTTGGGCGCGGCGGTGAAGAACACGTACTCGCCGCCGATTGCCTTGACATCGGCGGCCGTGGCGACCACCTTGTCGGCATCAGCGGCCGTCCAGTTGTCGTACAACGGGCCGCCGGTCGAGCCGCCACTCAGGCAGAGGCCGCAGTCGTTCAGTTGCTCGGCAGTGACTCGAGTCGGATCAATCTCGATGCCTTCCGCGCCGCAGCCAGCCGCTTTGCGGCACAGACCGACCGGCGTCAGTTCGTCCAGCCCTTTGTTGTAGGTGGTGTTCCAGGAGAAGGAGTTGGTTGAGAGGCGAATCATGGGCGGAAGGACTCCTCGTCATGTCGTGCAGCACCAGAGAAGGTTCAACGTCCGTTCGCGCACTCCTTCGGTGGCCGGTGTTCCGTGGTCGGTCGGGTCGTGCGCGCTCTTACAGATTGCTGTTGGAATTCGCAAATTGTAAGACCCCGGGCAGAGGCGCACGGTTGATTCCCAGAACTGCCGATCCCACCCTCCGCAGGGCGCATTAGGGCGGAATCGCAGAAACTGAAAAATCCCGTAGCATAGCTCCTTGTGGGCGTCGTTCTGCGCACCGGCGACGTCCACAAGGGGCTATGCTACGGGGAACGCGGGGCGTTTCTGCAGTTCTGCCCTAATGCACCCCACTCCGCACGTTGACGACGGAGTGCGAAGTACTGCCTTGGCCCGATATCGAGGAGCTCACCGACCTCACCTGGAGCCGTGCGCCAGCAAGCGCAGCCGCGGGTCCTACCCGGCGAAAAGCGATCCTTGCCAAGTTCCCCGTCGCCGAAGCTCGTTCGTGATCGCCGACAGCACCTGCGACTTGCTCTCCTCCCACTTCGGCGCGAGGAGCAGGTCGCTGCGGGTGTCGCCGACGAGACGCTGGACGACGATGCTCTCCGGCAAGCGCTCAAGGAAGTCGGCAATCAGAGAGACGTACTCCTCGCCTGTCAGCGTCGCGACCTCGCCACGCTCGTGCTCGGCCTCCATTTGCGCGCCTTTCACGATGGCGAGCTGGCGCAGCTTGATCCCGTCGATGCCAAGCCCAGCTACGCGCTCCGCGGTCTGCCGCATGTGCTCCCGCGTCTCGCCTGGCAGGCCGAGGATCGCGTGAACGCAAATCAGGATGCCGCGGCCTCTGGTCCGCTCGACGGCGTCCACGACCGCCTCCCAGGTGTGGCCGCGGTTGATTCGGTCGAGCGTGGCGTCGTGGCAGGACTGGATCCCGTACTCCAGCCACACCTGGCAGCGGTCGGTGTAGCTCTGGACGAGATCCAGCACATGGTTCGGCACACAGTCGGGCCGGGTGCCGATCGCCAGGCCGACGATGCCCTCGTCGCATAGCGCTTCATCATAGCGACGGTGAAGCGTGTCCACCTCGGCGTGGGTGTTGGTGAACGGCTGGAAGTAGACGAGGAACCTGCCGTCGAAGCCGCGCCCCCGAGCTTGACCAATCGCGCTGAGCACCTGCTGCCGAATGCTCGGCGCCTGGTCGCCTGCGACCGGACTGAAGCTCGGGTTGACGCAGAACGTGCAGCCGCCGACGCCAATAGCGCCGTCGCGGTTCGGGCAGCCGAAGCCGCCGTTCACCGCGATCCGGCGCACGTCGCAGCCGAAGGTCTCGCGCAGGAAGCGGCTGAAGGGATAGTAGCGGGTGGTCGTCTTCCAGTGGCTCAACACGCTGGGTCCCGTCTGCCGGGCTTGCACATCGAAGAAGGACCCCGTATGCCGCGCCGGTCGCCCTATTGTGGACCAGATCCGGCCTGCCGCATAGGGGGCCTGGCGGAGTGCGCTATCGCAGAGAGAAGCCCGTGCACCCGCTTGGGAAGCGCCCTGCCCATTTGTCGGCGGCAGTTCCTGGCAGAAGGCGTTCCAGTAACGCAGGTGGATGAGCCGGGTGAGGAGGGTGTCCCGGTTGCCCACCAGCGCAACACCGGTGACGGCGCCGACTTCGCCGTCGCTGAACTGCACGAGCGCGCGGTCAATCGCACGGGAGTCTAACCGCGTGTCGCTGTCCACGGTGGCGACGAACTCCCCTTGTGCCCTCCTGAACCCGGCTGCTTGGGCATGCCGCTTCCCCTGGTTCTGCGGCAACCGCTGGCAGTAGAGAGAGCGGCGCGGAGGACACGAACGGAGCAAGTCCGCCATGTCCGGCTGGGGGCAATCGCTCCCGTCATCGACAACAACCACCTCGATCGGCCCGGCGTATGCCTGGTTCAGAGCGCTTGACACACAATCGCGTAGGATGCTCGGGGGCTCGTTGTACGTGGGGATGACCACTGTCACAGCATCCCCACGATGGCATTCGGGGAAGCGTTGCTGTCGCCTCCACTCAAGGTGACAGAGAGCGAGCTGAACCAGGAGCCACGTGCCCACCAACGCGCCGTAGAGCGTGCCGCCGGGCCAGGGCCGTACAACGTCACGAGTCACTCCGATGACTACACAGCAGAGCGCCAGCAGGACGGCGATGACCAGACTGGCTGCGACAGGCCTCGCCCGGTGCCGCCGGGGCGGCGAGTCGGCGGGCAGACGGGCGGCCACGAACGCCTCTGTGCCGAACCCGGGAATAGCGTCTGTTTGGGGCGCTGGTTCGCGCATTGCCGCTTCAGCACATGCCTTTCGCTCCTGCTGTCGGTCAGACGCCGGATGGGTGCGCTCCCAGGACGGCAACGGAACAAGACGCTGGCTACGGGGCGTTCCGAACCAAAACCGATACGTCCGTCACGCCAGTTCCCGCCTCAGTTGCCTCCGCGCGCGCCAGACCTGCGAACGTGACCTCCCAGCGGCGGGCGCCGGCTTCCACGTGCACCACCAAGTCGTCCCCCTGTGTCGCCAAACCGATCTTCGGTTGAGGATCGGCGTCCCGCAACGGGTACAGCACAGTCAGGAATTGGGCGTGGGCGCTGGAAGCCGGCGCGGACAGACGAAGAAACGGCTCACGACCCTCGTGCCGGTCGCGCCGCACAACGACGCTCTCCGGTAGGAGCATATGCACGAGCAACGAGGACTGATCCTTTCCCCGAATGCGGATGACGTTTCCCTCGACCTCGGTGCGAAGCGTGGCGGGATGGAGAAGCGACTGGATGTCTGCGGCCGCCGCAGTCACGATCTCGTCAAGGACCACGAAGGTTCGGGGCTTGAGAAAGACCACATGGCGAAGCACCTTCTGGGCGCCCGCGTACGTTGTCGTGGCGTCTGCCAGCGCATACCCGTACTCGCCGCGGTCCTCTGCACGGACGAGGCGCCCCCCGTCATCGCCTGGCGTCTGGTTCTGCCCATCGATCAAGATGGTGTTGTGCCCGAGGGTGGCGTTGTGGTAGTCGTCCCAGCGCTTCGTTCGGTCGAAGTAGTCCTTGTGGTAGGGGCCGCGACCCAGGTCCACAATGAAGCGCTCGCCGTACGCCTGCAGCAGGAAGCTGTTGGCATCGAGCTGGCCGTGAGGGCCACGATAGCCGCTGCGCAGCGCAAAGACCGTTGCGTCGTCGCCCCAGCCATCTCGCATCACCACCCAGTCTACGCCCTGGAAATGCTTCACGCTTGGTAGGTTGTCAGGGGGCGTCGCCGGGACGGACGGGTCGTACCAGACGTACTGGAACACGTCCGACTTGTTGGGGCGCTGCCGAAGAGCCAGCCACTGAACGTGGGGATCGCGCGTCTCGGCTGCCAGCTTGAACAGCAATGCGCGATCGTAGGGCGTGTAGTCCGAGTCGCTGAAGTTCACGTAGGCGTCAGGCGCCAGACTTCCATACAAGCTGAACGTGCCCATGGACCGCCAGTGCGGATGCTTGAAGAAGTCGGCTCGTCCTTCGGTGACCCGGCGGAGGGCATCCATAAACTGAGCAAGGTTGACCAAGCCGTAGTCGCGGTAGGTGAAGCCCTCCTGCCATCCACCTCCTTCGCCGATGGCATCCAAGATGCGCTGCACGTGCGGAACGATCTCGGCCAACAGCGCCGCCGCCCGGGGTTCCTTTTCCAGCAGCGCCAACGCTGCCAAGCCGTTCTGACCGAGGATCACGCAGGTCTGGTTGAAGTCGTACTGGGTGACGTACCAGACACCTTGGGCGAGCGCACCAGCAAGCGGCTCCAGCGAGTGCTCTACCAACGCGAGCCGCGCAGCTTGCCGCTCCGGTTCGGTCAGCTCATTGCGGAGGGCGTCGTAGGCGCGGGCCAATGCCCCCGCCACGTGAGAGGAGGACAGGTCCACCAACCTATCGGTCGCCTGGCTTTCCTCGTCTACCCAGTGCGGCCAGCTTGCGATGGCGCCGATCAGGGCGCGGCACTTATCGAGGTGTGTTCGCTCGCCCGTCAGACGCAATGCCAGACACTCGCTGTCCAGACGCGCCAGGGCATACTGTGCGTTCGCGCGGATCTCAGGCAGCGGCTCTGTGAGACGCTGTTCTTTCGCGAGGTCCTCCCAGATCGCCCGTGCCTCGGGGTCACGCAGCTTCAGACGCAGTTCCTCGACGGTCCGCGCGGGCAGGAATAGGCTCGGTTCTGTGGACGAATGGCGACTCGCAAAGAAGAACTGAGCTGCGTTCACGGTTAGAGACTGAGTGGGCCTTTGAGCCCCGTCGGGCGTGACCACCACCCGGAACGACTCGCGGGCGATTGCGGAAACGTCGTCAAGCAGTGCCGACGGCACCGTTACGCGGACACTGATCGGTTCGGCACGACCCGCGGCCACCTTCACGCTTGGGGGCGAGCACAGCTCAGCCGCGACCTCGTGGAGTCGGTCCTTGTCCAGAGTGGTGGACAGGACATGGGTGGTATCCGTCGGGTTGGCGATCTCGGCGCTCCAGGAGAACTCACCCGATCCCTCGGTGCGCTTCACGCGCTCGCGGCCCTTCTCTTTCAGCTCGATCGTGCGGTGCACCAAGCGGATGTCGTCCAAGCGCAACACCGTGTCCGTTTTGGGCTGCCAGGACCAGTTGGCCGAGAAGTGCAGCATGTCGATCTGCTTCCATCCCTTCGGCTGCCGCGTGGCGAGCATCTTGCGCAGAGGCACGCGGAAATGCTTCCAGCCCGTCCAGTCGACGACGAAGGTGTGGGAGTAGTAGTCGGGCTCCTGCTGTCTGGGCGTGGCATTGTTCTCTGAGCGTGCCAGGACCATGATCTTGGCCCCGTTGGCCTTCTCCGCGTGCACCCAGAAACACAGGTCATCGAAGCCGGACCAGTCGTGCGGGATGCTCTTGTAGTAGAGGTTCGGGTGGGTAACGGTGTCCCGCCACGCGCCCGCTTGCTTGCCTTGCTTCACTTCTTCCCGCTCCGGTTCAAGGAAGTGCCAGTTGTACAGGTCCAGCTCCATATCGCTCAGGACCAGGTCGTTGCCGGGCTGTGCCTTCGTCAGCACGAAGTCGTCGAAGTTAAGCCGAGTGCCGGGCGCTTGGCGGAGCAGGTCCTCCCATCCCTCGGCCGCGAAGCAGAGGGCGTCGATCTTGCTGAACCCCACGGGCTCGCGATTCGCGGCGAGCCCGTGCAACGGGATCCTGAACTGCTTCCATCCTTGCCAGTCGATCGGAACTACGGTCCAGTAGTAGTCCCAGCCGTCTGTCTCGGGGTTCTCCGAGGGCAGCCGCAGCATGATCCGAGCGCCGGTGTCCTTGTGGGAGTAGCACCAGAACTCGAGCTGGTCGTACTCGGTCCAGTCGTGCCCAATATGGAAGTTCCGCGCCTCAGCGCCCGAGGCCGGCCACGACGCCGAATACTTGCCTGAGTGCGCGAGGGTATCGTCAGCCCTCGCCGACACCCAATGCCAGTTGCCGGGACCGTCCTCCATGTCCTCCAAGACCAGCGCGTTCTCCTGCCGAATGGGCAGGCGATCTGGTGTGGGCGAAGGTCTGGGGGCAGGCTGTCCCTGAACCGGCAGACACAGGAGCCCCAGAATACCGATGGCTGTGAGACTCGTGCGCCCGAATCGCATGACTGTGTTCACCTCCCACGCGGCCTGTCGCATAGCGGGTAACTCTACCAGTGACGAATCGCTTGCGACCGTACTTCGTACTCGAACTTGGGGTCGTGTTCCTCGTCATGACAGGTCCTGCAAAATGCGGG
>Ga0210033_1000332_pt1 | contig 44977 bp, 31 predicted proteins | sample CryGeymeta201501_FD_185465 | JGI IMG/M metagenome (GOLD analysis project Ga0210033, IMG submission 185465) | Groundwater microbial communities from Crystal Geyser aquifers in Utah, USA - Crystal Geyser metaG 2015-01 (SPAdes) (version 2) | ecosystem: Environmental > Aquatic > Deep subsurface >... | reverse complement strand
AAGAAATAATATATGGATTCTCAAGGCGGTAGCCTTGAGCGGGTCTGGGCGGAGCCCAGAACTGGATCGTCCTGCATGGGGCTTGACAGTCGCCCTGCCCATCCCTACTCCATCTGACCTCCGGCGAACCGTTCGTTCGCCACGCACCCTTGAGCCGTCATGCGCACCCTGACCCTCACCTCCCTGATGACCTCGACCCTCGACGCCCTGGCGTTGGGTTTGTCCTTGTCTCGCGCGCCTGCGCCGGGAGGAGGTGTGTAGCAGCTCCAGGTCCATCGGACCGGACTTCTGACCATCGACCCCCTCCGGCGTATGCCCCGAGGGGGTTTTCGTTTTCCTGGCTCTGCCGTCGTGTTGACGGCGAGCGCCAGCACGGGCTGCTGGCGAGCAACAACAAGGGGCTGCCCGCCCCTTCATGGAGATCAGTCATGGGCACCCGGACTCATGTGAACGTCGGAACCATCGGACACGTCGACCACGGCAAGACCACCCTCACGGCGGCCTTGACGCAGGTCCTGGCGGCGCACTTCGGTGGGCGCGGCGTTCAGTTCGACCAGATCGACAAGGCCCCGGAGGAGCGCAGCCGCGGGATCACGATCAAGACGGCGCATGTGGAGTACGAGACGGCGGTGCGGCACTACGCCCACATCGACTGCCCCGGCCACGCGGACTACGTCAAGAACATGATCACCGGCGCCTCGCAGATGGACGGCGCGATCCTCCTGGTCGACGGCAGCCAGGGCCCGCAGCCCCAGACGCGCGAGCACATCCTGCTCGCCCGTCAGGTCGGTGTGGCCCACATGGTGGTGTTCGTCAACAAGGTCGACCTGAGCGAGCCGGAGCTGCTCGACCTGGTGGAGCTGGAGGTGGCCGAGCTGCTCGAGCAGTACGACTACCACGACGTCCCGATCATCCGCGGCTCGGCGCTGCTCGCCCTCGAGGCGATCCAGCAGGGCCGCGGCGACGCCGTCGAGGTCGAGGCCATCCTCCAGCTGGCCGAGGCCCTCGACCAGCACATCCCGGACCCGGTCCGCGACGTGGCGGCGCCGTTCCTGATGCCGATCGAGGACGTGCACACCATCGCCGGTCGTGGCACCGTGGTGACGGGGCGCATCGAGCGCGGCACGCTGTCGCTCGGGGCGAGCGTCGAGATCGTCGGGCTGACCGACGAGGGCAAGCCGAGGCAGGTCGTCGTGACGGGCATCCAGGCCTTCCACCGTGACCAGTCGCAGGCCGTCGCCGGCCAGAACGTGGGGCTGCTCCTGCGTGGGGTTCGCCGCGAGGAGGTCGCCCGCGGCCAGGTCATCGTCGCGCCGGGTTCGGTCAAGTCGCGCGTGCGCGGCGGCGCCGAGGTCTACATCCTGACCGCGAAGGAGGGGGGACGCCACACCGCGTTCGGCAGCGGCTACCGTCCCCAGTTCTTCTTCGGGACGACCGACGTGACCGGCGAGCTCGTGCTCGAGGGGCAGGAGAACATCCTTCCGGGCGACCGGGCCAGGGTGCGCTTCACGCTCCAGAAGCCCGTCGGCGTCGAGCCCGGCATGCGCTTCGCCATCCGCGAGGGTGGACGGACCGTGGGCGCCGGCGTCGTCACGGTGGTGGATTAGCGCCGCCTGAACACGCCTCGTGAGGCCCGATTCAAAGGCCCTCCCTGCCTTGTGCGGGGAGGGCCTGTTTCGTTCTTGCCGAGGGCAGGGCGCTCAGACCGGGGCGCCGCGGGCGAGCGGCCCGGTCGCGAGCTCAGAGCGTGCAGGCCTCGGCGGCGCCGACGCCGCACCGCGCCCCGAGCTGCCCGGTGATGCAGGCGGCATCGAAGTTGGCGCCGAGCGCGCTGGCGGCCCCCTGGCAGGCCCGACCGCACGCGCCGGCGTCGAAGTCGCCGCAGGCGTTGGTGGCGCTGGCGCAGGACTCGGCGCACGGGACAGGCACGGCCGCCTCGACGAGCGCGTCGCACGCGTCCACCGCGTTGCAGCTCGACAGGGACACGCAGGTGGCCACGCTCAGGAACCGGACGTCGTTGTCGACCTGCTGGGCGCAGTCGCGCTGGCACTCCTCGAGCGTGCCGGTGAGCCGGTCGCAGCCCTGCAGCACGTCACAGGCGGTCTCGCAGGCCGCTGGCACCGGGGCCTGGGGCAGGCAGGCGAACACGGCGGCGCAGTCGGCGCCCGCGGCCTCGATGCAGCTGACCACCGCGGGGAACCCGGCCGGGTCGTCCCGCTCCACGAAGGTGCAGCCGAGCCGGCAGTTCTCGAAGTCGGGGATGCAGGCCTCGAGCCCGCCGCAGAAGGTGTCGCAGGCGGCGGTGTCGGGCAGGGAGCACTGGAACAGCGCGCCGAACTGCTCGTCACCCTCGGCCGGGCAGGTCCCGAGCGCGGTGACGCAGTCGCTCGCGCCGGGGTTGGGCGCCTCGAAGCCAAGGCCGTGCAGGAAGCCGGTGCACAGCTCGCCGCAGGTCCTCGGATCGGTGGTGTTGGAGAACGCCCCGTCGCACAGGGCCAGCCCCGCGTCGCAGGCGGCGTTGCAGTCGGCGTGGGGATCGGTCGGGACGGTGTCGCACACCGCGGGGTCTCCGCAGTCGGTCGCCAGCAAGCACGCGAAGTACGTGATGCGCTGGCCGGCGTCGAACTGCTCACAGGTCGTCTGGCAGGTCTCGACATCGGGGAACGTATCCCAGAGCGGTGTGCCTGGCTCGCAATACTCGTCCCCCTCGGCGGTCAGGAAGTTCTCACAGATGCTCTGGCAGAACGGGTTGAAGTCGAAGCACCCCTCCAGCACCGTCTCGTCGCACGTCGCGTCGAGCCCGTTCGAAACGCACTCAAACACCGCGCCGATGCCCGCATTCCCCGCTGTCGCCCCCGAGCAGGCCGCCTCACAGAACCCCGGCTGGTCCTCCGGGAAGTCGATGAACCGCAGCAGGTCGCACGTGTCGAGGTCCGCGCACCCCTGCGTGCAGCTCGCCACCTCCGCTGGCGGGCTCTCCAGATCGCAGACCGCCGAAGAGCACGTCTGGCCCAAGCACGTGAACGTGCCCACAAACCGCCCGTTGCGCCCCACCTGCTCCTCACAGGCCGAGATGCATCCGGCTTCATCGTCCGCTACACCGGCGTAGTGACCACAGTTATCGGTGATGTCGCCGCAGGCTCCCGCGCAGAAGTCCGAGATGAGCCGTTCTGGCAACGGCAGCGGATTCGTCTCGCCGTTGTTGGTGGCGTTGTTGGTAGCGTTGTTGCCGTTGTTGGTGACGTTGTTGGTGGCGTTGTTCGTGGCGTTGTTGGTGGTGTTGTTCGAGCCACCGTTGTTGCCGTTGTTGCTGCTGTTGTTGCCGTTGTTGCTGCTGTTGTTGCCGTTGTTGCTGCTGTTGTTGCCGTTATTGTCCCCGCTGCCGGGCGACACGGGCTTGTCGTCTTCGCAAGCGACGCCGACGAGCGCTGTCGCGAGGACCGCGGTGAGCAGAACGGTGACGGTTCGTTGCATGGGCTCCCTCCGTTGCACGTTTGGACTCTCCTCCAAGGTCGGCAGAGTGTGGCGGCTCCGGGACCAAAAAGCGAGCGCGGGGCAGCAGGGCCGGTGGGTGCGGGATTGCTTCAGAGCCCCTTGACGCCGGGAGCCAGCGCGAGCTCCCAGCGCAGCTGCACCACCTGCTGCGCCCATGGCGCGAGCTCGCAGCGCCAGGTGCAGAAGCCGTGCTCGTCCAGCTCGGGCGCCGGTCGCGTGTGGCGGTCGATCAGGCTGACCTTGACGTGCTCGATCTCCGAGACCGGGATGCGCTCACGAAGCTGGGCAACCTGGGGCGTGTCCCCGAGGTTGCTCACCGTCAGCCGGACCTCGGTCAGCCGTCGGGTCCACTTGTCCACCTCATCGACCTTCTCAGACACCTGCCGCACGTGCCGGCTGATCCGCACGTCCACCTCCGGCCCGAAGCTCAGCTCGAAGCGCTCGCCGGGCGCGACGAAGTTCGTCTGCGTCCACCCCACCACCTCGCTCTCCCGGATCAGCTCCACCGGGCCGGCCAGGAGCGGCGTACGACCGAGGTTCTGGAGCACCGCGCGGAGGAACAACCTCGGGTTCAGCTCCGGCACCGCGATTCGCTCCGTCGCGGCCGACCCCTCGAAGCTCGACAGCGGCACGAAGCTCGGCCGACCGTCGCTCTGGAGGGTGACCGGGTGCGGCGCCACCAGACTCTGCACATCGCCGCCATCGTCCACGCCCGGCAGGTCGACCGCAGCGGGCACCGACGGTGGACCGCCGCCGAGCTGCGCCTGCTCCACCTCGACCTGTCGGGCCTCCACCCTGACCTCGGTCGACTTGCGCCGGGTGGCCAGCAGGTCGTCGCTCAGCAGAGGGGGGTCGGTCCCGAGCGAGGTGCGCGCCGTCGAGAAGGTCAGCCGAACCTCCGGCCAGTCCTCACCCGTGTTCTGCCAGACGGCTGCCTTGCACTCGAACAAGAAATGATCCCCGCTCAGGCTCGCGGCATGGATCGGCCTCCACAGGGCATTCGGCACCGTGTAGCCGATCTCGATTGCGTATTCTCCGTCCGACTCGGCGACGAGATCGATGTCCACGACGGCGATCAGGTGTTGGTCGGGCCGCTCCATCATCCGACGTCGCGCCACCGCCCGGCTCAGCTCCTGAGCCAGCTCGGTCTGCTCGAACCACTGGTCCCAGATCGTCTGGTGCAGCGCGCGGGCCCGCTCGAACAAGCCTGTGAACGTCTGCCGCCACACCTCGGGCCAGGCATGCCCCCACGCCACGTCCTGGGGCAGCTCGGCCGCGCCGTGCCCCAGCATCTCCTCGACCACCCGCAGCCGGTGCTCGGTCGAGGCGCGCGTGCCCTCCAGGTCCAGCAGGCTGGACCGGAGCGTGCGAAGCTCCTCGTCGAGGGCCTGGACGTCTGCGCTCTTGTGCGCGCTCACCACCCGGATGGCCCGGCGCACATGCACGTCGCTCACTCGGCCGTTGCCGCCGATCACCTCGGCGCGCAGGGACACGTCCTGGAGCACGGGCGCCACACCCACCACCCGCAGCCGGTGGGCGCCGGCCGCGAGGGAGAGCTTGCCGCGGCGCGTCACCAGCGCCTGATCCTCGAGCAGCGTCACCTCCACGACAGGGGCGTCAACCTCGGTCCGGCCAGGCTGGAGGGGGGGATGATGGGCGACCTCAGGTGTGTGTGTCATCTCACGCCTCCCGCCGGTTTCCACCGACGACCTCGTTGTTCGCGTAGATCTTCACGACGTACTCCGCCGTCAGCGTCTTTGACGCCCCGGCCGGCAGCGTCACCCGCCACCGGCGACCTCCAAGCAGCGGTCGTCCGCGGTCCTCCTGGGTGTACACCTCCCAGGGTGGCTCGACCGCCGTGTCCTCCACCACGACCTCCGCGTCCTTCGCAGGCACCGGGAGCCGCTCGCGCACCTCGCACTGGATGGACCGCTCGAGGTGGTTCACCAGCTCGATGTCGAGGATGTGGTGCAGCTCGCTGGTGGCCACCACCGCCTGCCCGCTGCGCGTCTCGGCGTAACGGGTGTTGCGCGCGCACTTGATCCGCTGCTCGACGCCGAGGCCCAGCTGGAACCGCTCGCGCGGGCTGACCAGCGGAAGGTGCGAGGTCAGCACGTAGGCGTTGTTGACGTACACCTCGATCGGGCCGGGCAGCAGCGGCGCGCGGTCGGGGTTGGTGATGCGCGCCGTCCGGTACACGCTCCGGTCCTCCCGCGGCACCACCACGTACTGCAGGTCGCAGTCCGCCGTCAGCCGCTGCACCGGGATCGAGTGATAGACCGCGTCGGAGGGCACCTCGACCCGATCGGTCGTCTCCCACGCGTAGGCGAACGCGCCCACCACCTCGCGGAAGTCCACCGCACCGGCCGGCGCCGCCGCCGGCAACGCCGAGCGCGCCCCGGCGGTCGTGATCGCGTCCAGCTCCGCACCTGGCAGCGTCAGGCCCGACCGCGCCAGCGTCTCCACGTACCGCGCGCGGGCCGAGACCGTCTGGAGCCGGCTGCGCAGCGCGCTGTCCGTCGGCCCGGCGAGCCTCAGCGCGGCGAAGTCCACCTGCGCCAGCCCTTCGAAGGCGTCCCCGTCGTCCTCCTCGACCTCCGCATCCAACGCGCCTCCCTTGTCCAGCTGCTTCGCGGCCGCTCGCTTGCGCTGGGGCAAGCTCATCCCGCCAGGGGGAGGCGGTGGCGCGGCCGCCGCGCGACTGGCCGGGCTCGGAGAGGGCATGGATGCCGCAGCCGCGGGCCCGGCCCAGCCTTCGCTCGAGGCCGCGCCCAGCATGACCGACTCGCCATACCCGCCCCCGCCGAAGTTGTGCGGCTCGGCGAGTCGCGCTGTAGCTGCCAGCGGCGCGGGCGGAGGCTGCAGATCGTGCGCGGGCTCGGCGATGCTGCGAGGCGCAGGCACCGCGCGCGACGCCCGCGCCCGGTCGCGGTCATAGTCCTCGAACAGCGCGGCATAGCCCACCGGCGGCGGCCGGAACCCGAACCCCGACGCCGGGGGCGGCTGCGACTTGCCGATCCGGATCGCCGCCAGCTTCGGCAGCTCCGAGAACACCATCGGCGTCGCCGTCGACAGCTTCACCCTGACGCCCGACCAGTCTTCCCCGCTGCTCTGACACACCAGCGCGCGCATCGTCAGCGCCGCGTGCTCGGACCGGGGATCGATGTGGATCTGGTACTGCGGGAACCACCGCGCGCCCGGCACGAAGTACTCGACCACCGCCTCCAGCGCCACGACCGCGTCGCCGTCATGCCGCACCGAGGCGGTGACCGTCTTGGTGACCTCGCGCGTGCTCACCCGCGACGCCAGCGACGCCCGTTGCAGCTTGTCCCGAAGGTCGGTCGCCGCCTCCCGCAGCCGCCCGAGCTCCGTGCGCAGCGCCGAGATGGCGCTGGCACGCTCCGTCAGGCTGTCGTCCACGAACGACTCCAGCGCCGCCCGCGCCGCCAGCGGCGATGGCGGCGGCTGCCGCCCCGGCTCCCCCTGCGGCCTGGCGGGCACCGCGATGCGCGTCAGCAGGCTCGTCTCAGCGTCCAGGCGCGCCATCATCGCCTCGCGCCTGGCGATCCGCCGATCGAGGGTCTTGAGCGCCTCTTCGTCGGGGCTGTCGAGCCGAGCTTCCCGCGGCGCAGCGTAGAGTCCGACCTGCACCTCGCCAAAGACGACCCGCGCCCCGGGGACAGGCGTGCGGAGTCGGACGCGCACGGTGCTGTCGTCCAGCGCCAGCGGGAGCCCGGGCACCTCGATGCGGCGGGGTAGGCGATCGCCCGTCGGGGCGATCGTGAAGACGCGTTGCACGGTGGCTCCAGCGACGTAGAGCTTCACCGCTTCGATCCGTGACTCGACCATCGTCATGCGCGACCTCCTTGCAGCCAGAACGCTGAGGACTGTCGCAGAGGTCGCGCGATCGTGCAACAGGGGCGTCGAATCGACCGGGGGGAGGGCGCTACCGCATCCGACGGACCCGTCCGGTGCGCCGAGACGCCTTGCGGGTCCGAGAGGTCGCCTTCGCCTTCTTCTTGCTCGCCTTCTTCTTGCTTGCCTTCTTCTTGCCGCTGGACTTGCCATCGCGGCTGGCCTTCGCCGAGGCGCCGTCCGAGGACGGGCTGACGCGCTCAACGGACGGGGCCGGGGCTGCCTGTCGTTTGGCCCGGGACGGCGCGGCGGGCGTGCGCGGGTTCAAGCGGGCGTCGCCCTTGCGGCTGGTGCGGGCCGACTCGATCGTCCGCACCTTGCGCGGCGCGTCGGCGTTCGCGGGGGGACTCGACACGTCCGCGCCGCGCTCGACGGCTCGGGCGCCGTCGAGGGACCGGGCGCCGTCGCTGGCACGGGCGGCGTTGAAGCGGCGGGAGGTGTCGACGCGCCGAGCCTTGCGCGGGTCCACCGGGGTGCGCGCAGCGCCGCTCGCCTCAGCGGCGACGGGCCGACGCGCATCCGCGCGTCCATCGACGTTCGTGGCGCGGACCGGTCGCTTCTCGAGCGAGCGGACCCTGGAGCGGTTGCCGTCCTGCACCGGCACGGGCTGCGCGTTCGAGCGCTGCGCTTCGGGGTGCGCCGGACGTGGGCCGTTGTCCACGTGCACCGCCGGGGTCGGGCGCTGCCGAGGCGCGTAGGCGGTGGGGCGGGCGCTGTGGCCGTGGCTGTGGGGAGACGACGCGATGGGCCGATGGCCGTAGTGGCTCCGGCACCGCGCCCGCGCCGTGACGAGGTCGTGGTGGACGTAGACGTGGTGGTGCGCGTGATAGACCCACGGGTCGTAGGCGTAGACCCACACGGTCCGTCCCGGTGTGTACAGCCACCAGAAGAAGGCGTTGGGATGATGATGCCGATGCACGTAGTAGGGATGGACCGCCGTGTACTCATAGACGTACACCTCGTGCTGTTCGACATACTCAGGGTAGTCGGCGACGACGGTGATCTCGCGCGCCTCAATCGACTCCTGGAAGTGCAGCCGCGCGACGACGACCCGCTCATCAATGTTCCCCGGCCGCGAGGACGGCACGCCGATGAACTCGAACGTGATCCCGTCGTCGCCCCGCACCTCGCGAACCAGGACATGGTCGACAAAGCCGTCCCCGTCGAGGTCTACGTTGTTGATGCCGTTGTCGTCGTTGACGATGGACTCCAGATCGCTGGCGTTCTCCGCCTTCGAGTCGCGGACGAGACCGGCGACCGTCTCGAGGTCGAAGTCGTTGGCATCCATCAGGTACTCGGGCCGCACGTCCTCGACGAGGACCGTGGGCGCGCCCTCGTCCTCGACGACGAGCTCATCGACATCTTCGTCGTCGAAGTCGTCGTCCTGGGCAAGGACGGGCAGCGGGGCGAGCAAGGTGGCGAGCAGGATGAGCAGGGGGGCTGCGGTGTGCTTCATGGCGTGGTTCCGGGCTGAGGCCTCCTGCGAAGAAAGCCGTGCAAGGGTTTGACGTGAGCAGGGCCGGTAATATTCGTCGGCTTGAGGGTTTGTTGCCCACCAACCGCGTGCCTGGCCAGTCCAGGGCGCCTCGCCGGATCCTGCCTCTGGCGGCCAGACGGTCAGTACCCCAGGATCAGGCCCTCGCGCCGCGGATCGGCCCCGCCCTCATAGCCTGCATCCACGCGCCGGATGCCGTGCAATCCGCTGTTCTGGTCGCCGATCGTCACCTCGTGACCCAGGGCGCGCAGGGCCTCGGCGAGCGCCTCGGTCGAGGGCTCCTGCCCTGCGACCGCCTCGAGCTCTGTGGCGCCGTTGCGGTTGGCGATGTTCGGCTGCGCGATCGCCGCCTGCAGGTCCATGTCGAAGTCCACCACGTCGACGATCGCACGCGCGACGTAGGGGATGATCCGGCTCCCCCCTGGCGACCCGATGGCCATCACGAACGATCGACCCTCCCGATCGAGCACGATGGTCGGCGCCATCGAGCTTCGTGGTCGCTTGAGCGGCTCCACACGGTTGGCGACGGGCAGCCCGCCTTCCTCCGGCGTGAACGAGAAGTCGGTGAGCTGGTTGTTGAGCAGGAAGCCGCGCACCATCAGATGCGAGCCGAACCCCATCTCGATGCTCGCGGTCATCGACACGACGCGCCCCTCGGCGTCGGCCGCGACGAGGTGACTGGTCGAAGGCAGCTCGGGCGAGCGGTCGTCGCCGAGCCTGAGGCCGTGAGCCTGAGCGGGCTGGCCGGCGCTCGCCACGCCCATGCTCTTGTGCGGATCGATCAGCGCCGCGCGCTCGGCGAGGTAGGCGGGCGCAAGCAGGCCCTCGACGGGGACCTCGGTGAAGCCCGGATCCCCGAGGAAACGGGCGCGATCGGCGTAGGCGAGCCGCCCCGCCTCGGCGAAGAGGTGGGCGAAGGCGGGGGAGCCGCCCCCGGTCGCCGTGACATCGAACCGGTCGAGGATGCCCAGGATCTGGAGCAGCGTGACTCCCCCGGACGTGGGCGGCGCCATGCCACAGACCGTCACCTGCCGATACGGACCGCACACCGGTGCGCGCTTGACCGCGCGATACCGCGCCAGGTCCTCGACGGTCAGCCGGCCAGGGTTGCGCGGCGCGTGCTGCACCGCGTCGACGATGTCTGCGGCGATCGCGCCCTCGTACAGGGCCCTGGCGCCGTCGCGGGCGATCAGCTCGAGCGTGTCGGCCAGCGCGGGGTTCTTGATGACGGTCCCCACGGCAAGCGGCGTGCCGTCAGGCCGGTAGAAGTAGCCACCCGCGGCCTCAAACTCCCGCAGCGAGGGATCGGCCTCGAGCAGGCTGAACAGGCGTGGTGACATCTCAAAGCCGCTGCGCGCCAACGCGATCGCCGGCTCGAACAGGACGGCCCACGGTAGCTTGCCGTGCTCGGCGTGGGCGAGCTCCAGGATGCGCAACAGACCGGGGACGCCGACCGAGAGCCCGCCCACGTAGGTCGTCATGAAGTCGCGCGCCGTCCCGTCCGGCGCCAGGAACATGTCCGGCGTGGCGGCAGCCGGCGCCGTCTCCCGTCCGTCGTAGGTCTCGAGCCCCTCTCCCGCGGGATCGAAGTGGAGCAAGAAGGCGCCACCCCCGATCCCGGACGACTGCGGCTCGACGAGGGTGAGCACCATGGCCATGGCGATGGCCGCATCCACCGCGCTGCCCCCCCGTTGCAGCATCGCCAGCCCGGCGCGGGAGGCGTGCGGGTTGGCCGCACCCACCATGGCGGTCGGCGCGTGAACGGCGGCCAGCGTCCGGCTACCGGTCGCTGCCTCCGGCGCGATCGCCTCCTTGACCGTGGCCCCTTGCGGCGTGGAGCAGCCCACGAGCGCGACCAGCGAGACGATGAGGGCGATCGAGCGGTTTGCATGTATCATGGAGCGACCTTTGACGGTTGGGAGCTTCAGCGGGGTGCGCGAGACCAGGGTAGGGTTATGCGGTCGGTGTTTCATTGCAAGCTGATCAACGACGTTCTTGGCGATCCGGGCGTCTACGTGAGCGTCCGCCATCTGAGGCGAGCGATGATGTTCGACCTGGGACAGAACGATCCACTGTCGCCACGCGAGCTGCTGGCGCTCACGGATGTGTTCGTAACCCACTGTCACATCGATCATTTCGTGGGCTTCGATCGCCTGCTCAGGGTGTGCCTCGGCCGCCCTGCGCGGATTCGCCTCTACGGCCCCGCCGACTTCATCCGCCACGTCGCCGCGCGCCTCGGCGGCTATCTCTGGAACCTCGCCGATCGCTACGACCTCGGCCTGGAGCTGGAGGTGCTGGAGGTGGGGGAGGGCGGACGCGGCCGCACGGCGACCTTCCGGCTCGTCGACGGCTTCGCGCCGAGCGCCGAGCGGGAGGTCGAGCTCGTCGATGGCATCGTGCTCGACGAGGATGACCTCCGGGTCCGCGTCGCGATCCTGGATCACAAGACGCCGTGCCTGGGCTATGTGCTGGAGGAGAAGGGGCACATCGGGATCAAGAAGAACCTGCTGGAGTCGCGCGGCTGGCCAGTGGGACCCTGGCTCAATGAGGTCAAGTCCGCCGCGCGGGCCGAGCTCGCCGACACAGCCACCTTCGACGTGCCCGGGGCCGGCGTGGCGACGCTCGGTCAGCTTCGCGACTGCCTGGTGCAGGGGCCGGGGCAGCGGGTCGCCTATCTGACGGACCTCGGCTACACCGCCTCGAACCTGGAGCGCATCAAGGCGCTGGCGTTCGGGGCCGACCTCCTCTTCATCGAGTCGAGCTTTGGGGCAGGGGAGGGCGAGCGGGCGCGGGACCGGTTCCACCTGACCACCCACCAGGCCGGGTGGATCGCGCGCCACCTCGAGGCGGCGCGGGTCATCCCGTTCCACCTCTCGCTGCGCCACGCGCACGAGCGCGACGCGCTGATCGCGGAGGTGATGGCGGCGTGGCGAGGCGCGGTGGAGCCGGGGCTGGCCTGGTGAGAAGCCATTCGGAAAATAGATGCCGATGGATCCGACGTAGATTCTGTCTCCAGGTGGCGTCTGATGGGAGGGAGTGGGCCCAGAGGCCCATGGCCGAGCAACCCAGCCTGAGTGGCAGTCCGACCCGCAGGGCAGGGACCCGTGCGAGCGACAGCGAGTCTGGGGTGGGGTGAGCCCGCAGGGCAGGGAGTCCTGTGAGCGATAGCTCGCAGGAGGCCCTGCGTCGCGGGCTCAACCCGCCCCAGACGAGCGAACTGCAATAAGCCGCAGGGAGCCCTGCTTCGCGGGACGGACTGCCACTCACGGCGGTATTGAAGACCCACCTGGGGACAACCCCGTCTGCATCTCGGTTGAGCCCGCAGGGCAGGGGGTTCTGTGAGCGATAGCTCGCAGAAGACCCTGCATCGCGGACTCAACCGAGATGCACGACGGTCTAGAAGATACGAGGAAACAAGGCATCTGTTTTTCGAACGGCTTCTGAGGTGGGACGGTCAGGGCGAAGCGACCGGCGTGGGCCCGGCGCCATCGAGCGGGGCGCCGTCCTGGATCCACCGGCCGAGCTTCTTGCGCTCCTCGTCGGTCATCCCGGTGAGGTTGCCCAGCGGCATCGTCCTGGACTGGACGGCCATGCTGTTGATCTTGGCGAGCCTGGCGATGATCTGCTCGGGGGTGTCGACCATTGCGCCAGCCGGGGCCTCCTTGTAGAGCTCGTGGGTGGGCGTGGCCGAGTGGCACGGCAGGCAGCGCTGGTTGATGATCAGCCGCACCTCGGCGAAGCTCACCGGCCCGACTGCGTCGTCGTCCGACGCGCTGAAGGTCGGCGAGGTGACGAAGGCGAGCGCGACCATCGCGGCGGCGGCCACGGGCAGGATGTAGACCTTGTTCTGGCCGCGGCCCTTGAGGTTGAAGTAGTGCCGCACCCCGGCGCCAATGGCGGAGAGCGCCGCGAGGATGGCCCAGTTGAAGCTGTGCCCGTAGGTCATCGGGAAGTGGTTGCTCACCATGATGAACAGGACGGGCAGGGTCATGTAGTTGTTGTGGAGCGACCGCTGCGCGGCGGCATAGCCCGCCGCCGCGTCTGGCTCCTCGCGCACCGACATCGCCTCGACCATCGCCCGCTGGTTGGGGATGATCACGAAGAAGACGTTCCACGCCATGCACGTCCCGAGCAGCGCGCCGACATGGATGTACGCCGCGCGCGGGCTCATCACCTGGCTGAACCCGAACGCGACGGCGGTGAGCAGCGCGAACGTGACGAGCGCGAACGGCACAGGCGCCCGCGCCAGCGGCGAGCTGGACAGCCCGTGGTACACCAGCCATCCCACCACGAGGCCACCGGCGCCCACCGCCACAGGAACCCACGGCGCGACGTCTGCCACGGACGTGTCCACCATGAACGCGCTCGACTGAAACCAGTACACGATCATCAGCAGGCCGATCCCGGAGAGCCACGTCAGGTACGCCTCCCACTTGAACCAGTGCAGCGTCTTTGGGAGCGCCTCGGGCGCGACCGCGAACTTCGAGACCTTGTAGAAGTGGCCCCCGTGCACCGCCCACAGCGTGCTGTCCACGCCCTTCTCCTCGAGCTCGGGGGTCTCTGGAGGGCGCAGGGAGTTGTTCAGCCAGTTGAAGTAGAACGACGCGCCGATCCACGCCGCACCGAAGATGATGTGCATCCATCGGAACGCCAGGTTCAGCCAGTCCGATGCATAGGACAGGTCCATGGTTGCGGCTCCAGGGAGGTGGGGTTGCGGACAGGGTGCCCCGTGGGTGGCGGCTGCGGGAACGCCAGGGGCGAGGGGCCATCGTATGGGCGGTCAGGCCAGCGGTCAACGAAGGCGAGGGGCGGGGGCCGGGTGGTCGAGCCAGCGGACCGGCGCAGGTGTGAGCGGCGCAAAAACGCAAAAAGCCCCGCGTGAGCGGGGCTATTGCCAACATTCAAAGCTATCGGGGAACCATCAATCGTTCAGCTTCAACAGCAGCAACAGGCAGCGACATCTCATCGTTGAACCGGGTCCACCACCCCTGCGCATCAGATGCAGGGGATGGGAGAACAGGAACCATCATCAGAGTAATGGGCACCAAGCCAAAGGAATCCCCACCGTTGCATAACATAATAACAACGTGAACAGTGGTGAAGCCGATGTAAGTTGATGTCCAGTGGAGCTGAGGGGGATCGAACCCCTGACCTCTAGAGTGCGATTCTAGCGCTCTCCCAGCTGAGCTACAGCCCCGGACGGAAACTCGCCTCGCGGACAACGTCCCTTCGAGACGGGGCGAATCATACGGATATCCTTCCCCGAGTCAACCGAAAAGTGGATCGAAAGTTCGACCACGTAAGGACGGGGGCGGTGGGTGGTCACGGGGCTCAGGGGCGATGGGGCAGAGATTCTTTTGCCAGGCGGATGAATATCGGCCGTGGGCGGCCGTCCACCCCCGTTGCCAGGACACGAGAAGGCAACCGAACCGAGACAGAGAGACAGCGATGACCACTCGACACAACACCCAGACCTACATTCGCCACGCGGTCGTGGTCTCGGCCGTTATCGGAACGGCGGCGGCCTGTCTGCCTGGTGGCTTCGTTTTTCCCGGTTTCGACTTCGACGCGACGGAGATGGCGTCGTTCCGTGACTGCTCGACGCTTGAGCAGAACCTGAAGGAGCGCGCGCTGGCCAAGGCGCAGCTGCAGACGGCGGCCGCGGCCCAGGGTCGGACCTACAACGCTTCGGTGGGCAACGTCGGGGCGAACAGCCCGGCCCCCTTCACGACGACCAACAATCAGGAAGAGGGCGTGGATGAGGCGGACATCTTCAAGGTGGACGCCGACTACGCCTACGCGATCCACGACGGCGCCTTCGTGATCGTGAAGACGCTGCGTGGCGACACGACGCGCGGGATCACCGACGGCCGCGTGGTGGCCGAGGTGGACCTGGGTGGTCCGGCGTTCGATATGTACCTGACCGGCGATCGCGCCGCGATCCTGTTCCACGCCAAGCACCGCGAGGTGAAGGAGCACTTCCAGACGGACGTGCCCGATCGGCCGAGCGACGCCGACCTGACCAAGGTCGCCCTCTACGACATCACCGACCGCACGGCCCCGAAGCTGCTCCGCGAGCTGCTCGTGGAGGGTGAGTATATCTCCAGCCGTCGCGTGGACGACCGGGTGTACCTGGTGTCGAAGGCGATGCTGGACGGCCCCGAGACCGGCGGGACTCCCTCGGACGCGCACTGGCTGTCCGACCGCAAGTCGGCGATCGCCAACGCGTCGATCGACGCCTGGATGCCTTACTACTATACGCTGGACTACAACCGGCTCGGGCAGGTGGACGGCGAGGCCAAGCGGTGCGCGTGCGAGAGTACGTACGCCTCTCCGGCCGCCGAGGGCGACGACGCGATCGCGGTGTACAGCTTCGGGCTGGACCAGGGCGAGACGTCGGTGGAGACGGCGACGATCATCGGCGACGGGGCGATGGTGTACGCCTCGACGCGCGGTCTGGTCGTGGCGCTGAACAACTACGCCGAGGCGGAGTTCACCGAGAGCGACAGCAACTGGGGCGACGACAGCTGGGACGACGGCTGGGACGACCCGTGGGGCGACGACCCGTCCAGCGACGACTCCTACCAGTCCACGGTGGAGAAGCCGGTGACGTACCTGCATCGGTTCGAGCTCAAGACGAACGGAAAGGTGGAGTACCAGGCGGCTGGCCAGGTCGACGGCTGGGCGCTCAACCAGTTCTCGTTCAGCGAGTACCGCGGCTACCTCCGGGTCGCCACGCAGATCGACGACCCGAACTACGGCACGCGGGAGACCGGCGTGTTCGTGCTGAAGCTCGACGACAAGGACAGCGCGCACTTCAAGACCCGCGGCGCCCAGGCGAAGTTCCTGAGCGTGGTGGGCGAGGTCCGCGGGATCGGCTTCGACGAGGAGCTGTACGCGGTGCGGTTCATCGAGGACGTGGGCTATGTGGTCACGTTCCGGCAGACCGACCCGCTCTACACCATCGACCTGTCGTCTCCGAACAACCCGGTGGTCCGCGGTGAGCTCCAGATCCCGGGCTACTCGACCTACCTGCACCCGATGGACGACGGCCACCTGATCGGCATCGGCCGCGTGACGGACACCTGGGACGAGGGGATCAAGGTCAGCGTGTTCGATGTGTCGAACCTCAGCTCCCCGAAGGTGGTGGATGAGCGCGTCATCGGCGACGACCAGACCGTGTGCGAGGCGGTCAACGACCACCGCGCGTTCCGCTACCTGCCCGACCAGAAGCTCATGATCCTGCCGGTGTCGGCGAGCAACAACGACGGACTGTACGTGTACAAGATGTCGCCGACGCGCGGCGCCGAGCTGATGGGCCGCATCTACCACAAGGGCGGCGCGGGTCACGCGCTCCGGTCGTACGTGGTGGGGGACTACATCTACGGCTACAGCACGGCAGGGATCACCATCACGCCCATGTCCGACCTCGAGCGGACGATCAGCATCGACCTCTGAGCCTCAGCGCTCGGTCTTTCGGGGGAGCCCGGCGCTACGGCGCCGGGCTCATTTGCGTGCAGAAGCCGTCCGGAAAGTTATGGCCGTCGTTGACGAGCCCCATGCACGCCATCTGCGGCTTATCGTCGTCCCCATGGGGCGTTGCCCCAATGGAGACTCCTCAAAGCCACATCTGACGCACCTGGAACTCGCCAACTCGGCCATTCCTTTCCGGATGGCTTCTCAGGGGGCTGGCGCGGGCTGGCGGAACGGCTCGGCGAACTCGAACCAGTCGGCCCAGCATTGGCGAGCCTGGGTGCGCCAGATGAAGGCATGGAAGGCGTGCAGCTCGCCGGGGTAGTAGCGGGCGAGGTGGGGGAGCGCCATGCCCGCCATGGCTCGCTCCATGCGCTTGTTGTCGTAGACGAGCGGGTCGCTGGTGCCGCAGGGCAAGAAGAACGCTGGCAGCGGTGCTTCGGGGGGCTCGCCGCGCTCGAGCACGCGCAGGGGGTCTGCGAAGTCGAGGACGGCGGGGTCCTTGACGTCGGTGTGGCCGAGGTAGCCGTCGTGGACCTCGGTGAGGCGGTCGAGCACGAACTTGCGGATGCGCGGGTGGTCGCCGAACCGTCCGATGTTGGACACCTCGTAGATGCCGCAGGCGGCCATGACGGCGCGGGCGCGGATGCCGCGGTCGAAGATGGCGGTGGCGCCGGCGTGCGGGCGCCGGTAGCTCGCCGCGAGCGCGAGCGAGGTGGCGAGGTTGGCGCCGGCGGACTCTCCAGCCAGAAAGAGGCGCTCGAGGTCACCGCCCCACGCGGCGGCGTGGTCGGCGACCCACTGCAGGGCGTCGCAGCAGTCGTCGAAGGCTGCGGGGAAGGGGTATCGCGGGGCGAGCCGGTAGTTGATGTTGAAGACGAGGTAGCCGCGGCGGGCGAACGACAGTCCCATGAGCCAGTGCGTGTCCTTGGACAGGATGCGAAAGCCTCCACCGTGCACGTAGAGGACGACCGGCCAGGGCGGTGGCGTGTGGGTGGGCCAGTAGACGTCGAGGCGGTGCTCGGCCAGGCCCGTGTCGAGGTAGGGGATGTCGCGCCGCACCTCGACGTTGTGCCGGTGGGGCCTCGCGCGGGGATGCATGCGGCCGAGGTTGGCGAGCTGCAGAAAGCCCTGCTCGACGACCTTGCCGCCGAGGTTTCGGCGCAGACGCGCGGTGGTGGCGACGGCGCGTCCGATGATGCGGCGGTGGGGCATGGGGTCGTCCTCTGCGGTGTAGCGGGCACGGGTCGGCAGGCCAGTGGGGATGATCGCAGAGGCGCGTGAGCGGAGCAAGGCGGTCGCGGTGTGGCACCGGGGCCGGGGTCAGGGCTTGTGGAAAAAAAGTGGGGGTCCGGGGGCGGCTCGCCCCCGGCCGCCGGAGGCACCGTGCCTCCGGCGGCCAGGGGGCAGCGCCCCCTGGACCCCATTTTTTCCGCCTGCCAAATAGACCACTTATTTCTACACGAGCCCTGAGTTGCGCCGCCAGTCGCGGGAGGCAGAGATAGCAACGCCCTCGGCATCGTGGTCGCGGTGAGGCGGCGATGGAGGGCGTGGGGAAGAAGGGAGGCGAAAGGACGCTACTTGTCCTTCTTTTTGTCCTTGTCCTTCTTTTTGTCCTTGTCCTTGTTCTTGTCCTTGTCCTTGTCCTTGTCCTTGTCCTTGTCCTTGTCCTTGTCCTTGTCCTTGTCCTTGTCCTTGTCCTTGTCCTTCATGGACTTGTCGCTCATGCTGTCGGTCGGCTTCTTGCCGACGGTCGAGCCGGGCTTCGCAGCGTCGGGGTCGACCTCGGTGTAGTAGCGGTCGATGCGGCTGTTGAGACTCCAGAGCTCGTCCTTGCGCTTCTCGGGGTCGTTGGAGATGGCGGCGTAGTCATTCTTGAACTCGGCGACCTTCTCCTCAATGCCCTTGCGCTCCTTCTTGCCGACCTTGGTCTTGAGGGCGTCGAGCTTGTCGATGCGGCTGTCGTAGCCCTGCTCGGCGCTGTTGAGGTCGCCGCCGCCGCAGCAGGCTGTGGCGGCGAAGACCAGCGCAAAGGCGGTCAGGAGTTGGAGCGCCAGAGTGAGTATGCGTTGCATGAGATGTCTCCTTCGAGGGCGGTTGCAGCCTTGAGGGTCACGCGGGGTGACGTCACGATGCGGCAATCTTGCCGCTGCGGGCGCCGCACGTCAACGGTGCGTGGGATCTGCGCGCTTGCGGGGCAGGGCAGCGTGGCGTGGCTTCCGTGCAACGCCGGGGGGGCTGTGCTATGACGGCTGCGTGGGTGGGGCGATGAGGAGGTCCGGCGGAGCGGGGCGCGGTGCGCGTTCGTGCGGTTGTGGCGCGTCGGGCTGTGTGCCTCTCGTGGGCGGTGAGCTGGAGGATGGCGATGGTGGAGACCTTGCGCGGGGCGCGATCGTGGCTCGCGGTGCTGGTGGTGAGCCTGGCGATGATCGGGTGTGAGGTGCACTTCGGTCCGCTGGAGGGCGCGCCGTCGCAGGGTGGCGGTGGGGTGACTCCGCAAGCGACGGCGTCCGCCGACGGCGTCGTCACGGGGGAGCTGTGGGTGTACAGCTCGATCTACCAGAGCGTCATAGACGACCTCACCGCGCTGATCGCCGCGCGCTATCCGGGGCTCAAGGTGCAGTGGTACCGCGCCGGGAGCGAGGTGGTCGCGCGACGGCTGGAGGCGGAGCTACGGGCCGGCGGCACCCAGGCCGATCTCGTGATGACGAGCGATCCGTTCTGGTACGACAAGCTGAAGTCCGAGGGGCTCTTGATGCCCTATGTGACGCCTGCGGTGCTCCCGATCGACCGCAACCTGATGGATCTGGACGGGGCGTGGGTCACGTGCCGGCTGTCGACGATGATCATCGCCTATCATCCGGAGTCGATCGCCGAGGCCGACCTGCCGGCCACGTTCGAGGCGCTGGCCGAGCCGCGGTTTGCGGGCAAGGTGACCCTCGGCGACCCCCTGTCCTCCGGGACGAACTTCACCGCGCTCGCGTTCCTGGCCGAACGGTACGGCTGGGGCTGGTTCGAGACGCTGCGCATGCAGGGGGCGGTGGCCAGCGGGGGCAACTCGGCGGTGCTTCGGCGCGTGGAGGGCAAGGAGTTCGCGCTGGGCGTGGTCCTGCTGGAGAACGTGCTGGCGGCGCAGGCTGGCGGCTCGCCGGTCAGGTACATCATGCCGTCCGATGGGGCGATCTCGATCCCGGGTCCGGTGGCGATCCTGTCGTCGACGGACAACCCGGCGGCCGCCCGCGCGGTCTACGACCTCATGATGAGCCCCGAGGGCCAGCGCCTCATGGTCACCGGCAACATGCACTCGCCGAACCCCTCCATCCCCCCGCCGACCGGCGGCCCGACGCTCGACGCGGTGCTCTCGAGCCCGTTCGCGTGGAGCGCGGAGTTCCGCGGCCGCGTCGAGGGCGACACGCCGGCGATCAAGTCCCGCTACGACGAGATCTTCAACCGCTGAGGTCCCGATGATCGCGAGGATGAAACGGGGGATCGCGCAGGCGTCGGGACTGACGGTGGTGATGGCGGTCGCCGCGCTGCTGCTGCTCGTGTTCGCCGTGTTTCCGATGGGGCTGCTGCTGATCCGGAGCGTGGTCGGGCCCCAGGGCTTCGACCTGGGGCCGCTGGCCTCGTCGTGGGGAGACGGGCGGACGTGGTCGCTGCTCGGGACAACGGTGTCGATGGCGCTCGGCACGAGCCTGATCACGGTCTTGCTGGGGGTGCCGACGGCGTGGTTCCTGGCCCGGACGGATGTCCCGAACAAGGGCGCGCTCAAGACTGCGCTGGCGCTGCCGTACGTGATCCCGCCCTACATCCTGGCGATCGGCTGGATCACGCTGTTCAACCCGCGCAGCGGTCTGGTCAACGGCTGGCTTCAGACGGTGTGGGGCGGCGCAGAGGGTCCGCTCGACATCTACAGCCTGTGGGGCATGATCTTCGTGCTGGGGCTGGCCTACTACCCGCTGGTGATGCTGCAGACGCACTCGGCGCTGATGGGCATGGATCCGTCGCTGGAGGAGGCGGCGCGGACGAGCGGGGCGCGTCCGATGCGGGTGGTGTTCACGGTGACGCTGCCGCTGGTGCTGCCGTCGATCGCCAGCGGGGCGCTGCTGGCGTTCCTGGTGGCGATGGCGTCGTTCGGCGTGCCGTACCTGGTGGGGAGCCCGGGCCGGGTGGAGGTGCTGACGACCTCGATCTACACCTCGATCGACCTCGGGACCGAGGACGCCATCGCGCGGGCGATCGGTCTGGCGGTGATCCTGTGTGTGGCGGCGGCGGTGGCGCTGGCGGTGAACGCGGTGCTGGTGCGTCGGGGGCGGGCGCTGCTGGGCGGCAAGGCCGGGCGGCCCTCGCTGGTGGCGCTGGGGCGCTGGCGCCCGGTGGCGACGGGGACGCTCTGGGGGGTGGTGTTGTTCGCCGTGGGCGTCCCGCTGTTGACGCTGATCACGACGAGCCTGCTGGGCTCGTACGGGCGCGGCTTCGCGCTGGAGAACCTGTCGCCGGCGAACTACGCGACGGTGTTCAGCGACGACCGCACCCTTCGGGCGGGCTGGACGAGCCTGTACCTGGCGGCGGCGGCGGCGACGGTGTGCGTGGCCGTGGGCACGCTGGCGAGCTACGCGCGCAAGCGGACCCGGCTGGCGGGCCGGCGCGCGCTGCCCTTCCTGGCGGAGCTGCCCTACGCGGTGCCCGGCACCGTGCTGGCGATGGGGCTGATCCTGGCGTTCAGCCAGGAGATCTGGGTGTTTGTGCCCGGCACCGTGTATGTGCGGTTCTTGATGTTCAACACCGCCTGGATCCTGCTGGTGGCCTACAGCGTGAAGTTCCTCGCGTTCGGGGTGCGGACGTCAGACGCGGCGCTGACCCAGGTGGACCTCTCGTTGGAGGAGGCGGCGCGCACCAGCGGCGCGTCGCCGTTCGGCGTGTTCGGACGGATCGTGGTCCCGCTGATGCGTCCGGCGCTGGTGGCGGCCTGGATTCTCGTGTTTTTACCGGTAATCGGTGAAATTACGATGTCTATTCTTCTTTTTGGTCCGGAGACGAAGACGATCGGCGTGCTCCTGTTCGACTACCAGACCTACGAGTCGCCGCCGAAGGCCGCGGTCGTTGGCACGTTGATGGTGGCGGCGATCGTGTCGGGCAACCTGCTGGTCAAGCGGCTGACCGGGGGCAAGCTCGGGCTGTAGGTGCGGGCGATCGAGGTGGGTGGCACAGCGCGGTGAGGCGGCACGGAGCGGGCGGCCCGCGGCAGCGGAGGAGGACGGATGGCTCAGGTACAGCTCGAAGCGGTGGTGAAGTCGTACGGCGAGGTGAAGGTCGTGCGGGGGGTGGACCTGACGATCGCCGATGGGGAGTTCGTGGCGCTGCTCGGGCCGTCGGGGTGCGGCAAGACCACGACGCTGCGGATGATCGCCGGGCTGGAGGCGCCGTCGGGTGGGGTCCTGTCGATCGGCCAGGACGTGGTGAGCGCGCCGGCCCGCGGGATCTTCGTGCCGCCGGAGGGCCGGCGGATCGGGATGGTGTTCCAGTCCTACGCGGTCTGGCCGCACATGTCGGTGCGGGAGAACGTGGCCTTTCCGCTCAAGCTCGCCCGGCCGCGCAAGCCCGCGGCGGACATGCGCGCGGCCGTCGAGAAGGCGCTGGACATGGTGCAGCTCGGCGGGCTCGGCGACCGGATGCCGAACCAGCTCTCGGGCGGCCAGCAGCAGCGCGTGGCGCTGGCCCGCGCCCTCGTCATGGAGCCGCGGGTGCTGCTGCTCGATGAGCCGCTGTCGAACCTCGACGCGCACTTGAGGGAGGAGATGCGGCGGGAGATCGCGCAGATCCGCCGGCGGCTCGGTGTGACCGTCGTCTACGTCACCCACGATCAGGAGGAGGCCCTGGCGCTGGCCGACCGGATCGTCGTCCTGCATCGCGGCGTCATCCAGCAGGTCGGACCGCCGCGGGAGATCTACGAGCGGCCGGCCAACCCCTTCGTGGGGGGCTTCATCGGCAAGGCGAGCGCGGTCGTTGGCGTGCTGGAGTCGCTCGGCGCCGACGCGCTCGTGGTGGCGGTCGAAGGCGGCGGACACATCCGCGTCGCGACCGACGCCGTGCGGATGCCCGAGCCCGTCGAGGTCGGTCGGCGCGTGCGACTGCTCGTGCGGCCGGAGTCGGTGACGCTGGGGGAGGGCGGCGTGGAGGGGACGGTGGAGGTGGCGACCTATCTCGGCACGCAGCTGGAGCTGCTCGTCACCGTCGGGGCCGCGCGGCTGCGCACACCCGTCCCCATCTCGCGGGGCGCGACCGTGGGCGAGGCAGTGCTCGTGCGGGTGACCGAGGGGCACCTGTTCGCCGAGTGAGAAGCCATTCGGAAAATAGATGCCGATGGATCCGACGTAGATTCTGTTTCCAGGTGGCGTCTGATGGGAGGGAGTGGGCCCAGAGGCCCATGACCGAGCAGAAGACACACCTGGGGACAGAAGATACGAGGAAACGAGGCATGTATTTTTCGAACGGCTTCTGAGCGCGGCCGCCGGGCAAAGGGCTCTCCGGGCGGGCCGTCAGGCTGGGGGAGGAAGGGGCCGAGGGGTCGTCAAGCGGCGACCTGGTCCTCGTCGCCGGCGTCGCCCGGGCGGGCGATGCGCGTGCGGTTCGTCTCGTCGTGCTCGTAGGGGCTCGGGTCGCGGATGATGCCCTCGGTGTAGGCGAACTGGGCGAGCTGCTTGCGCATCAGCTTGCGACCGCGGAACAGACGGCTCATCACCGTGCCCACCGGGCAGTCGAGGATGGCCGCGATCTCCTTGTAGGAGAAGTTCTGGAGATCGGCCAGCACGACCACCATGCGGAACTCGATGGGGATGTTCTTGAGCGCGATGCGCACATCCTCCGAGAACAGCTTCCGAATCAGGCCGCGCTCGGGGTTGGGCGAGAACCCGACCTTGTCGCGGGAGAACAGGTTCTCGATCACCGGACGCAGGTCGTCGGCGCCGAGGATCTCGCGCTCCTTGACGCGGCGGCGGTAGTTGTTGATGAACGTGTTGGTCAGGATCTTGAATAACCACGCGCGGCAGTTGGTGTTCTTCTCGAAGCGGTGGAAGAAGGTAAACGCCTTTAGAAAGGTCTCCTGGAGAAGATCCTCGGCGTCTCGTTCGTTCTTTGTCAGTCGCAGCGCGGTCGCGTAGAGCTCGTCAGCGTGAACGAGCGCCGTCTGCTCGAACTCGCGCAACGCTTCGCTGTGGGTGGTGTGGGGCGATGGGGTCCATTTGAGCATGACAGGGTCCTCGAAGCCAGCGGTCTATGGCCGAAAGTGCGGTGGCGGCCCGGGCCAACCCGGAAGCGGCTGACGTGAGCTGGCCGCACGAGGCGTCCAGGGATGCAGTGTCTGTCCGTGCGGTGGACGTTACGAGATAGCCTGGCGCGTGGGTGCGTCGAGGGCCTCGATCCTTCCATGCGATGCATGGAGAGGCGTTGAGGCGCGATGGAATCGTGTTGACGCTGTGCATGTGCCGAGGTGACCCGCCGCAAGGGCAACATCGACAAGCTAATCACGGCCTGGAATGTTTCAACGCGAGCATTGTTGACGTGCAGCGACAAGGGCCCTTAGACTTGACGGGTTTTCTTGCACTTCGGGTCGTGTTGAGGTACACTCCGCTCCCTCCTGAACGGGGCGCAGCAGCTTTTGCGCGCATCCGGGACGCGGTGTCTCCAGGCCCTTTTCGGCCCTCGCGCGGCCAGGTCAAATCGGCGTCAAGTCGGTGGGCCGGGCGAGCGGGGCGGGGACGATCGCGCCAGGGCCCCCGGGGGAGACGCCACAGCTTGACGCCGGGCATGAGGTCGGGCGGTCGAGAGGTGCCATCGCCAGCGCGGAAGACGATCAGGCCAAGACAAGGCAAGTCCAGGCGAGGCCGGCTCAGAAGGGGCTGGCGCTGGGATGGCGTGGCAGCCAGCGGGCGCGGGGCGCATGGACGCCGCCACAGTCGTTGGGGATACAGGCCCGAACCTGAGCCGAAGAAACACATGGAGAAGCCGTGACGGTTGCAGCGAACATTATCCCTGTCAACATCGAAGACGAGATCCGGAACTCGTACATGGATTACGCGATGAGCGTGATCATCGGCCGGGCGTTGCCGGACGTGCGAGACGGTCTCAAGCCGGTGCATCGGCGCATCCTGTTCTCGATGCACGAGCTGGGGAATCGGTGGAACGCGTCGTACAAGAAGTCGGCGCGCGTGGTCGGCGATGTCATCGGTAAGTACCATCCGCACGGGGACAGCGCGGTGTACGACGCGCTGGTGCGTCTGGCGCAGGACTTCAACATGCGGGTGCCGCTGGTCGATGGCCAGGGCAACTTCGGCTCGGTGGACGGGGACCCGGCGGCGGCGATGCGGTACACCGAGGTCCGGATGTCGCGCGCGGCGGGCGAGCTGCTGGCGGACATCGATCGCGACACGGTGGACTTCGGTCCGAACTACGACGACAGCGAGCTTGAGCCGCTGGTGCTGCCGACGAAGCTGCCGAACCTGTTGGTGAACGGGGCCGAGGGCATCGCGGTCGGCATGGCGACGAAGATCCCGCCGCACAATCTGGGCGAGGTGCTCAACGGGGTGATCGCGCAGATCCACAACCCGGCGATCACGATCGACGAGCTGATGCAGCACATCCCCGGCCCGGACTTCCCGACGGGGGCGTACGTGTGCGGTCGGGCGGGCATCGACGAGGCGTACCGGACGGGCCGCGGTCGCATCGTGATGCGCGCGGTGATCGAGGTGGAGGAGTTCAAGGCGCACCGGTCGGCGCTGGTGATCACGGAGCTGCCGTTCCAGGTGAACAAGGCGCGGCTGGTCGAGAAGCTCGCCGAGCTGGTGCGGGACAAGAAGATCGACGACATCTCGGACCTTCGGGACGAGTCGGACCGCCGCGGTATGCGGGTGGTGATCGAGCTCAAGACGGGCGCGGTGCCGGAGGTGGTGATCAACCAGCTGCACAAGATGACGCCGACGCAGCAGACCTTCGGCGTGATCATGCTGGCGATCGTGGCCGGTCAGCCGCAGGTGATGAGCCTGAAGGAGGTGATCAACCACTTCATCGACTTCCGCCGTGACGTGGTGACGCGCCGGACGATCTTCCTGCTGCGCAAGGCGCGCGAGCGCGAGCACATCCTCGAGGGGCTGAAGATCGCGCTCGACCACATCGACGCGGTGATCGCGCTGATCCGGGCGAGCTCGACGGTGGCGGATGCGCGTCAGGGTTTGATGACGGAGTTCGGTCTGAGCGAGGTGCAGGCGCAGGCCATCCTGGACATGCGGCTGCAGAAGCTGACGGGGCTGGAGCGGGACAAGATCCTCGAGGAGCTGGCCGAGGTGCGGCGGACGATCGAGGGGTTGCTGTTGATCCTGAGCAGCGACCAGCGTCTGCACGAGGTGATCGTGGAGGAGCTGGAGGAGATGCGGACGCTGTTCTCCGGCAAGGAGCACAACCGTCGGACGAAGTTCACGACGGCGGCCGAGGGGCTGGACGATCCGCTGAGCCTGATCGCCGAGGAGGACGTGGCGATCACGCTCAGCGGCCTGGACTACATCAAGAAGACGCCGCTGACCGACTACCGCTCCCAGAACCGCGGCGGCAAGGGCAAGCGGGGCATGGCGACGCGGGATGCGGACTACGTCAAGGACGTGGTGGTGGTCTCGACCCACGATCAGCTGCTGGTGTTCACCTCGGCGGGCCGGGTGTTCCGGCTGCCTGTGCACGAGGTGCCGACGGTGGGCCCGGCCGGTCGTGGCCGCCCGATCGTGAACCTGCTCCGTATGGAGCCGGACGAGAAGGTGGCGTCGGTGGTGCCGATCCGCGACTTCGAGGAGGGTCGGGATCTGGTGTTCGCGACCAAGCTCGGCGTGATCAAGCGCACGGAGCTGGGCCAGTACTCGAACGTGAACGTGAGCGGGCTTCGCGCGGTGAACCTGCGGGAAGGGGACGACCTGATCGCCGTGCGGCTGGTGGAGCCGGGTCAGGAGGTCTTGCTGGCGACGAAGGTGGGTCAGTCGATCCGCTTCGAGCTGGACGGCCAGGTGCGCCCGATGGGCCGCGCGGCCTCGGGGGTGCGCGGGATCGACCTCCGCGAAGGCGACGCTGTGATCGGGATGGAGGTGCTTCGGGGTGACGGGGCGCCGATCCTGACGGTGTGCGAGAAGGGCTATGGCAAGCGCACCGAGACGGACGAGTACCGTCTGCAGCACCGCGGCGGTCTGGGCATCATCAGCATCAAGACGACCGACCGCAACGGTCCGGTGGTGGCGGTCAAGCAGGTGGACGAGAACGACGAGATCCTGATGATCTCGAACAAGGGCCAGCTGATCCGGCTGGCGGTGAAGAAGATCCGGCAGATCGGGCGCAACACCCAGGGGGTCAAGCTGTTCTCGCTGGGCGAGGACGAGGTGATCGTGGGTGTGGCGCGCGTGCCTGAGGATGAGCGAGACGAAGAGAACACCGACGAGCTCCCGAGCGATTCTGCCGAGGAGCTGCTGGTCGAGGAGGAGGAGGAGGTCGAGGAGACCGAGCCCGCCACCGACGGCCCGGACGAGGTGTTGGAGTAGAGGCAGGAAGAGACGTGGTCGAGTTCAAGCAGAGCGAGGCGCTCTTTGCGCGCGCCGTCGAGCTGATGCCAGGTGGCGTCAACTCGCCGGTGCGGGCGTTCCGGTCGGTCGGCGGGACGCCGGTGTTCATCGCGTCGGCCAGCGGGGCCGAGCTGGTGGACGTGGACGGCAACCGCTACATCGACTTCGTGGGCTCGTGGGGCCCGATGATCCTGGGCCACGCGCACCCGGAGGTGATCGAGGCGGTGCGGGAGGCCGCTGGCCGTGGGTTGAGCTTCGGCGCGCCGACGGCGCTGGAGAACGAGATGACGGCGCTGCTGTGTGAGCTGGTGCCGTCGCTCGAGATGGTGCGCCTGGTCAACAGCGGCACCGAGGCGACGATGAGCGCCATCCGGCTGGCCCGTGGCTACACGGGTCGTCCGAAGATCGTGAAGTTCGAGGGGTGCTACCACGGGCACGAGGACAGCATGCTGGTCTCGGCGGGCTCGGGCGTGGCGACGCTGGGGATCCCGGGTACACCGGGGGTGTTGCCGGCGCTGGCCGAGCAGACGTTGACGGCGCCGTACAACGACGTGCCGGCGATCGAGGCGATCTTCGATCGGTTCGGGTCGGAGGTGGCGTGCGTGATCGTGGAGCCGGTGGCCGGCAACATGGGCTGCATCCCGCCGGAGCCGGGCTATCTCGAGGCGCTGCGCCGGCTGTGCACGGCGCACGGGGCGCTGCTGATCTTCGACGAGGTGATGACGGGCTTCCGGGTGGCGCTGGGCGGCGCGCAGGCGCTGTACGGTATTGCGCCGGACCTGACGACGCTGGGCAAGGTCATCGGCGGTGGTATGCCGGTGGGCGCATACGGCGGTCGTCGGGAGATCATGCAGCACATCGCGCCGGTGGGGCCGGTCTACCAGGCCGGGACGCTGTCGGGGAACCCGCTGGCGGCGACGGCGGGGCTGACGACGCTGCGTCTGCTGCAGCGAGACGCGGGGCTGTACGGTCGTCTGGGCGCGATGAGCGCCGCGGTCTCCGAGGGCATGGCGTCGGTGCTGAACGCCGCGGGCGTTCCGGCGAGCGCGACGCACGTGGGCGGCATGATGGGCTTGTTCCTTCGCGGGCAGGCGCCCCGGTCGTTCGCGGAGGCGAAGGAGGCGGATGTGGCGACTTTCAACCGGTTCTTCTGGGGGATGTTGCGGCGTGGCGTGTACCTGGCGCCGTCGGCCTTTGAGGCGGGCTTCGTAAGCGCGTCGCACACCGAGGCGCACGTGGCGCAGGTGTTGGAAGCCGCGCGTGGGGCGATCGCCGAGGCGCTTGCCCGGTAGGTGCCTGCAGGCGTCGAGGCGCGGTGGGGCCGACGGGGTCTGACCGCGTTCGACGTCGTGATGGCGGTGCTCGCGGGGCGGGGAAGGGATGGCGCGGTGCGTCATCTTTTCACCCCGCGGGGCTGATTTCGCCTTGACCCTCCCAGACCCGTATGGTACCCATCCCACCGCTTCCGGGCTCGCCGCGACGGTGGTCGGGCGAGGCCGGTCGCGACGATGTTCTGTCGCTCGGCGGTGTGGTTCAGCCAGCGACGTCCGAGCCGGTCTTCGGGGCGCGGATGCCCTCTGACGTGGCCCTGGCGATGAGCGAACAAGAAACCCGGCGCGACGCCGAAATCGAGCCTCCCCAGCATCCTTCCGAGCCATCGACGACGGATTCGGAGCGTGCGGCGCAGGATCGGGTCGAGCAGAAGCGGATGATGAAGCAGGCTGGGAAGTACAGCTTCATCGGGATCGAGTTCGGTGTCTCGGTCGTCATCGGGTACTTCATCGGAAGCTGGTTGGACTCAAAGTTCGACACGAGTCCATGGCTGACGTTGGTGTTCATACTTCTGGGTCTGGCCTCGGCCTCCCGTGATCTGTTTCGCCTGGCTCGTCGGTACAAGCGCGAGCAGGACACTCCCAACCCACCTTGACGCATGCCGCACACGCACGACAGCACCACCGTGGCGCCGCCGCCGGGTCCGCCTGAGCCAGAGATGGAGGAGGTGGTGGACACGTTCGAGGTGCAGTATGCGCGGGACGCCTCACCGGGTCTCGATCGGATCGAGCTGATGATCGCGTTGGCGGGTGGTGTGACGAGCGTGCTGACGGTGCTGGGTTGGGACCTGGCGTTGTCGGTGGGGTGGGTGGCGGGCTGGCTGCTGGGTCAGGCGAACGTGGCGCTGCTGCGCCGGATGATGGTTCGGGTGCTGGGCGGCAACCTGGGCAGCAAGGTTGGCCTGGCGATGCTCGTGTTGAAGATGCTGCTGTTGATGGGCGCGGTGTGGTGGTTGCTGAGCGCGCTGCCGGTGAGCCCGATCGGGTTCGCGGGTGGATTTACGATGACGATTGCTGGACTTGTGGTGGGGAGCGTGATAGTTGCCTCGCGCAACCGGGGTCACGACTCCAGGCCGGATACCACGGAGGTCGACTCCGTGCCGGTCGGAGGCGTTTCACCGGGGCAGGATGAGCGCGACGGGAGCGACCACGCGGCAAGGATCAGCTGGTCTCCAGTATAGGTGAGCGGATGTCAGACAAGACGCTACTTTCCTTTATCCCTGGTTTTGACGACGCGATGCACCATGCGGGCGAGTCGCTCGGCGCGGTGTATCCGTCGCTGGTGCAGCACGAGAAGGAGCTGAACCTGACGCCGGGCATCATGCTGCTGATCGTGGCGGTGGTGGTGCTGGGTCTGGTCTTCGCGGCGCGTGGGAAGATGAAGGACGTGGACAAGGCGGTCATCCCGGATGACACGTTCACGGCGCGGACCTTCTTCGAACTGTTCCTCGACACGTTCATGACGTTGATGACCGACATCATGGGCGAGAAGAACGCCAAGCGCTTCTTGCCGCTGATCGGCACGTGCGGCGTCCTGATCTTCTTTTCGAACTTCCTCGGGTTGGTTCCGGGCTTTGTGCCTCCGACGGACAACCTGAACGTGACGTTGACGTTGGCGCTGGTGATCTTCGTCTCGACGCACGTCGTCGGGGTGATGACGAACGGACTGGGTCACCTGGCCCATATGGCCAACCCCGTTGGGGAGTGGTGGGGTTGGTTCCTTGCGCCGCTGATGCTTCCGATCGAGCTGATCGGTCATCTTGCGCGTCCTGTGAGCCTGTCCCTGCGTCTGATGGGCAACATGATCGGTGATCACAAGGTGCTCGGGATCTTCCTGGGCCTGGTGGCCATCCCGATCGTGTACCCGGTGCCGATCCTGATGCTCGGTTCGATCGTCTGCGTCGTGCAGACGGCCGTGTTCTGTCTCTTGTCGATGATCTACATCGGGCTCGCGCTCGAGGAGCAACACCACGAAGAGGGTGGGCACTGATCGGCGCGTCCCTGTCACCTCAGACCTGCAACCCGAGCTGCCCCGCGGATGGGACAGCTCGGACCAGACGAAAACAATGTGGAGGATATTGGAAGATGACCAAGCGTAAAGCGATTCTGTTCGCCAGCACCTTCCTCGCCATGTCGCTGTTCAGCGTGATCGCGTTCGCTCAGGACGGCGGTGCGGCTGACAACAAGTTCACGGTCGCGGCTGCGATTGCACTGGCCGAGGGCTTCGGCCTCGGCATCGCCGCTCTCGGCGGCGCGCTGGCCCAGGGCCGCGCGACGGCGGCGGCCCTCGAGGGGATCGCCCGCAACCCCAGCGCCTCGGGGCGTCTGTTCACCCCGATGATCCTGGGTCTGGCACTGATCGAGTCCCTCGTCATCTACTCGCTCGTCATCGCGTTCATCCTGAACGGGTCGCTCGGTAGCCTCGTGGCGACGATGATCGTCTGACAGACCAGCGCCCCTTCGGGGGCCGATGGTTCAAGAGCCCGTGTGACCGCAAGGTCGCGCGGGCTCTTTCTCTTGGGGGGGGGTGTGCGATCGACGGGGGCTGTGGTCAGGGGTCGGGAGGGAGGAGGCGCACGGCGGCGTGGATGGCCCAGGCCATCGAGGCGTGGTCGGCCTTGCCGAGTCCGGCGATGTCCCAGGCGGTGCCGTGGTCGACGCTGGTCCGCACGATCGGCAGACCGAGCGTGATGTTGGCCGACTGGCCGAAGTGGACGAGCTTGAGGGGGATGAGCGCCTGGTCGTGGTACATGCAGACGACGGCGTCCCAGGGCCAGGGGCGGTCAGGGCGTCCGAGGGGGGCGAACAGGGTGTCGGCAGGGAAGGGGCCGTGCACGTCGTAGCCGAGCTCGATGGCGCGGGCGATGGCGGGGGCGATGAGGTCACGCTCCTCGAGGCCCATCGTGCCCGACTCGCCAGCATGGGGGTTGAGCGCGGCCACGGCGATGCGGGGCGCCGCGACCCCGAAGCGATGGGCGAGGTCGTGGGCCGTCGTCCCGATGGTGGCGACGATGGCCTCGGTGGTGAGCGCGGCGGGGACGGCGCCGAGCGGGAGGTGGGTGGTCACCAGCGCCACGCGGAGGCGATCGCCGGCCAGCATCATGACGTGGTGCGGGGCGACGGTGCGCTCGGCGAGTATCTCGGTGTGGCCGGTGGGGGGGCGCCCGGCGAGGAGGAAGAGAGACTTGGTGAGGGGCGCGGTGCAGATACCGGAGACGTGGCCCGCCAGCGCGTCGTCGATGGCGGCCTCGAGGGCGACGCCCTGGAGGTGACCGAAGGCGGCGAAGGGCTGGCCGAACGGGATGGCGTCGAGGGCCTCGATGGCGCGGCGGGCAGGCTCGGGGAGGTCGTCGGAGACGTCGACGAGGGCGTGCGCGGCGGGCGGGATGGCGGGCGGGTGGGCGAGCTCGTCGCGGGTGATCGGGCGCAGCGCCGATGGCGGCAGCAGATCAGCTCGGAGGCTGTGGAGGGCGTCCCAGCTGAGGTCGAGCAGGTGGCGCACGCCGTAGACGACGATGGGCGTCTGCGCGGGGTCGATGCCCGCGAGGGCGGCGAGCAGGACCTCGGGGCCGATGCCCGCGGCGTCGCCGATGGTCAGGGCGAGGGGGCGCAAGACCGGGCCTCAGTACATGACCTTGACGTAGGCGCGCTGGCGGAGGGCATCGAGCCAGAGCTTGAGCTCACGCTCGCGCTGGGCGCCGACGAGCTTGGTCTGGATCGCCTCGAGGCGGGCGTCGATCTTCTGGTCGCGCTCGATGAAGACCTCGTTGACGCGGAAGATGTGGTAGCCGTTGGCGATCTCGATCGGGGTCGTGTACTCGCCGGGCTCGAGGTCGAACACGGGGGCGTACTCGGGGCGGAGCCCGTCGGGCTTGAACTTGCCGAGGTAGCCGCCGTTCTGGGCGGTCGAGCCGGCGCCGACCTCCTTGGCCAGGTCGGCGAAGGGGCGGCCCGTGTCGAGGTCACGCATGACGCGGGCGACGAGCGCCTGGACGTCGGCCATCTTCTCCGGGGTCTGCTCCTCCGGATACGGGATGTGGATGTGGCTCAAGTCGACCGCCTTGACGCCCTCGCCGGGAGGCGCGCCGTACTTCTCGCGGTAGGCCTGGGCGACCTCGGCGTCGGTGACGTTGACGCGGGAGGCGACCTTGACCTGGACGACGCGGACCTTCAGGAGGCTCTCCTTGATGAAGGTGCGGTAGTCGCGCCATCGGACGCCGCGGGCCTGGAGCTCATCGCGGAACTGGTCCTCCGTGGCGTTCTCGGAGCGCACGACGTTGCCGATCCACTGATCGACATCCTCCTCCGTCACGTCGAGCTGGAGGTCCTTGGCCTCCTGGACGAGGAGGCGGGTGTTGATCATGTCGTCGAGGATCTGTTGGTAGATCTCGTCGGCGTTCGAGGCGCGCTCGAGCTGCTCGCGGGAGAGGTTGCGAGCGAGGAGCTGTGGGCCGGACGCGCGCTTGAGGTCATTGAGCGTGATGATGTCGTCGTTGATCTTGGCGACGATGCGGTCAATGACGACAGGGCCGTCGGCATGAGCGGGTGGGAGGCCGCCGACAGAGGCGGCGAGTCCGGAGAGGCCGAGGAGCGAGGTGAGCGCGAGGCGGGTTCGCCAGGTTGAGAAGCGGGGCATGGATGTTCCGTGTTCCAGGGTGCGCGGACAGGCGCGAACGGGCTCCTGCGGGCCAGTTGGCATGAGTTGGCCGATCGTCGAGCGGTGGGGAGGGCGGCGGCCGTTGGCCGGGGATGCCGCCCGGGCTCCCAGGGTTCAGGGCGAGAAAGGCGTGCCGGGCGTCCCGGAGCCATGGGCGTTGTCGGGGTCGTCGTCGCCGGGGGTCGGGGCTGGGGCGTGGGCGCCGTTGAGGTCGTTGAGCTGCTCGGGCAGGGCGTCATGGGGATCTGCGCCGCGGCCGTCGTCGGGGGGATCGGGGATGCGGTCGAGGAGGCCGTCGTTGACGGTGAGTCGGGCGCCGCCCTTGACGCTCTCCACGAATTGCTTTTCGTGTTCAGTGCGCTTTTCGCGGAAAAGACGATTCTGAATGGTGCGCTGGACCTCGTCAAAGGTCTTTTCGAAGCGCTGTTTGCGGGCGGTGAGCATGACGATGTGCCAGCCGCTGTCGGTCTGGATGGGGCCGGCGAGCTGCCCGACCTTCTCGATGCCAAAAGCCGCCTCGGCGACCTTGGGGTTGACGGTGCCGCCGTCCTCGGGCCGGGCAAAGAAGCGCATGTCGCCGCCGAGGTTGGCGGTGGCCTTGTCGAGGGACACCTCTTTGGCCTTGTGGGAGAAGACCTTGCGCAGATCGGTCGGGTTCTTCGAGAGCTCGTCGCGGAGCTCGGCGAGCACCTTGTTGGCGGTCGCCTCGTCGGCGACGACGAGCTGGCTGGCCCGGACCTTTTCGGGGCGGACGTAATCGCCCTTGTGGGCGTCGTAGTAGGCCCGCATCTCGGCGTCGGTGATGTCCTCGAGCCTGACCTCGCGGGCCATCTTGTCGGCCATCATCCGGCGGACCATCGCCTGCTTGAGCTCGAGGACCACCTCGGGGTTCTTGTCGTAGCCGAGGCGTTCGGCCTCGTCGGCGAGGACCTCGAACTGGACCATGTTGTTGAGGAAGTCGACCTTGCGCTCCCTGGTGTTGTAGCGGGCGCGGGCGAACGGGGCCTGGGAGTTGAGGCGGCGCTCGAACTCGCCGAGGGTGAAGTCCTCTCCGTTGACCTGTGCTACGACCGACCGCTGATCGGTCTCGGAGAGCTGGCTGCCCTCGTAGTGGACCGTGGGGGCCTGGCTGGTGGCTTTCTTCTCGGCAATGGCGTCGACGTCGCGCTTCTCGGGCTTCTCGCAGGCGATCAGCAGGAGGGCGGCGCAGAGGGCGAGCAGGCAGAGGCGGGCAAGAGGGCGCATGATGGGTGGACGAGGGCAGTGGGAGGCCGAGGCCGCCGGTTGGACTGTCCAGGAACGCGGTGACGAGGTCCCTTGTTCCTGTCGGCACGAGCGGAGAGTTCGATAGCACAGGGGGCGATCGTCGGCAAGTCGGGCCAGCGACGGTCTCAGGTCGGGCCGGGCAGGGCGGGTTCGCGGGTCAGGCCCGTTGCGCTCAGGCGTGATGGTGGAGCTCGACACGGAACAGCTGCTGGCCGAGGAAGACGTAGTCGTCGTTGTGGATCTGGGTCTTCTCCCAGATCTTGATCCAGGTGCCGTTGGACGAGTTGAGGTCGACGAGGCAGAACTTGCCCTCCTCGCGGGGGAACAGCTGGGCGTGGCGCGAGGACATGAACTTGTCGCGGGGGAAGATGATCTCGCCCTGCTCACGGCCGAGCACCGCGCCGTTGTCGGGCACGCAGTAGACGTTCTGGACGACGCCGCCGATGCCGATCTGGAGGAGCTTGTACTTGCCTCCGGGGGGCGGTGAGCCCATGTAGCGCGTGCCGTCTGAGGAGCGGGCCTTCGGCGTGATGGTCTGCTCGAAGCGCTCGAAGCGCAGGACCTGTCGCCCCATGAGGAAGATGTCGCCGGGGGTGAGGGTGACCTCGTCTCGGAGCTTCACGAAGGTGCCGTTGAGAGAATACAGGTCCTCGATGTAGACGCCGTCCTCATCGATGGAGATCGACGCATGTTTGGGGGAGAGGAACGCGTCAGTCGGGAATCGGGTGTCACCCGAGCGCCCGACCACGGTCTTGCGGTATTCGAGGGGGATGGAGACGCCGTCGCTGCCGTCCTCGTTGATGGAGACGAGGCTGGTGTGCCAGGCGCTGCCGTGGCGGGCCTGGCTGCCGGAGCTGGAGGCGATGGCGTCCTGCCAGTTGGGGGCCTCACCGTCGGAGGCCAGGGGGTAGCCGCAGGAGCCACAGAAGCGGTTGTCGACCGGGTTGAGGGTGCTGCAGGCGGCGCACTCGGTCTCTGTCTCGGGCAGCGCGCCCGGCTCGGTGTGCAGGGAGGTGCCGCAGTGCACGCAGTAGTACATGCCCTCGGGGTTGGCTCCGCCGCAGGTTCCGCACGTGATGGCGCCCGCTTTGAACTGGGCGGCAGGGATGCGCGACTCGGCCGGGGGAGGTGTGGTGGGGCGGGCGGACCGTGCCCCGGCCTCGCTGCGCGAGCCGGCCACGCCAGGCCCGGTGGCCTGCGCTGCAGCCTGGGCCCGCTGGGAGGTGCCGCGGGCGGCGGGAACGCGGGGCGACCTGGCGGCGGGCTCCTGCTCCTGGGACAGGGCGTCCAGGAGGAAGTCGCTCAGGTCGTGGTCGGTGACCGGGGCGGCGGGTGCGAGCGCGGGGCTGCCGCCGGGGAGCGCGCCGGACATTGGCGCGCTGGGCGCCTTGATGGCGGGCACGTCGATGGTGGAGCGTCTGATGGAGGGGGACGTCTCGGCGACGGTGGGCTTGCCACCGCTGTTGGTGGTGAGGGCGTCTTGCAGGAGCTTGGCGAGGCCGCTGGGCTCGGTGGCCTTCCGCACCTGAGAGGGGGGGCGGGCAGGCAGTGCGCGCGGCGCAGGCACCTTGAGTCCAGGCAGATTGCCTGTGGTGCGTCGGGTGGGTTCGCTCTCGCCGGACATGCCGAACAGGTCGGGCGCGTCGGTCAGGCTCCACTGGAGATCGTCAGAGATCTCGGGGGCCGGGACCGCGACCGGTGCGGGGGCCGGAGGTCGGCTCGAGGGGGCGGGTTTGAGCGTGCCCGAGGGGGTGGTGAGGTGTGCACCGCACAGGTCGCAGCGGGCGGCAGAGTCGTGGTTCTGGTGCTGGCAGCGGGGGCAGGTGATCATGCGTCGGCGTCTCGCGGGGGTGAGTTCCTCAACCGAAGGCACACGCGTCGCCCTCGGAGGGTGACGATACGCTTTGAGCCACGCGGAGTATACACACGAAGGTGAGGCGAAGAAAGCGCCGAGGCGAGCCGAAGCGAGGGCAGGTGGCGCCGGCAGCGATTCATCGCCCGCCGTCGCCCGCCGGGGGGGGGGGGCAGAAGCCGTTCGGAAAGTCATGGCCGTCGTTGGCGAGCCCCATGCACGTCATCTGCGGCGAAGCCCAGCCTGTGACCCGTCTGGACAGCAGTGCAGGGCCCCCGGTGAGCGCCAGCTCGCCGGGGGCCTTGCGTCGCTGTTCAGACGAGTCTCACGGCGGTCTGAGTCGTCTCCATGGGGCGCTGCCCCAGCTCAGCCTGCATCCAGGTTGGGGGCGCAGCGCAGAGGCTTCTGTGAGCGATAGCTCGCAGAAGACCCTGCGTCGCGCCCCCAACCTGGATGCACGGCGGTCTGATTGGAGATTCCTCAAGGCCACATCTGACGCACCTGAAACTCGCCAACTTGGCCATTCTCTTTCCGAATGGCTTCTCAGTAGCGTTTGAGCGCGAGGTAGCCGAGGGTGAGCGAGGCGAGCGCGTTGGCGCCGAGCCAGGCGCGGTCGAGCCAGCCCGCCATGCCGGGGATCCACTGGACGTCGCTGCTGAGGAAGATGGCCTCGACGCAGAGGAAGCCGGCGAAGCCCGCGGCGAGCCCGACGCCGATGCTGCGCAGGGTGCGGTTCTGGAGGCCGAGCAGGAGGAAGCCTGCGGGGATGGCGGCCGAGGCGAGCAGGGCGTTCTGGTGGAAGCCCGGTCCGAACAGGGACAGGTCGAGCTCGGCGAGCGGGCGCCCGAAGATGCCGGAGAGCATCCCGAGGGTGCCCGTGTCACCGAAGATCATTGGCAGGACGAAGACGCCGCTGGAGGCGAGCAGGACGCCGAGCCCCATCAGGAGCTTGTTGATCGAGGCGGTGCGGCTGAGCAGATCGCGTCTGCGCGCTGCGAGGGCCAGCAGGAAGGCGAAGAGGGCGCCGAAGGTCAGGCGCATGCTGCCGCCGCAGCCGACGGCGCCCGAGGCCGCCGCGCGGACGTCGAGGATGCCGGCGCCGTAGTGCTCGTCGTAGTCGGCGACCCTGGAGCGCTCGGCGTCGTCGGCGGTGCGCTTGAGGACGGCCTCGATCTCGTCGGGGTTGGTGATGCCGATGCCATAGAGGATGGCGGCGGCGGCGGCGACATGGGGGCAGGCCATGGAGGTGCCCATGTAGAGCGCGAAGTCGTGCTCGGAGGGGTCATCGGGCTTCATGGTCTGCTGCAGAACGCCGTCGGGGCGGCCGTCCTTGTTCTGGTCGACGCGGGTGTTTCCGCCGGGTGCGGCGATGTCGACGAACTTGCCCCACTGGCTGTAGAAGGTCGTGGAGCGATCGTACTGGGTGGCGGCGACGGCGATGACGTTGTTGTAGGCGGCGGGGTAGGACCGCATCCGCCGGCCAGCGTTGCCTGCGGCGGCCACGACCGTGACGCCCTTGCCGTGGGCGTAGTTGATGGCCGAGCGCATCACGAGGCTGGGCAGTGGGCCGCCGAGGGACATGTTGATGACGTTGGCGCCGTTGTCGGCGGCCCAGCGGATGGCATCTGCGATGTCGGAGGTGGAGCCCATGCCCTGCTTGTTCAGGACGCGGACGGGCATGATGCTGGCGTTGAAGGCGACGCCCGCGACCCCGAAGCCGTTGTTGGTCGTCTGGGCGACGGTGCCAGCGACGTGCGTGCCGTGGCCGTGCTCATCGAGGGGCTCGGTGTCGTCGTCGACGAAGTCGAAGCCCTTGGTGAAGGGGGTGCCGGAGAGGTCCTGGGCCTGCTTGAACGCCGTGCCCTTGTCGGCGTAGGCGACCCCGGTGTCGAGGATGGCGACCACGGCGCCCTTACCGGTGCCGACCTTCCAGGCGTCGGCGGTGTGGATCTGTTCGAAGTGCCACTGGTACTGGTAGAGCGGATCATCGGGGAAGTTGAAGGCTGACAGCTGCATGTTGACCTCGGCCGCCTCAACCCCGTCGGTGTGGGCGATGCGGTCGACGGTGCGGTCGACCTGATCGGCGGCGACCCAGCCGATGAAGAGGTTGGCCTCGTCGGCGAACTCCGAGTTGAGCGCAAGCTCGACGCCGGCCGCCCTGCCGATGGCCTTGACGTCGTCGTTGGAGAGGCCATCGTCGGCGTCGACGACGATCTGGACGAGGCCGTCACGGGTGACCGGGGCGCTGTCGGCGCTGGCCACACCTCCGATGCGGACGTCGTCTTGCTGGGCGTTGGCGACGACGGGCAAGGCACAGAGCGCCGCGGCGAGGGTGGCCGCAGCGACAGCTCGGCGACGGGCATGGGGCGTGAAGTGGGAGGTCATCCTCGGGCTCCTGTCTGGGTAGTGTCGCTCACAGGGAGCCGGGGAGGCTCCAGTCGCGGTTCTAACGTACCAGGGACTCGAGAATAATCCACAGAAGGTCGCGGCGGTTGTTTCGAGGTGGGGCCCTCAGCGCTCCAGCAGGCGGGAGGCGGCGGCCTCGCGGACCTTGTCGAGGATCTCGGGGAAGCGGTCGCAGGTGGCCATGAAGTCGTCGCGGCCCATGTAGAGCAGGCGGCTGGGGCCATCGGTGACGACGGTGGCGACGGCGGGGCCTTCGGTGACCAGGCTGATCTCTCCGATCACCTCGCCGGGGCCCAGCGTCTTGACGGTCATGTCGAAGTCGTCCTGCTGCTTGTTGACGTCGACCTTGCCGGCGACGACGAGCCAGATCCCGCGGCCGAGGCCGCCTTCGGGGATGAGGACGGTGTCGCTGGGGACGAGGCAGGGCGTGAAGCGTCGGAAGACGGAGGCGCGGGCGTCCTCGGGCACGGAGTCGAAGAGGCCGCAGGCGCTGACGGCGAAGTCGACGCGCGCGGCGAGGTCGAGCTGAGCGGCCGCGGCGACGAGCTTGCGCTCCTTGCGGAGCTCGACGATCACGTCGGAGGGCAGGGCGAGGGCCTCCACGTGGCCGACGGTGGTCGCCGAGACGACCGCCGGGGGCGGGGCGGCGTTGAAGATCAGGCTGTGGCCGAGCAGCGCCTCGCTGCGGAGCTTTCCGACCTCCTCGTTGGCGGTGGTGACGCGGAGGCGGCCAGAGACGACCCAGAGGACCTCGGAGGGGGCCATGCCGCGCTCGAGCAGGGGTTGTTCGTCGGCGAAGAAGCGGGGTTCGAGGGAGCCGAGGACGCGCCGGAGCGTGTTGACGTCGAGCTGGCTGAGCAGGAGGATGGGCGGGACGGCGTCTGGGGAGGAGGCGAACCCGTCCTTGCGGAGGGCGAGCTCGTGGGCGACGCCGGCGAGGGCCTCCTGGGGGAGATCGGGCTCGGTGCCGCTGAGGTCGAGGGCGGCCTCAAGGTTGTCTGCGCGCTCGAGGCGGGCGGACTCGTCGTCTTCAAGGAAGGGCGACTGGTTGGCGTAGACCGAGGCGATGTGATCGAGGTGTCCGCCGATGTCGGGCTCGATCTCGGCGAGGCGCTTGGCGATCGAGACGGCGATCAGCGGCTTTCCGATGTTGGTGAAGTGGCGGACGAGGATCTCGTAGACCTCGGCGGCTTCTCGGGGGCGGTCGAGGGCCAGGAGGGTATCGGCGACGTAACGGCGCAGCAGGTAGTTGCCGCCGGTGCGCGGCAGGTTGGTGACGAGCAAGCGGAGAGCCCGGTTGAGGTTGCCGCCTTTGATGCAGCCGTGAAGGACCGTGAACAGTTGCCGCAAGGGCTGCGAAGCCATCAGCATCTCCCCGGGTTGAGGGTGGGAGGGAACGCCAGGCCGGCGAGGAATGGGGGTCTGCACCGGCTTGTTCCCGGGACATCCGAGAGCGGGTGTGCGCGAAGTTGGTACCACGCCGACCTCGGGTTAGTATAGGCCGGTCCATGCCGGGATGCAACGCGCTAGAGACCGTCCGCAGGCCGGCGCACGCGGCTTGGCGCGTTGACACGGGCCTGCGGTGGGGCTAGGATCAGGCCGTGGGTGCGCAGTGGTCTGTAATCGTAGGCATGGGCCGTCGGGGTTGGAACTGAAGCGACCGAGGCACTGAGTGAAGAAGTGTTCGAATTGCGGTGAACCCAACGATCGCAGCGCGACGCGCTGCGGGCTGTGTGGGACGGCGTTCGAGTCGGGTTCGGAGGTCGCAGGTGGATCTCCAGCGCCTCGTCGGACGCAGTTTGGCCTCGGTCCGTCGATGACCGACCCGAACCGATCTTCAGGGCGTGCGACGCAGCTGGGGCTGCCTCGCGTCTCACGGGAGGCGGCGCCGCCGGTGGAGGACGCCGGTGGTTTGCCCCATCGGATGCCGGGCTCGAGCACGGAGCGGGGCAGGCGCATGACGCCGGTGGCCCGGTCGAGCACGCAGCTGGGTCTGCCGTCGCTGTCGCGTGGCGCGGAGTCGAACGCCTCGACGCACTTTGGTCTGCCGTCGCCGAACCCCGACGCGACCTCGCATGGGATCCGGCCGGGTTCGGCGTCGGGGCGGGATGCGCGTCGCGGTCCATCGGCCGGAGACGCCACGATCGCGCCGGGGCGTCCGTTTGCAGCATTCGCCGAGGAGGAGGACAGCAGCCCGGCGCCGGGGGCACGCCCGGTGTTTGGTCGTTCCGAGGAGACGCCGCGCCTGGAGCCGTTGCCGGAGCCTCGTCGCACGAGCCTGGGGCTGAGGTTGTCGGACATCACCGAGGCCGCGGAGGCCCGTCGCGCGGTGTCCGCAGAGCCTCCCGCCGAGCCTCGCCGCACCCAGTTCAGCCTTCCGGTGCCGCGCATCGGGGGTGAGACGAGCTCCGGAGGCGGCCGTCCGGCGCCGCTGGTGCCGCCCCGTCGCACCGACGGGCTCTCGCCCCGGTCAACCAGCGCGGGTTTCCAGCGCAGCGACGGTTCGGAGCGGACCGGCTCATTCACGATGCCAGTTCCGCGGCTGGCCGATCTCTCCGAGCCGGCGCCCGTGGCCGACGGCCCCCGCGAAGACAGCGGCCTGTTCCGGCTTCCGACGCGGCGGACGCTGGAGATTCGGGCGCCCATCGCGCGTGGCACGATGGTCGGCATGCGGTCGATCGACGCCCAGGATCTCAACGACGCCGCGGGCAAGTACCGTCTGCACGGCGTGGCGGTGGGCGCCGCTGAAGACGACGGCCTCGGCGAGTTCGACGTCGACATTGACCTCTCGGATCCGGAGCCGGAGCCGGAGCCGGAGCCGGTGCGTCCCCCGGCGATTGGTCGCAGCGGCACGATGTTGCATATGGGCGCGATCCGGATCGACCCGGCGACGGGGAGGGCGGTGGCGCCGAGCCCCGCCGGGATGGGCGCGCCCGGCTCGGCTCCAGAGGCCGTCGCAGCTGCGGCGCCGGTTGCGCCGGTGGCCCAGGATGCGGATCTGGGGTGGGGGAGCGATGGTCTGGACGACATCTTCGGAGCGGACTTCGATCAGGCGCTGCAGTCGGTGCTCGACGATTCGCTGCAGAAGAAGGGACGCAGCGGGGCGACGCCCGCGCTGAGCCGGTCGGCGGAGGCCGATGCGGCGTCGGGGCTCTCGCGCAGCGACGTGGGTCAGGACGCGCGTGAGCCGAAGGCGCCCGCCTCGGGGATCTTCCGGGCTGCGCGGGCTCGCCGCAAGCCTGAGCTCGAGGTACCCGATGGACTGGGCCAGAGCGCCAACGTGGTAGAGACGGCCGAAGCGCCGGGCGCCGAGGTGCGCAAGCAGGCCACGAGCGGGATGTACTCGGATCGCAAGCTGGTGCGCAGCGCCGAGACGGACTCGTCGGGCGAGGAGCGTCCAGGCAGCGGCATCATGAAGGCGGTGCGGCGCCGGACGACCGAGCCTTCGGAGGGGAGCGGGGAGGAGTCCGCGCGGCCCCGGTCGACCTCGGTGGCACCGGGGAGCGGCATCCTGCGCGGCGCCCGTGGTCAGCAGGGCGCGACCGACGGGCTCGCGATCCCGGACGCGGCGGCGGTGCTGGCGGACACGGTGGAGCCGAAGAGCGCGCCGAAGGCGGCCGAGGCTGTGGCTCCGGTGGCGGAGCCGCGCGATGCAGCGCCTCGAGAGCCAGCGGACAAGCCGGTGGCCGAGGTGGAGCCTGTGGCGCCAGCGGGCCTGGCGAATGCGCCGGCGGCCTTGCCTTCCAGCGGGACGGCGGTGCGCCTGGCCGCGATGATGTCGGGGCTGCTGCTGATCGGGTCGACGCTGATCCCGGTGGGCGGCAAGATCGGGTTGATGACGGGGCTCGAAGCAGGGGGTGCGGCCGCGGTGGCGTCGGTGTTCCCGGCGATCGCCGGGCTGGTGGCGCTGGTGGTGGGGGCGCTGAGCCTTCCGCCGCGGATGCAGTCGCTCGCGCTCGGTCTGATCGGCGTGCTGGTGTCGTGCACGACGCTGTTCGCAGGAGACTTCGGGCTTGGCGCAGGCTTCACGGCGACGCACTGGGCGGCGGGCTCGATGGGGGTGCTGTTACCGATTGGCCTCGTGTGGAAGGGGCGTTATGCCGATTCCCTCGGAGGCCGTCTGACGATCGGGCTGGGCATGATCGCGGTGGTGGGTGCCTACCTCCTCCTCAAGGATGCAACGGGTGCGCCGGCGCTGTTCGCCTACATCGATGGGTTGTCGACGGATGCGGCGGTCTACGGGCTGGCGCTGCTGCCGCTCGGGCTGCTGCTGCCCTCTGTGCTGCCGCTGCTGACTCGCCGGCTCTCCGGGCTGGGCACGCCGCTGGCCGGGCTGTTCGCGGCCTCGGTGCTCGTGATGGGGGCGGGTCTGGCGGCGCTGACGGGCGACCTGATGGGCGGCTTCGGGCTGGGGCTTCTGGCCGCGGGCTCGATGGCGGCGGTGAGCTTTGGCCTCGGCGACGCGCTCGGTCAGGTGTTCGATGCGAAGCGGTGAGTCGTCTGCGGACGTCGTGTTCTCCGGGTCACCCACGCAGCTCGCGGGCAAGGTGTACATCGTCGCAGGGGCGACCGGTGGCATCGGGGGCGCCGTGGCGCGAGCGCTCGCCCGCTGCGGCGCGCAGCTCCTGCTCACAGGCCGGGACATGCGCCGCCTGCGCAGCCTGGCCGACGCGCTTGCGGCCCTGGGGCGCAGCGCGGACGACGTGGAGCTGATCTCCGCCGATCTCAGGGAGCGTGCCGCGGCGACGGTGCTGATCGGGCGGGCTGCGGAGCGGTTCGGCCGTCTGGATGGCGTGATCAACGCGGCGGGCGTCGGGCAGCTGGGTCGCTTCCTGGAGGTGCCCGCCGAGGACCACCTCACGCAGCTCGGGACGAATGTGGAGATCGCCGTGCGGCTCTCCCACGCCTCGATGGAGCCGCTGATGCGGCACCGGGGGATCTTCGTCCAGGTCGTGTCGGGCCTGTCGAGCACGGTGCGTAAGGAGGCCGTGGTGTACGGGGCAAGTCAGCACGCGATCGCGGGGCTGATCCAGGGGCTGCGCGCGGAGGTTGGCGGACGCGGGGCGCGGCTGACGCTGGTGAGCGTCGGTGGCGCGGGCGTGGACACGGGGTTCTGGGATGTCGCGCTGCCGCGGGTGGACCGCAAGGGGATGATGGGGGCTGCGCAAGTCGCGGCCACCGTGCTGCACGCGGTCACGGCGCCCGGGAGCGTCCAGATGGACGAGCTGCGCCTGAGGACGCCCTGAGGCCGAGCTGCACTGAGAAGTCATTCGGAGAGAGAATAGCCGAGTCGGCAGCGCCGAACGATCGCGGCGCGGACCACGGGCCGCGGCGGCTCGCTACTGGAGCTTGATCACGACGCCGTGGGAGTAGGTGGCGTTGAGGATGAGGCTGTCAGGGCCGACGGTGAGGTCGGTGTTCTGCGCCTTGATGACGCTGACGGCGGCGCGCGCTGAGCTCATCTGCGAGGTGGCGCTGGCGGGGATGGTGAAGCTGCCCGAGTCGCTGGACAGCGCGCAGTTCAGCCCGGGCCCGTTGACCTGGTGGTAGAAGTTGTCGAGGGGGATGACGTTGATCAGCACGCTCTGGCTGGAGCCGCTGTTGGTCCAGACGACGTCGATGGCGTCGGGCTGGGTGCTGTCGGGGGCTGGTTGAGTCACCCGGTGCTCGGCGGGTGTGGTCAACGTGCCCTGGAACGCGGGGATGTGGGCGCCGCCGGCGGCCGAGACCGTCAGGTTGGTGCTCGCTTCAAAGACGTTCTCGTTGGCCTCGTCGAGGCCCGCGCTGTAGGTCACCGAGCCTCCGCCGCCGTTGGCCGGCGTGAGCGTGACCGTGTTGCGGCCGCCAGTCACCGAGATGCTGCCTGCGTCATAACCCATGGGGCCGGGCGGGGTGTTGCTCGAGCTCTGAAAGACGACGCAGGTGTCGAGGGCGGGCGCCGGGTCGTTGGTCGGCTCGACGAACGCCGCGCCCGCGTTGCCGCGGTGGATCTCCGGGGCGAGCACGTTGCCGGTCGTGACGTGAACCTCGAACAGGCTGATGCCGCCGCTCAGGTGGGCCGGTCGCGTGGCGTTGTTGCCGCCGTCGTCCACGACGTCGGGCTCGCCGTTGTTGCCGTTGTTCGCGACGTCGTCGCCGGTGTCTGCGACGCCGTTGTTGGTCGCGCCGGCGTCGGAGTCCCCGTTGTTGCTGCCGTTGTTGTTGCTGCTGCCGTTGTTGCTGCCGCCGTTGTTGCCGTTGTTGCCGTTGTTCGCGGCGTTCGGATCGCGGCAGACGAGGCCGACGCACAGCAGGCCCGTCTGGCAGTCGCTGCCGGTCTGGCACGACTCGCCGGCGGCCGCGCCGGTGGACGGGGTGGCCTGCTCCTCATCGGCGCAGCCGCCGATGGACAAGAGCAAAGCGAGGAGGAGGCAGAAGCTGGCCTGGCGTGGGGATGCGATGCGCATGGGATGACCTGGGGCGAAATGGCTGTCGATACCGTCACTCACCGGGGGATGG
>Ga0210033_1000330_pt1 | contig 45318 bp, 41 predicted proteins | sample CryGeymeta201501_FD_185465 | JGI IMG/M metagenome (GOLD analysis project Ga0210033, IMG submission 185465) | Groundwater microbial communities from Crystal Geyser aquifers in Utah, USA - Crystal Geyser metaG 2015-01 (SPAdes) (version 2) | ecosystem: Environmental > Aquatic > Deep subsurface >... | reverse complement strand
TCGGCTTGGAGCAGGTTGAAATCGGCGGCGGAAAGGGTCGCTGTAGGCATCTGAGAATTATCCGGGAAAACCGGATAAAAGTCAATACAATCAATGTGTTATATCACATTGGTTTACCCTTCACACGAGCCGCTTGGCGACCACCGGCTGCAAGCGTCGCACCGACAAATCAATCCCCTCCAACAACAAGCCCAACTCCACCCCATCGAGCGCGGCTTTCCCCGGCAACACAAACCGGCCCCGTGCCAAACGCTGATAACACAGCCAGAACCCGTGCCGGTCATAACGCAGAATCTTCACCTTGTCCAAGCCGCGATTGAAAAACACAAACGTGTCGCTGAACACCGACGCCCCCACTACCGCCTGTGCGCGCAGACTCAAACCATCCATCCCCAAACGGAAATCTACCGGCGCCAGACTCACCCGCACCACGCCCACCGCTGCCACCGCCAACACCGGCATCATCGCCGCACCGAAAACATGGGCAACGGACCCAACAACATCCGCAGCAAGCGCCGTCGCCACGCCACTGCTGTCGGATAGCAAAGCCCGGCCCACCGGCAGTACGCCGCCAGCGACAACCCGCTCGCCCGCCACTCCGCCAACCGCAACATCCACACCACCGACCCACATCGCTCACGCTGCATCATCCACTCCGTCCGCATCAACCAGCGCGTATCAAACCTCAATGCGGTGCAGCGGAATAGATGTGTTGTGGCGGACGGTTACCTGGTTGGCGAACTCCACAATCAAAATGCCATTCTTGGCCGCCAGCCCGACCAGCATGACGATACCGATCTGGCTAAACAGATTGAGCGATCCAGCGGACAGCCAGAGGCCGATCAGGGCGCCGAGGACAGCGAGTGGAACCGTCAACATGATGACCAGGGGATGCAAAAAGCTCTCAAATTGCGCAGCCAACACCAAATAGACAATCAGCAGCGCCATGGCAAAGGTAAATAGCACCGCGCTGCCGGACGCTTGGTACTCGCGCGACTCGCCCTTGTAATCGACATGGGCACGATCAGGCAGCTCGGCTTTGGCGACGGTGCGTACCCACGCCAGTGCCTCGCCAAGCGGGTAACCCGGCGCCAGCCCAGCCGAGAGGGTGATCGCACGCAGTCGGTTGAAACGGTTGAACTCGCCGGGCTCGGCCAACTCACTCTGGGTGACCAGGCTGGATAGCGGGATCAACGCCGCCGTGGTGCGTGAGCGCACATACAGATTGTTCAGGTCCGAAGGCGCGCTGCGCTGTTGGCGCTCGGCTTGCAAAATGACATCGTATTCTTCGCCGTCTTCCACATAGGTGGTGACGCGGCGACCGCCCATCATGGTCTCCAGGGTGCGGCCAATTTCATCGACAGCGACGCCGAGATCGGCGGCGCGCGTGCGATCAATCTCGATGCGCAATTGCGGCCGGGTCTCCTTGTAGTCGGAGTCGGCAGCGAACAAGCCGGGGTTCTGTTCCATCCGCGATAGCAGGCGATCGCGCCACTCGGCGAGCTCTTGGTAATCGGGACCACCGAGTACGATCTGCAACGGTTGGCCGCTGCTGCGCACCAACCCTGCGCGCACGCGCGGAAGCGCTCGTACCCCGGGTAGCGAGGCGAGATCGGCGCGCACTTTTTCGACCAATTCGGCGGTGCTCTGGTGGCGTTCGTCCCATGGCTTCATCAGCACGATGGCGGTGCCGGTGTGCATTTCGCCACTGGCGCCAAAGCCGCCGGGAACGCGCGTATTGATGTTGGCAATCGGCTGGCCTGGCCCCAAATACTTGCTGAGACGCTGCTCGACTTGCTGGATTTGTTTCACGCTGTAGTCGTAACCGGCGCCTTCCGGCGCTACCACGGAAACGAAAAAAGCACCGCGATCTTCGGGCGGCGCCAATTCGCTGGGAATGCGTTGCAGCAACAAAAACGCAATCAACAAACTGCCGATGAGCACTGCGGCAGACCACAACGGTCGGTGCAAGCTGCGTTGTAATAATGACCGGTAGCGGTGCCCAAGCGACTGCAACTGCCGACCGATCCAGGCGCTTAATCCGGTGGACGGTTGCTGCGCGCGGATCAGTCGGGAACACATCATCGGTGTCAGTGTCAGCGCCACGAACGCCGACAACATGACCGCACCCGCCATCGCCACCGAGAGCTCGCGAAACAACCGCCCATTGTTGCCGGCCATGAACCCGACCGGCAGAAACACCGCCGCCAATACCGCCGTGGTAGCAATCACTGCGAAGGCGACTTGGGCGGTGCCGCGGCGTGCCGCCACCAGCGGCGGCTCGCCAAGATCGGCACGCCGTTGCACGTTTTCCAGCACGACGATGGCATCATCGACGACCAGGCCGATGCTCAACACCAGCGCCAACAGCGTCAATAGATTGATCGTGAAACCAAACACCCACAAGGCAATAAATGCTGCCACCAAACTGACCGGCACGGTGATCGCGGGGATCAACGCTGCGCGCAGATTACCGAGAAAAAAATAAATCACTAGCAGCACCAACATCACCGATTCGATCAAGGTCAGGTAGACCCGCTGTACCGCTTCGTCGATAAAAATCGTGGCGTCGTAGGCGACAAAAATCTCGGTACCCGTTGGCAGGGCGCTACGAATTCCCGGCAACGCGGCCTTGACCAATTTGGCTACGTCCAGGCTGTTGGCGGTTGCTGTTTTGATGATGCCAAGCCCGACATTGGGCTGGCCGTTGCCACGAAAATACGCGCGCCGTTCGGCCGAAGCGCGTTCGATGCGGGCCACTTCACCGAGCCGCACCAAATGCCCGTCGGCGCCTTTGCTCAGGGTCAACTGGGCAAAATCATCGGCATCTTGATAACCCCGCATCACCCGCAGCGTAAAATCGCGCGTCGCCGACTCGATGCTGCCCGCGGGCAGTTCGATGTTTTCTCGACGCAGTGCGGTTTCCACGTCATTGACGGTGAGCCCACGCGCCGCCAAGGCCGTGCGATCCAGCCAAACGCGCATGGCATAGCGCTGATCGCCACCCGTGCGCACCTGCGCGACACCATCGAGACTGGCCAACCGATCAACGATGTAGCGTTCGGCATAGTCGCTGAGCTGCAAGGTATCGAGGGCAGTGGAACGCATGTTCAGCCAAACAATGACCTCGGCATCGCTTTCGACTTTTTCAATTCGTGGCGGTTCGGCCTCGACCGGCAACCGGTCCACGATTCGACTGACCGCGTCGCGCACATCGTTGGCGGCCGCTTCCACTTCGCGGTTGAGGGAAAACTCCATGCTGACGCTGGCGGTGCCATTGCGGCTGCGCGATTCGGTACTGACGATCCCCTCGATGCCGCTGACCGCGTCCTCCAAAATCTGCGTGATCCGGGTCTCGACCACCGCCGCCGAGGCTCCAGGATAATCCACGCGTACCGATACCACCGGCGGATCAATCTTCGGCAATTCACGCAAGGTGAGACGGTTGAACGCGATCAGTCCAAGCACCACCAGCAGCAGGCTCATCACCGTTGCCAACACCGGGCGACGAATGGATAGATCGGAAAGCACCATGGTCTGTGCCCCTATCGATTGCGCGCTGAATCGGCGTCGCCAGCGGTCGCTGCCGAAGTGGCAGCGGTGACGTCTTCGATCAAACTGCCTGGGCGCAGTTTGATCGTGCCATCGACGACGATCCGATCCCCCGCGTGCAGGCCAGACAACACCTCCACTTCGGCGTTGCGGCGCAAGCCCAGGGTGACCAAAACGCGTGCAACGGTGTGGTCGGATTGCAGCCGAAACACGAACGCTTCGCGCGCCACCTGAACGACGGCGATCTCTGGAATCGCCAACGCCCGTCGTTGCGGTTGCCACAAGTCGACCGTCAGCAACATGCCAGGACGCAGCGCGTGATCGCCATTGGCAATCTCGGCGCGCACGGCAATGGCGCGGGTAATCGGGTCTACCCGCGAGCCGAGTGTGCGCACTACGCCGGTGAAATCGCGGCCCGGATAGGCGGCGCTATGGGCGCTGATGGCTTGTCCGGCGGCCAACGCTCTCAGATAACTCTCCGGAATGGAAAAATCCAGTTTGATCAGCGAAATATCGTCGAGGCTGGTGATCGTCGTGCCCGGTGTGACCAAGGTACCCGGGCTGACTCGGCGGAACCCGAGGACGCCGGAAAACGGCGCCGTAATCACCCGATCCGACAACCGCGCCCGGGTCGCATCCAGCCTGGCTTTGGCCGAATCCACCGCCGCGCGCTGGGTATCGAGCTGACTGGCGGGCACCAACTTCTGATCGGTCAACTGCTGTTGCCGATGCATCTGCTGTTCGGCTTCGCGATAGGCGGCGCGGGCTTCTTCGAGCCCAGCCAGTTCGGCGCGGCCCGACAAATCGACCAGCACCTGGCCGGCCTCGACCAGATCGCCGTCCTCGAAATTGACCCGCACCACGGTCTCGGTGACCTTGGCGGTAATCAGCACGGACTCGTTCGCTGCCGTGGTGCCGAGGGCTTCCAGGTGGTCCTGCCAAATGGACTCGGCAACCACGGTCGTGGTAACCGTCAGCGCCGCAGGTTTGGGTCGATTTTGTTTGGGATCTTTGTCGCAGCCCGCAAGTAACAGACTGATCAAGATCGGCAGGCAGGCATTGCGAAACAAACGATTCATCGGGGCACCGACTCCACTTAGGGCGGCCACGCCCAAGGTTACCGCGCATGATCGCAGAACTGAGGCGAGACCAAGTCTGCGTTGCGCGATAGCCTCGCTCTCGAAACATCGTTTGCAGAATCCACCGGGACGGTTCGCCTGATCAAAGCGCTTTTGTAGGGTGGATAAGCGCAGCGCATCCACCATAAGCTGCAATGAAAGGTGGATGCGCTGCGCTTATCCACCCTACGTTGCGGGGTATCCCGATTACCGCGCAGTGCTTTGACCAACAACAAGCGCGAAGGCGTGGCGGATTTCGCCGCTCGACAGGTCCGCTTGGGGCGCTGCCGGTGCGGCGCTGCCGATCACCGGCAATTTGCGTTTGGCGAGTTCGGCATTGATGGCGGGTAGCGATTGATCGCTCAAGGTCTGGAACGCCTTGGCGATGTCATCGAGCTCGCGCTTGAGTACTTGATAGCGTTCGATTTGATAGGGTGCCGGGCGGCCTTCGTAGGACATCAACGCACCGTAGAGATTGTCGGTGTGTTCGCGGATGCGTTCCTCGCCGGTGATGGCGCCGCCCTCTTTGGTGGCGACGATCTGCTTGCGCACCGTTTCGGCGGCCTGGGCAAAGTCGCTCAGACGCTTTTTCAGCGCGTCTTTGGCGCCCAAGGCAGCGCTTTGGCTCTCGGCCTGCTTGCGGGCGAACTGAATGCGATCATGGAGCGTGGTCATGTCGCCGAACAGCGCGTGCACTTGCATCACGGCATCAAACTGCGCCTGCCGATCGGCCGCATTGAAGGTGGCGCGGCGGTCCAGCACGATTTCGAGTTTGCTGTCGTAGACGGCCTTGCCCTTGGTCAAACGCACGCTGTAGATGCCGGGCGGTACGCGTGGTCCCTGGATCGAATTGAACGCCACCTGCGCCGCTTTCGGGGTTCGCGGTGGTGCCACCCGCATCGACCAACTGACGCGGTTGATGCCACGGCGTTTACTCGCCGGGATGGTGTCGATCAGTTTGCCTGCGGCATCCAGGATTTCCAGCTTGATCGGTCCGAACAGATGCCGGGTCTTTTGGTAATAGGTGATGACCGCGCCGCCCTGCGGGTTTTGTCCGCTGAACTTGGCGTCGCCTTCGCTCCAGCCACCGTTGCCGTCGTAGCGTTGCTGCACGGCAGGTCCGGGCAGAAAGCTGGCTTCGCCGTCGAGCACGCCGGCGCTCAACTGCCGTAGCGGCGAGATGTCGTCGATGATCCAGATGCCGCGACCATGGGTGCCCAGTACCAGGTCTTGATCGCGATCCTGCAAGGCGATATCGCGGACCGCGACGCTGGGGAAATTGCCGCCTTTGAACTCGGCCCAGTGCCCGCCACCATCGGCTGAAATGTACAGGCCAAACTCGGTGCCGAGATAGAGCAGGTTCGATTGCACGCTGTCTTCCTTCAGCACATGGGCATAGCCGCGCACGCCTTGGTCGGCCGCGACGATCCGGGTCCAGGTCTGGCCGAAGTCGGTGGTTTTGTAGGCGTGCGGATTCATGTCGCCGGCGTTGTGGCGGTCGAAGGTCACGTAAGCGGTTGCGGCGTCGAAGCGACTGGCTTCGACCGAGGAGACCCAGGACGCCGGCGGCAGGCCTTTGAGCTTGCGCACGGTGTTGGTCCAGGTCTTGCCGCCATCGCGAGTGAGTTGCACATTGCCGTCGTCGGTGCCGACCCAGATCACTTGGGCGTTGCGCGGCGACTCGCTGATCGCATAAATCGTGGTGTGCATTTCTGCCGAGCTGTTGTCGACGGTGATGCCACCGGAAAGCTCTTGCTGCTGCTTGGCCGGGTCATTGCTGCTCAGGTCCGGCGAGATGCGCTCCCAGTTCTGGCCGTGGTCGCGGCTGCGGAACAAAAACTGCGCGCCGATGTAGATCGTGCCCTTTTCATTCGGGCTTAGATGGATTGGTGTATTCCAGTTGAAGCGCAGCTTTTCGCCATAACCGGCGGTCGGTTGGATGCTGCGGCTGGCGTGGGTCTGGCGATTGATTCGGGCGATGTTGCCACCCTGGTACTCGGCGTAGATGTAGTCCGTATCGGCGGGATCGGCGAACACCCAAAAGCCATCGCCGCCGTAGAGATTTTCCCAGCGATCATTGGTGATACCGCCCGGATATTCGGAGTCACCAACCCAGGAACTGTTGTCCTGCAAGCCGCCATAAACCTGGTAGGGGTCCTGTTGGTCGGTGCTGACGTGATAAAACTGCGAGATCGGCAGGTTGTCGTTTTTCCACCAACGGCTGCCGCCATCGAACGAGGTCCACAGGCCGCCGTCATCGCCCATGATCAGGTGCTTGGGGTTTTTCGGATTGATCCACAAGGCGTGTGAGTCGGCGTGGGTGCCGCCGGCGGTGGCCGAAAAACTGCGACCGGCGTCGTCCGACACGATCAATTGCAGGTTCGGCTTGAACACGCGATCGGCGTTGCTCGGGTCAACGATCAGCTTGGCAAAATAGAACGGCCGCCAGACCATCATCTGGCTCTGGTCGCGTTTCTCGAAGCTGGCACCGCCGTCATCGGACACATACAGCGCCGACTCGATGTCTTCGATAAAAGTGTAAACGCGCTGCGGATTGCTCGGCGCGATTTCGGTTTCCACTCGGCCCCAGGGCTTGGCGGGCAGGCCTTTGGTGTTGCTGGCATCGAGGGAGCGCCAGGTTTTGCCACCGTCTTCGCTGCGAAACATGCCGCTACCGCTGGCGGCTTCCGGGCCGGGGCCGCCGGAACGAAAGCTCCAGCCCTGGCGACGAAAATCCCAGAGCCCGGCGTACAGACGATCCGGGTTTTTCGGGTCCATGCTGATGCCGGAGCAACCGGTGGACAGGTTGCTGCCTTTCAGGATCAGCTTCCAGGTCGTGCCGCCATCGACGGTCTTGTACAAACCGCGTTCGGCCGAATCGCTCCAGAGCTTGCCGGGCACGCAGACATACACTTCGTCGGCCTGCTTCGGGTTGACCAGAATGTCGTTGATGCGTTCGGACTCCGGCAGGCCGACATAGCGCCAGCTATCGCCACCGTCCTGGGATTTGTAGACGCCGTTGCCGACCGAAACCGAATTGCGCGTCCAGGTTTCGCCGGTGCCAACCCAGATATTTTTCGGGTTCGCGGGATCGATGGCGATGGCGCCGATCGATTGCACTGGCTGCTTGTCGAACACTGGCTTGAAGGTGGTGCCGCCGTCGTTGGACTTCCACACGCCGCCGCTGGCAGCGCCGACAAAAACCGTGGTCTTGCCATCCTCGGCATTGCTGGCCGCGAGCGCCGAAATACGGCCGCTCATGGTCGCCGAGCCAATATTGCGGGCGCCGAGTCCGGAGATCGCGGCGGAATCAAACCGGCTGATTGGCGCCGGCGCACTGGCCGCGCCAGCAGCGCTGCACAGGAGGGCGCCGAGCGCCGCTGCGAGCACAATCGATGGGCGATGGCTGATCATTTTACGTTCTCCACTTTATTCGTCGGGAAGGCAAACAGGCTGTCGTCCATGGTGCCGTTCGCGACCGCGTTGTCGATGGTGATCTTTTGCCCCTTGGGTTGCCCCTTGGGACCGGATTCGATGGCGAACGGCACGAACACGCCGGCCACCCGCTCGTAATTGCCGACATCGCTCTCTTGTTCGTACTCGACCCCGCGCTGGGTGCTCACGGTGCTGATGCGAATCTCCAGAAAATAGTCGGGATCCAGATAAATGAACTGGGTGTCGCCATCGGCCAAGGTCACTTTGAGTTTGTGCGCCGGGGTGCCATCGACGTCTTCGGTGCCGAGATATTCGAGGTGGTGGCCCTTGGCCTTCCAATCCACCAGCGGGCCATCGATGTCGGCTTGTTGGGCCAGGCTTTTGGCTTGATCTTTGGCCAGCTTCTCGGGATCGAGTCGGCCCTGGAACGGCTGCACTTGCCAGGCGTCTTTGCCATCGTAGGCGGTGATCGCCGTCAGCCCCTGGAGGGCGGCTTCATTGCGATAGCCGACGCCGCGTTTGGTCAACTGGTGAAAGCCCAGTTCCAGCGAAAAACTGCCGCCGGAAAACTGCATGCGGCCTTGCAAATCCAGGCTGTTGATCGCGTGGATTGCCTCGATACCGCCCTTGGCCTGGAGGTTCTTGGCGACCAGCTCATCGACGCTGATCGCGCTGGCGCCAGCGCTGCAAAACAGCAGTGCCATGGCGACGATGCCGACTCCTGATTTCATGATTTGCTCCCGGTTGCGACGGCGCAGGCCGCCAAAGTGTTGGCTATGTTCAAGCGGATGGACAGAACCGCCGCCAACCCAAGGTGGCGGCCGCTTCAGTGGCGACACGATAACCCGGCGGGATCGATCTGGCGATGCGGCAGAAGTCATGCATGCCGCCGATCCGGCGCGAATCCGGCGGCCCCAAGTTTTGACATTACACTGGTCGTATGGCTACTGATCGTCGCGTGCTGATCGACCGATTCCTCGACTGGCTGAAGGTGGTCAAACACCTGTCGGCGCGGACGATTGCGGCTTACCGGGACGATCTGCGCGCGCTCGATCAGTATTTGCAACAGCACTTGCCGACTGTCGGCTGGGCCGAACTCGGCAGCGAATCGGTCCGCGCTCATGTTGCCGAAGCGCATCGTGGCGGGCTTTCCGGTACCTCTCTGCAACGTCGGCTATCGGCGATCCGCAGTTTCTATCGCTACTTGATTCGCGAGGGGCACTCGCTGGCCAATCCCGCCAGCGGGGTGCGCGCGCCGAAGTCGCCACGCAAACTGCCGAACGTGCTGGATGTCGATGAATTGGGCGCGTTCCTGGAACTGCCCGGTTCAGCGCCGTTGACCCTGCGCGATCAGGCGATGTTCGAATTGTTCTACTCTTCGGCGCTGCGTCTGGCCGAATTGTGTGCCCTGACCTGGGCCGATTACGATGCCGCCGAGGGCATGCTGCGGGTGCTCGGCAAAGGCGCCAAGACGCGAATCGTGCCGGTCGGATCGAAGGCCGCAGCAGCGCTCAGCCGCTGGCGCCAGCACAGTGGCGGTGGTGGCGATCAGCCGATCTTTACGGCGCGTCATGGCGCTGCCATTGCGCCGCGGTCGGTGCAGGCCAGGCTCAAGCATTGGGCGCGCGAACAAGGCGTGTGGAAACGCCTGCATCCGCATCTGCTGCGGCATTCCTGCGCCAGCCATTTGCTCGAGTCCAGCGGCAACCTGCGTGCCGTGCAAGAGCTGCTCGGACACGCCGATATCGCCACCACACAGATCTATACGCATCTCGATTTTCAGCATTTGGCGCGGGTCTACGACGCGGCGCATCCGCGCGCCCGGCGCGCCGTCGCCACCACGCCGGCGATCACCGCCAAAGCCCGCAAGCCCGATGCTTGATCGATCCAGTGCGCTTGCAATTGGCTGGTAGAACCCCAGTTGGCAAAATGGAAAACGGAGCTAGCCATGTCGATCCATCGTCCCGAAACCATGTATGCCACCACCATTCTCTCGGTGCGCCGCAACGGCCGCGTCGTCATCGGTGGCGATGGCCAGGTCACCCTCGGCAACACGGTGATGAAATCCAATGCCCGCAAAGTGCGGCGACTCGGCAAAGGCGATGTGCTGGCCGGATTTGCGGGCGCCACCGCCGATGCTTTTACCTTGTTCGAACTGTTCGAGGCCAAGCTCGAAAAGCACGGCGGTCAGCTCGCCCGTGCCGCCGTTGAAATGGCCAAGGAATGGCGCACCGAACGCCGCTTCGGCAAACTCGAAGCGCTGCTCGCCGTCGCCGACCGCAACACCTCGCTGCTGATCAGCGGCAGCGGTGATGTGCTGGAACCCGAACACGGCCTGATTGCCATCGGTTCCGGCGGCCCGTTTGCCCAAGCCGCCGCCATGGCGCTGCTCGAAAACACCGAACTCTCCGCCGAAGAAGTCGTCCAGCGCGCGCTCAAGATCGCCGGTGACATTTGCATCTACACCAACCACAACGTCACCATCGATAGCTTGGAAACCGATTAGCCGGGCCTGGTGACTGGCCGTTGCTGGCGCCGCCATCGAGCGTTGGCGGCGCGGAGTCGGTGAGGATCGTGGTGCCCATCGCCAGCCTATCCGTGATCGCCACCGTCAGGGCCGAATTGGTCCAACTGCCGCTGCCACTCGGCCGCTTGCGCGGCGTAACCCTGGTGCGGTTCGGCGCGGTCCCAGGCCGTGTACAGATCGCGAAGCGCTCGCGTGCAGTCGCGTCGGTCCTTGGGCAAGGCCGCGCCAGTGACGGACAGAATGGCTTGCGCTTCGAGCAGGTTGGCCACCGCCGCCGACCACTGGCCGAGCCCGCCACGAGCCGTGCCGAGGTGCATCAGCAGGCGCGCCAGCCGATAGGCATTGTTGCCGGTGAACGCCGTGCGGGTCGCTGTCTCTGCCGGGGCCAGCAGCGCCAGCGCTTCGGCGTAGCGGCCTTGCGCGACGCGCAACGAGCCTAAGTTGCAGATCGAAATCAACGTGTACGGATGGGCCGCGCCCAGCACCCGGCGAAACTTCTCCATGGCCTCGCGCAGGTAAGGTTCGGCGGCGCTCAGTTTGCCCTGATCCTGGAGCAGTCGGCCGATGTTGATGATCGACGCCAGGGTGTCTTGGTGCTCGTCACCAAGTACGCGGCGCTTTTTATCCAAAGCCTCGCGAAAATAGGGCTCGGCGGCGGGCTTAGGCGGCGCAAGCCGTCCCGACCCCTATCAACAAAAGCCAGAGGCGGAGCGCGGTTTGGGGGAGGCTCGCGTTGTGGTGGGGTTGGTTGGGTTTGGTTGCGGTTTGTTGGGGTTCGCTACGCTCACCGCCAACCTATGCGCGGTCTGGATGGGCATAGGGTGGCGGTGAGCAAAGCGGTCTTTAACGACGACGGCCGGTCACCCCAACCAAGCCAGATTCAACGCAACTTTGCCACTGCTTGCTCCGGGTCTGAATGGGTTGGCGGTGGTTCTTGGCCCCGAAGGGGCGTTTCAAATCAGCCCAGGGCAACGCCCTGGGTAGAAAGGCCCTGCTTTCAGAGCCCTGAAAGGGCGACTCAATCCCAGCCCAGGGCAACGCCCTGGGTATAGGGCAACGCCCTGGGTATAGGGCAACGCCCTGGGTATAGGGCAACGCCCTGGGTCGATATTTGCAGAGCAACGCCCTGGGTATGATCGGGCCTAATCCCAAGCGATTCGAAAGGGCGCGCCAATCCAATGTCACAGTCGCTCGCACGTCTACATGTGCATCTCGTTTTCAGTACAAAGCATCGTTCGCCTTGGCTGCACGATGGCGTTCGCGATTCGGTACATGCGTACATCGCTGTCTTGCTCAACGACATCGGTTGCCCGACGATCTTGATCAATTCGGTTGAAGACCACGTCCACATTTTGTTTGAACTGGGCCGGACGACGACGCTCAGCGCCGCCGTCGAGCGTCTTAAGAAGGCATCGTCAAAGTGGATCAAGACACAAGGTGCGGAGTTCAGCGGATTCGCGTGGCAGGCAGGGTATGGTGCGTTTTCAGTATCAGAATCGAATGTGCCGTCGGTTCGTCGTTACATCGCTGGTCAACGTGAGCACCATCGCAGCAAGCCGTTTCAGGAGGAATATCGCACGCTGCTTGCACGCCACAGGGTTGTGTTTGATGAACGCTACTTGTGGGATTGAGTCGCCCTTTCAGGGCTCTGAAAACGTAGGGCGTTTCTACCCAGGGCGTTTCTACCCAGGGCGTTGCCCTGGGCTGGGATTGAGTCGCCCTTTCAGGGCTCTGAAAACGTAGGGCGTTTCTACCCAGGGCGTTTCTACCCAGGGCGTTTCTACCCAGGGCGTTGCCCTGGGCTGGGATTGAGTCGCCCTTTCAGGGCTCTGAAAACAGAGGGCGTTTCTACCCAGGGCGTTTCTACCCAGGGCGTTGCCCTGGGCTGGGATTGAGTCGCCCTTTCAGGGCTCTGAAAACGCAGGGCGTTTCTACCCAGGGCTGCGGAAAACCGTAACGTCAGCGTTGAAGCCGAGTGTGTAATAGGAGCTTCAATGAGGCCGCAGCGGATCGCTGCGGAAAACCTTCACTCTCAATCCACATAAACTTTGCAGATAAAAGTGCTTCAATGAGGCCGCAGCGGATCGCTGCGGAAAACGAGCCAGATCAGCAAGCACCCGCACCGATTCGCCTGGCTTCAATGAGGCCGCAGCGGATCGCTGCGGAAAACGAGCCAGATCAGCAAGCACCCGCACCGATTCGCCTGGCTTCAATGAGGCCGCAGCGGATCGCTGCGGAAAACGTCTGGCATTCTCAACGGCCAATTCAGAACTTAGATGGCTTCAATGAGGCCGCAGCGGATCGCTGCGGAAAACACATCGTCACCGCCCTGCTTGGCGCCGGCGCAGCCGTGCTTCAATGAGGCCGCAGCGGATCGCTGCGGAAAACACGCAGGCGCAGACATGGATGCCAGAGACAACAAGGGGCTTCAATGAGGCCGCAGCGGATCGCTGCGGAAAACCGAGCGGGCTGATGCCGATGCGCCAGTGGCTACGTTTCGCTTCAATGAGGCCGCAGCGGATCGCTGCGGAAAACAAACAAGCCGGGGGAGTTTTCTGATGGAAATGCCAAGAGCTTCAATGAGGCCGCAGCGGATCGCTGCGGAAAACATACGTGCTCACGCGGATACTTGGCGGGATCGTGGCAGCTTCAATGAGGCCGCAGCGGATCGCTGCGGAAAACGTATCGAGACATCCTGATCTTGTTCCGCGTGTCGAAATGCTTCAATGAGGCCGCAGCGGATCGCTGCGGAAAACTACAGAAATGGCGGGACGAAATAGCCGCTCAAGAGGCCGCTTCAATGAGGCCGCAGCGGATCGCTGCGGAAAACAGGTAACGACTACGTTAATGGGGACAACACAAACACGCTTCAATGAGGCCGCAGCGGATCGCTGCGGAAAACTTATCTTTCTGATCGCCATTGTCCTGCCTCCGATAAGCTTCAATGAGGCCGCAGCGGATCGCTGCGGAAAACCTATCACTCGCTAATTCATCCACTCACTTCAAGGAAGCTTCAATGAGGCCGCAGCGGATCGCTGCGGAAAACCGCGGCTACACGGGCAGTGATCGGCGGGATCCCAGACGCTTCAATGAGGCCGCAGCGGATCGCTGCGGAAAACTGGATTATCTAAAGCGGGCCAAGGCGTTGGCAGATGAGCTTCAATGAGGCCGCAGCGGATCGCTGCGGAAAACCTACGGCGAGGTCGTCGAACACGCGACGAATGCCCTGGCTTCAATGAGGCCGCAGCGGATCGCTGCGGAAAACGCGCTGATCGTGAGCCATATCACTTCATCGCGGCAAGCTTCAATGAGGCCGCAGCGGATCGCTGCGGAAAACCCGCCACCTTGGGTTTGTTTTTGGCGTAGGAAGAGTGCTTCAATGAGGCCGCAGCGGATCGCTGCGGAAAACGGGTTCGCCGGATTTTTATCGCGCATCGCTGACCTGCTTCAATGAGGCCGCAGCGGATCGCTGCGGAAAACGCGCACTATCGAATGCTGCCGTACTGTGGCACCGGCATGCTTCAATGAGGCCGCAGCGGATCGCTGCGGAAAACGATCTATGCCGTGTTCGTGATCTTCCGACCTGCACAGGCTTCAATGAGGCCGCAGCGGATCGCTGCGGAAAACCATACTTTTTAGCCGAGCTTGCGTCGCCCTGGCTACTTGCTTCAATGAGGCCGCAGCGGATCGCTGCGGAAAACGCGAGTTGCCTGCCGATAACTGCACCCAGGCAGAGTGGCTTCAATGAGGCCGCAGCGGATCGCTGCGGAAAACGATGGGGCGAGGTCACCTTCACGCCTGCGCCCCCCCCGCTTCAATGAGGCCGCAGCGGATCGCTGCGGAAAACTGGCGATCGAGTCGAAACTAATATCGCAGACAGCTAGCTTCAATGAGGCCGCAGCGGATCGCTGCGGAAAACATCCTGCAACGTATTCGCCAGCGCAATTGCCTCAGGATTGCTTCAATGAGGCCGCAGCGGATCGCTGCGGAAAACATGCATTGCTCATGGTGTGTCTCCTAACGGTGGGCAAGCTTCAATGAGGCCGCAGCGGATCGCTGCGGAAAACTCCTCAGGACAGCGGCGCGTCGATATCAGCAATTAGCTTCAATGAGGCCGCAGCGGATCGCTGCGGAAAACACACCTTCGGAGAAACTGCCGAGGAGAGGGCAGCCTCGCTTCAATGAGGCCGCAGCGGATCGCTGCGGAAAACCTGGAAGAAACGGGGTGGCAGTCGGTGCGTCTTTAGCTTCAATGAGGCCGCAGCGGATCGCTGCGGAAAACGTGCACGGCATTAAGCTCGGTGATGATTGCGCTGATTTGCTTCAATGAGGCCGCAGCGGATCGCTGCGGAAAACGAGAGCGGTCCGGTGGACGATCGCAAAAGGGCGAGGAGCTTCAATGAGGCCGCAGCGGATCGCTGCGGAAAACCAGGGTTCGCCGGATTTTTGTCGCGCATCGCTGATCTGCTTCAATGAGGCCGCAGCGGATCGCTGCGGAAAACAACCTTTGGAGAAGTAACATGAAACAGGAGGAGTTGCTTCAATGAGGCCGCAGCGGATCGCTGCGGAAAACGAGGCTTAAAATGGCAATGTGCGAAATTTGCGGTGAGGCTTCAATGAGGCCGCAGCGGATCGCTGCGGAAAACCGCGAGACGCGGGAGTTACTGGACTGGTTCGGCGTTGCTTCAATGAGGCCGCAGCGGATCGCTGCGGAAAACAACCGTTATAGCGCAACAGCAATGCTCGCGCCTCTCCGCTTCAATGAGGCCGCAGCGGATCGCTGCGGAAAACGACCAAACCTGTTTCCAATTAGGAGGACAAAGTGAAAGCTTCAATGAGGCCGCAGCGGATCGCTGCGGAAAACGTATGCCGCGCCTAGGCAGTGATCTGCCGCAGCACGCTTCAATGAGGCCGCAGCGGATCGCTGCGGAAAACTTCGTCCACTGATTCGAGGATGTGGCCCAAAGCCCGGCTTCAATGAGGCCGCAGCGGATCGCTGCGGAAAACCACACAAATAACGGACAAGAACGGCAAAGTTACCTCCGCTTCAATGAGGCCGCAGCGGATCGCTGCGGAAAACCAATGCTGTCGAATCGTGCATCGCGACGCGTCCGAGTGGCTTCAATGAGGCCGCAGCGGATCGCTGCGGAAAACACCCAGGGAACGTCGGGCATCCGCCCGATTAAAGTCGCTTCAATGAGGCCGCAGCGGATCGCTGCGGAAAACTGGGAGCGTTTGCCCTAGCGTGGAGAGGGTGTCAGCGCTTCAATGAGGCCGCAGCGGATCGCTGCGGAAAACCCAACAATGGGGACTAACATGACAACTACACGATCGCTTCAATGAGGCCGCAGCGGATCGCTGCGGAAAACGACCCGAACGAAAATCCATTGTTGACAGTACCAGGAGGCTTCAATGAGGCCGCAGCGGATCGCTGCGGAAAACAGCCCGGGTCGCAAGGTGTTGTTTCGTTGCCAAAAAACAGCGTGTTTGCGAGCGGTCGGGGGAAACCGGGTGAATTGCGGATCGCGGCCGACTGAACGGCCCGCGCAGTGTAGCGTAAGTGCTTGATCGGCTGGGATGCGCTGGCGCTGCGAGCGCTGGCCGGGCTGGCGCGCAACGGCGCAGCGCTCGCTGGATCGCGGCGGGATACCCTTGGTTGGCGCGGGCCGGCATCAGACGATGGTCGGCGCGCGTTCGAGCGGGGTGAATGCCTCGCCCAAGGCGACCACGCGCGGCTGCACGCTCGCGGCCAGGCCCAGGTCGATGACCAGCAGGGCGTCTTCCTTGTGGTGGATCAGGGCATCCAGCGCGGCGATCATCTCGGCGTGGCGCAGCGCGCTGAGGCGGCATTGAAAGACCGAGAGTTGCAGCCATTCGCCGAAACCCTTCATGCACTTGAAAACGCGCCGCCAGCGCCGCTGGTCGCGGATGTCGTAGGTGACCAGATAGAGATGCGGTTCGCTCATGGTGGTCAGCGCGTGGTGAAGTTGGTGAATGTCGGCAGTTCGCCGCTCAGGTAGCGGCCAAACAAGCGTGCCTGCAACTCGAGCAACTGTCGATACTCGATGCGGTAGCCAAACAGCGGGTGGACGATCTCCTGGCTGAGGCGCCGTTCAAAGCCGGCGATAAAGGCTTTGCGGCCGTTGGCGGTTAAATTGACGCTGCCGCCGCCCCGGATGAAATCACTGGCCTGGACTTCGCCGTTGTTGATGGCGTTGATGACCACCGAGTCGGCGAGCAGTGGCCGGAACGGTTCCATCAGGTCCAAAGCCAGCGCCGGGCGGCCGTAGCGCGGCTGGTGGTAGTAGCCGCGAAACGGATCGAAGCCGACCGCCTGCAGGGTGACGGTGAGGCTGCGCGCCAACAGACTGTACGCGAACGAGAGCAAGGCGTTGACCGGGTCTGCGGGTGGGCGGCGGTTGCGCGTGACGAAATCGAACTCAAGCCGATCGCCGACCCGCGGCGGACGGATCAGGTTGGCGAATTGGGCGAAATAGATCGATGCGGCGTTGCCCTCGTAACCCAGCAACGAGGCCAGCGATTCAGCGTTTTCGGCCTGTTGCTGGATGCGTTTCAGATCGGCCAGCGCACGCTCGGGCGGCACTTCCGGCTTCCAGTTGCGGCGCATCAGGGTACGGCAGTTGGCGATCTTGGCGGTGACCAGGCCGCGCGCGATGCCAAGGCAGGTGGGGTCGTTGAAACTGGCCCGATATTGGGCGCTGCGCAGCTCGACGTTCTTGTGGCCGTTGCCGATGCTGTGGCCATTGAACCAGCCACCGTAGCTATGCCAACTGACCGGAATATCGCGCCGCATGAGTTCCTGCAGGCAGGGCGCGGTGACGTAGATGTTGCCCATCAACACCACCTGCGACACTTCGCCGATGCGCACACTGGCGAGCACGCTGTCGTCTTTGCTCACCTCCAGTACCTCGCCTTTTTTGCTGATCTTGGCGTTGAACTCCTGCACATACAGCGGCAGCGCTTCGTGCCGGGTTACCGCCAGCGGCCGAGGCAGGGCTTCCGGGTCGCGCAGGTAGTGAATCTCGTCGGGTAGGCAGATCGTCACCAGCGAACAGCGCGGACACTTCGGGCTATCGACCAGCGGTTCGGGGATTTGCCCGGCGCCGGTGGTGGCGCGTAGATCGGCGATCGCCTGTAGGGTCAAGCCGACCAGCGCATCGTCGAAGTCGACCCGCACGCGCTCCTGGCTTTGCACGTAGTAGATCGCGCCGGCCTCGCACTGGTAGCCATGCTCGCGCAGCAGCAGCCCTTGCGCGCACAACTGCACGCGCTCGGGGTCGTACACGCCACGTTCGGTATGCGGACGCTTGCCGCGCTTGTAATCGACTGGGGTGACGACGGTGCCTTCGCCCTCGACCAGATCGAGTTTGGCGATCAGGCCCAGCGCTTCGGACGCCAGCGTGACCGAGCGGGCGTGGATTTTTGCGCTGGCATCGGCGTCGCTGCCATCGGCGGCCTCGGTGACGGTGGCCTTGGGCAGGTCGCCAGCAGGTTTGTCCACGCGGCGATGCCGCCAGCGGCCGTCCACGGTATCGGCGGAATCGGCCCACTCGCCCTGCACCCACTCCAAGTACGCGAGCCGCGGGCAGTAGACGTATTCGTTCAACATGCGCACCGGGATCGGCGGCAAGTCGGTGCCGGGAGAGGCAGTGGATGGGCTCGACGGCGTGGCGGTAGTCACGGCGTTTCTCAAGATATCTAGCTATGACAAATAGGATATCTTGCGGGCATGCCAAAAACCAAAACCCTGATCAATCTGGCCGCCGACGACAAGGCCTGGCTCGACCGCGAGGCGCGGCGGCGCAAGCTGCCGATGACCGAACTGGTGCGTCAGGCCATGCACAGCTTTCGCCAACGCGAACAAAGTGCGCGGCGCCCGGGATTGGCCGAGGCGCTCAAGCGCACCGCCAACCTTTGGCGACAAGGCGATGGGCTGGCCTGGCAGCAGCGATTGCGCAGCGAATGGGACCGCGCCGAGTGAAGTACCTGCTGGACTCGGTGATCGTGATCGATCACTGCAACGGCATTGCGGCGGCGACGCGCTACCTGGCCGAACACGGCGCCGCCTGTGCCATTTCGGTGATCACTCGCGCGGAAGTGCTGGCCGGTTGCGACGATGCCCAAGCCGAACTGGCGCTGGAATTGCTCGACCTGTTTCCGGCCTTGCCCATCACCACCGACATTGCCGACCACGCTGCTCGCCTGCGCCGCAGCGAACGCTGGAAATCGCCGGATGCTCTGCAAGTGGCGGTGGCGATGCATCATGACTTGGCCTTGGTGACGGGCAACACGCGGGATTTCACTTCCGATGGCAAGCTGAAAGTGTTGGTGCCTTACCGGGTATAGGGATATGCACAGGCAGGATCGGGTCCGTATCGTAACCAACGCACCCCGGATCGCCTCCACGCGCATGCCGCTGGAGGCCAGGTCGCGGGCGCTGCCTTCGAGAATCAGCGCTGCGGGAAGCGCCGCCTTCGCCAGTCGCAGGGCCTGCGCAAACAGCCGTCCATCCTTGATCGACGCAGCCAGATCCGGCAGCGTCTTGCGCTCGAACAGCAGCGCATCGCCGAGGTAGTAGTCGCCCACCGGCAGGCGCCGGATTTCGACGGCGAAGGTGTCGCAGGCGGCCAATGCGGCCGGCATCGGCCCACGGCATTCGCGGTCGTCGACGACAAGCCGGAACCGACCAGTATGCTTGGTGTCGGCGTCCGCGCTCATGTCCGCGGAAGGATCGTGTTCTCGTTCCTGCAAGACAGATTTCCCTCCCTGGTGGCGGATCCCGGGTGACTCAGGTACCGGGCAGCAGGCGATCATCGAGTCGCTCGACGACTGGCAGCGGATCTTGAAAGCCGGTGGCGGCGCGCACCAGTACGTGGCGCTGGTGCGTACTCAGCAAGTCCATATCGCCCCCCTTGAACCAGGTCATCGCGCGGAGCGTGACGGCGGTTTCAAACGCCGGGCCGTACAGGGTGCGTGCGGCAGCCATCGCCTGCGCCAGTGGCACTGCGTGTTCGATCATCGCGGCCAGGTCGATGTAATCCTTGGCGCTGATCCGATCATGCAACACCTTGAGCTTGGTCGCCATCAGATCCAGCAGTGACGCCACCCACAACACGCCATCGCGCGATTGCAGGGGTGTGCCGACCCGGCCGAAGCCGATGCCGCCGAAGAACGACAGCTTGACCGGATCCTCCGCACCGGTCGGAACCAGCGACACCGTCAGCGTATCCGCGCTTGCATCCAGCGTCTGCGCGTTCTTCAGCACGGGCAGGGCCTTGCGCAACGCCTCGGGTGCGAACGGTCGGTCGGAAAAAAAATCGAAATCGACGGAGACCCGGTGCCCGAGTTGCAACGCCACCGCCGTGCCCCCGTACAACACGAAACCGAGTTGCTGTGCACAGCGCAACGACGGCCAGACCGCTTGCTGCGCCCTCGGCAGGGTGGAAAGCGGTGGATCGAACACCGTCATTCGAAACTCCGTCGGGGCAGCGCCGGTACACGGTCCAGCTCGGCCAGATGCAGCCGCAAGTGCCAGAACTGCCACGACCGGGCGGAAAACTGGCCGGGCTCGGCATGCCGCAGCACCTCGCACAGATGCTCTGCGGGGACCTCGCGCTCCAGCGACACCCAGTCATCCCAGGTGCCGATGTCCATGATCTGCGCGATGAGCCGATCGGGATGCGCCGCCACCTCTTCGGGTGTCTTCCACCAGAGGTAGCGCTTCCCAAGCGATTCGAGATGGCCAAGGGCCAGCATTGCCATTGAAATCCTCAAAAGATATCTGAGGTAAACGGGCTGAAGTGGGCTTGCGACTGTCGAACACAATTATGCGACGGGTAATAGCGCGCCAGGAGGTTGGTATCATCGGCGCGCACGCTGGGCCGCCTTGCTGACCGCCACAGCGCCCTGCAATTCGTCGATCGGGATGTGCAGCCCCTTGTAGCCGAGTATGCCAGGGCCGTCTTCGACACATGAGGTTGCGCCCCGGCGCACCAAGCGCAGCTGTGCATGGCCGTCAACGATGTCGAACTCTATCTTGCTGCCGCTGGTGATGCCCAGCGCCTGGCGTACGCGCTTGGGAATGGTGACTTGTCCCTTGCTGGTGACGGATACGGTAGCCATGGCGCAACCTGATGTATTACTTGGTAAGGGTTCTAGCATGAAGTGAACAAGCCGCCGCCGAAATGCATCGTCCTGCCCAGCAGCACCGGGCCTGGTACGGCCACCCTGAAGCGCAACAGCAAATCCGCGCCTTTCGCCTCCACCGCCAGCGGCACAGGCAACCGGCGGCGCTGCACTTCTTGCAGCACATCGTCGCGCAGAAAATCGCGGCCATTTCGCTTGGCGTGGCGCGTGGGAGCATAGGGCGTGCCAGCCGCCCATGCTGTGGAGGCGGCCCGCTGACCGCTTCGGCAAATTCGATTTCCACATGCCAAAGCTGGTGCTTGGAAAAACGCGTGCCGGTGGGGAAAGTTCCAGCGCGTTCACCCTTGGCATGGAAGGGTTCGCGTTGCACGCGAATACCCACCACCTTTTCACGCAGACAGACATGACGCAGCGCCTGTACGACGGCGTGGCAGGCGTGCTGCTGTTCTTCGGCACGCTCTTTGCCGCCCTTGGCTTGTTCGTGTCTGTTGGCGGGATCGATACGCCGTCGCTTTGCATCTTCCGGCAGAGCCAGTGGCGTCACGCTGGAAACTCCCGGATGCCCTGCAAGCGGCGATAGCGATGCATCATGGCCTGGCCCTGGTGACGCGCAATACGCGGGATTTTCGGAGTGGTGGTGGATTGAAGGTCGTGGGGCCGTATGGGGTTGGCAGCTAGACCGGCACGCCCATGGTGAAGTTGCGGTATTTACCTACGGTGAGCCGTTGGCTGCGGAACAAGGTGCAGACACCAATTCGTGACAGTGACTGTGAGTTCTCTGCCGGTTTGCACAGACGTTTATCCGCCAACAGGGAGCGCACTACGTCGATACCGATCGCGTGGTTCCAGATCGGCCAAGTCCAATACGTGTGGCTGCTGCCCGCTGTCGCGAAGTCCGTTGTTTCCAGCTTACCCATGCGTGGCATCACCGGTAGCAGCGGCAACGCTTCGATGGCCAGTCGATTGGCGCCGCGCACTGTCTTGATCGGATCGCCGCTGGGTTCATTCCAACGTAGTGCGTAACGTCGATCATCCTCCGGATCCCAGCGTAGGCTGGGCTTTTGATCGTCGTATCGCCACGTAGAAAATAGCGCATTCGCGATGTGATCTGCGTTGGTCAGCTCGACTAACTGTCGCATAAACCCGATAAAGTGCTGGTGGCCAGCACCACTCATGGTTCTTAGTGCTGTGTCCGATACGACCGCATCCTTGCCAGGCATGGTTTCAATAACCGCTTCGGACGCAAATGCGGCTGCAAACTCCGCATGAATCGAGCCATCAGGATGCGCATTGCATGCAGCTTTTTGCGCATAGCTACGAAACACTGCGGGCGCTACATTAAGATTGTCGCCCAATGCCCATGTGTCGTGATCCTTCATCTGTTTCAAAGCATCGTGGAGCTTTGCTATCAGGATATCTGGCGACAATTCTGCGGCCGTTTGCAGTATGGGCCGCCAGGCACCATCCTCCACGCACCAGAACAGCTCGGGCTTGTACTCCGATGCGGCGCGATTGACCGTTCGCAAGGTTCCCAGTGCAGCGAGGAATCCGAGAGGATTCGCACCATCCAGTCCGCTGAGCAGAAGTTCGTGGCTCATGGTTGGATGTTCTCCTGTTGTTGTTCCGCCTCGCTGCGGCGATGATCGGAGAGAACGTGGATGGCTTCCAGATAGGCCAGACCCCACCAGCCATAGCGCCGGACCAGAATCCAGAAGCGCTCGGCGACGCCGCTGTCCAGACACTCCAGTCGCGTGTTGGAATTGGCGGATAGATGACGACCGGCAAAATCGAGCTGGACGTCCAGCGGTTGCGGATCATCGATCACCGGTGCGAACGGGCGGCAGCGACCGTGGTGGCTGGCAATCAGGTGCAGCACCAGCTCTGGATCGTTGGCCTGAGCAAGAATCTGAGGATCGGACTCGGCCAGCCGTACCGACAACAACTCGTGGCGCCCACCTCCGGGGTAGCCTGCGCGTTCCCGCGCGCGACGTCGTGCCACAGGGCTGGCGAGTCCACCGGACTTGGCTAGCAGCCGTTCGTAAGGCTGGGGAACGGGGAACGGCAAGCCACCGCGCAGCCAAGCCTGGAAGCGCGGGTCGGCCTTGCCGAGGTCATGCAACGAGGCCGCCAAGGTGATGTCAACGCGAATCGCGTCAGGCAGATTGCAACCCGCAGCGAAGCCTCTGGCGAAATCGGCAACGCCTTGCAAATGCTCGGGCAGCGGCACCGGTACGGTAAACGAAGCCGAATCGTCTTCGGTACTGAAGTCCGCACCCAGCGTACCAGCGTGCAGGGCATTGCGTTCGAGAGCACTGAGCTTGCGCTTGGCAGTGATAACTACACCGCCAGATGGATGTGGCTCCAGCTCGTAACGCGTCTTGGCGGCTGTCAGGTGCGTCAGTGCGACCCGAAGCCAATGCCAATCCCGGCCGGAATCAACGACGTCGTTCGGCAGCGCCTGGTTCAACAGGGCAAGACCAGCCCTTAAACCCTCGTGCCACTCAGCAGCCAGAACTGACTCCGCATCGCTCCACAGCAATGCGATCAACGCATCTCGTGCCTCGCCTGCGGGATAGCCATCCCACAGCGCCGGGACAAGGCGCAACGCGACGCGTCCGCGCGCCCGCAGATTGGCCTCGTCGCCCCGGTCCACCGCCAAGGGTTTGCCATCGTCGCCGCACGCCACGGCACCAAAGATATCCCAGCCTTCGAGACTGGCCGGCAGCACAACGGTGTCGCCGGGCCGCAGATCGCGAACATCGCCGCCACCGCTCAGCACCACGCTATCTTCCGGTCCGCGCCAAAGCAGTACTGTGCGCGGTGCATGGTGCGCCGAGTCCTCATCGCTTTCGTTGTCGGGTTCGATAGCGCCGACATCGGCGAGCTTGGCGCTCGGCTCTTCGCCCTTTAGCCATCGACGCAAGACATGCAATGGCACGCTCAGGCACTCGCCACTGGAAGGCGGCACCAGAGCGACGGCATCCGCCCAGTGTTTTGCGTCCAAACCATCCAGATCGGCCCGCCAGCACACTTGTGCTTCAGGCGCATTCCGTCGCATTCCGTGCAGAAACAGTGCCGACTCCGGCTCCGGCCACGGTGCCGGGCTGGTTTGGACCCAGCAGTCCACGTGTGCGGGGAGCATCACCGGCGCATCCGTTAGCGAAGTCAGCAGATGATGCTCGGCGAAATAAGCGGCCCGCTCATCGGGAAGTAGCGGCAAGACGGCATCCACTGCATCGATGCCGAAATCGAACACGTCATCGTGAGCTTTTTCCGTGAGCCATCGCCATGTGCCCGGCAGTGCGTCCTCGTAGATAGGGTCAACATCCTTGCCGGCCATTCCTGGCATAAAAATCGCAGCTACCGGGGCAGTGGATGGATCAATGTGTGCGGGCTCACCGAGCCGAAACAGGCGACCAAAACGCTGCCGCAATGCGTCCAGGCTGGCGCTTTCGGTCACTAGGGCATCGAAGTCGAGATTTGCGCCGACTTCAAGGCACTGCGTGGCCACTGCAAAACATGGCTGTTCAATTGGAATGTCCGATCCAGCAGCAAACATCGGCTGCCAGTGACGCATCAAATCGTCACGATCCAATGGCCGCATGCGCCCGATGAACAAAGCGCGACGTTCCGCTGGAATCTTGAACTTTTCTCCCAGCAGCGCATGAACCTGCTTTGCGGTCGCCACCCGATTGACGATGATGCCGATACGACGGGCGCCGCGACCAGCCAGCGCGCACGCCTTCTCGACGATCACTTTCGCAAACTGCGGCGTGGCGGTTTTGGCCTTCGACTCGACAAGTTCGGCGGGTTTGCGGGCTTCGATCCGGCGTTTTAGAACGGGATGGGCGCGGTCTGCATCATCCAGCGCAAAGGGCGTTGCTGCCATCGCGCCGGGCGTGGCACTGAGTACGACATGCGCGAACGGTGACGGCATAGCGGTCTTGGCCCAGCAACGATAGTTCGCGATAGCCGCCAAGGTTTGTCGAAACGGGTTGGCACAGTGTGCCTCGTCCAGAAGAATCAAGGCGTCATTGGCGGCAAGCCCCGCGTGAAGCGGCCAGGCGTAGGGGCTGGCGCCGTAAGAGCGGAACAACAGACGCGAACCAATCTGGTCAACGGTGGAACAGACCACGGTCGGCTGTGTGGGCGTGCGTGCCCAAGCGTCATCGCGATATTGACCGCCGCGAAGCTGAAACACGGCTAGCGGGTCGTCACCGGCACCGGCAAGCTTGCGAAGTGCAGCGGCCACTTCGGCGAGAATGCCTTCCCTCGCATCGCGTAACGCTGTAGCGATACGTGATGCGCGCTCGAACGTTTCATCGACGATGACGCGCCGGTCGACGATGAAAAAGATGCGGCGCGGCGCACCGGCTGCACCGCAGGCCAGCGCGTAGATCGCGATGTCGATGCAGGCGGTCTTGCCGCTGGCGGTGGGCAACGCCAACATGTCCGGCCATGGCCCAGCACATACTTGGCACAACAGTCGCTGCTGCCAGGGAAATGGCCCGTGGCCGTGCAGGGCTAGAAAGTACTCGGAGAACCGAGCCAAGGAGAGGCTCATGCCGGATGCCCTCCCGTTGACGGCCAAGGACGACATAACCCGTAACCCCGAAAACGCCCGGCGCCGATCAGTAACGGGCCCTGCACGGGTTGCTGGAAAATCAGCAAGGCATGCACCTGATGACGGCGCCCGCCGTCCTTGCGCAACAGATGTGGATAGCCGCCGCGCTTGCCACCTGTAGGCGGTGCGCCGACGAAGCGGCTGATCGGTCCAACTTCCACTTGGATCGGTCGTGGCAGGCCGATTCGTTCGCAGGCCAACTTGATGGTCTCTTCGGCCTCCCCCCAAGGATCGTCCGACTTGCCGTGACGATCAAGCACGATTGGCGTCACGCTGGCCCAGGTTGTGGCCCCAGACGCAGGTCCCGTGCAGGTGCCCGACTTGAGCGCACGGGGCGCGTCACCGGCGAGGTCGAATTGGAAGCTGGCCTCGAAGACATTCCCGGAATACAGCTTGAAGGACTTCGGTGTACCTTCGTCATCGAGATCGAACAAGGGCGACAAGCATCGGCCAATCTCGACGGGCTCGATGCCACGCGGCACCGCGAGCGCAAATCCCAACAGGTGCCCCTGCGCGTGCTCGTGGCCGACATGCGCAAGCGGGAAAGTGGCCAGATGCGGGTCGCGGCTAGGCCTACCATCGGTAGCATGGCCGCTGATCCATTCCGGCGGCGGCTGTACTGGACACGCCTTGAGCACGTAGTCGCGCGCGGTCTGCGTCAGCAGCAGTGTGCTTTCCAGGCTCAGGCGCTGGCCGCCGATCTGGCGAAAGATCAGCAAACGTTTGCTAAAGGTGGTGCTGGCGGCCAGTAGCCCCGCCGGTTCGGTTTGTACTGCCTCATAGCCCGCCCACAGACCTGCAGGTGGACGCCGTGTTACCGGTGGCCGGTCGTCGAAGCGCTGTTTTCGCTGCGCCTTCAGTGCCGCTTTCACCTTGCCCTTCGCCTGCTCGATTGCCTGCGTCATTTGCAGCCAGGACAATTGCTGCAACTCATTGAACGCTACTTCAAGGGCGTGCAAACGACCGGACGAGGGTACCCGCAGGTGCGCGCGGGGCGGGCGAGTTTCGGCAGGACGCCAGGTTGCGGCGGCGGCCTGATCCGCTAGCCACATCTGCACCAGGGAAGCCGAATGCCCGATACAAGTCACTTGCGCGCACAGCTCTGCCAGTGCGGCGCAGTGCTCACTGGGAAGGACTGCTCCCTGCCAGATGATGTGCACCGTGTCGTCGTGAGGAATCGCTACCGGGAACTGACGTGCTTGACGCGAGCGATGTTCGGGCAGCAGGGCGAGACCATTGCGAATCTGCGTAGGTGAGACCACTGCAAGATTGTCGAGACGAATCGCTGGCGACGACGCATCGTTGACCGGCACGTAGTGCGTTACTGTCTCGCGTTGAACGTAGTCGCTTGCCGCAATGCACGGAGCGGGCAACTGCTCCAGCCACTCCAAGGCAGCCCGATGGGCTGGCAGGCGGTCACCCTCGAAGAACGCGGCCGCCAATGCCATGAATATGCGATCCGGGTGCGGTGGCCACTCGGCTCGTTCTTTCTTCGCACCATCCGCCGCCGCCATCGCCCAGCCGTTGAGGTAGCGAATGCCGAGGGCGAACATCATTCCTCTCCGCTGGCTACCGCCACGCTAGCCGCCAATTCCTGGCTCTTGCGCACCAAGGCAACCAGTTGCGGCGAGGGGGTGAGTTTGAGCTCCGCAGTCAGCCATGGCAGTCCGGCCTCGCGAGCGGCTGTAACCGCCTCCTTGTATAGCGTGATGGCCTGCTCTGCATCCAACGTAAATGTTTTGGGGGCTTCGCCCGGACGGTCAAGCAACTCCCAATGGCTGGGTGACTCTGCGATCAGGTGACAGCGCGAGCGCAGATCACCACCCAGGTCACGAGACAGCGTCGCGGCACATAGACCGAGCGCCGCCAGTGCCACACGGGCGGCTTGGTCACGCACTGGCGAGGCTTCCCCGTCGAGCGGGAAACGCAGGCGACGCAGCGCTGGCAGCGACAAGGTCGTGGTTCGTTGGGCGGAAGCGACGGTGAAGCCTCCGGCTCTCGTATCAATGCTCGGGGTGACATTGCCATGATTGACTTCCGACGGTTTGCCATCTTTTCCGACCTTGACCGGTTTGCCCTTTTCGATCTTCGCTTCAGACTCGATCAACGTCCAGCCGCCGCCCCTGCTCAAGTAAACCGGCCCAGCTCCGAGCATGATTTGAGCAGGATCAATGCGGCTGCTGGTTTTGACCCCAGAAACTGCATTGATACCAACGATCTCCGATACCAGCGCCCTTGCAAACTTGGCGCCAAGTCCGCCGCGCGGACCCGTGGAATCCCACAGCCCGAAGAGCAACGCGGTCGGACACAGCTCGAATAGGGAGGCCGCGTTCCTGCTATCCATATGGTCGAGCATTTGTCCACGTGCCGACTTGCGGAACGCGACGCCATCGAGCAGACAGTCACGCAAAAGTGCGTCGACGATACGGTGCGGCGCTTCGAGGCTGGTCACCCGCAGCGACTTCGGCAGACCCTGGTCACGGAAGTCGACGCTAACAACCGGTAGCGGGAAGTCGCCCTGCTCCCAAGCATCGAGCAATGCAAGTTCCATGCGATTGGCTTGTGACTGCACCGAATCCAGCAATATGCAGTCCACCGGCTCGTCATGATCGGGAACTCGCCGCTTCTCGGTCGCATACGTTCCGCCACTGTAAGTGGGCGGGAAAATCTTGTCGCCAGCACCGCCAACAGGTTGCAAGATAGTAACGGATCGGAACGCTGCGGCCGAACCGGCCACGGCATGCTGTAGCGCAGACAAGGTAAGCGTAGTCATAATGTACCTCTCAGTTGTGGTTTTACATCGTCACTCGATAAACGCACGCCCGCATCTAGCGGACGGGCTACCAAGGTTTGCCTCAACACGTCCACCACCAACGCCGCCCGTTGGGGGAGTGTGAGCGCCCGCAAATGCCGCGCAAGGGGCATTGGCATTGGGATTGACACCAGTTCTGCGGGCTCGTCGTTCGCATTCATGGGCTGTTGCATCCAGTGAAGTTGGATGCGACTGTGCGCCTATTTTTCGGCAAAAGCAAGTTTAGTGGTTGACAAAGTGGAAAGACAAACACAAAAGGCCAATGGGTGCACGTCAGCATTGTGATGCAGCCCTGGTGGTTTTGGCAGGCGCGTCCCGCAAGCGACGGCGTTTGTTCGAACGGGCTGCCTCAGCGCGTCGCGCCCAGAAGTCCTCGAAGCGGTTGCCGCTGAGTACGCAGCAGCGCAGAGCGCGTCGCGCCCAGAAGTCCTCGAAGCGGTTGCCGCTGAGTACGCAGCAGCGCAGCGCGATGATGGCGTTGGCGCCGGCGACGGTCCAGTGCATTCCGGCGCGCTTGCAGCGGGCTCCGATGGCGGTTTTGCAGCCGGCCTCGACGACCCCGGTCGAGGTGCACAGCCCGGCTGCGCGGAATTTCGGATAACGCATCCGCGCCCGGTTGGAGTGCACGTAGTCCCAGCATTTGCGCACCGCTTCGTGGGTGCTGGCGTGCGCCTTCAGCGCGGCAAGCAGGTCGTTCAGCCTGCCGCTGTCGAGTTCGTCGTAGCGCTGCCTGGCCCAAGGGTTGCCAAGGTCGCTGTTCGGGCCATAGATGGCTTTGGCGATCTCCGAGAGGTGCTGCTTGACGTGGAAGCGGTCAACGATCTGGATGGCGTCGGGGAAGTGTTCGGTGGCGAGGTTCCATATCCATTTGGCGCCGTCGCCGAGCACTACCCGTTGCTCGGCTTGATCGAAGCCGCGACGCGCCGTTTCCCGCAGGGCACGCGCAGCGAATTCGCTGGGTTGCTCGTCGGTGTCCTTCTGCGCCGCGCTCTCAATGGCAGCCGAGTAGCTGATCGACCCGGCGTCGCGCACCGGGGTGCCTTCTTGGTCGCGTCTCTCTGCGCTCCAGACCGTGACCAATTTAACCTCGCGTGTCTTGGCCGTGCCGTCGGGTTGCTTGCCGGCACGTCCCTCCATTTCCTGTTTGCGCACCGGCACCCCCGTGCCATCCATCCCGACGTACAACGTCGGCGCCACCGGCGCGTCCTGCGGCGACGGCTCGATCTGCTGTTGCTCGTCTGCGGCGACCTCGCATCCGAGCGCTTCGGCGGCCCGCTCCACCTGCTTGGTGGGTACGTCCAGCCCGGCCAACTCGCGCAAGAGTTGGTGGCCCTCCTCGAAGCTGACCAGGGCGCCCACCCGCCCCACCATGCGCAACACACCGGGGGACAGTGCTCCGCCGGTCAGGCCGAGGGCGTCGTCGCGCGGACAAAAGCCCGTGTTGCACACGGCGCAGTGGTAGTAGGCGCGCTCCAGCGTCAACCCACTCAGCACGCTCTGGAAAGTCTTGCTGCGGCGGCCGGCGTAGCGGGCCAGATGCCCGCATGCGCAGCGCACCGTTGGGCCGACATGATCGGAGGTGTCGGCGTTGATCCGGCGCGCAACGCAGCGGGCCGCCATCCGCATTGCCTGGCGCCGAGCGGCCACCTCGATGGCTTCGAAGTCCCAGTCGGCAACCGCGTCGGCGCCTACGAGCGCGTCGATTTCGGCGACCACCTCGGCTTCGAGCGCGGCCGCGATGGCGTTTTTTTTTCCGCCCCCTGGTCGTCGACCGGTCGCGTGTCGCACAGCGCTTCGTTCACTTCGATAAGCCGCTCACACGTCTCTCGAAAACTGCGGTAGCTCGCAACCTCACGTTCGAGCTTCGCCAGCGTCGGCCCCGAGCGCAACTGCAGGGTCTTGGTCTTGCCGTCGACCTTCTTGGTGAACGCGTAATACGGCCCGTGTCCGGGGTGGTCCGGAGCGGCGCAGGCGCAGTTGGGCTTGCCGCAGGATCGATAGACCTCGGTGATCGACCCCCGGCGCATGTCTCCGGTCGCGGCAAGGGATTGCAGCAGGGCGGTGCGGCGGGCTTGAAGTCGGCTGAGCGAGTCGGTCATGGCAATTCCTCCATCTGAAAGTTGATATACTATCAGATAACCTCACCACTATGCGGCCCCTGCTACGCCTCACGCTGATGACGTGCACCCAAGGCCAATGCTCTTGGTTGGCAACCGCGGCCTCCAGCAGCTACCATCCCTCGCGGCGGTGCGGCCTCATTGAAGTAGTGGCTGGCACAGTGAATTCTCATGTCAATCGGCCGTTTCCCGCACCGCCGCAACCTTTGGTCGAGGCGCCACTGCCAGGCACGCAAGCTGGTTCGATCCGCGCAACTGACGAGGACCGAAGTGCCTGCTTCATCGCAATTCAGTCGGTTTTGGCGGCTTTTGAGGTAGCCGACGGCATCGGGTGACGTGCGTGTTCCGCTTCCAGGAGCGCCAAGCTCACCGGCTCGCCCTCGAAGGCCATGCTCTGCGCCACGTTGCGCGGGATGCGCTGCCAACGGCGGCGGGCTTTTTCCTCCGCCGACAGTTTGCGCCACTCGCTGGTGGCTTGTTTCCAGTCCATACGCGGGATTATCTGCCGAACGCAGCGGATCGGCATTCGCCGCGCGCGCGGTGCGTTGGTCAGCGGCGCGCAGCAGGGCTTGCTGATCTGAATAATCCATAGCGGGTGCGATCCCCCTGGCAGACTGATCCGATGATGCGGGTTGCTTGCGCTTGGCGACATACTCAGGTTGGCGGTTTGAGTGGCAGCCAGACGCGCAAAGTCATCGGTTCCCAAAACTCGGCTGGATCATCGAGGCTGAGGATTTCTGCACGCAGCGGTTGTTGCCGATCCAATAGTTGCGCGATGACGACGTTGTCGCGGCGCGGTAGATAACCGAGGGCGCGGCCGTGCCAGTGCAGGGCAACGGCGTGGTGATCGTGGCGGTTGTCGGGTTCGCGGATCAATTGCAGGGCGGCACCGGGGCTCAAGTGCTGCCGCAGTCGGGCGTATTGGTAATGATGCGCGCCGGCAATGCGGGTTTCGAGCAGCAGCAAGTCGGCGGGCGCGGCCGTGGTGGGCGAAGTGTGCGCGGCCAGCAGGCCGCAAGCGGTGGCGAGTCCGGGCAGGCTGGCGAGCATTCGGCGACGGCGCATGGGGCATCTCCTGGTGGGTTGATGCGGCTGGGATACGCCGTCGCTGTCGCACGGATTGCGACTGCTTGCTGACCGCTTCCGGCGGCCGTGGCCACAGGCTTAGGCGGTCAGCACCTGAAGCGGATGCGGGCGGGTCGCCCGCGGTGCGGTTACCGCGCGGCGAGTTTCTGTTTGATCAGATCGGAGACTTTGCCCATGTCGGCGCGGCCGGCCAGTTGCGGTTTGACGAGCGCGATGACTTTGCCCATGTCTTTGGCGCTGGCGGCGCCCGTGGCGCTGATCGCGGCGGCGACGATGGCTTCGACTTCGGCGCTGGCGAGTTGGGCCGGCAGGTAGGTTTGCAGGACGCCGAGTTCGTATTGTTCGACGTCGGCCAGATCGGTACGCGCGGCGGCCAAGTATTGGCTGATCGAGTCCTTGCGTTGTTTGATCATTTTTTCGATGGCGGCGATCACTTGCGCATCATCGAGCAGGATGCGCTCGTCGACTTCGCGTTGCTTGATGGCGGCGTTGATCAGTCGGATGACGCCGAGCAGATTTTTCTCGCCGCTTTTCATGGCGGTTTTCATGTCGTTGGTGAGGCGGGCTTTGAGCGTGCTCATGGGGATTCCTTTGGATGATCTTGTGGGTAATCTTGCGAAACACAAAAAGCCGACACTGCAAGGCAGGGCCGGCTTCGGAGAGGGTTGCATCAAGGCCGGCCTTGCGGCCAACCGCATCAATACATGCGTTGGCGCTTGGTCACGTCGCGCATCGTGCGACGGTGGTTGCGCTTGACCGCAGCGGCAGCTTTGCGCTTGCGCTCCATGGTCGGCTTTTCGTAGAACTCGCGCTTGCGGGTCTCGGCCAGGATGCCGGCTTTCTCGCAGGTGCGCTTGAAACGACGCAGAGCGAACTCAAAGGGTTCGTTCTCGCGGACTTTAACGTTGGGCATGTTCTCTCCGTGCTTAAATGGCTGCCCCTGATCGGACCAGCCCGAGCCGCGCATTGTGCCAAGCCTGGCGCCAGTTTGCAAAAGGCTTTTTGGCGTGCTGGCAGGGCGCTGACCCAAGGCCCTGGTTCCGGCCCGCGAGTTTTGTCTTAATCAGTTGTAGAAACAGAGGCTTGTGATGCGTGTTCTGGGTATAGAAAGCTCTTGCGATGAAACCGGTGTGGCGGTTTGGGATAGTGATCGCGGCCTGCTCGCGCACACGCTTTTCAGCCAGATTGATCTGCATCGGGCTTATGGCGGGGTGGTTCCGGAGCTTGCGTCGCGCGATCACGTGCGGAAATTGTTGCCGCTGATCAAAGAAACTTTGGCGTTGGCAGGGATCACCCTGGGCGATCTCGACGGCATTGCCTACACCGCTGGGCCGGGCTTGATCGGTGCTTTGTTGGTCGGCGCGGCAACCGCACGGGCGTTGGCCTGGGCGCTGGATCTGCCGAGCATTGGGGTGCACCACATGGAAGGCCATCTGCTGGCGCCGTTGCTCGAAGTCGGCGCCCCGCAGCCGCCATTCGTGGCGTTGCTGGTTTCTGGCGGGCATACGCAATTGATCGAGGTAACCGCAGTGGGATGCTATCGATTGCTCGGCGATACGCTCGATGATGCGGTCGGTGAGGCGTTCGACAAGACCGCAAAAATGCTCGGCCTGCCCTATCCGGGTGGTCCGGAACTGGCGCGGATCGCGGCCGCCGGGCCGACCAGCCATTATCGATTTTCGCGGCCGATGTGTGATCGTCCCGGACTGGATTTCAGTTTCAGCGGGCTCAAGACCCAGGTGCTGTTGGCTTGGCAAAAGAGCGATCAATCGCTGGCGACGCGGGCGGCGATTGCGCACGCGTTTCAGGAAGCCGCGACCGAGACTTTATCGATCAAGTGTCTGCGCGCATTGGCCGCGACCGGGCAGCGCACGCTGATCGTGGCCGGTGGCGTCGGTGCCAATTTGCGACTCCGTGAGCGCCTGGCCGAGGCTGCCGCGCGCGAGGGTTTTCGTCTGGCCTTTCCGCGGCTCAAGTTCTGCACCGACAATGGCGCGATGATCGCGTTTGCCGGGGCGATGCGACTGGCGGCTGGTTTGCACGACACCGCGCCGATCCAGGTGCGGGTGCGTTGGCCGCTGACCGAATTGTTGGAAGTCGGTGGCTGACGCGTAGCGCCTGGTTTGGAGTGCGGCGGCTTGCCGCCGCTGCGCTTCGGTGCAGCTTTAACGGTGGCTGCGCTGCGGTGATCCACGCGACCGCGTATCCTTCGAACACGTTGGCTTTGGACGGCAATCAACCATGGATATCGTTTTCATTCGCGGGCTCAAGATTGACGCCCTGATCGGCATTTATGCTTGGGAACGACGCGCCCGCCAGCCGTTGCGGATCGATCTGGAAATGGCGTTCGACAATCGCTTGCCGGCGGCCAGCGATGACATTGCCGATACCCTCGACTACAAGGCGGTGAGCAAGCGGCTGATCGGATTTGTCGGTGCCAGCCAGTTCGGCCTGGTGGAAACCTTGGCCGAGCGCTGTGCCGAAATCGTGATGGCCGAATTCGCCGTGCCCTGGCTGCGCCTTGGGCTCAGCAAACCCGGCGCGGTGCGCGGTGCCGAAGCGGTCGGCGTGGTCATCGAACGGGGCCGCCGCGATGGCTGAAGGGCGCCACCGTGTGGCGTTGAGTTTGGGCAGCAATCTAGACGCGGCGGTGCATTTGCCAGCGGCCATCGCCGCTTTGCGCGAACGCTTTACGGTGCTCGCCGAGTCGCCGGTGTATCGCAATCAGGCCGTCGGTTTTGCCGGCGCCGATTTTTTCAATTCGGCGGTCATCATCGATTGCGATCTGGAACCATTGGCGCTGCACGCCTGGCTGCACGCACTCGAAGCGGCGCACGGTCGGCGCCGCGATCAGCCAAGATTTTCCGACCGCCCGCTGGATATCGATATCGTGTTGTTCGATGATCTGGTGCTGGCCGGCCCCGGCCCCTTGCAGATTCCACGCGCCGAGCTGCAATACGCGTTTGTGTTGAAGCCGCTGGTCGATATCGCAGCGGATTGGGCGCTGCCGGAGGGCGGTCCGACGCTGGCCCAATTGTGGGCGGTGCACGCCGAGCGCGGCGACCCACGTTGGTCAGCGCGGGCCCAGTGCGGTGGTTCGGCAGTCGCTGATGGGGAAGCGCCGCTGGCGTCGCGATGAGGTGACCATTTCAGCCATCGCGGCGACCCGCAGCGTGCCCGCCACCACGATCGCAAGGCCAGCCGTTTTCAGAGCGAGCGGCCACCATCGACGCGCAATATTTGGCCGGTGACAAAAGGGGCATCACGCAAAAAAAACAAGGCCGCGGCGGCAATATCGGCGGGGCTGCCGACGCGACGCAACGGTGTTTTGGCAATCAATTCGGCTTGACCGCCAGCGTCCTTGCCGGTCTCCGGCCAGAGCACCGCACCCGGGGCGATGCCATTGACGCGTACCTCGGGGGCCAGTTCTTTGGCGAGACTCAAGGTCATCATGGCGAGCGCCGCTTTGGCCATGCAATACACCGAATGCGCCGCCAGTGGACGTTCGGCGTAGATGTCGATCAGGTTGAGAATGGCGCCGTGCGCGGCTTTCAGCGCCGGTGCGGCCGCTTGCGCCAGAAAGAACGGTGCCTTGGCATTGCTGGCGAACAGGTCGTCCCAGTCAGCGACCGCGATGCGGCCGAACCGGGTTGGATAAAACGCCGAGGCGTTGTTGATCAGGGCATCGAGGCGACCAAAGTGCGTGAGCACCCGGTCGATCAATATCGGTAGTTGCGCCAGATCGTTGAGATCGGCTGGCAACACCACACAACTGCCGGGCCGGATCGCTTGCAGGCGGGCGCCGAGCGCTGCCGCTTCCCGGCCGGAATGCCGATAGTGCAGGGCGATGGCGTAACCGGCGGCGTGCAAGTGTTCGGCGATGACGGCGCCGACCCGACGCGCGGCGCCGGTGATCAAGACCACGGGCGCGGAGGATGCGTTCATCAAGTGCCTTTGGGGGTGGCTGCCGAAAGGCCATTGTCGCCGATACCATGGGCTATCGAACATCGGGAATTGGATATGTCGGCAAGTCAAACCCCTGGCCACCGCAGCGCGCCACTGGCCTCCCCCGGGGCCGCCGAGCAGGCGCACAGCGCGCGCTTGATGGCTTTGATCCAGAGCGAAATCCGGGCGCACGGGTCGATTCCGTTCTGGCGCTTCATGGAGTTGGCGTTGTATGCGCCCGGGCTTGGCTACTACAGCGCCGGCAAGACCAAGTTCGGCGCCAGCGGCGATTTCATCACCGCCCCCGAGCTGGGCGAACTATTTGCGCGCACCGTGGCGCGCGCCACCGCCAATGTGCTGAGCGCCGATTCGGCAACGCATTTTTTGGAGGTCGGCGGTGGCACCGGAAGCTTCGCCGCGACCGCGCTGGCCGAGTGGGAGCGCCTCGGCACGCTGCCACGGCGCTATCGCATTCTCGAACGCAGTGCCGAGCTACGCGAGCGCCAACAGGCGACACTCAGCGCCCGCGTGCCGCAGTTGCTGCATCGCGTGGATTGGCTGGATACGCCGCCGGAGACGCGCTGGCGCGGCGTGCTATTCGCCAACGAAGTGATCGACGCCTTGCCGGTGCATCGTTTCGTGGTGCGCGCGGGCGAGCTGCGCGAATGCCAGGTGGCGCTGGATGCGGCCGATCAATTGTGTTTCCAGGAGCGCGACGCCGATGGCATGCTGATCGCGGCCGTCGCCCATCTGGCGGCCGATCTCGATGGGCCGTTGGCCGAGGGTTATCAGTCGGAAGTGCTGCCGCAGTTGCCGTATTGGATCGACGCGGTTTGCGGCACGCTCGAAGCCGGTATCGCGGTGTTCATCGACTACGGCTATCCACGCCGCGAATATTATTTGCCGGAGCGCAACCGCGGCACGCTCAGTTGTCATCGGCAACACCGGATGCACACCGATCCGTTGCGCTGGCCCGGTTTGCAGGACATCACCGCCTGGGTGGATTTCACCGCGCTCGCCGAAGCTGCCACCGGCATCGGATTGCCGTTGGCGGGGTTTACCACGCAGACGCAATTCTTGATTGCGGCCGGTCTGCTCGACCTGTGGCAGGTCGAGCAATTGGCGGTGGATGAGGCCGGGCGCTTGCGTCTGACCGAAGAGCTCAAGCGACTGACCTTGCCGGCCGAAATGGGGGAAAGTTTCAAGGTGATGTGCTTTGCCCGCGGCATCGATCAACTGCCGCCAGCATTTACCGCTTACGACCAGAGCCACCGGTTGTGAGGTTGGAGTGGATCGGTCAGCGCGACCACTGGCGGTTGATCGGCCGCCTGCTGATCGTCGCGGTGATTGCCTTGTCGCTGTTGCCGGCGGCCCTGTTGCCCGGCCTGCCGACGCCGGTCGGCAGTGACAAGTGCTTGCACGCCAGCGCCTATTTTGTGCTCGCGGCCTGGTACGTGCCGCTGTGGCGCTCGCGGCGCGCGGGCTGGGTGTATGCCGTGGGCTGGATCGCGCTGGGCATCGCCCTCGAAGTGCTGCAAGGTTTCACCGCCAGCCGGATCAGCGAATGGCTGGATGCCGTGGCCAATACTGTCGGCGTGCTCTTGGGCAGCAGTCTGGCGTGGACCGCGTGGGCGCGGCTATTCGCCCAGCGGCGTTGAGTTCAGTGCGCCGCAAAGGCGTCGCGGGTGAGGTTTTCTGGTTGGCCGGTGGTGACGCGGACATCGTCCTCGATGCGGATGCCGCCGAATCTCCGCAGACGATCCACCTTGTCCCAATGGACGCTGCCGGCGTGCCGGCCGGCCTTGAGCTCAGCCAACAGGCGGTCGATGAAATAGATGCCGGGTTCGATCGTGACCACGAAGTTTTCTTCGAGCGTGCGCGTCAGTCGCAGGAACCGATGACCCTCCGGGCACGGCTGCACATCGCCATCGGCAGTGGCCATGAAGCCACCGATGTCGTGCACTTGCAGGCCGAGCAAATGGCCGACGCCGTGCGGAAAAAAAGCGCTGGTGACTCCGGTCGCCAGCATCGACTGTGGGTCCATCCGCACCAGATCCTGATCCTTCAGGATGTGCGCGATGCGGGCGTGGGCATCGAGGTGGATGTCGGGGTAGGGGCGACCTATTCTCACCTGATCGCAGAGCGCGAGCTGGGCGCTATCGAGCGCGTCGATCAGCGCCTGAAACTCGTCATCAACCGCGCTGTAGGTGCGGGTGATATCGGCGGCGTAGCCGTTGACCTGGGCGCCGGCGTCGATCAAAAAAGAATGATGCGCTGGCGGCTTGTTGAGGCGTTGGTGCTGATAGTGCAGGATCGCCGCGTGCTCGTTGAGTGCCACGATATTGCCGTAGGGCAGTTCGTTTTCGGTGTGGCCAACGGCGATCAGATAGGCGCGATGAATGTCCATTTCCGCCGCGCCCTCGTGGAACAAGGTCGCCGCCACGCGATGCCCGGCGACCGCCCGTCGCGATGCCCGCCGCAGATTGGCCAGTTCATATTCGGTCTTGCTGGCACGCTGATAGTGCAAGTGATTGAGCACCACCGGCGGATTGTTCGGCAGCCATCCGGCGAGGCCCCATTCGGCTTCGCCGATAATTGCTGCCCGGCCGCTGGCCGGCAAATGCGCGCCGGCTTGTTCTGGGGTTTGGATCACCCGCACCTCGAAATGCTCCAGCCAATAGCCGCTGGGTGCAGCCGCGCTTTGGTGCCAGTAGTCGTCAGGCTGAAAATAGATCAGCAGCGGCCGCTGGCCCGGGGTGAAGGCGATCCAGCAGTCGCTGTGATCGGTCAGCGGCAGCCAGTGTTTGAAGTGTGGATTGGCACAGAATGGGTACGGATGGTCGTCCAGAAAACGGTTGCGCCAAGTGCCGGAGGCGATCAGCAGGTGGTCGAAACCGGCGACCGCGAGCGCTGCGGTGGCGTTCGCCATGACCCGGGCCAAATGGGCGGGATAGAGCGCGGCAAGTTCGGCGGTCATGGTTGGTTAGTTACTCACAAGTCAAAGCGGTGGTGTCGGCAAAATCAGCTCAACTACGGTCTTCGCGGTCGAGCCAGTCGGCGATCAGATCGAGATCGCGTGAGGCCATATCGATGATGCGAAAGCCGGACCAGAACTGCCCGGGAACGCTGGCTGGGGCGGTCCATTGTTCGTGTACGCCAATCTCGATCAGCGCTGGCAAGCCGCGCGTGTCTGGCAAATGAAAGCTGAGCTGATAAAGCGCGTCGTCGTGCAGGCGCTGCTCGGTGATCAACATCAGGCCTTCGGTCGAAAGATCACCGATGCGGCCGATGCACTGGCCGGTCATGGTATCGACTACCGGTAGATTTTCTTCGGCCTTGCGGCGCTTGCTGCGACGGGCGTTGTTCATGGCAGCTTCTGATCGGCGGCGGCTTCGGGACTGGCGAGGTTTTTCATGGTGCGCACGATCGCCGACCAAGCCCGGTCGATGATGCTCTCGCGCTTGTCTTCGAGCAGGCGCACGCGTTTTTCGGCGATCTCATGGGCGAGCGACTCCAGTGACATTTCGTCGGCGCGGGCGCCGCGCTGGTTGACGAACAGGCAACGGCCGCTGAGCGGGCTGAACCAACTCAGCTTGCGCGGCTGCCAATCGCCACTGGCGATCTGCATCTCAAACCAGGTACCGAACGGCAGCGTCTTCAGTCGCGCCACCACAGCCATTTCTTGTGGCGTCAGCGGCAGACTCGGTTCGGCGCGCATCATCACCGCGCGCTCTTTGTGGTCGCCGGCCTCTTCTCCAAAACGGGTCTTGGCACGCAGCCTGGCGGCGACTTCGGTGAGGGTTGCGGTGTCGTCGTTCTGCGCCGCTTTTTCGGCATCGAACAAGCGTCCGATCACCGACTGCACGTCGTCGAGATGGAATCCCACCTGGGCTAAGCCGGATTCCACTTCAGAACGCAATTCCGGCAGTTCGATGGTGGCTTCGATGGCTGGTTCTGGGGTGCTGTCCGGCGCTGTGCTGGCCGTTGCTGCGGTATCCGCCGTGGCGCTTGGTTTGGTGTCACTGGTGCTATCGCGACCGATGTCGGAATCGAGCAAGCGATCAATGATCGCCAGTCGCCGCTGGTAAGCATCGGAGTTTTCGCCGGAACGCAGAATGGTTAGCGCCAGTACGTCGGCCCAGGCTTGTTCCAGCAGGGTGCGAATCAGCGCGCGTGGTTTTTTGCCCTGCAACCTGTCGGCAATCGCTGCCGCCGCAGTCTTGCGGGCCTGTTCGAGCTTCTCGCGGCCTTTGGCAGACTCGACGTGGCGGCGCTCGGAGACTTCGGACTTGCGCACCAAGGTGTGCAGGTGTTTGGCGAAGTCGCTGAGCAGGGATTCGAATACAGCGAGGTCGTCTTCGTACTCGTTGTTGACGCGGTCGACCACCATCTGCATTTTTTCGACCAGTCCCTTGTCCTGGTCGGGTTCGCCCATGTAGTAAAAGCTGCCTTCGGCGAGGGCGTTGAGCAATTGCCGCGCCGGGTGCGAGCGCTGCGAGAAAAAGCCCTTGTCGCGCAAGGCGACGCGCATCACCGGTACCTGCAACTTGCTCAGCAGCTCCTGTACCGGCGCAACACTGCGACCCTCTTTGGTGAGGTTGTCGAACAGCATGCCGACCAAGTCGATGGTGTCGGTGTCTTCCTCGGCCAGCTTCGGCAACTTGCCTTCCGGGGTGAGCTGACGCAACTGGTTGAGCAGGTCCTGCTTGATGTGGGTGACGTTGCGCGGTACCACTTTGCCGGCCACGGTGAGCGGTGCGGTCGGCGCGTTTTGCAGCAAACCCAACACCGATTGCACGTCGCTGCTCTGGATCGGATGGACGTCACCGGCGGGGGTGGCTGCGTTCATGCCGAGCGCGGCGCGGCGTCCGGCCAGCAATTCACGCAGGGTGCTGAACATCTGTCGATCTTGCGGGTCATTGACCGCCGTTTCACGGGGCAAGGTTTGCGGCGCACCCGGCCAGCCAGTGGTCAGCGGTCGGCCAAAACCACCGACCAAAAGTTCATCATCGCCACCGCTGGCGGACGCCGACGGCATGCTGCCCATGCCAAACGATTGCGCCGGTCCCGAGTTCGCCTCGATTGCCGCAGCATTCGGGCTGTCGGGGCGCCGGGACAAGCCATCATTCAGCGGTCGCTGGGTATTGGACTGGGCGCCGAACGTCGGCGCCATCGCCGTCACGGCGTGGTAGTTGGGAGCGCTGGGCGCGGAGCCGGCGGCGGGCGTACCGCTGCTGTCGGCTGCGCCGCTGGGCTGGCTGCGCTTTGCTGGTGTTTGGGTAGCGGCTTCGTTGCTGGTCGGTTTGGCTTCCTCGACTTGGGCCTCGGCGGCTTTCGGGTTGCTGCCACCGGCGGCGCCGGAACGGCGCAAACGCGGCGCGCTGACCACCAGATTGGGCAGAATGCGGCTTTCGATCAAATACTTGGTGACACCGTCGTAGCTCGACTCGATTTCCTGCATGACATGGCGATCAAATACCTTGAACAGCAGTTGCCGATGTTCCGCCGGTAGCTCGAAGCCTTCGATCGCCAGGCGCAGGCATTCGCACAAACGCTGCGGTCCGATCGGTAGCTCGTCGGGTTCAAACGCGGGCAGCGCGATCAACACCGCAAACCGTTGACCCAAGCCGAATAACTTTTGGCCGAGCTTGATTTCGGCGCGGTTGGCCGCTTCCAGCAGGGCCAGGGATTCTTCGAAGGCGGTGTTGTCGACCAGGCTCAAGCTGCTGTCCCGGCCGCTGGAAGGTGACTTGCTGAACACCGGTGCGGCGCGACCTTCCGGATCGACACAGGCGGCGAGCGCGGCTTCCAGGTTCAGTAAAAAGTGTGGGGTAACGTCGGCACGGGCGCGGCGGGTCTCGCGCAGCGATTCAAACGCACGCTGTTGCTCTTCGTTGCTGCGCGATTGCTCGGCTAGCCGAAATAAAGCCTGCTCGTATTCGTTGAGCGTGTGCCGCAGGGATTTTTCCAGCTCGCCGGAAAGGTAAGCAAACACGCCTTCCAGCACCGCTCGGGGACGCGCGGGCAGCGCACTGTCTTTGAGGGCAATCGGTGTTTTTTTGGGTATCGGGTGATGCGCTGAAGTGAATTTGGATGCATCCATGGCCGAGCCGCCCCTGCTGGAGCGGTGATTCTAGACTAGCCGCTGCATCCACAACAGGGTTGGGCGGCGACGGCTTTTTCACAGAGCCGGTGGCCAGCGCCGTGGCGCGCGCCGACGGTGGTCGGCGCGGGATCAGCCCGCGCCGACCGCTGCCCGAAGCGTTGGCGGTTACGGTTTGCCGCTGGCGACAATCGCCACGAACAGCGAGCGATCCGTGCTGTTGAAGCCGCTGGCGAGTTCGTAGCGGCGGTCAAACAGGTTGTCCAGCCGTGCTTCCAGGCGCCAGCGATCATTCAACGCCATGGCGCCGCGCAAGTTGATCAAACCGTAGCCGGGCAGCCGCGCGGCAAAGTCGTCGCGGCCCGATGAGACAAAAGTTTCAGCGCCGACCGACCAGCCGCCAGCGCCTGCATAGTCCAGCGTTTGCGTCAGTTTGCGCCGTGGCCGACGCAGCAGATCATTGCCACTCTGGGCATTTTCGGCATGGGTCAAGCTGAGGCTGGTGCGTGTCGCCAGAGCGCCGCTGCGCCAACTGTGCTCGAGTTCGTAGCCGTCGATGCGCGCGCGGGCAATGTTTTCGGCCTGAAAGTTCTGCCCGCCGCTAAAACTGATCAAGTCATGGATGCGGGTGCGGTAGGCGTGGGCTTCCAGGCTTTGCTGCGCTCTGAACTGCCAGCGCAGGCCGAGTTCAGCGCTGTGCGATCGTTCCGGATCGAGGGCCGGATTACCGATGAACAAGCCGCCGAATCCGGGCGAAAATTGCTCGTTCAAATTCGGCGCGCGAAAGCCCTCGCCATAGCTTGCCGTGAGTCGCAATGGGTCGGCCAACTGCCAGCCCCAGGCGGCCTGCAGACTGCTGGCGCCACCGAATTCGCTGTTGTGGTCCTGGCGCAGCGCCAGTTGCAGATCGTGGCTGCCAAGCGCGTGTCGATAACCGCCGTAGATGCCGGTGTTATGGCGCGTCGCCGCGACGTTGTCGCGGGCGCTGAAAGTGTCGATATCGCGGCCATGCTCGCTTACGTAGTTGAGGCCAAAGTCGAGTGCCGACTGGGCGTCGATGGTCCATTGCTGCTGCCAGTCCACGGTTTCGCGACGGGACTTGAAGCGGCTGAAGAAAACCGCCGTCTCCAGCTCGTCGCGGGCGCTGCCGATGGCCAAACGGTGCGACCAGTGGCGGCCGAGATCACCGCTCAAGGCGAGCCCGACGGTGGTGTCGTTGACGCTGCTCTGGCCCTGGTCAAAATCGACTCGGGCCGAAGTCCGCAGCAGGTTCAGGGTCAGCGCCTGCGTGCCCAGCGTGGTCTCGGCTTGCAGGCCGAGATGATTGTTGCGGTAGCCGTCGCGGTCTGGATCAAACGAAAAACCGTCGGCGTTCTGCGCCGAAATGCCGTGGCTCTGGCTGCGGCCCACGCTGAACCCGATCATTCCGGCAGCATTCTGCCAGGCGGCACTGCTATCGGCGCGATAAGTGTCATGCGATCCCGCCCCAACCCGCGCCGACCACGGTTGCGGGCGTCGGGTAAAAATCTGGATCACACCGCCGATCGCCTCGGAGCCCCAGAACGCGGCGCGCGGACCGCGAACGATTTCGATGCGCTCGATTTCGGCCACCGGCAGGTGGGCAAAGTCGAAGGCGCCAGACAAGGTCGAAGACACGCGCACGCCATCGATCAGCACCAGCGTGTGGTTGGAATTGGTGCCGCGCAAAAACAGCGAGGTGCTTTGGCCGCTGCCGCCGGTGCGGGCGATGTCGATGCCGACTTGCAAGCGCAGCAGTTCGAGCAGGTCGGGCGCCTGCGATTGTTCGATGTCGGCGCGGCTGATGACGCTGACCGTGGCCAGGGTTTGATCCACGGTTTCGGCACGCCGCGAGGCGGTGACGACGATTTCAGGTTGCACCGTCGGTTCGGCCGCCGCCAGCGGCAGCGCGGCGAGTACGGCAATGACCAGGGAAGCATGACGCAATGATTTCATAAGGTTCTCCAAAGCACACCCGCAGGATGTGACGCTTTGGCAAACCGCGATGAAGGCGCGAGTTTTGGCGGGCAGGTGCCAAGCCAACGGCGACCCCACCGCCGCCCGCCGCAGCGCCTCAAGGTTGATGCCAGGCCGGTCTCCGGGCTTGGTCGCGATCCCGAGGATGAAAAATCCTTGGCATCCGTTCTTCACCTTCCCGCTGACAGCAGTGGTGTTTTGAAGAACTACTCGAACCTTACCGTTGCGGGGGCAGCGCCGGATTGTCACCGGCTTCCCGTTTCACCCCGGTTTTCAAACCGGGACACCTGACGCCGCGCAGAATAGCCGGGCCCGGCTTTCGGCGCCAGCGTGCTGCGCTGCCTTCGGGATGGCGGCTGGCGGAAGTCTGCGGATGACCAGCGCCGCTGCGGACAGCCGCTGTGCGCCATCCGGGCGACGCTGCCGTCGCCTGCGCTGGCAACGCGCGGCGGTTGTGTCTTGTTCGTGTACGGGTCACAATGCGCGTTCTTCGACGTGTCGGGGCGTAGCGCAGCCTGGTAGCGCACTTGCCTGGGGGGCAAGGGGTCGCGAGTTCAAATCTCGCCGTCCCGACCAAGATCGAATGGTGCCGTGCGCGGGTGCCGCCGGCTGGATCCGGAGGGCAGTGTGTCCGCTCGGGGGCTGGGGATGGCCGGACCAGTCCTGCTGGGGGTTGCCGTGGCGCGTTTGGCGCCGAATGATCCGCTTTGTTTACGATGGAGTGCGGCATGCAGGATTTGGCCGAGTTTGCGCCGGCACTGGCCTTGGTGTTCGGCCTGCTGGTGGGCAGTTTCTTGAATGTGGTGATCTTGCGACTGCCGCCGCGACTGGAATTCGGCTGGCGCCGGGACGCCCGTGAAGTGCTGGAATTACCCGCAGAAACCGGCGCGCCGCCGGTCGGCATCGTGGTGGAACCTTCGCATTGCCCGAAGTGTGGCCACGGCTTGAGTTGGTACGAAAATATTCCGTTGTTGTCGTGGCTGTTGCTGCGCGGGCGTTGTCGCGATTGCAAGGCGCCGATATCGATCCAATACCCGTTGGTCGAAGCCTTGACCGGCCTGGTTTCGGCCTGGGTCATCTATCGTTTTGGGGCCACCGCCGCCGGCGGTTTTGCGCTGGTCTTCAGTTGGTTCTTGATCGCGGCGGCGGGTATCGACGCACGCACCACTTGGTTGCCGGATCCATTGACCTTGCCGCTGCTGTGGTTGGGGTTGATCGCCGCCAGCTTCGGTGTTTTCGTGGATCCGGTCAGTGCCATCTGGGGCGCGGTCGGCGGCTACCTGTCGCTGTGGAGCATCTTTTGGGGCTTCAAGTTGCTCACCGGCAAGGATGGCATGGGCTATGGCGACTTCAAACTATTGGCGGCGCTGGGCGCGTTTACCGGCTGGCAGGGGCTGTTGCCGACGGTGCTGATGGCCTCGTTGATCGGTGCCGTGGTCGGCGGGTTGGCGCTTTGGTTGCAGGATCAGGATCGGCAGACGCCCATCCCGTTCGGGCCGTTTTTGGCGTTTGGCGGCTGGATGCAACTGATGTTTGGGGGCGATCTGGTGGCTAAATATTTTCAACTGATGGGGATGCGCTGAGGCGATGGCAAGATTTGTGGTGGCGATTACCGGTGGTGTCGCGTCGGGCAAGTCGACGGTGTGCGCGCGCTTCGCCGCCCACGGCATCGAAGTGATTGACGCCGATTTGGTAGCGCGGGAACTGGTGGAGCCGGAGCAACCGGCCTTGGCCGAAATCGCGCGGCGCTTTGGCCAACGCCTGTTGGATGAGGACGGCCGTCTGCAACGCCGCTATCTGCGCCAGATCATTTTCCGCGATCCCGCTGCCCGTGCCG
>Ga0210033_1000326_pt1 | contig 45684 bp, 41 predicted proteins | sample CryGeymeta201501_FD_185465 | JGI IMG/M metagenome (GOLD analysis project Ga0210033, IMG submission 185465) | Groundwater microbial communities from Crystal Geyser aquifers in Utah, USA - Crystal Geyser metaG 2015-01 (SPAdes) (version 2) | ecosystem: Environmental > Aquatic > Deep subsurface >... | reverse complement strand
CCTGCCGCTTCCACCTCCCGGCGGCTGATCGCTTTGGGCGAGCTTCCCCAAGATCCCTCGCGGCTCCGCCTCGGGTCGAGTCTCGTCTCCTGCAGCGACAGCTCGCGTCAGCTCGGCGAAGAGCTGGCGGGCACGGCTCCCGTGGCGCTCGCTTGGGCGCTGCTGCTCGAGCATCCGCCGCCCTACGAGCATGAGCCCATCGAGTCGCTCGCGCCTGATCTCCTCGTGCGCGTGAACGATCTGCTTCGGCACTCGGGCAAGGCGCGCCTGCAGCTGATGCATCGCCCCGGCGACATCGGTCGGCCGCCGCGAGTCTTCGTGGCAAGCACGGATCCGGACGCGCCTCGCCTCGTGAGCGTAGCCTACGCCGAGCTGGTCGAGGGTGACGCGCAGGATCTCCGTGAGCTCTTCGCGCGCGGTGAGCCGGTGGAGGAGCCGCTCTACCTCGTGTGCACCCACGGACGGCGCGATGCCTGCTGCGCCAAGCGCGGTGTGGCCTTCGAGCGCGCGCTCAGGGCGCGTGTCCCGGACCGCGTCTACCAGACCTCCCACGTCGGCGGTCATCGCTTCGCCGCCACGGCGGTCGTGTACCCCGAGGCCTTCTACTACGGTCGGCTCGAGCCCTCGGACGCGGCGAACCTCGCGAACGCGCACGAGGTCGGCGCTCTCGGTCCGACTCAGAAGCTGCGCGGCCGTGCGTCGCGCGCGGCGGATGCGCAGGCCGCGGAGGTCTTCGCCCTGCGGCGCATGGGAGAGCTTTCCCCGACGCCGACGCGTCTGGCGAGCCTGCCCGACGGAGTCTTCGAGATCGAGATCGCCGACTCGCGTACGCAGCTGAGCGTCGAGCGTCGACCGCTGGCGCAGGATTCGCAGAAGGGCTGCGGCGAAGAACCCGAGCGCCTAGACGCCTTCGTCGAACTCTGACTTCAGAGGTCTTCGATACGCAGCAGCATCGTGGGCGCGACCACGTGGCTCAAGCGATCCACCTCGGACAGCGCGGAGAGCATCTCCGACTCGCGCGCGATGTGCGTCAGGATCACCACCTGCGCCGGTCCATCGCTGCTTCCACCTTCCTGCACCATCTGCTCGATGGAGACGTCGAAGGCGCCGAGGACGCCGGCGATGCGCGCGAGCACACCCGGACGATCCTTCACGCTGAAGCGCAGGTAGTAGCGCGACAAGAGCGCGCCCGCGTCGTCGACGGAGCGCTGGCTGGGCTGGCTGCGGAAGGCGCGTGAAGGCACGCGTCCGTGGGCGCCCGCGAGCAGGTTCCGACACACGTCGACCAGATCGCTGACCATGCTCATGGCCGTGGGCAGCGCGCCTGCGCCCAGGCCCGTGATCATGGCGGGGCCCAGCATCGCGCCTTCGATGGCCACGGCGTTCAAGGCGCCCGAGACGCCCGCGAGCACGCTGCCCGCCGGCACGAGCGCCGGATGCACGCGCAGAGAGAGCGCACCAGCCTCGGTGGGCTTGGCGATGGCGAGGGGGCGGATCACGAAGCCGAAGCGCTTGGCGAAGCGGCAGTCGAGGGAGGTGATGTCCTCGATGCCCTGCATCGGGATGTCGTTGGGATCCACGCGCGCGCCGAAAGCCAGGGTGGCGAGGATCGCCAGCTTGTGTCGCGCGTCTCCGCCGCTGATGTCGAGGGTCGGATCCGCCTCGGCGTAGCCGGCCTCTTGTGCCAGGCGCAGCGCCTCGTCGAAGCCGAGGCCGTCGCGCTGCATGCGTGTGAGGATGTAGTTGCTGGTGCCGTTGAGGATGCCGCGCAGCGAGAGGATGCGATCCGCGGCCAAGGCCTCGCGCAGCATGCGGATGATGGGGATGCCGCCGGCCACGGCCGCCTCGAAGTAGAGATCGAGCCCGCGCTCCTCGGCCAGGGGGATCAACACGTCGCCGCGTTCGGCGATCAACGCCTTGTTGGCGGTGATGACGTGCTTGCCGCTCTCGAGGGCGCGACGCACCACCTCGCCCGCTTGATCCACGCCGCCCATCACCTCGAGCACGATCTCCACGTCCTCGCGCTCCGCCACGGCAAAGGGATCGAAGCACAGCTTGTCCGCGGGCACGATGGGGTCACGGGCGCGATCCGCGCTGCGCGCCGCGATCGCCACCACCTCGAGGCGCGCGCCGAGGCGTCCCTCGATGGTCTCGGCGTTGTCGTGCAGCAAGCGCAGGATGCCTGTCCCCACCACGCCACAACCGACCAATCCGACCCGAATCGTCCGCTTCATGCACGCTCCAGCAAGGCACGCACCGTAGTACAGCGGGCGAGCATCGGCGAGGCACGATGCGTGTGGTATGAGACGTGGTGCCCCAAGGTCTGTACCCCCTGCTCTCGCTGGTGACGCTGGCTGCGCTCGCGGCGACGCTCTACCTCGTCACCGTGGTGCAGGCCCTGCGCGACACCGAAGGCGGCAAGCGCTGGTTGGCGTTGGTGCCACCTCTGGCGCCCGTGCTGGCGTATCGCGCGGGCAAGCGCGCCTCGGTCGTGGCGCTGGCCGCCAGCCTCGCGGCCTACGCGCTGCTCCCTTACCTGCTGCCCACGTGAGCGCCGGGCTCAGGCCTTCGTGAACTCGATCTCGCCGCCAGGCAGGAGATAGAGCACGTAGGCACCGCCGCCCGTGACCGTCGGCCGGTGGGCCGAGTCCGGGCCGTAGACCACGAAGCCCTCGCCCTGACCGTCGAAGCGCGCGCCCTCGTCGATCGGCAGGACGAGATCGATCTCGCCGCGCGGATGACGGTGATGGGGCCCCGCGACGTCGTGCATCTCGACCACGTCCACGCTGAAGTCGAAGAGCTCCTCGCTGGGACGCAGCGCGCGTCCGAAGCGAATGCCGCCCGCCTCGTGCTTCAACAAGAGCCCGGCCGTGACGCCTTCGTCGATGCCTCGACGCAGATCCGTCCACTCCGGGCCGTCCACGGGGAAGCGCGCGCCCAGCGTCTGCCCAAGCTCCGCGTTCAGCGTCGCCCCACGAGCCGCCTGAGCGAAAGGCGCCACCAGCGCCGCAAAGTCTTCTCGAGTCATGCCGGACGCATAGCACGCCTCGCCCGGCACGCGCGACGGCGTGCGGGGACGGCTTGGCGAGAGCCCGCGGGGGGGCGCGCGCGGCGAGGCGGCCTTGCGCGAGCGCCCTCCGGCCAGGGCAGCGATCCATGCCGAGCGCTCGCATGTGCAGGGCCGCCGTCCCCCGGAGGGTGAGCCACCCCCGCAGGCTGGCGGCGGAATGGCGGAACCGTTTCCGGCACGGCGCGGGCCGTGTACGGCACGGGACAAGTCCCGCGCCCCACGGTGAAGCGGTGGGATCCGTTTGCGTCTCCGCAGGCGACGGGTCCGGCACGGGACAAGTCCCGCGCCCCACGGTGAGACGGCGTCACCGTCCACAAGCTGGCGCGCGGGCTCTACCTTCTCGGTGCGGGCTCGGGTAGCATGTGCGCCATGTCGTCTCGATTGCTCGCTTGGGGAGCCGCGATCTGCTTGTCCCTCGCCACCCTCGCCCTCCCCGCCGCGCCTGCGCAGGCGCAACGCTCGGGGCGTGCTCAGGCCGGGAACCCGCTGATCGAGCAGGGCCAGTCGCTGTACGACGACCTGCGCTTCGAGGAGGCGCTGCAGGTGCTCTCGGCGGCGCTGATCCGCGCGGGCAACACGCCCCAGGATCGCGTCACCATCTACCGCATCCTGGCTTTCACCTACCTCGCCCTCGGTCGTGAAGAGGAGGCGGGCGGCGCCTACCAGAGCCTGCTCGCCATCGATCCCGAGTATCAGGTGGGCTCGGACGTCTCGCCGCGCACGCGCACCTTCTTCAACCAGATCCGCGAGCAGTGGGAGGCCGCTGGGCGTCCGGGTGTCTCCACCGCGCCCCCCGCGCCGGTCGAGATTCGTCACCGCTCGCCCGCGCAGGCGGAGCGCAATCAGGCCGTGGAGCTGACCGCCAGCGTGGACGATCCCCAGGGACGCGTCGCGCACCTCGTGCTCGCCTATCGGCAGGGCACGGCCGATGTCTTCCAGCGCATCGAGACGGAGCGTGGCGCTGAGGGCTTCAGCGCGACCATCCCCGCGGAGGATGTCAGCCCGCCGCTGGTCGAGTACTACTTCGAGGCCGTGGACGCGCAGGGTCTGCCCATCGCCGCGCGCGGTGACGTCGCGGCTCCTCTCCGCATCGCGGTTCCCGCGCCCAACAACTCCGTCTTCCGCAAGTGGTGGTTCTGGACCGCGGCGGCGGTGGTGGTCGGTGGCGCCGTCGCGGCGGCGGTCGTGCTCTCCGGCGGCGGCGGGACCAGCCCCACGCAGCAGGGCACGCTGCTCATCACCGTTCACTGAGTCGAGGTGCCATGACCGAGCCGCGCTATCCCTACGTCCACGTGGACGTCACGGCCGCCGAGGTCGACGTGCTCTCCGCGGAGCTCTTCGCGCTTGGGGCAGCCGGCGTGGAGGAGCGCGACGCCACGACCATGACGCGCGCCGAGGGTCGGGAGGGCACGCTGGTCGCCTCCTTCGCGGACGAGGCCGCCGCTCGCCGTGCCCTGGACGCTCTGGCTGCGCACGGCGCGAGCCTGCACTTCGTCGAAGGCGACGATTGGGCCGACGCCTGGCGCGAGTACTTTCACCCCATGCGCATCGGGGATCGCCTCTTGCTGCGCCCGAGCTTCCGCGAGGTGACGCCCGATCCCGGCGTGGTCGTGCTGACCATCGATCCGGGGCGCGCCTTCGGCAGCGGCATCCACGAGACCACGCGTCTCGTGCTGCGCGAGGTGGAGGCGTGCGTGACGGGCGGAGAGCGCGTGCTCGACGTGGGCTGCGGCAGCGGCGTGCTCTCGGTGGCGGCGCTGCTCTTGGGTGCGGAGCAGGCCATCTGCGTCGACGTGGATCAGGCGGCCGTCGAGGTCAGCCTCGAGAACGCGCGCCTCAACGGCGTCGAGGCCAGGCTCGAGGCGTCCACCACGGACGTGCACGACGTACCCGGTACGTATCCGCTGGTGCTCGCGAACATCCAATCCTTCATCTTGATCGGCATGGCCGACGCCCTGATGGCGCGCGTGGCGCCCGGCGGGCTGCTCGTGCTCAGCGGCATCCTCGTCGATCAGGAGCAGGAGACGCTCGCCGCCTTCACGGGCCTCGAGCACCTGCGCACCTTGCGTGAGGGCGAGTGGGTCGCGCCAGTCTTCTCTCGTCCCCTCGGCGCATGACGGAGCGTCGTCTCTTCGCGCCCGAGCTTCCGCCCGAGGGTGGGAGGATCGTCCTCGACGCCGAGAGTCGTCGTCACGCGCGTGTGCTGCGGCTCGCTCCCGGCGCCGCGCTGACGCTCTTCGACGGCAGGGGGAGCGTGGCCCAGGGCGCGCTGCTCGAGGGCGGCGACTGTCGCGTCGAGCCTCCTTCGCGCGCGGCCATGCTGACGCCGGCGCTCACGCTCGTGCTCGGCCTGCCCAAGGGCAAGACGCTCGACGTCTGTGTGCGCGCGGCGACGGAGCTTGGCGTGAGCTCGATCGAGCTCGCGATCTGCGCGCGGAGCCAACGTGTCGCCGAGCCCAAGCTCGAGCGGCTCGCGCGTGTGGTCCGGGAGGCGGCGCGTCAGTCGGAGCTGCTTCACCTGCCTCGCCTGCGGCCACCGGCGCCCCTGGCCGAGGTCGCGGCGCGTGCGCCCGAGCAGGCTCTGCGCCTGGGCTGCTTCGCGCGAGAAGGAGCGTCCGCGGAGGCGGATCCCGCGCTCACCACAGCGACGGAAGTCTTCGTGGCCGTGGGACCCGAGGGTGGCTTCACCCCGGAGGAGATCGCCGGGCTGCGCGCCGCAGGCTACCGCTCCCATCCCCTCGGGCCCAGCATCCTGCGCGTGGAGACGGCCGTGCCCGTGGCGCTCGCCCTGGCGCGTCTCGCAGCCGGGAGCTGAGTCAGCTCGGGTCGCCGACCTCGGCGCCTGACCCGACCAACTCCGTGCGCGTGAAGCGCGGCAAGGGATCGAGGGTCAGCACGGCCGAGAAGTCCTGGGCGAGCCCTCCGCCGTCGCGCACCACGACACGGTGATGGGGGAGGTCGAAGAGCAAGACGGGATCCCCGTCGGTGCCCGTGACGTCGTAGTCCGAGGCGCGGCTCGGGAAGCCATGATCCGACAGTTCGCAGGCCACGTAGCCCGCGTGCTGGGACGGGTCGGGGTAGAGCAGGGCGTTGCCGCATTGCACGCGCGCCAGACAGTTGAACTGCATCGCCGCCACGGGCAGCACGCGCACCTCGCAGCGATCGCCGACCGCCACGTCGGTGTCACCGGCCACCTCCGTCACATGGGCGATGCGCATCATCGGCGCGAAGGAGGCCGGGACGCCCCCGTCGGTCTCGGGGTAGCTGCGCTGGGACGCCGCCATCTGCGGATCGCGCAGGGCGAGCTCCTGCTCCTGGGTCAGCGCCACGCCCGCGTCGGTGAAGCGCTCGCGCGAGTAGAGCCGCGAGCCGCCCGAGGACCTGCCGCCAGCGGGAAAACGCGCGCGTTGCGCCTCGCTGCGCCTGGCCAGGCGCTCGCTCGTGGCGTTGGCGTCTTCCGCCGGGCTCGTGCGCGGGCAGAGCACCAGGAAGGTGAGCGTCGCGGCCGTGGCGAGGACGCCGAGGACGACGCCCCACACTCCTGCCCGGATTCGCTCTTCTCCAACCATCCGTCAGACTCCCTGGTCAGACTCCCAGACATCCAACACTACAGCACGCGGCTCGATTCCCATCGTCCATTCATCGCCTTGGAAGGACAGCGTCCAGGCCCACAAGTTCCTTACGCACGACGGGGAGAAAGGTTCCCGGGACCCGCGCGCGTGGGCCGATCGCCCGAAGGCGGACCCATGGACGCGCAGGTCCGCCCTCGCTTTCCCCAGGAGACTGCTAGGCTAGGGCGTGCGCGCGCTGATCCTCGTCGACCATGGCAGCCGCCGTCCCGAGGCGGGCGAGGTGCTTCTGGCGATGGTCGAGCTGCTCCGTCGCAGCGTGCCCGGGGACATGGAAGTGCGCGCGGCGCACATGGAGATCGAGTCGCCGTCCATCGCCGAAGCCATCGACGCCTGCGCGGCCGAGGGCGCCACGGAGATCATCGTCTCCCCCTACATGCTCGCACATGGACGGCACGCCAGCGAGGACGTACCGCGTCTCGCGCGGGCGGCGGCGCAGGGTCATCCGGGCCTGCGCCTGCGCGTGACGGAATGCCTCGGCGCGCACCCCGCGCTTGCCCAGGTGATCCTCGAGCGTGCGGGCCTCGCGCTCTAGGAAGCGTCGGTCGGACCGCCGAATTCGACAACGACCGTCGCGCCGGCCTTCAGTCGGCTCGGAGGGGTCGGGCGAATATCGGCTCGCTTCGCGGCCGCGGCGCTGGCCGTCGCCGCGCCGCTCGATGTCTGCCCGAAGGTCTCGCTCACCGGGGACGCGCTGCGTAGGCGCACGATCTCCTGGTTCGCGCCCCGCTCGTACTCGAGTCGTGTGATGTGGCCGTCGGCGTCGACGGCGAGCGTGCAGCGCAGGCGACGTTCGAGCTCTTCCGCGGCGAAGGGATCTTCCTCGTACAGGGCGCGGAACGTGGCGCGGGCTACCGTGAGCGCGGCCGGGCAGGAGTAGCTGCAGGGCTCGAAGCTGATCAGCGAGGCGCCCTCCCCCATCAGGTGCGGGTTGAGTTCCCAGCGACTCTGCTCGGACCAGGCCTCTCGCGCGGCGAGGTGGCGATAGTGCGTGGTCACACCCAGCCATCGCCTGGACCACCCGCCCATGCGCAGATCGCGACTCACGAAGCCCTCCACGCAGCAATTGGGGTAGCCGAGCCTCCGGCCCAGTTCTCTGTTGTCATGGGCTCGGGCGGCCTTCGTCACTCGCCACGGGGCGTCCAACCTCCGAAGTTGCATCGCCTCCGCCATGGTGCTCGCGCCATAGACGACCCACCACTGGCGGCCGTCCAAGCGCACTTCACATCGCGACCGACAGGCCGCCCGGCTCGAGAGTTCGATCGTCTTCACCAGCTCGTCCGCGCGCTCGAGATCCGCCGTGCTACGTCTCAGTGCGGGCTTCACTCCGCGAAGGAAGGCGAGCAGCTCCGCGTCGCGAAGACTCTGCGGCCCACGCTTCTTCTTCCTGGTTTCGTTGCGCAGGTCCCGCCAGCGAACCTCTCCTTCACGGGCTCGGAGTGACGCCTCGACCAGGTCCAGCAGCGCTGGGGGAAGATCCCCCTGAAGGGTGAACGACTTCGTGCGCCGCTCACGGTCTGGATCGTCCTCCGGATGCCTACACACGAGCGTGTACAGCGCGTCGCCCGGACCTCGGTAGGTCACTCGAACCTGGTTCTGCTCGATCGAGATCGTCTCGAGGCGATAGTCGTGCGTCGACGCGGGCTCGAGCGCGAAGGCGGCCCCGACGACGGCCTCCTGGTCCGGGGGCAGAGCGAAGTGCGGACTCGTCTCGTGCCCGACTTCAGCCATGGTCACCTTCGGCCACAGGGGCGCTCTCATGCAGCCAGCTGCGGAGGCGTTGCTGCGCGCGGCCGGTGGCGGCCGGGTCGGCTTCGAGCGTCGAGGTCGCGGTGGGTGCGGCGCCGAGGGTCACGGGCAGGCGCATGAGCCTTCCCCTTCGCGCGATCAAGAGCGTGCTCTCGGTCTCCGGGCGGAAGTGGCCCAAGAGCGTGTCCAAGCCAGCGGCCGGCACGCGCTCCGCGCCCAGCGCGAGCAGCTCGTCTTCGGCATCGAGTCCGGCCTCGTGCGCGGGCGTACCGAGCAGGACGCGGGTGACCACGAGTCGGCCATCGTGGGTCTCGAGGTCGGCGCCGAGCCAGGCGGCGGGCTCCGCGTCGGGCGCCTCGGCCGGCTTCGACCGCAGCCCGAGGTAGCGCAGCGCGGGCTCGGTATCGAGCTCGCCCGCCTGGTCGACGGCCTGGGTGAAGAAGGGGTTCAGATCCACGCCGGCGATCTCGGTGGCCAGCGCGCGAAAGTCCTGCTCCGTGTAGCCACGTGGACCCGAGGCGCGGACGTAGAGGGCGCGCATGACGTCGTCCAGGCTGCGCGCGTTCTGGGTCGCCTCGCGGATCTTGGCGTCGAGCAGGAAGCCGACGACGGCGCCCTTGCTGTAGTAGCCCACGCGGCTGTTGCTGCTGTTCTCGTCGGGCCGGTAGTACTTGATCCAGGCGTCGTAGCTGGCCATGGCCAGCGGCTGCACCAGGCGGCCCGGTGTCTGTTCGAGTCGCCTGAGCTGGGCCGAGAGGGTCTCGAGGTACTCGTCCTGGTCGAGCAGGCCGGCGCGCGCGAGCATGAGGTCGTCGTAGTAGGACGTGATGCCCTCCACGATCCACAGGCTGCGCGTGGTGTTCTCGGCCTCGTAGTCGAAGGGCCCCAAGGCGACGGGGCGTGCGCGCTTGCCGTTCCAGGCGTGGAAGAGCTCGTGGCTCGCGAGCCCGAGCCAGCGCCGATAATCCTCGTCTCGTCGCGTGGCGAAGCGGTCGGCGAGGAGCAGCGTCGAGTCGAGATGTTCCAGCCCGCCGCCGCCGCCGAGCAGGACGTCGAGGAAGGTGTAGCGCGCGAAGGGCGTCTCGCCCCAGAAGGCCGTCTGCGCGGTCATGACGCGCTCGAGGTCGTGCGCGGCGCGCTCTCCGTCGAACAGATCGTGCTCCCCCAGATCGACCAGCCGTACGGGTGTGCCCGCCACCGAGAACTCGTGGATGCTCAGCTCGCCGCACACGATGGGCGAGTCGACCAGCGCGTCCCAATCGGTCGCCGTGAAGTGTCGATGGGCCTCGTCCGTCTGCATGGCGCTGGCGCAGTCGCCGTAGTGCTCGGGCAGCTCGAGCTCCACGCGCTGGGGCGTGGGATCGCCTCCCACCGTCGACAGATAGGTGGCGGCGCCGTTGAGGATCACGACCTCGGGATCGATGAAGTTCGTGCGCACGCTCAGCTCGCGCGCGTAGAGCCGGTAGTGCACGGCCAGGTAGGACGCGCCGCCGGTGGACACGCGCCAGCGGTTCTTGCGCACCTTCTCGACCGCGAGGGGCGCGCCCTCGAGGTTGGTCGCGCTCACGGCCTCGATGTTCCGGGCGTACTCGCGCACCAGGTACGAGCCCGGCGTCCAGACCGCCATGTAGAGCGTCAGATCGCCCGCGCCTCCCGTGGGGAAGATGCTCTCCACTTCGACCACGTGGCTGGCTGGATCCGTGATGCGGAGTCGGTGCACCACGCCGTCGCCCTCGGGCGGGGCCACGGGCGTGGCGCCCGGGTGTGTGGACCCGGCGCCCGCATCGACGGGGGAGGGCGGAGCACCGCAGCCGAGCAGGCCGAGGAGCAGCATGGAGGAAGCGAACGAGCGCATGGGCACGGAGCCTACTCGAATCGCTCCGGCGCGCAGAGCCGAGACGCACGCCCGAGACGTGTGCGTGTCGGCGTCCAGACGCCGCGCGCGTGGCTCGAGGACGGGGCCCCTGTCCGCGGCGGCAGCGACCCGGAACTTGCGCGGCCGATCCCCTCCTGCCAGAGCAAGGGCATGATCCGTCGCTGGCTCAGCGTCCTGTTCTGCCTCTCGGGCGTCTGTTCGGTCTCGGCGCAGGAAGCGCCCGCCGCGCCCATCGCCGAGCACGACGCCATCCCCGCGCACAACGCCATCGCGCTCGAGGCGCCTGCGCCCCTCCCGCCTGCGACCGAAGCGGACGAGCGCGCCGCTGCCTTTCTACGCGCCGTCTGCGCCGACGACGCCGACGCGGCTCTGGCCTTCTTCCTGCCGCGCGACGCCTTCGCCCTGATCAAGGGCGTGACCAACCCCGATCGCTTCTTCGACCGACTCGTGCGCATGTTCCGGGCCGACGTGCACGCCTTGCACCTCGCGCATCCCGAGCTGAGCCAGGCGCGCTATCTGCGCGTGGAGCTCTCCCCTCGACGAGGCTGGGTGCTGCCCCGACAAGAGGCGAATCGCCTGCCCTATTGGAGCGTGCGCCACAGTCGCCTGGTCTATGCGGTCGACGGCGAGGAGCGATCGTTCGAGCTGCGCACGCTGATCACCTGGGATGATCGCTGGTACCTGACGCACCTGGGCGAGTTCCACTGAGAGCATCCGCGCCCAGCGCGGGCCAGGGCCCGGGCGTTCCGGCGGCGAGGTCTCGCTCGACCAGGGGCTCCGGCACGCCCACGCGGTAGAGCTTCGCCTCGAGCTCGTCGTCGCCCTCCGAGAGCACGACGGAGATCAGGCTCGCTCGACCCCGGCCTCCGTCCACCAGATCGGCTTGCTCGAGCACGGGCCCGAAGCTGAGCGCGAAGCCCGCCTCGAGCTCGCAGGCGTCGTTCGTCGGGTAGAGCCCGAGGCCGCCGCCGTGCTTTCCCTCGGCCTCTTCGTCGCGCTCCTCCTCTTCGGCTTCGTCCTCGTTTCGAGCCTGCGAGGCGAAGAGGAAGGCGTCCCGCAGCTCGCCGCCGAAGGAGGCGCCCACGCGTGAGACGGTGGCGCGCACCGCGTGCGAATGTCCGTCCGTGATCGGCAGATCGGCGCGGAAGCGCTCCGCCGTGGGCACGCAGCCCGCGTAGCTCGTCAGGGCGCTGGTGCGCACGTAGCCACCGTCCGTGCGGGTGACGGCGACCCAGGCGAAGCCCCTGGGCGCGACGCCCTGACCGGGCAGCGGGCCGTCGAGGCGGATCACGATCGCGTGGGCGGGCACGATGCGGCTCGGGTGGGCGTCGCCAGGCGCCGCGAACAGGCCCGTCGCGGCGCGGGTCTGGACCACGCTCGGGCGCATCAGCTGCCCGGGCTCGACGGCGATCTCCTCGGCGTGGGCGCCGAAGCGCGTGGCCAAGGCGTCGACGCGCGCCCTGTCCGTCGTCGCGGGGACGACCAGCGTCACGTCGCCCGCAATATAGGGCGCCAGCAGCACGCCCTCGTCCTGGTGTGCCTGCTGCAGCAAGAGCCAGCGGTCGAGCGTGTGCACGGGGTCGAGCCCACTCGCGAGCCTCAGATACCCGGGTGGCGCGGTCTCCGCGCTGGGCGGCGGAGTGCTCGGACGGGCGGGCTCGGTCGAGGCCCCATCACAGGAGTGACAGCCCGCCAGGAGCACGAAGGATACCGTCAGCAGCGTTCGCATGGCGGGAGGATACTCCAACGCGCGCGTCCACGGCATGGTCGTCGAGGTCTTACACGTCGTACGCGATGAGACGCACACTTACATGATCGGATATGTCCCCAAGTGTGGTAAGCATGCACCGTGAGTCAGCGGCGAAGGTTGGACGAAGGGCTCTCCGATCCCATGGGTCGGAACAGCGCCATGCGTCAGTCCACGATCCGTGGGCGCCTTCCCGAGCAGCGTCGTTCGCCCATTCCGCCGCCGCCCCCCGAGGGATCCTTGCCCTCGCGTCCCAGTCGCCTGCCGCTCTCGCCCCAATCGCCCAGGGACGAGGCGCACGCCTTGGTGCATCGCCTCTTGGGCTGCGGTCCCGAGGAGGTCGCGGGGCCCATCGAGCGCCTGGTGGAGCTGGGCGAGCCGGCCCTCGACGTGCTCGCCCGCGCCTTTCCTGGGCCACTCTGGCCGACGGCGCACCTGACGGCGCCGGACGATTTCTGCACGCGCTCGCCCGTCGGTGCGGCGCTCGTCGCTTTCGGGGATGCCGCGTGGCCCCACGTCGAGTGGCTGACGCAGGCCCCGACGGTCCGCGTCCGGGCCCAGGCGGTCGAGCTCATCCTCGCGCTCCCGCGCAGCGAGCTGATGCCGTCTTTGGTCTCGGCCGCGCTCGATGCGGAGCGCCCGGTTCGTGAGGCAGCCGTCCGCGTGTTGAGGGGGCTCTCGGATCCCACGTCGCGGGCACTCGCCCTCGTGGGCTTGCGAGAGCGGCTCCACGATGGCGTCGACGGCAAGCTTCGACGACGGGCCTTGGATGCGCTGGTGGGAATTCGCGACGGCTCCTCCGCGCGCGCCCTGGTCGAGCTCCTCGGTGACAGCGACCGCGCCCTGGCGCGTCACGCGCGCATCGGGCTGACACGCATCACGGGTCACGACTTCGGCGACCTGCGCGACGGTTGGACTCGCTGGCTCAGCGCAAACGGCGCCCGCTCCCGCGCCGATTGGCTGAGGAGCGGGCTTCGTGATCGACGCGAGGACATCGCCTCCCTGGCCGCGCGCGAGCTCGAGCTGCTGGGCGACGACCGAGGCTAGCGCTCAGCCGCGGGGGCCGAAGCCGCCGGGCTCGTGCATGCCGTGGCCGTGCACATCGGAGACGAGCATGCGGGTCAACAGGTCGCTGAGGTACTCCACCGCGACTCGATCCGTGTCCGCTTCCTGGTGATGGCCACCGATGCCGGAGTCGTCCGTGAGGTAGACGTAGGGCGTGGAGGTGACCGTGCCGAGCGCGCGGAAGAGGTACTCCACCTCGCGGTCCGCGCCGCTGGCGGCCACGGGCACGATGCGGATGCCATTGGCCGAAGCCACGCGCATGGCGTCCATGTAGGTGAAGTTGCTGTTGTAGCGCTGGGGCGGCGCGTCGGCGATCAGCACGAGCACGCGGTCGACCTGACCGCCCTGGGCGCCGCCACCGAGCTGGGCCATCGCCGTGCGCAGGCCGGCGTTCATGTCCTCGGGGTAGTCCCCGCCGCCCGAGGCGCGCACCTGGTTCATGGCCGTGGCGAAGCCCGCGACGTTGGCCGTGAAGGGGATCTGGGACAGCGGCACCGAGTCCGTGCGGTCGCGGTAGAAGGTGGCGCCGACGCGGATGGCGACCTCGGGGGCGGAGGCCTGCACGCGGGCGACGATGTTGCCGACCTCCTGGTTCACGTAGCGCAGCTCGTCCTCCATGCTGCCCGTGACGTCGATCAGGAAGGCCAGCTCGAGGGCGTGCACGGGGGTCGCGGTGATGCCCTCCATGCGCACGAGGATCTCCTGGCCGTCGCCCTGGTAGGGGATCTGCGCCACGAGCTCGGCCGTGCGGCCACCCGCGGAGACGCGAAAGCGAGCAGGCCCACCGCTGCGCGGGGCCACGACGCCGGGGTAGAAGTCCCAGACGCCGTCGGCGTGGGTGCGACCCTGGACGCCCACCTCGGGCGCGTCGATGTGGGCGTCGAGCACGCCGTTGCCCTGACCGTCGACCACGCGGAAGCGGATGCGACGCGTGGTGTCGATGCCCAGGCGCCTGCCCTCGAAGTCATGGCGCGAGAGGAAGTCGAGGTAGTTGCTTCGGCGATCGACGTCGCCCACGGAGGCGGCCGTCAATAGGCGCGCGACCGCCTGGACCTGCATCTGCACGGGAGGCGGAGCGGCGGTGATGGTGACCGTGGTGGCGGTGGTCGTCGTCACCGCGACGTCGAACTCGGGGGCGTAGCCGGGGGCCACGGCCTCACCGCCATAGTCTCCGTCCGCCGCCACCATGGGCGCCTCGGCCATGGGCCTCGAAGGAACGGCCGCGCGCTCGGCACGGCCGGAGGAGGCATCGAAGCGCGCGGGCATGCTCGGCGCAGGCGTGCTCCGCGTCGGCATGGCGCGAGGCTCGGCCGCATCGCTCGGCCCATCGGCGGGCGGAGGGGGCGCGCCTTCGGTCGGCCCGCGGTATTCCTCGTCCGAGCTCTCCGTCTCGGCGTAGCCCGTGACGTAGGGTGAGTCGTCGCCCGATGCGCCCGCGCTCACGGCGCCCTGAGACTCCGGCGCGTCTGCGGAGATGATGCGAACATCGGCGGTATCCCTCGACGTGCCGGCACCCGCGCAGGCGGTGACGAGCGTGAGGAAGAGGGGAATCAGCGAGGATGTCGAGCGAGTCATGGTGGTCTCCTTCGTCCAGTGAACGCCTTCGCCGTCGGCTACTTACAGTCCGTCTTCGGAGAGATCGTGAGCGGCCCCCCGGGCAGGTGTTCGACGCCATCCTACCCTACGCCCCTTGCGCGGGCTTTGACCGTCGGTTGCATGCCATTTGGTGGGCACCGTCCCGAAACTGGGGCGGGCGTGTAAGCGAGGCGATGGCTCGGGCGTTATCTGGTGGAAGCCCCGCATGACGACCTGCGCAACCATCCCGAGCTCCTCCCTGGTCCTGCCCTTCGGGCCGGCGTGGACAACTGCTCGCCTTCGACCCGCGTTTTGGGCGATGGTCTCCAAGGTGGCGACGACGCCCGAGAGTCGAGAGCGGCTGGAGTGGGAGCGGCGCATCATCGCGCGCACGCTCGGCGGAGAGGTTCGCGCCTTCGGCGAGCTGTACACGGCCTACGCGCCGAGCCTCTTCTCACGCATCCTGATGCCGCGCCTGGGCAACCGCGCCGCCGCCGAGGACGCGCTCAGCGAGACCTTCCGCGTCGCCCTCGAGCGCCTCGGTCAGTTCGAGCAAGACGGCAAGAGCGTCTACCGCTGGCTCTCGCGCATCGCCGCCAACAAGGCGACGGACCTGCACCGGGTGAAGGCGCGCACCTCGCGCGCGTTGGTGAACTTCGAGGGGCTGCTCGGACCGTTGCGCGAGGGAAAGCGACCCACCAACGAGCTGGAAGAGAAGCAGGAACGGGACAAGCTCGCGGCTCAGGTTGCCGAGGCGCTCGAGGATTTGAATCCGCGCTATCGGCGCGCCATCGAGCTGCGCTTCTTCGAGGGGCGCGAGCGACAGGACTGTGCGGATATGCTCGAGGTGAAGCTCGGCACCTTCGACGTCTTGCTCTTGCGTGCGCTGCGCTCATTTCGCAAAGCATGGGAAGCCCGACGTGCGGAGGAGTCCACATGAGCGAGTTCGACATCGATGATCTGCTCGACGAGGAGCCCTCGGAGGAGGAGCTTCGCGAAGCGATGGAGCTCGCCCGTGCGCTGGATCGCGGCACGGCGGACGACGCTCCAGAGGACGCGCTCGGCGTCGCGGCGCTGCTGCGGCACGCTCAGGATGGCAGCGAGCTCGACCCCGAACGCGCGCAGGCGTTGTTCGAAGAGCTGATGCGTGACGCTCGCCCGCCGACGCCCGTGAAGAAGGCGAGCCCGTCGTGGCTGCGCTGGCTCGTGCCCGCGGGCGTGTTCGCGGCCGCCGCGGTCGCGCTGCTGCTCTTCCTCCGACCCGTGGCCAACGTGCAGGCCGCGCGTCTGCCAGAGCCCCCGGCAGAGCTCTTGATGGCGCAGCTGCGGGCCGCCGGCGGCGGCTCGTCGGAGGACGCGCAGGCCGCCCGTGACGACGCGGAGCAGGCGCTGGGGAACTATCGCAGCGGGGTCTACGCAGCCCTCGAGGAGCGCTATCGCCGATGACCCGCGCGCTCCACGTCTTCGGTCTCGCATTGCTCCTCGCTCTGGCCGCTTGTGGCCAGGACGAGGACGCGAGCCGTTGGGCGGCGAGCGTGGCCGAGAGCACGCACGCGGCCGAGATCTCCCAGGCGGCGGGTGATCTGCGTGGAGCGCGCATCCACCTCGAGGAGATCCTGAACCTCGACGTGCCCGCGGGCGTGGCCGCCGCGGACGCGCGCGTCGTGCGTCAGGACGCCGCGACCCGGCTCTCGGCGCTGGCGTTGAAGGCGGGCGAAGCAACCGACGCCCTGGGCTGGGCGGACCGCGCGTTGAATGAGGGCGAGGCCGACGACGTCTTCGCTGCAGGCGCTCATCTCGCCCGGGGACACGCGCTGGAGGCGTTGGAGCGCGCGCCCGAGGCCACCGCCGACTACCATCGCGCCCTGACCATCGACGAGGCGCTGCTCCAGCAGGCCTTGCATCCGAGCGACGCGCCGGGAGAAGAATCACGATGAAGACGCCAACCAAGAGAGGTCTCGCTGCCCTGCTCACGTTGAGCCTGAGCGCCTGCGGGGCGGCTACCCAGCATGGCTCCATGGCCTCCCCGGCGTGTGTGGAGGACGGCGAGAGCCAAGGCGCCACGACCATTGCGACCAGCCCAGCGCCGAACGACTCCATGCGCTACTACATGGAGAGCGGGGCCGAAGCGGACGAGGGTCCGGCACCTCAGCCCTCCTCACCTCAGTCCGACTCGCCTGGGCGATACGAGCCCTCGCCCGCGCCGAGCACCACTGGCGGCGGCTCCTGCGCGCGACCCGCCATGATGCAGCCCGCGCCCCCACCGAGCGTGCCCGCGGAGCGACGCCAAGGGTCGTTCGACGGAGCGGGCGCCACGACCACGATCGACGTGGGCCCGCGCTTCGACCGTCTGCTCTCGTTGCAGGGTGACCTCGGCGGTGTGCTCGCGCTGAGCAGCCCCAACTGTCCACGCGCCCGCGATCTGCGCGGTGCCATCTGCGAGCTGAGCGAACACATCTGTCAGATCGCCGACGACAACCCCGACGCCGAAGACGCGCGCGTCCGCTGCCGGGATGGACGCGACCGCTGCGAACGCGCCACGGAGCAAGTCAGCGAAGGCTGCGGCGACTGAGCCGGATCCCCCGAACGCATCGTCCTTCGCCTCAGCGCAGGATGAGCGGGACGGCGGCGATGGCGAGCAGGGCCCAGGCGAGGGTGCGGAAGCGCAGCTCGTCGACCCGATGGTGCACGAACTCGCCGACCACGATGCCGAGCGGAAGGCTGGCGACGGCCCAGGGCAAGGCGGTGATCTCGCGCGCACCGTAGTGCCCGGCGTGGACGTAGTTGATGACGAGCACGATGTTCAAGAGTAGCCACACGACGGCCAGGGTCGCGCGGAAGGTCGTCTTGCCCAGGTTCAAGCGGCCCAGGGCGTACACCAGCAGCGGCCCGCCGGTGGCAAAGATGCCGTGCACGAAGCCCGCGCCCGCGGTGGAGGCCGCGAAGGGGACGGGCCCGAGGGGCGCGCGCGCAGGCACGGGCTCCCGTCGTTTGCGCATCAGCCAGAGCTCACGCACGGCCAGGAGCAGCACCATCACGCCGAAGGCCGGTCGCAGCGACTCGACCTCGCTGCCATCGAAGAACGTGAGCGGCAGCGCCATGCCCAGGGCCAGCAGCGGCAGCACGCGCGTGAGCAAGAGGCGCCAGTTCACGTGGCGATGGTCGCGCACGAGGATGTAGGCCGACTGCAGAATGGACACGGGCACGGCGAGCGTGAGCACCTCTTGCACGCCGATCAGCTGCGCGCCGATGGTCACGCAGAAGAGCATGCTGCCGAAGCCCGCCACCGTCTGGATGGCGTAGGCGGCGCTCATCACGGCGCAGAAGGCGAGGAGGGTGGCGTCCATCGAGTCGGTCCGCGTCGCGGGTGACCCGGTATGAGGTCTGGACGCGGCGTTGTAAATCGAACCGCGCTCGACCTAGCGCTCGAGGAAGATCGGGTTCGACACGGCGAAGGCGCCGCGGCCGGGGAGCACGGGATCGAGGTTCGTGTCGCCCTTGGCGTGGAGCACGACCCAGGCGCCGCCCGTGGGCACGTCGATCATCAGGTCGTCGTCGAAGCGCACGACGTCGGCGGCGGCCGAGAGATCCATCGCGCCGACCATGTCGCCGTTCACGTAGACCTCGAGGCTGTCTACTGCGACCCAGCTCGGCGCCTGCACGCGGGCGTGGACCAGGGCCGTCGCGCCCGTGCCGGTGACGGTGTCGCCTGGGCGCGCGCTGCCGACGTTCACGTCGAGGAAGATGCCGCCCGAGACGTACATGGCGCCGCTGAGGGTGGTGTCGCGGATCACGTCGGGCCCGGCCGTACGCACGGTTTCCGGATCATCCATGCCGAGGTAGAGGCAGGTGCGTGGATAGCCCACGGGCGAACCCTCGAGCACCTTGTGGCTGTCGGACGATCCGACGGCGAAGACGTGGCGTCCGTCGCGCAGGAACGAGAACCAATCCTGCACCATCGTGTCGAAGTTGTCGCTGAAGGAGCTGTCGTTGAAGGCCTCCATCAGAGACCAATCCTCGTCCCAGCGCTCCGGGTGACTGACCGTGCCCGTGGTGGCGTCGTAGCCCGCCGCGGTGAAGTAGCCGCCGATGGCCGCGCTGCGCGGGTGGTTGATGATCAGCGCAGGCGCCCAGGGTAGGGCGCGCACGTCGGCGAACACGGCCGGGGCCCCGCGTCCGATCCAGGAGATCGAGCCCGCGTTGGGCAGCTCGGGGCGCACCTGCATGGGCACGACGCCGAAGTGGCCGTAGGCGAAGGTCGTCAGCTCGAGGGAGGTCACGCCGTAGAGCCAGCTGCCCAGGCCCAGCTCGCCGATCTGTGTCTCGAAGTCGCGCACCCACTCGTGCTCCGAGCGACAGGGGATCTCGAGGCCGTCGCCCGCCGCGGCGCGCAGCTTGAACTCTCCGGGATCGGGCGAGTCGGGCGAGCGCCAGGTGTGGATATGGTAGTCGGCGCACATCACGCCCGTGGTGTCGACCACGCGCGTCAGCGTGGCGGCGACCTCGGTCGTGGCGTTCGCCGTGACGCGGACCACGCCGTCGTAGCCGAGCTCGTACTCCGTCCCGCGCGAGACGACGACGCGGTGGTTGCCGACGGGCACGGGCAGCGTGAGGTCGCCGTCGACGGGGAAGTCGATGTAGCTGCGCCCGAAGGCGACGTGGGCTTCGCCGAAGGACGCGGGCACCGACGGCAAAGGCATTCCGTCGGGCATGATCTGCACGCGCACGGGCAGGCCCGCGCCACCGTCGTCCGTGGCGTGGACGTGGATGAAGCCATGGGCGGTGAGCGCCAGATCCCGCGTCGCCGTGGCGGCCGGGACCATGGTGGGCGCGGGCACGTCGTCACCGCGGCGGTAGGGCGTGAGGCGCACGTCCATGCCGGCGGGGACGTGCAGGCTGTAGTGGCCGTCGGCGCCCGTGAGCGTACGCGTCAGGTAGCTCGTGCCATCCGCGCTCTCGGCGTGGACGTGGACTCCGGGGGCGCCCGTCGTGCCGTCGCCCTCGTGCACCACGCCGCTTATCGTGCGGCTCGTGGTCCCGTCCGTGCGCGTCATCGCCTCGTTCAATCCGTCCACGCCGGGTCCGCCCACGTGCAAGCGGTACATCAGCTTCTGGCTCTCGCCACAGGGATCGATGAAGTCCACGTCACCCTTGAAGACCATGGTGCCGCTGACCTCGATCAGGAGCGTGGTCTCGCCCTGGCCGGGTTCGACGGCGTAGCTGGTCGCGTTGGGATCGATGTAACCGACCCACGGGACCGCCGTGCCGGGAGGGCCCGCGAAGCCCTCGCTGGGCGAGAACACGGGCATGCGATCCTTCTGGAAGATCAGGAAGGTGGGGTCGTAGCGCGTCATGGTCGGGCGCGGGTTGCCGAAGGTGTAGTGCACGTCCACGACCTCGGCGCCCGGCGCGAGGCTGTAGTCCATCGCGACCTGGATGTCGGGGAAGTCTCCGCGCACGAGCGCCGCGGCGAATTCGTCGATGAAGGGGATGGCCGCCAGGGAGCCGACCACGCGGATCACGGCGGCGCTACCGTCCGAGCCGTCGTTGAGCACGCCGACGCTGGTGGGCTCGATGGTGTAGCGACCGATGCCCGGGATGACCTCGTTGAAGTCCGCGGGCTCGACCATGGCGCCGCCCTCGATGCGCGCGAGGCCGACGATCTTGCCGCCCCAGGGATCGTAGCTGTCGGAGGCGCCGAGGCCCTCGATCACGACGGCGATCTTGGAGTTGGCGAGCACGAAGTCGCCCTCGCTCCAGGTCAGGAGCCCGTGGGGATCGGCGGGCAGGTCGCCCAGGCCGACCACTCCGGCGCGCGCTTCACCCGCGGCCGCGCCCAGGGGAGCTATGTGGCCCGTCGTGGCGCCCGGCTCGAAGCTGAAGCTCGTGAGATCGCAGGTCGGCGTCGCGGCGTCTCCCGCGTCGGCGTTGCCGTCCACGCCCGAGTCGCTCGGGGTAGGGGTCGATCCCCCTCCGCCACAGGGCGAAACGCCGAGGAGCAGGGCGGAGGCGAGGAGCAGGAGAGGGGCGGGGAGGAGTCGGGCTGAGATTGTCACCGGCAAAAGATACCAGCGAAAGCGAGGTCTGGGCAGACCTGCTGCGCGTTCCGTTTACCCGGATCAAGGCTCAGCGCGCGCGTCGCCGCCAGACCAGGCCGACCAGGCCGAAGGTGAGCAGGAGCGCGCCCGTGCCCGCGGATCGCGCCGGGTCGATGGCGCAGCCGCCGCTGCTGCGCGCCTCGGGTACGAAGCAACCCATGTGCGCGCCCGCCGCGCGGCACTCGTAGCCGGCGGGACAGGTGCTGTCGTCGCACAGGACGGTGCAGACCCCCGCGCAGATGCCGCTGCGGCAGTCGGCGTTCTCCGCGCACTCGACGCCCAGGCCGAGCCCCGGCGGGACGCAGCGCTCGCCGACGTCCGTGGTGGCACAGGCGAAGCCGGGCGGACAATCGGGCAAGCAGCTGCCCGCGCAGATGAAGTCTCCGTCCACGCTGACGCACTCGGGCGCCCTCGAGGAGCAGTCGTCGGCGGTGCTGCACGAGCCGCCGGGACCGGTCGGATCGCCGCGCACGCATTCGCCCGCGCGGCAATGGAAGCCCGAGCCGCAGTCACTCGCGCTCGTGCAGGCGTCGGTGCAGAAGTCGCCATCGAGGCAGTCGTTGCTCAGGCAGTCCGCGTTCGTGTCGCAGACCGAGCCGAAGGGGCGCGGGCCCGCGGAGAGCTCCGCCGGGATGCACACGCCGCAGGCGTCCGTGCCCATCTCGCATACCTGACCTGCGTCGCAGGGATGGGCCGAGTCACCGCACTGCCGTCCGCAGCGCATGGTCCCCGCGGCGTCCGCGCACAGGTCCGAGCCGCACTCGAGGTCGCCCGTGCAGGTCTCGCCCGCCGCCTTCGGTCCCGGGTTGCCCGCGACGCAGCGACCCGTGCCGCAGCCCGTGGCCTCGCAGTAGAAGTAGAAGGGACAGTGGGGGATGGCGTCGCGCGGATCACAGTCGCGCACGCAGACCATGCCGCCGGGCGTCGTCGCGCAGCTCGCGCCCACGCCCGTGCATTCGAGATCGGAGGTGCAGGGCTCGCCCAGGGGGATGCAGCCCGGATCCACCACGCCGTCGCAGTCGTTGTCGACGCCGTCGCAGACCTCCGTCGCGGGCACGCACGGCGGGCGGAAGGCCAACGCGTTGTCAATCAGCGCCGCATGCCGCGAGACCTGCGTGAACACGCTGTAGGTGTTGTTGCAGTCTCCGGGGCCGAAGCTGGTGATGCCGGTGACGGCGCCCGTGGGATCGATCAGCGGACCGCCGCTGTCTCCCTGGCACGTGCCCGATGCGCCCGAGGTGGCGATGAGTCCGCCGCGCACGTCGCGCACGTTGGCGTGTCCGACGTACTTGATGCCGACGTCGTTCGGCATCGCGTGGCCGTTCTGGCCGAAGCCGACCATCGTGACGGCGGCGCCAGCGCTCGGCCCCGTGCGCGCGAAGGCACGCGGTGTGATGTCGAGGGGCGCGGGCAAGAGGATCAGCGCGATGTCCGCTCCGGTGTTGATGTCGTTGTTGACGTTGCTGCCCGGGGTGGTGCGGACCTCGTACACGTTCGAGGTCTCGGTGATGCCCGAGGCGTCGTTGACGCTGCTGCCCACGACGACCAGGAAGTCCGACGGGGGGATGGGCGTCCAGTTGGTGGCGCCTTCGTTGAAGACGCAGTGCTTGGCCGTCATCACGGTGTAGGGGCCGATCAGCGTGCCCGTGCACAGGCCGCCCGAGCCGCCCGTATGACCCAGATGGATGACGGCGACGGCCTCGGGATAGGCCGTGGTGGTCGTGCCGAAGTACACCGCCTGTGACGAGCCGGCGACGCCGCCTTCCGAGGGCGCCGAGAGGCAGCCGAAGGCCGTGAGGGTGAGCAGGAGGGCGAGGCTGACATTGTGCTTCATGCGGGTCTCCGGGGCCGGACACTAGCGCTCCTGGCTTCCGCTGTGCAAATCGGGGACAGCCCGTCGCGAAGTCGGGAGACACCCTTGAGGGTGTCCCTCTTCGACAGGCTAAGCCTTGGCGCCGGGGACGCGGTCCTCGAGCCCGAGGCGTCGCAGCTTGTCCAGGAAGGTCGTGCGCTTCAGCCCGAGGCTGCGCGCCGCTTCGCTCTTGTTGCCCGCCGCGCGCGCCAGGGCGGCCGAGAGCAGACGCCGCTCGACCTCCGCGAAGCTGCCGTCGAGGGGGTCGTCCTCCGTGGGCACGGGCCGCGCCTGGGCGAAGGGCGGAAGATCGGCGCACAGGATCTTCGGTCCGCGCGCCCGAGCCACGGCGCGATCGATGACGTGCGAGAGCTCGCGCAAGTTGCCGGGCCAGTCGTGGCTCAGCAAGAGTTCGAGGGCCTCGTCGTCGAGGCCGACCGGCGCCTTGCCCAGCAGCCGACAGGCCCTGTCGATGGCCAGGAGCGCGAGCGAAGGGATGTCGTCGCGGCGCGCGCGCAGCGGTGGCGCGTCGAGGCGCAACGCCGAGAGGCGCGTCGCCAGCTCCGGATCGAAGCGCCCCTCGCGCACGATGTTCTCGAGCGCGACCCGTGAGGTCGCCACCACGCGCACGTCCACGTCGTAGGCGCCCGTGCCGCCGCGAGGTCGGGCCTTGCGCTTGGCCAAGGCCTCGGAGAGGGCGTGCTCCGCCTTGAGTCCGAGCGCGGGGATGTCGGCCAGGAGCAAGGTCCCGCCGCGGGCCAGCCGCAGCCATCCGAGCCCGCCGTCCGCGTCGCCCAGGAGCGCGCTCAGGCTGGCTTCGGGGCGAGACGCCGCGCAATCGACGACCAGGAGCGGCCCCTGCGCGCGGGCGCTGCCGACGTGGATCTGCGCGGCGATGCGATCCACGGGCACGCCGCCCTCGGCCAGCAAGAGCACGCTGCCGGGTAGGGCGCTGACACGCGCGATGTCCTCCTCGAGGGCGCGCATGGAGGGACTGTAGGAGATGGCGGGAGCCAGCTTTCGCCCGGCGCCGCGCCCCGCGAGCAAGGCCCGCGACTCTTCCCGCAGGCTCTTCATGTCCTCTTCGAGCGCCCGCATGCCCTCGTGCATGCGTTCGTGTTCGCGAGCGAGCGTGCCCAGCCGTGCCTCGGCTCGAGACAGCGCGGCGATGCGCGCGGCGGCGCCCGAGGTCAGCGCCGCGAGCTTCGTGAGCGCGAGGTGTTCCTCCAGGCTGAGCGCGCTTCGCCGCCGACCGCGAGGCACGACCAGGGCGCCTTCGAGCGTGTCCTCGTTGCGCAGGGGCACGATGGCGAGGGCGTCGAGGGCGTTGAGCGATTCCACCAACGGGCGCAGATCGGGCCGTCGCACCACCAGCCCCAGCAGCTGACTGGTGACGATCATCTCCCCCGGCTTCTCTTGCAGGCGAGCCTCGATCGCCGGGGGCATGCCGCGGTTCGCGCTGTGGGCGAGGCTCGCCGCGTCGATGTGCACTTCGGTGGGCGGGTCGACGGTGTAGAGCAGCGGGTTGCCTTCGAGGCTGCCGCAGGCCGCGCGCAGGCCCGGCAACAGCGCTTGTCCCAGATCCGTCAGGGAGCGCGCTTGACCGAGCTCGGCGGGATCCGTCGCGGCGGCGTGCAGCAGACGGCCGGCGTAGGGCGCGAGCAGACGCTCGGCGAGGGGCGCGAGCAAGCGCTCGAGCAGCGCGGCCGTGCCCAGGCCCACGCCCACGAGCAGCCACAGACCGACGCGCGAGCTGGGCAGTTCGGGCAGGAAGCGCACCGCCAACGCCAGCACCCCGAGCGTGAGCCAGAAGGTACCGAGGCGTCGCCACGCAGCGCCCGCGCGCAGGCGTCGCTGCGGATCCACCAGGCTCAGGTGCCCATAGACCAGCCCGAAGGCGACGCCGACCAACAGCGCGGCGCGCACGTTGGGGCCGAGGTCGAGCGGCGAAGGCATGAGGGCGAGGACGACCGTGCAGGAGGTCGCGGGCACCAGCCCCATCAACGCCCAGGCGTTGCTCGCCAGCGCCTCGGGGCCACTTCCCAGGCGCGAGCGCAACAATCGAAGCAGCAGCGCGAAGGCCAGCGCCATCAACGTGAAGGCGTGGGGCAGGGGCGCCAGGCGCGCGGGGAAGATCCACTCGCGCCCCAGCCACGAGAAGGGCGGCAGCAGCGCGAGCACACCCGCCACGATGCTCACCACCGCCAGCACGGGCAGCGCCAGGCGCAGGTTGCGCAGACCGCGTAGACGGTCCGGACTGGCCAAGGCCAGATCCGCCACCAGAGCCGCCGCGAGTGGGCTCGCGACGGTGGCCATCAGCTGCAGCGTCAGCGAGGGCAGCATGGCCTGGCCCTCGGTCAGCAGCGCGACGCCCGCGGCCACGCCCAGCAGCGAGACTCGCTTGGTGCCGCGGAGGTCCGTGCGTCGCCGCAGCCAGAAGGGCGTGAAGGACGAGAGCAGCGCCGCCACCGCCAGCAGCGCGCCACGTCGGGACAGCTCGCCGCCCATGGAGGCGACTTCGGCCAGGAGGTAGAGCACCAGGGCGGGGCCGATGAGCGGGAGGATCCGGTTCTGCTTCACGGTCGGGATGTCGGGCCCCGTTTGCCGGGATGGCGCTCTTTAGGCTCGCGGAGACTTCCGCGGGGCAGCTCGAGGGAGCCGATTCTAACATTCACGCGCCCTCGATCCAGTCGGCGGCTGGGACGTGGGGACAGGGCGCCTCTCCCGCGCGCGCATCTTCGCGCCCGGCCCGACCAGCCGCGTGGAACGGTAGGCTCAACCGGCGACGGAGGCGTCGACCGGGCCAGTGTCCGCGGAACCCGAATCGGCCGGTCCCGAATCGGCCGGTCCCGAATCGGCCGGTCCCGAATCGGCCGGTCCCGAATCGGCCGGTCCCGAATCGGCCGGTCCCGAATCTTCGGGGCCCGAGTCCATCACGCCAGAGTCGACAGCACCGGAATCTTCGGGCCCGGTGTCGACCGTTCCCGAGTCGTTCACGCTCGTGTCCGCGCGGCCGGAGTCGACGCTCGCGTCCGTGGCGGGCGGCACACCGGGGAGTTGGCGGCACTCGCGCGCGACGCAGATCAGGCCTGCGTGGCACCAGTCGTCGGCGCGGCAGTAGCCACCCGGGCCGTTGTCGCGGTCCTTGGTGCATGCCTCGAGGCCCAGCGATGACACGCCGAGGAGCAGGAGCAGACCCAATCGATGCGCGCGGAGCATGCCCGAACGGTCTCACGGAAGCGCCGCCTGTGGCAAGTCCAAGGGTTTCGTCGGGGGCGTCCGCGCCGGACAGTACGAGAACGTACTTTTCGAGCGTGCTTGAAGCGGACCGCCGCATTGGTCAGTATCTGACTTTCCATGCCGCAGAAGTGTCCACATTGTGGGGCGACGCATCCCCATTCGACGCTCCGCTGCACGGCGACGGGCCTGCCGATCGGTGGTGATCCTGGGCTTATCGGCACGCTGATCGCCAATCGCTATCACCTCGTCCGTCTGCTCGGCGACGGTGGCATGGGCGCCGTCTTCAAGGCGGCGGATCGCGTCCTGCGACGTTTCGTGGCGGTCAAGCTGCTGCATCCGGCCACGGCGCAGAACCCCTCGGCGGTGGATCGCTTCGTGCGCGAGGCGCGCTCCGCCGCGGCCATCGGGCATCCGAACATCATCGATATCCTCGACTTCGGCATGGAGGGCGAGCGGCCCTACCTCGTGATGGAGTACCTGCGCGGGCGCTCCCTCTCGCGTGCCCTCGCCACCGATGGCGAGTTCTCCGTAGAGCGTGCGTGCTCGATCGCGACCCACACCCTCGCCGGTCTGGTCGGTGCCCACGAAAAGGGCATCCTCCATCGCGACCTCAAGCCCGCGAACCTGATGCTGATCGCCCAGTTCGGCGATCGCGACTTCGTGAAGATCTGCGACTTCGGCTTCGCCGCGCTGGTCACCCCGAAGGAGCGCATCGACGACAAGAAGACGCTCACGCCCAAGCGCACGCTGGTCGGCACTCCCGCCTACGCCGCACCCGAGCGGCTGCGAGGCGAAGGGCAGCGCGACCGCCGCATCGACGTCTACGCCGTGGGCGTCGTGCTCTTCGAGATGCTCGCGGGTCGTCGCCCCTTCGAGGCGCCCACCTTCCTCGAGCTCGCGCGCAGCGTACGTGATGATCCGGCGCCGTCCTTGAGGCAGTTCCGATCGGACGCGCCGCCGGGGCTGGTCAAGGTCGTGGCCAAGGCGCTGGCCAAGGATCCGAGATCGCGCTGGCAGTCCGCAGAGGAGCTGGCCGCGGCCCTCGTGCCCTTCGGTGGTCGCATCGTGGGCTACGACGACGACGAGCCGAGCGACTCCTTCACCATGGACCTGCTGCGCATCAAGGCGCGCGAGACCCAGCGTCGCAAGGCGTTGACCGGGGAGCACGCCGCCGCCGTGCTCGCCGCCAGCTCCAGCGACGCGGCCCGGAGCTCGGGTTCGGAGCACGGACACGCGCCCAGCGCCACCGACCGCATGCCGGCCGTGAGCTTCCCCGTCGAGTCGGAGCCGCCACCCTCGGCGCCCAGTCCGAGCTCCACGGACGTCGGCGCGACGGCCCTGATGCGCCGCTCCCCCGCGCCGCGCAGCGCCCCGCCGCCGCCACCGCGCAGCGCGCCGCCACCGCCACCGCGCAGCACGCCGCCACCGCCGCGCCGCGTCAACACGCCGCCTCGGGCACTGCCGCCCGCGCCCTCGCTGGACGACCTGAGGCCCTTCGATGCAATGCCGCCCTCTCGCGACACGCTGCGCATGGAGACCCAGTCCTTCCCCAGCGAGCACGCCCCCGATCCGCACTTCATCCCGCCCGCGCTGGCCGTGCCGCTGCACCTCGAGCAGCAGGCCACCACCACGGGGACGTCGGAATCGGATCGCGCCTTCTCGGGTCGAGTCGCCATCTCCGTCCTGCGCTTCGTGGCGCGGCGCTATGGCGAGCGCGCGCTGCGGGATGTGCTCGACGCCATGCCCACGGCGGCGGGGGACGTCTTCCGCGCGGGCGTGGAGGCGGACCAGTGGGTCCCCTACGACGCGGTGCTCGAGCTGCTCACGAGCGTCGACCGCGAGCTCGGTCGAGACGATCTGCACGCCGTCGTCACCTGTGGTCGCGCAGCTGCGGAGGGCGCCTTCGAGTTGATGCGCGCCGTGCTGCCCGACACGCCCTCGCCCGAGCTCTTGTTGGCGGAGCTTCCCTCGTTGACCCGGCAGCTGATCCGCGGGGTCGATCTCAGGGTGGGGCGCATCGGTCGCGGCTACGGGCGCGTCGAGGTGCAGGAGTCGGGTGTGGCCTCCTTGGTCAGCTGCGTCGCGCTCGTGGGCTACCTCGATCGCAGCCTCGATCGCTTCGGCGCGGCCGAGGTCGAGGTGAACCTGCTCAGCTGCGTCGCGCTGGGCGATCCCAAGAACCTCTACGACATCACCTGGTTGGCCTAGCGCACCGAACGGCTTGAAACCACCCGAATTCCGCGGCGGGACAGCCGCCAGGCACGGCCGGCCGCTCCTCGACGATGCTTCAGCATCGCCTCGTCGTGTCCGACGGCGCCTGACGGCCGTCGCGCTCCCGGCTCTCTGGGTTCTCCAAGCCGATCGGCGCTCTAGCGCCTCAGATCCCGGCGCTCTCAGATGTCGTCGGGTTCGCTGGTGAAGAGCGCCTTGCCCTCGGCGTCCCACCAGGCGCGATAGCGACGCTGCGCGATGGCGCGGTCGTGGCGATTCTGCTGCGGGTGGTAGCCGTGATACTGCTGCGTGATCTGCTTCAGCTCGGACGAGGCGGCCTCACGCGTGGCCTCCTCCTCGTGCATCAGCGCGTCCATCAACCACTCCACGCGATGCTCTTCGTCGTGGCTCTTGGCCCAGCTCGCCCACTGGCTGTGGCTCTTGCCGAAGTCCTGCCGTGTCAGCGTCACCAGCGCCCAGCGCGCGGCCGTGCGCAGCGGACGCGAATCGCTCGAGAGCAGATCGACCAGCGTGTTCAGGGAGCGCGCGTCGCGCAGCGTGCCGAGCGCGTCCACCGCACGCACGCGGCGCTCCTCGTCGGCGCGCGGCACCTTGGCCATGGCGCGCACACCCTCGAGCAGCGTCCGCATCGACTTGGGGAAGACGGCGTGCAGACGCAGCACATCGGTGGCCAGCGCGCGCACCCCTGCGTCGTCGTCGAAGAGCCGGCGACCCAGGGCCGGGATCAGATCGGGATGGGGTGTCTCTGACGCGAGCAGCGTGGCGTAGAAGCGTCGGTCCGTGTCGCGCGCGTCGATCAGAGTGGGCAGATACGAGATGGAGCGCTCGCCCAGCGCGAGCAGGGCCCGGCCGATGGCGGAGACGTCGCGCCCGCGAGGCAGCTTGCGGTGCGGCTCGTGACGGTCGAACCAGAGCGGTCCCGGGAACTCGCGCACGAGCACGGGCAGGGCCGCGTCTCCGACGCGCAGGATGCGGTCGACGGCGGGCCCTTCATCGCCCGGCCCGCAGCCCATCAGCTCGACCACGGCCTCCTCCACGGACGCACCCATGTTGACGATGACCTTGGCCTGGCCCGGTGGCGGCACGGGCTGCCGGCCCGCGCGCGGCGACTCCGGGGGCGTCACCGCCGTGACGTCGCCGACGCGGATCACCTCTTCGTGCGGCGGCGAGCCACCGGACTCGCGTCGCACGTCTTCGTGGTGCGTCGGGGGCTGACCGATCTGCTCCGGCGTCGTGCCGCTCAGCATGTACATGCTCGACGCCGGGGAGGAGCTGGGTGTTCGCGGCCGCGGCACCGCGCGATCCATCTCGTCCACGGGCTCGTCGTCGTCTTCGCCGTCGAAGTCCTCGTCGCCCCAGTCGTCGTCGTCGTCGTCGTCCGCGACCTCGAGCTCCGGCTCGTCGTCCGGCTCGTCGGTGGCTCCGCCCGCGCTCGGGGGTCCTGGCTCGGGTTCGTCCTCGGAGTCGGTGTCGGACTCCGAAGTCGGCTTGGTCTCGGGCTCACCGCCCGCGACGGCGGGCTGGGATTGGGGCATGGGCGGCGGCGGCGCGCTGCGCGGCACGCCCAGCAGATCGAAGGCCGCCGGGCGCGCGGGTTTGGCGGCCGCATCCTTGATTGGCGCTGCGCCGGCCTCGGCCCCGTCGACCTTGCTCGTCGCGGGCTTGGCTGCGACCGGCGCGTGCTTCGCCTGCTTCGGCTCGGCCTTCGCCTCGGCCTCGGGTGTGGCCACGAACTTCGCGGGCGGCGGCGGCAGCGACGCGGGCGCCACCTTGAGCTCGGAGTTCTTGCTCGGCTCGACGGCCGTGAAGCCGCCCAGCTTGCGCGCCATCAGCACCGCGCTGAAGGCGCGCGTGGCGTGCGGCACGATCGCCAGCACCTCGGGGATGTCCGAGAGGTTGAAGTCGTCGCCGCTGCGATCCGCGTACAGCAGGATCACGACGCGTTCGCGGATGGCCAGGGGCAGCACCACGGCGGGCGCGCAGTCCACGCGCTTCAGCTTGGCGAGCGCCAGACGATCGGCCTCCTCGCCCTCGAAGCGCGACAGCCTCGGCGCGCACACGGCGAAGGCGTCCCGGAAGGTGCCCGGCATGTCGAGGGGCAGGCGCAGCTCGCGCAGCTCCTCCGGAGTGAGCGCGGCCGCCGAAGCCAGGCGGCCTCGGGCCTGCTGCCCACGCACGGTGAAGAGCACGGTGCAGTCGAAGAACTGCTCCGCGAAGGCGAGCAGAGTCTCGAGGATCTCGTCGCGACTCTTGGCCTCCTTCAGGCGCCGCGCTGCGGCGTCCGTGGTCATCGGTCCGCGCCTCAGCATGCGCCCCGGATCCGTCACGCGCAGCGGCGCCTCCGCCGTCGACGCCTCGACGCTCGCGCGCGGGATGCCGAAGCGCGCCGTGACAGGCCCGTGGGGTCCACGCGTGAAGGCGCCGCTCGGCGTCGCTTCCGCAGGCGCTTCCGCCTTCTCTTCGCTCTCGTTTGGCGTGGCTTCCACCGGCGCCGACAGCGTCTCCGGATCCGCGGTCGCCTCCAGCACCTCCTCCGCCTCCATCGCCCCGGCGAGTCGCGCGGGATCGAGGCGCCCGCCGCTGGTGGGCTCGACGTAGGGCACGGCGCCCGGGTTCTGCGGTCGCAGCTTCTCGACCAGGCGCCGGTGGCGCGGCGACATCTCGAGGCCGTAGTGGTGGTGCAAGGCCGCCGCGATGCGGACCTCCGTGACCACGCGCTGCACCAGCTCGGCGCCCAGCAGGAACGCGAGCTGCTGCTCCACGTCGGCGGGCAGGGGGCGGCTGACGGCCACCGTGAGCGAACCCTCCTGCGCCCGCAGAGGCACCACGCGCCGCTTCTCGGCGACCTCCTTGGGCACCACGCGGATGGTGTCGCGACCGACCATCATGATCTCGTCGCGGGTCGCGGGCAGCACGCCGTAGGTCGCCGCGCAGTAGGCCGCGATCACGTTCTCGTCCACGAGACCGAGCTCGAGCAACGCGGTGTCCAGCTCACCGCCGGAGATCACCTGCTTCTGGATCCCCTCCTCGATCTTCTCGAGCGGTACGATCCGGTCTCGGACGAGGAGTGAAGTGAGCGCGCTCATCGCTTAGATTGCCGCGGGCCGACAGCTCCTGCGCACGGCACGCAGACGCCCCCCCACGATGGGTTGGGTCCTCATCGAGGGCTAGCCCCCCAACGAGCGCGCCATGATCGGCCGGGGTTGGCCCTGCTGTCAACGACGTTCACGCCTCGAGGGCACCTCGCGCCGCGTGTGCGAGCTGCCCTACATAGCCACCCCCGAAGAGCAGCACGTGCACCAGCAGCGGATAGAGCTGATACAGCGGGACGCGCCCCTCATGCCCCGGGCTCAGCGGATGTGCTTCTTCGTAGGCCGCGAACACCCGCGCGCCGAAGCCTCCAAAGAGGCGCATCATCGCCAGATCCACCTCGCGATGGCCGCCATAGACCGCGGGATCGATCAGCATCGGTCCGCCGTCCGGGCCGGACATCGAGTTGCCGCCCCAGAGATCGCCGTGGAGGCGTGACGGCGGCTCCGATGAGCCCACCAGCTCGGCCATGCGTGCCATCACATCCTCCAGCAGGCGCTGCGTCGCGCTCGGCAACAGGTGCGCGTCCACCGCGTCACGCATCAGAGGAGCGATGCGGCGCTCGGCGTAGAAGCGCGGCCAATCGCCCAGCGGCGTGTTGTCCTGCGCCAGGCTGCCGATGAAGTTGTCGTGGTCGAGCCCGAAGCCCTTCGGTGTCGCGCGATGGAGCGCCGCGAGCCCGCGTCCGAGCAGCTCGTCGAAGTCCGCGCCCCGTCGCCCGCTCTCGATCCACTCCAGCGCCAGAAAGGGCGGCGACCCCGAGCCCACCGCCAGCACCGCGGGCACGGGCAACGCGGAAGCCTCGCCCAACCAAGCGAGCCCACGCGCCTCCGCCTCGAACATCCCCACCGCCGAGCGCGCGTTGTACTTCACGAACACCCGCCGCCCGTCGACCAGCTGCAGACAGAGCGCTCGGTTGATGTCCCCGCCCGACACCGTGCGACTCGAGCGCACCTCCGCGCCCAGTGCCGACGCGATCGCGGTGGTCAGTGCGTCGTTTGGGCGTTCCCGCATGCGGTGACGATAGCAGCCCCGGTCGCGCGCGCCAGCGACCGGGGCTGACTCGGTCGCCGACGCGGCCGGGTCAGCCCAGGTCGTGGGTCTTGCGCAGATGCGCCAGCAGCCCGCGCGCGGCCGCGGCGCAGATGTCCAGCACGCGCTCGAATCCGTCTTCGCCGCCGTAGTACGGATCGGGCACCTCGCTGCCGGGCGTCGACGCCGGGTCGAAGTTGCGAAACAGGTGCAGCTTCGCGCGATGGGCGTCCGTGCTCGCCATGCGCTCGAGCAGGCTCAGGTTGCTGCGATCCATCGCCAGCACGTAGTCGAAGCGCTCGAAGTCCGAGGCCTGGAACTGTCGCCCGACGCCCGGCAACGTGAAGCCTCGCGCGCGCGCCGCCGCCAGGGACCGCGTGTCCGGGCGCTCGCCTACGTGGTAGCCGGCCGTGCCCGCGCTGTCGGCGACCACGCGATCCTCGAGCTGCTCCGAATCGAGCAAGTTCAGGAACACGCCCTCCGCCGTCGGCGATCGACAGATGTTGCCGAGGCAGACGAAGCAGACGCGAATCGGAGGAACACCACGGGCCATGGCGCGAGTCTACTCGCCGAAGGCTTCTTGGTAATCGTCCAGTGAAGCCTGCACCACCGCCAGCGCGTGCTCACGACCGTAGACGCTCTCGATGGAGGTCTTGTTCTCCTGCCCCGGCACCAGCTTGTAGGTGCTGAAGTAGTGACGCATGCGCTCGATCAGCACCGACGGCAGGTCGGCGATGTCCTGCGCCTTGCCCCAGATGTTGTCGTTCTCGAGCACGGCGATGATCTTGTCGTCCGCCTCACCGTGGTCGACCATCTGCAGGCCGCCGACGACCTGCGCCGTGAGCACGATGTCCGAGCGGTTGATGGGGCGCTCGCTGATCACGCAGATGTCCAGGGGATCGCCGTCACCCTTTTCGGCCTTGGGGCTGAGCTTGGCCATGCGCGCGCCACAATAGGTGCGCGGGATGAAGCCGTACAACGTCGGGTGCTGTGAGCTGCTGCGCTGCGGACGATCGATGCGCAGATAGCCCGTGGTCTTGTCGACCTCGTATTTCACCAGATCGAAGGGCGTGATCTCGATGTAGGCCGTGACCCGCGCGGGCGGCTCGGGTCCGGCGTCGAGGCCGTGCCAGGGATGAGGTCGCCAACGGTAGAACGGCTTGGGGAAGCTCACGCGCCGCACATAGCGCGCTCGAACATGTCGGGCCACTCGCCAGGTGCTACGCTGACGCTCGTGCACGTCTCGACCGTGCCCTTCGAGGACGTCTACCCCAGCACGGCGACGCACGAGTCCGCGCTCGATGCGTGGTTCGAAGTCCCCGCGGGCGAGAGCCGCGTGCTCGAGTTCGAGCCCGACGATCATCCGCCGTACTCCTTTGGTTTGGATCATGGCTATCGCGTCACGCTCGAGCGCGAGGCTGGCAGCGAGCAGTCCCTCGATCTCGTGCTCGACGACGCGATACGCCACCCCTTGCGCAGGTAGCGAACCGACCCAAAGTTACACAGCGATGAGCACGAGCAAAGGTCCGAGCAGTCTTCCTCCCGGAGCATCGCCCCGAGCCCACAAGCTCGCGGCCGCGTTTGCGCGTCCCATCGACAAGTTTCTCCACGTGGAGGCATCGAGCGGGATCCTGTTGCTGATCATGGCGGTCGTCGCGCTCGTGTGGGCGAACTCTCCCTGGGCGTCGAGCTACGAACACCTGCTGCATGCGCCCATCTCCTTGGGGTTCGGCGAGCATGCCTTCACGCACTCGGTCCATTTCTGGATCAACGACATCCTGATGGTGATCTTCTTCTTCGTGGTCGGCCTGGAGGTGCGGCGCGAGATCTTCGAAGGCGAGCTGTCCGAAGTTCGGCGCGCGGCGCTACCTGTCGCCGCAGCGCTGGGTGGCATGCTCATGCCCGCGGCGATCTACCTCGCACTCAATCATGGATCGCCGACGAGTGAGGGCTGGGGCGTGCCCATGGCCACCGACATCGCCTTCGCCGTCGGTGCGCTCGCGCTGCTCGGCAAGCGAGTACCCGCGCCGCTGCGCGTGCTGCTGCTGGCCTTGGCCATCATCGACGACATCGGCGCCATCCTGATCATCGCGTTCTTCTACTCCGCCGGCATCGCCTGGACCGGCCTCGCGGTCGTCGCGCTGGGGGTCGCGACCGTCCTCGTCATGCAGCGCGTTGGTTTCCGGCAGCCCGTGCTCTACGTTGTCCCCGGCGTGTTGATCTGGGCCGGCATGCTCCACGCCGGAATCCATCCGACCATCGCTGGAGTCATGCTCGGACTACTGACGCCCGTTCGACCTTGGTTCGGCCACGCAGGTTTCCTGCAGGAAACTCAGGAGGCCTTGGACAGACTGCGCGAGCGGGACGGTTCGGATGTGGATCCGCGTGATCTCCTGCCAGACCTGGAGCGAATCAACGTCGCGCGTCGCGAGGCCGTGCCGCCCGTTACGCGCCTCGAGTCGGCGCTGCATCCGTGGGTCGCTTTCGGGATCATGCCCCTCTTCGCTCTGGCGAACGCCGGCGTGCACCTCGGTGGTGTGGGCAGCGACACATCCCATGTATTCGGCATCGCGCTCGGGGTTGGCCTGGGCTTGGTCGTCGGCAAGCCGCTGGGAATCCTCGTGTTCAGCTGGTTGGCGGTACGTCTCGGCCTGGCCTCGCTGCCTCGTGGAGTCTCGTGGGGCGGCGTGCTGCTGGTTGGCTGCGTGGCCGGCATCGGCTTCACCATGGCGCTCTTCATCGCCGCATTGGCGTTCTCCGACGCATCGATGTTGGCAGTCGCCAAGCTCACCGTGCTCGCGGCGTCTGCGGTGGCTGGCGTCGGGGGATTGCTCGTGGGCCTCCAGGTCTTGCCGCGTCATCAGCCCGCCGAGGTGATGAACACCACGCCAGACGACGCGGAGAAATCCACGGCCCATTGAAGGTCCTGCGCTAGGTCAGACCAGGTTCAGAGCGTGCGAGACAGCCGCACGAAGTCGTCGGGCAGCGGTGTGAGCGAATAGCCGCGGGCGAAGAAGAGCTCGTGGAGCTTCGTGTTGTGCGCGTCGGTCAGGGTCGCCGCGCGGGTCATGCCTTGCGTGTGCATCCAGGCCTCGCCGCGCTCGATGAGCGCGTTCGCCACGCCGGCACGACGCGCGCTCGGGACGACGTAGATGGTGGAGAAGAGCCCGAGCAGCGGCTCGTCTTCGCCCGGCTCCTCGGACTCTCCGTAGGACGCGCGCTCCAGACGCACGATGGTGTGGCCGACGAGCGCGTCGTCGTCTTCGGCTACGAACACCGCGCCCGTGCACGCGCTCGCGTCGAGGTGCCAACGCACGCGCGCCTCGAGCCACGCGGGCTCGTACAGCTCCCCGCCGCGCTCCTCGCCGAGCACCTCCACCAAGGTCTCGCGCATGCGCTGCGCGACGAGACGGATCTCGAAGTCGGAGCCAGGATCGATCGGGCGGATGAGCGTCATGGTCGGGGTCGAAGCAGGATCGCGAGAGACACTAAGCGCTTAGCGTCTTGACCCCCATCGTGAGTGAAATCGAGCATTTACAAATTCGCGCAGGAAACTCCCGGGCGCCGTTTGGACCTCCGGGCCGCGCCCGCGTCATTCGGGTCCGGTGATGCCCAGGGCAAGCTCGATGCGCAGCTGGTCCAGGCAAGTTTGCCAAGAGTTCGAGCTAGCGCTGGCCCGCTGGCCCTCAATCCAACCGGTCTTGCGTCGCAGCCGACGCCACCGCCAGTTTCGTGCCGCACGACCTGCAGTGCTTCGAATCGGCTTCGTGCGTGGTCAGGTCGCAACCCGGACAGGTGAGGCTGCGCTTGCCCCGTTCGTAGTACTCGACGAGGCCTGCGCTGATGATTCCGGTCGGGATCGCGACGATGCCGATGCCCACCACCATGAGCAGCCCCGTCGCAGCCCGGCCCACTGCCGTCTGGGGCACTGTCTCGCCGTAGCCCACCGTGGTCAGCGTGACCACGGACCACCAGATCGCGTGCGGGATGCTGTGGAAGGTCTCCGGCTCCAGGTAGTACATCCCACTCCCCATGAGCACGACGCAGATGCCGACGATCATCAGAAACGAAAGGAGCTGGTGGCGTACGCTGCGAATCACGCTGCCAAGCATCGAGAGCGCATTCGTGTAGCGTTGTAGCTTCAGCAGGCGGAGGATCCGTACGGTCCGCAGAATTCGCAGGACCCGAAGGTCGACCGCGCCTACGGCGAAGAGCCCGACGTAGAACGGGAGTATTGCCAGGAGATCGACGACCACCAGCGGTTCGCGGGCTTTCGAAAACGGTCGCTCCGCGCTCCAGATGCGCAGCACGTACTCCAGTGTGAAGAGGGAGACCGCGACGATTTCGAACTGGCGGAGCCAAGGTCGCGCCACCTCCGGCAACTCCGGCATCGTCTCGACCATCACCGATAGCGACGATAGGACGATGAGCGCCATCACGGCCCACGCCACCACCCGGCCAGTCCGGGGCGTGGTGTCGTCCAGCAGTGCTCGGACCTTGTTCTTCATGCTTCGCCCCTTGCTTGGACGCTACTCCGTGACGACCACGCGGCTGGCGCGGAAGCCTGTGTGATCCGTGGCGACGCCCTGCCAGCCCTGGGGGATCACGGGCCAGGTCTCGTTCCAGACGCGGTGGGCGTCCGTGGGCGAGAGGTTCACGCAGCCGTGGGAGCGCTGCAGGCCGAAGCCGTTATGCCAGAAGGCGCCGTGCAGAGCGACGGAGCTGTCGAAGTACTGCGTCCAGGGCACGTCCTCGATGCGGTAGCGATCGTCGCCCGCGTCCTCACCGAGGTTGCCCATGGTGTCGGAGATGAACTTCTTCTGGATCTCGAACACACCCGTGGGGGTGTCGTGGCCATCACGGCCGCTGGAGATGAGCGTGACGTAGACGGGCGCGTGACCGCGGTACACGACCAGCGTCTGCTCCGAGAGGTCGACGTGCACCCACGGCTCGTCGTCCTCGACTTCGAAGGGCGGGTCGACGGCTTCGGCGACGCCCACGGTCCAAGGCTGGAGGAAACGCTCTCCCTCGACCTCGTGCATGATGTCGTCGCCGACGCGGTGTCTGCCCAGGTAGTGCTCGAGGACGGTGCGCCGCGGGATCACCTCCGCATCGGGATCGTTCACCCAGCGCGTGCTGCCGTCGGCGCGCTCCTGTCGCGTCAAGAGGCGCGCGGCGCGCAAGATGAAGGCCATGGGCAAGGGATGATCCGCGTCGACGTCCATGCCGTGCCAGTCGGAGCCCGTGCGTTGCTCGAGCTGCGCTTCCTTCACGTAGCCGCCGGTCATGGTGCGGACGAAGCGCCGGAAGGCACGCACCTCGACGCCTGTGCTGGCGAGGAAGAAGCCACGGTCGAGGAAGTGCGCGACGACGTCGGGCTTGTGCGGTTCGTTCCCGAGGTCACCCGCCAAGAAGCGCTCGGCGCGCCGCTCGTTGTCCCCGAGCAGCTCGAGGTAGCGGGCGGAGTAGGCCGCTGCCGCGCGCTGGTCGTCGCGTGAAGGCAGCCGGTGGTAGAGCGGCACCATCGGATCCTTCACGTAGTAGTAGGTCAAGGGCAGGGCGGCGTCGCGCGGAGGCGGCGGCACCTCGAAGGGCGCCTCGGGCGCGGTGTCGCCCACGGTGATGCCCTGACCCGCGCAGGCGTAGCCACGCGGATGCACGCGATAGAAGCCCGAAGCGCAGCCCTCGGCGCGGGTTGGCTCGGCGGCCAGGCGCACGCGTGAGCCCGCGCGCAGCCAGCCGACGGGAGGCGAGTCGCCGTGCGGCTCCTTGTGGACGACCACACGGACGCCAGTGACCAGCCCGTGCAGTGGCCAGTCGCGATCGAGCTCGGAGGCCAGAGCCTGCTCAGCGGCAGCGACCTGCTCAGCCGAGGCGTTGCCCGCCAGGTGCTCGAAGGCGGCCTCGCCGGCCGACGGACCTTGCTGCTCCGAAGAAGGCGCGGCCGCCGTCTCGGGCGTGGCTTCGGCGTCGTTGTTGCTGCCGGAGCAAGCCCCGAGCAGGGCGCAGGCGAGGATCGCGAGCCGGACGGGTCGCGGTGACGAAATGTGCGAGAACGAGAACATACGAAGGACAGAGGGCATATGGCGCGATGGGCGTGCGGGCAAGCGCGGCCGTGTCTATTGCGACCCTGGCGCCGTTTGTTCTGCGTCTTCCGCCGGCGCGGCTGCAGGTGCCGCTGTCTGCGTGCCCGCGGGTGGCGCGATGGACGTGGGTAATTCGGCGGCGTCGAAGAGCACGGGCTCGGAGGCGAAGTTGCGCGCGCCCTGCACGAGGATGGTGGTCGGTAGCTCGGCGAGCATGGCGTTCATGCGCTCGCAGAAGGCCACGGGCGAGGGGTCCTGGTATCCCTTGGTGGCTTCGACCGTGCCGGGGATGCGCATGCCGATGATCGCCAGGTCCGCGTTCGCGCTCTCGACGTGCATCACCTCGGCGATGGTGCGGCGCTGGCGCAGCACGACGCGCGCCTTGGCGTCGAGGCGCGCCGCGGTCAGGAGCTTGGCCAGGCGTCGCTCCGTGTCGGCCTTGTCGATGTCGTTCTCGACGACCGTCAACACTTCGATCTGCGCCTTGCGCCAGCGGTAGTGCGCCGTGAGCAAGAAGGCGAGCAGCAACATCAAGCCGCCGTTACCCTCGAGCCCGCCCCACCAGATGTGGATCAGCTTGCCGTCGCCGAAGCCCTTCTCCTCGTCGTAGCTCACGAGCAGGAGCGAGCGATCGAGATCGACCAGATCGCGGCACATGTCGATGAAGGCGTTCGCGCGCTCGGGCTTCTTCGACCAGCCCAGCATCACGGTGTTGGCCTCGAAGGAGCCGACGCCGTAGCTCTGCGCCACCTGCACCGTGCCCGTGAACACGTCGGGCACCACGTCGACGCGGTAGAAGACGTTGGCGAACTTCTCGGCGATCTTGGCGTCGAAGCTCTCGAAGAGCTCTTGGCGTAGCGGCGCCTGCTCCTTCACCTTGCCGCGCAGCAAGTGGAAGTAGGTGACGATGCCGCGGTCCTGCACGATGGCGTTGCCCAGGTGCAGCAGGTGGGCGCGCTTCTGCGGGTTGCCGCCCAACACGACCAGGTTCGGGCGCCAGTTCTCGGGGTGCCACTCCACGCGTCGCATGCGCTGCAACGCCGTGCGCACCAGCGCGGCCCAGATGCCGTGGCGCGCGTCGCCATAGGTGGTGTTGAGCGTGCGACGCTCGGTGATCAGCCAGATGATGAAGCAGAAGAAGAGCGCCGCGACCATGGCGCCCAGATCGATCACGCTCATCACGTAGAAGCAGCCGAAGGCACCGCTCAAGCTGATGAAGGCGGGCACGCGGAAGGACGGACGCCAGCTCGGACTTGCCGCCCAACGCTGCAGGCCCGACGCCAGGTTCACGACGCCGTAGGTCGTGAGGAAGAACATCGTGAGCACGGGCGCGATGGCGTCGAGGCTGCCCAGGAAGATGCCCGCCTGGGCGAGGAAGAAGGTGAGCAGGATGCCGACCCGTGGCTCGTTGGCGGGGCCCGTGCCCTTGCCCAGGAAGCGCGGCATCAGGCCGTCCATGGCCAACGCCTGCAACGTGCGCGGCGCCGTCATGATCGAGCCCAGGGCGCTCGAGAGGGTCGCGCCCCATACGCCGAGGTAGATCAGGGATGGCAGGTACGAGATGCGCCAGACCGCGTCCCCGTGCTCGATCAGATCGGCGTTCGACATGTTCATCGAGAACCAGATCGGGAACGCGAGGTAGATGACCATGCCCACGAAGATCGCCGCGAGGGTGCCGCGCGGGATCGCCTTGCGCGGATCCTTGAGGTCGCCGGACATGCCGACGCCCGCCATGATGCCGGTGACGGCGGGGAAGAAGATGGCGAAGAGCACGCCGAAGCCGGGGCCGTCTGGGTTGAACCAGACGATCTGGCGCGGGAACTCGGCCGTGCGGCCGGCGAAGAAGGAGACCAACGACACGATGATGGCGACCATCACCACGTACTGGGCCTTGATCGCGAGCTCCGCGCTCTTGAAGGAGAGCACGGTCAGCCCGACGTTGATCAGGCTGCTGATCAGCATCGGCGGGAAGTAGACCTGGAAGTCGGGCGGGATCAGCCGGACCAGGGAGTCCGTGAAGCCGACGATGTAGAAGGTGACGCTGAGCGCCTGCGCGAAGAAGAGCGGGATGCCCACCGCCGCGCCCGTGGCCGCGCCCAGAGCGCGGCTGATCATGAAGTAGGCGCCGCCCGCGCCCACCGTGCGGTTGGTGGCGATGGACGAGACGCTGAGTCCGGTCGAGATCGAGAGCAGATGCGCCACGACCACGATGATCAGCATCAGGCCCAGGCCCGCCTGCCCGGTCACCTTGCCCATCAGGAGGTACATGACGACGCCGAGGATCGTCAGGATGCTGGGCGTGAAGACGCCACCGAAGGTGCCGAAGCGGCCGGCCTGCGCTGTGTCCGGTCCGCCCTCGGGCGCCGTCTCCTCGCTCGTCGCTGCGCTCACCTCTGAAGGCTATGCGAGAGCGGCTTGCCGGAGCAATTCAGAACGCACGGTCGGGGAGACGCTTGCTCTTCGGGGGCCAGCGGGATTCTATTAGCCCATGGCCAGCCGCCGACGCCCGCGTCGCATCCTCCGCCTCGGGCAGGTCCTGGCGCTGGGCCTGCTGCTCCTGGCCGGGCTCCCCGACGCTGCCCCGAGCTGCTACGGCGCGTCGGCCGCTGACCTCAGCTTGCTCGGCGAGGACGCGGGCCAGCGCACGGACCGTCCCAGGTGCGAAGAGGAGCGCCGTGGCTAGACACGTACTGCAGACAGCGCACGGCTACGCCGCTGACGTACGAACGTGGGGTGCAGGACTTGTCCTGCACCGAGCCCATGTGCGCCCAGCAGGGGCGTCCTGGTCATGCAGCGCCTGAGTGAGCACGGCGACGGACGCCTACGCGTCGCGCTGAAGTCACGCTGGAGAGACGGCACCTCGGCCGTGCTCTTCACGCCGCCCGACCTCATCGCCCGGCTCTGTGCGCTGATCCCGGTGCCATGACGCGCGGCTCGCCGCGCCTGTCAGAGGCACAGCCACATGATCCGCGATCACGGAGTCTTCCCCGGCAATGCCAACTGCCGCGCCGAGGTCGTACCCGGCCCCGAGGTCGAATCGGGCGAGCAGCTCGTGTTGCTCGATGAAGAGCAAGCTGGCCGCCGAAGCCGACGCGACCGCGCCGGCACGCCTGAGCGTGGCTCGCGCGGGTCCTCCGGGGTGGACATCACCGAGTGCGCCCAGTGCGGCGGCCGCCCGCACGTCGTGGACTGACGGCGCCTATCGAGGCTGTCTCAGAAGCGCACGCGCTGTGGCGTGGCGAATCGCCTGGGGCGTCCTCTCCCCAGCCTGCCCGTGCCGATCGAGTTGCCTTCCCAGCCCCAGCAGGCGACGCCGCCGTCGCCAAGTCGCGCACAGGCGTGCCAGGCTGCCACCGCGACCTCCACCGCATCGCTCACGTCCACGACGTCTCGCGCTCGGGGATACGCGCCCGCCGACGGGCGCCCCGTGGCGCCGGTCTCGCTGAAGCCCCAGCAGGCCACCGCGCCCGAGGCGCGAACGGCGCAGCCATAGTGCGCGGTCGTCGCCACTTGGACGGCGTCCGCGATCCCGACCACCGGCGCCAGAGCGTCCCAGTTTTCATTGTCGAAGCTGTCCAGGCCGAGCGCGCCCAACGAGTCGTCGCCAGCGCAGACCACCTCACCCGATTCCAGGGCCATGCACACGGCGGCGTGTCCTACGCCGAGCGAGCGCACGTGATCCAGGGGCAGCTCACCCGGTGTTGGCGGCCGGTCCGTGTAGGGCGTGCGGCAGAGCACTCGATCATTGGTCTGTAGACCACACTCGAGATCGAGGTTTCCCAGCTCGCCCACCGTCGTCACGGGCTGCGGCCAGCGATCGTCCGTCGACAGCCCAAGGAGGGAGTCGGGCCGGAGCACGTGCCCGTCGACGTCGGTCGCCGCTGCCCACACCCAATAGGGATCCGTCCAGATGTCTCCTCCGAGCGACACGCTCGCCAGCTCGATGCTCGGATCCAGAGCGAGGCTCTGACCCCGGTCGGCGACGCTGCTGTCGGCGATGGCGTTGCGGCCCCAGCAGTAGAGCCCGAGCGAGGGGCTCAGCGCACAGGCGCCGTTCTCGCCTCCGGCAACGACGAACGTGGCGTCCTCGGTCGGCAAGATGGAGTTCAGACCCTCTCCATCGAAGTACCCACCCCAGCAGACGACGCGGCCGGTCGCGAGTCGCGCGCAGCTCTGTGTGTCGCTGAGCGCGACTTGGATGGCGTCCTCCACGCCGACGACACGCGACGCCTCGGCGTGCACGCCGGGATAACCGATGCCGAGCTCGCCGAAGGCGTCGGCGCCAGAGCAGCCAAGCGCGCCCTCGGCGTCGAGGCCGCAGGTGAACTCGCGGCCTCGCGTGCCCGACCCGGCCAGCGCGACCACTGCGCCAGCGGATGCCAGCTCCGTCGGAGCGCTCGTCGTCAGATCGTCTCCGCAGAGCGGAGGGGCGTCGGCGCGCAGCGCGCATGTCTCCCCCGCGAGGAGGTGCGCCAGGCCGACGACATCCGTCAGACCGTCCACGCGCGCGGCATGCGTCGGGACGTTCCAGCAGTACACCTCGCCCTCGGCCGTGAGGGCGCAGCCCGGGACGATGGCCACCGCATCGACACCCGCGACCACGCCGGGCGCCGCGCCCCAGCATTCCACCTCGCCGCTGGCCTTTCGGGCGCAGCCCTCGGTGTCGGAGCCTGCGATCTCCACGGCGCCGGGCATCATGGCGACGCGGCGTCCGACCAACCCACCGCCCACCCTTCCGACAGCCTCACCGTAGCATTCGACATCGGACGACGGCTGGCAGGCCGGATCGTCCATGCACGCGACCTCGCCCATGCGGGAGAGCGTGCAGAGGTGTCCGTTCGACCAGTGCGCGCCCAAGCTCATGCTCACGTCGGTAGCGTCGTGGACTCCGATCGAACGAGGCGAGAGCCAGTCCCTCTGCAGCGCGTCGCGATACGCTGAACCGTCCACGGCGTTGCCGACGTCCTCACGCATCTCGCCCCAACAGCTGACCTCGCCCGTCGTGTGCACGGCGCAAGTGCTGTCCGGCCCCGCCGCCAGCGCGACCGCGTCGTGGATGCCGGTGTCGGTCGGGCTCCCGCGATCGATGCGTGTGCCATCGCCCAGCTGACCACGGCTGTTGCGTCCCCAACACAGCACTCGACCGAGGGCCAGGCGCGCACACGCATGATCCAAACCTGCCACGACCTCCACGACCCGCGCCGTCGTCCGCGGCGGCACCTCGGGCGCTACGCGCTGCGGCACGACGCCTGGCCCCAGCAGGTCGCTCAGGTCCCCGGAGGGCCCGGCATCGAGATTCCCCGTGGGCCCGCCACCGCAACCCGCCGTGACCATCATCAGCCCGAGAGCGCAGGCCACGTGCGCGCGTGCTCGAAGTGCTCTCATCGCCCACCCAGCATGGCACCACCACTCGGCGTGCGCATGCTCGGGACGCGATGGCGTTGGCGCCCCTCGTCAGCCGGCGGGACAGTTGAGCTGCACGCTCAATCCCCGCAGCAAGGGCGAGCTGGTCTCGTCGTCGCTGACGAGCATGGCCTCGAGCTGCATGAAACGACCGCTGAGCAGCGGTCCGGGCGGCAGCGTCAGGTCCACCGCCAGCGTGCGGAAGGGCCCGACCCACTTCGCGCTGACGAGCGTGGCGTCGCTGTTGGCCACGCGCACGCGCACCTCGATGTGCGTGCGGGCGCGCAACGTCACCTCCCAGCCGAGGCGCTCCCATCGCGGGGGTCTTCCGCGTGGACATCACCGAGTGCGCCCACTGCGGCGGGCGCCTCAGGCTCGTGGCCGTCGTGAGCGAGCCGGCGCAGACCGCGAGCATCTTGCACGGGCACGTCGCGCGCGGCCCGCCGCCGCACCTATTCGGTCAACTCGAGGTCGACTTCGCGGTCTGAACGATGCCGTCGGCATCGCGCCGCGTCCGAGGGTGCGTTCCAGCACGCGAGCATGCCGCGCGATGCGTGCGGCGGCGCGTTTGGGCCGCTGTCGGGGAGGTTCATCGACCCGAAGGGCCGGGGGGCTCGGCTTGGTCGTCCTTGGTCGAGCATGCGCCGCACTCCGTGGCACCCTTGCTCCATGCGGTCGCTGGTTGGTTTTGCAGTGTCGGATGTCGTAGGCGCTCTTCTGGGTGTGCAGTCCTGCAACCGCACGATCGGCGCGACGCTGTCGCCATCACCTACCGGGACTCCGATCGTTCGTGGATCTCGATCGAGCTGTCGCCGTCCGGCCCCCCGAGCGCGACCCGACGCGATGAGCACGGTCCGATCGCGTCGGCCACACCGATCGCGGCGCCCGAGCTGCGCGCGCCTCGCTCCTGGCTCGGAGCGCTCGACGGGCTCGAGATCGTGAGCGGAAACGCCACGATCGCCGCGTCTGTCGCTGGATGGCTCACGGTCTGTCGCATCGGCACCGACCCCGCCTGTGCCGGCCCGGCGTGGATCGAGCCGCTCCGGCGCGAGCATGTGGCGCTCGCCGACACGAGCCGGATGTTCGGGGACCTGTACTCGGTCGGCTTCCGCTGGTGGACGCGCGATGAAGAGGAGGGCGCGACGGAGGACGTCGGGCAGGGCGACCTCTTCGTCGTCGCAGCGGAGACCGTGATGGTGCGCGCGATGACGATCAGCGCCATGGAGCGACGCGTTCCTGCGAGCGACGGCAGAGGCGGCTACGACGTCGTCGGGATGGAGAGCTTCGACACCGACGTGATGAGCGAGAACTGCCTCCAGGCGGGCCGGCCAACCGGCACCCGCGAGCGCGAGAACGAGGACGGTGACAGGCGGTCGATGGGCCACATCGACTTCGAGCGCGCGCCCGACACACTCCCCGCGATCGGCGTCGCGGATCCGCTCAGGATCAGCATGGAGGGAGCCTGGACGATCCTTCCGGAGGGGGGCCTTCGCCGCCGCAGCCGCCGGTGCCCCGAGATGTGATCGCCATCTTCAGTGCCGGAAGGCTGCTGGCACCGCGAGCCACTCGAGCGTGCGAGCGAGGTCATCCAGCCAGCAGCTTCCTGATCGCTCCCGTCGCAGATCTCGGCGGGCGCGCGCGCACGGACGGTCTCGGTCAGCCCCCGAGCTTGTGCTCGAGCAGCTCCGCAGCGATTCCCATGAAGTCTTCCTCGGTGATGATCGCGACCAGCTGGCCGTCCTGCACCACGGGGAGACAGCCGATGCGATAGCGCTTCATCAGCCCGATCGCCTCGAGCGTGGGCGTGTCCGGCGTCCATGGGCGATCCTTTAGGCGTGTTTCGCTCATGAATCATGATGGCTTTCGCGCCTTGGACGAGGTGAGTGCCTTCTTGCGCCGGGCCTTTGCAGCGCGCGTCCGTTTGGGGTTGGTGTCGGTGG
>Ga0210033_1000322_pt1 | contig 45812 bp, 62 predicted proteins | sample CryGeymeta201501_FD_185465 | JGI IMG/M metagenome (GOLD analysis project Ga0210033, IMG submission 185465) | Groundwater microbial communities from Crystal Geyser aquifers in Utah, USA - Crystal Geyser metaG 2015-01 (SPAdes) (version 2) | ecosystem: Environmental > Aquatic > Deep subsurface >... | reverse complement strand
ACGATCGACAAACAGAAGCTGGTCGAGGCATGTCAGAACCTGGATGTCTATGTCCATGGACGAAAGGTTGCCACTCTGTCAAGGCTGGATTGCGTGTACACCCTGCAGTATATCCCAGAGGCGAAGCAGTGTGATTTCATCTCGATCACTATGCCCACCAGGAAGGATCCTTGGAGATCGTCGATCCTCCACCCATTCTTCCAGATGAATTTGCCTGAAGGCGCGATGCTGCAGGGTGTGATCAAGAAATTCGGCTGGACAGTAGCGAGCGACAAGATGGTCCTCCTTGGCCTGGCCGGGACAAGCTTGATTGGGTCTGTAAAAGTCGTTCCCTCAGGATTTCCGCTTGATTGGCGCATTACCCCGGATATCAATGTCGAGCAACTTATGCACACGCCAGATTCAAGATCTTATTTCGATGAGCTGCTCGACACATGCCTTGGGCAAGGGATATCCGGGGTAATGCCAAAGGTGATCGATCCGGAACGATCACGATGCACCGTCCTTGGCAACCGCTGGATATATAAGCACGATCAGGATTCTGGCGGTGAAGCAAACTACGTCGGCGTATGCATGAATGAGTACCTTTGCCTGCGCGCCGCCTCAAGAGCCGGGCTGCAGGTAACTGATTGCGCTATCTCTGAAGATGGGCATACGATCGCACTGAAGCGCTTCGATCGTGCGGGGGAGCGATTTGAGGACTTCTGCTCACTATCTGGCATCAGTGGCGAGAATAACCAGAAATACGAGGGATCGATGGAACGCCTGGCGAAGATTATCGACAAGATATCCAGCCTACGCGAGACCGACAAGGAGACGATCCTGCGAGCCCATGTGCTGAACATGATTATCGGAAATGGCGATGCGCATCTCAAGAACTTCGGCATACTCTACACTGGGCTTGACGACATCAAGCTGTCACCGACTTTTGATGTCGTCTGCACGCGCGCCTTCAATTACACAGACAGCCCCGCACTATATCTTGGTGGTGAAAAGCAATGGTCGCTATCCGACGACTTTGTGCAATTCGCCAAGAACGATTGCGGCATCACGCCCGCTAGGGCATACAAGATTGTCGAAGAAGTGATCAATGGCGTCAATGCGACCATGTCCGATATAGCCAAGGCCGGCAATAAGCACGAGTGGTTCCGTGAGCACGCGAAGATGATGATCCTATTGTGGAATGATGGAATTGCCATGGCACTTGATGAGCCCCCCCCTGACGAGGAAGAGGTGCTCTCCAAATACAAGATGTCATCCCCAATGATGCCAGAAGGAGAAGTGTTTGGGGGTGGCGGGAAAGATGGCGAATACATGTCTATGTTCATCTGAGCAATGAAACAGGCCGCAAAAGCGGCCTGTTTCATTGATGGGGTGCGATACCAGTTTACTTGACGCCATTAGCCTTATCGATCAAGGCATTCCCAGTAGGGATGTCGCGACCGCCGGCCTTATACGCCGCCACAACAATGCCGCGGCTACTGAACTCGACAACGGTAGTTTCATTCGTTTGGCCTAGCGCGGTGGATTTAGTGTAGGCATAAGACCACAACTCGCGATTCTTCAGCTGCTTTTTCTCCATTGGCTGGCCGATGATAGAGACCACATCCTTCGCGGCGCTCTTGCCGACCTTGATCTTTGCCAATTGCTCCGGCGACACATAGATGCCGTTCTCGTAAGTGAACATGCTCTTCATGGCGCTGCCAACGCTTGCCGCGCCGGAGGATAGACTATCGGACAGATTGGATTTCTCGCCGTTTGTGGCGCAGCCAGTCACGGTAATAGTTAAGGACAGAATGGTAAGTGTAATGATATTTCTCATAGAGTTCTCCTTGGTGGTTGATGTGGCATGGGAGGCATGATGGTGCAAATTTGCACTTTTGTAAAGCGGAAGATCAGTCTCCTTAGAATGACTGAATTTTGTCGAATTCGACAAAGTGATGCGTTTCAAAGCCTATTGTTTGTCGAATTCGACAAAATTCAGTCAAGTCGCCCCGGTCTCGAAGTGAGACGGCAGGCGCCCTTCATTCCTCACGCTCCTTGCGAATACTATCGTCATTAATGCCGTCTGGAGGGGGCGGGGGTGGGGGCACATCACTCGCGTATGATTCCTTCTTACGCAATACTGACTCCAGCACATTAATTTCGGTGTCGATAATCTTTGCCCCTTTGCCGCAATGCGCATTCATATAAGTCACCGAACCGTCGCCATCCACGCACTTGTATATCACGGCAAGCGATTGCAAGGGAAGTAAAGATAGCGCACTCGCCACAATGCCGATCAAAAACCTCATTGACCGCCCCTCTGGCTGGATTTGATGTAAGCGATCATTGCGGCCGCATCGTGCGGCAACCAGAACATTCCAACTTCCTCGATGATTGCTGAAAGATAGAGGCCGGCAAGCCCGATGCTGGACATCAGTTCAATGCGCCCATCCGCCCCCAACTCATCCCTGAATGACGGAAGGCTTTGCCCTTCCTCCCATTTTGAAGCATATCCAGACTTTCCGGAAAAAGCCATCACATGGATATTCCGCAACACCCTATCGTATGCACGGAGTGCCGATTGCTGATGATGGAGCGCTTGGCGCCAAGCGAACTCGGACGGGCGCATATCTCGCGTCTTCAAATACTCGCACAAGTCCATAGGCGACGTTCTTCCGCTGTTATCGACCGGCGCATTCTTCTGCCACTGCAACAGTAGATCGTGATTTAGGCTGCACCAATCCGATGCGCCATCTTGCTCATCGGATCCGAAGCCGATCACAGTCACCTTGTCCTGCGATCCTATCGGGTGCTGCATGAAGTCGATGCCGAATGCCGATGCAGCCCACACATCCCCACCGCGAGCAAAGTACGACAGCTCATTCGGCAATTCGAACAGGCCAATTATGGCCTCTACAGGGACCTTGATCGCCCGCATAGGCTCTGGTGCCCCCAACCCCCTAACGGACCATCTTTGCAGGACGATCTCGATAAAGTCGGCATTCAACGCCTCTTTCGGCGGGATCCACGGCACCCAGTTTGCTCGATGTTCAGACACGACCCTATTTTCTTCGAGCGTAAGTGGAGCGATGGAAATAGGGTCTCGCGACATCTTCATGGCAGACATCTGCTGGTGTGGCGTCATTTTGTCTATCAGGCTAATAATCATGCCGCAATGATAGGGCAAATTTGCACATTTGTCAATGCGCACATTTTTAGAAGTCCACGGAGTATCACCAGAAATGTAGCGTGGCACCTATGAAATCCGCCGTCATGAGTACCGCAAAGACAAGAGCACACGTCATTCCAGCCCAGGCATCAGAGCCATTCCAATCCTAGCGCCAAGCTCTCGGTAGCTGATCGGCGGCCCAGCAGAAGCTGTGTCACTATTCTGAATCCAATGCGCCCACGACTTTCCGGCCACGGGGTCATGCACCAACTTGTAAAGATACTGCGGGACTCTCACGCCCCGCCCAATCAGAACAGGGTCGCCGGCGTAAACCACTCCAGATATGACGAATATATCGCCTGCGGCGCGCATTGCGTATTGCCTCGTCGACTTCTCAATGCTCGCCCACGCCTTGCGGTTGTTGATCGGGGCCTGCGGTACGATATTGGCCAAAGAAAAAGATTGAGCCATACCCTCAGGTGTGGTCATGTCTGCGGCGGGGGCCATGTGGCCGCGGTCGTAACTAGAACCTTTGTAGTCGTCCAACTCGGAGCGTTCCGCGCGGGGCAAGCGCGCGTCGGCGAAGAACCTATCCGTTCTCCGTAGTTGGGTTGCCCTGATTCTGGCGCCATTAAGGCGCTCCGCAACGTAAATCGGCGTTTTTGTGGCGCCAGAATGCAAAACGGCGAACTCACTAAAGCAGAGTGCTCTTGAAGTTGGCATCTCTCGATGCGCCGGAGGAGCTCCATCCCGGAAGAATGTTTTGCATTCCGCGAACCCCTCCGCGTTTGCCGTCGCGAGGAAGGCGAAAAAAAACACCCCAAGAAAAAATCTACCGCTCCGCATACCACCCCCATGCATTGTGCGCTCCTATCTTACACAATTTGGAAATTATTTGAACTTCGAGGGCGATTATATCAATCGCTATTGATTTAACCGCAGCATTATGTATGCTTTGCTCATACACAAATTGCAATGGGGGCGAAATGAACGGGAACGAAGTGCATGAATCGGACGTTGATCTGGCAAAAATGGCTTTTTGGGCATCAATAGCGACCTCGAATCCGGATATACCGGATGGTGGACTTGGGCGAGAGGCGGAAGTCGAATTTGATCAATCCTGCCGCAAAGCTGTCGCCACATGGAAAAGCAATCCAACTTTGGGAAACGAAGCTGCTTGTTCGATACCTAGATAAAGGGGAAGTCATGTCAAAAGTCACCGTGCAAACAGGCATCAACGAAACAGACCAAGAAGGCTCATTCCAGAACGCCACGCTTCAGGGGATAGGGGATAACCTCGCCGCGTCGATCGAGACGCGAATCACTGTCCCGCCCCGCATCATCGAGCAAGGGGAAATCGCCACTTCGATGTATATCAAGGGTGTGCTCATGGCTGCACAAAATGCCGTCGACGGGAATCTGGCATTCAATGTTCGGATGGGCTTATCCAGGGATGCTATGAACGGCACGCCATCCAGGAGCCAATTGTTTTTGGATATCCAGGCCGAGGCAGACGATGATTCACTGGAGTGCACACACTTCGACCAATGGCCGTCAGATTTATGGATGAGTGAACCCAGCATCCGCACTGCAGAAGAAGTGCTTGCAAGTTTTGCCTTTACGCTCGGCATTCCGGCGATACATCCAGATGTGCTCGCCGAAAAAGCAGGGAAGTCATTCGATCATCTGTATATCGATGCGGGTGTCACGCGGGACTACCCCGGCATCATTCAGATCGCGATCGACGAGATACTGAAAGATGGGCGCTATGCCGTCTATGCGTCAGACAACTTTGTTGAAGTCTACGATGTGCTGACCATCAAAGACAGCCTCATGGAGCACCTGATGGAGATCCATGACGACGAGGAAGATGCCAATAAGGCGTTTGCACAGATCATCGAGCGAGCCGAACAGCTGCAAGCCGAACATCCGCAGCCGCAGCCGCTGACACCAGGAGCCTGAAATGGACCCGACCGACTATTTCGTGCACAAGGAGGAGACCGAGCGCGGCCCGCTTTTTCATATCTGTCGCCTTCGCGAGGACGGCGAGCCCCTCTGCCATATTAAAGATGATGCGGCCGAGGACTCTTTGCTTGACGATCTGATGATTGGTGACTCGCAAGGAAACAACGTCAGCTACATCCATTGTGGCGCGATCGAGCGCATGCTTGACAACGGAAGCGCCATAGCTGGACTTGACTTCGGCGAGGAGTCGGCAGAAGGTGGTTATGAAGTTGCACTCGAAGAAAAGCTGGAGTATGTGCGCGGGAACGACTGCACGCCGTCACTGCCAAGTATGCCTCGGCCTGAGTTCAGGCACTATGAGCTGACCCTGCCAGGATTTAATGGCGGGACCGACGAGACGGACAACCTCGTCATTTGGGTTGCTGCCATCTCGGAAGAGGAAGTGCTAAAAGCTGCCACAGATTGCAGCGATGGGTTTAGCGTTGAGGGGTATAGCGTTGCCAACATCCCGGACGACTGTGAGCCTGATTTCATTCTGCCATCACAGGCAGCGGATCTCCGTGACAGGGTTGATCAGTTGCGCGGCGCAAACTCACCAACCATGAAAGCGTAATACATCAAATATGCAGGGAATTTATTGTCAAAAAGGTGACCGAGAAGGGGGTGTGGCTGGGATTTGGCTATCCATTTCTCCATCAAGACCCATTCCGCCACGTCTTATTTGACAGTCGCAAGAAGTTTGCGTGCCCATCAAAGGAAGAGGCGCTTAAGTCATTCATCGCCAGGAAAAGCAGGCAGTGCCTTATCCTCGACACGCAACTTGGCCGCGCGAGGAAGGCTGCGTCCGATGGAAGGGCGATGCTCGGAGCGCTACAAGCAAGCGCCACACCGGAGACGGAAGAACCATATCTCGCACTAAGTATGTAAGAACGCGGGAAGTCATCTTGACTGAAATAACTTCCCGCTGATTTCAAATCACCAACAAAAAAGGATCTATCATGACAAAAATCGTGGCGTGGGCCGAGCATGTGAACAAGGGCGTGTCGGATGAGGTCGTCGACAACTTCGTCGTATTCGAAGATGACGACCAGGCAGGGATCGACGCAAAATACGCCGAACTGCTGCTGCAGGATAACTTGCATAGCGCCAGCGTCTGCGACGTTGTGCGCAGCACGGATTACGACCAAACGCCCAACACCAAGGCCGATGCCGAGCGGTTCAATCGTGAACTCCTGGACTCCGTGGAGTCGATCATGGTTATCGGCGAGATCCATGGCATGCAGACATTGACAGACCTGATCTATCTGCAGGCGGCCATTCTGGACGGGTCCTTCATCGACCACTTCAGCGAAGCGTCTGCTATCGACGTGGTCGTCAAGGCGCTCCCCTCAGCCGCTGAGTGGATGAGCTACATCCGCAGTGATGCACCAACCATGAAAGGATGATGATGCCCTCCGATAAAAACGCACCAAAAATCTACGTCCACAAGGGTAGCACATACCCAAACAATACTGTCCGTATTGAAAAATTTGAAGATGGTGTGGCCTTCTATTTCCCCGAAGGTGGCGGCTTTGCACGATCTCGTCCCGAGTATGAGTTCAACGAACTGTACCGCCCCTATAACGCAAAGATTGACAAACCAACGTGGCGCGCAGCCCATCTGAATATTGACGGCGACTTCGCGCCCACCCCTGGATTTCTTGATGGTCGCCGCTGGAACGGGTGGCTGATGCCGATGTTCACCAAAGAGACTATCGACGCCGCTATGGTGGGTGATGGCATATTCAATGGCCTTGACATCAAGTATTTACCAGAGAGCGACGCCTACGAAGTTCGGATGAACGATATGGATCCAGCAGACGAATCCGAGATTTATAAGGGTAGCGACATTGAGGTGGATGGAAAGATCGAGCACGCATACTCCATTGGTGCGGGCTCATGGTGCTGGGAAGAAGATGACGCACCAACCGCCGCGCCGCCTGCTCCATAACCGGCAACAACGCATCCAAGCTGGTTGTCTGAATCAAAGAGAATGCGCATGGCATGACAATTGATTGCGGGCCATCGTTAGGTATTCCGTCACCTTAATAAGATATTCACTATCGCGCCCATAACCACCAATAAATCTATACATGACAAAAGATTATATACGTATAATCCTATTCATAATTTAATCCAATGATCAGTAAATGGCGGATATTAGTCGAAATGCAAGCTTGGTTTATGGCGTGATTGCGGCGGGCGGAGCGATAGGAGCCCCTGCGCTCGCCGCAAGAACCGGCCTGAGTCAGCCCAGCGTATCGCGGGCACTCACAGAGGTTAATGCAGAGATCGGCCTGCTGATCATTCGGAGCGGTCGCTCGATATCGTATGCCATTGGACGTCATGTTAAAAGCTTGCCGATGGACATTCCGATCCATCAGATTCACGGAGACGGATCTTCCAGCCTGGCTGGTACGCTTACTGCCATCAGCGGGGGAGGCTATCTTTTCCGAGCGATTGAAGGTTCGCAACTATTCGATGGACTGCCGTGGTTCCTTCACGACATGCGCGCTCAAGGCTACTTGGGGCGCGCATTCTGCCATGCCAAAAACGAGGAGTTAGGCTTAAGTCCGCGCCTGCTTGATTGGTCGGATGATGACGCACTGTACGCTATGGCGCAGTATGGCTCAGATCTTCCAGGCAATCTGCTGGTCGGCGCCATGGCGCTGCGCCAATCCAGAGAGCTTGCGGTGCGTACCGGTGACTACGATGCGATCGCCCTGGAATCTATGTCCGCCGCTACGCCTGGCTCATCGGCTGGTGGCGAGCATCCAAAATTCGTACTGGGCGATCGCATCGTGAAGTTCAGTCCCACCTACGGATCGGAACTGTCCACCCGCTGGCGGGATCTGCTGATCGCTGAGCACATTGCTGCAGAAACGATGCGCAATGCCGGCATCGCGGCACCGGTGACGCGGATCATCGAGTCTGAGCAGCGGTGCTACTTGGAATCTGAGCGTTTTGATCGGACCTCCACCGGCCGGAGGTGTGTTGCGTCGCTCATGGCGATCGATGGCGAGTTCATTGGACAGCACAGATCCTGGGTGAGCTCGGCTGAAAGCTTACATGCCGACGGCATGATCGGCGATGCATGCCTTCAGTCCATAAGAACCGCGCATATATTTGGCCGCTTGATCGGCAACACGGACATGCATCTTGGCAATCTGGCGTTCTTCTGGAGCGGGGCGCCTACACGCCCGGACCTGTCCTTGGCGCCCATCTATGACATGCTGCCCATGTTGTACGCGCCAGAAAATGGCGAGATCATTGAGCGCGCATTCTGTTGCCCAGACATCACCGGCGAGCCTGAGGACGTTAAGGCAATGGCCTTATCCATGGCCAACGAATTCTGGGGTGCCATGCAGACAGCCAATGTGTCAGATAAATTCAAAGGTGTTGCCGCACGACACTTGGCGGCCATTCCTTTTCCGCCAGAGCCGCCGGTCATGGCAATATAAACTACAAAGATTGGGGATTAAATATGGGCGAGATCAATTACAACACCGAGAAATGCTGGAATATCCCAAGTGGGAAAAACCAGATTCCGGCGACTGTGACCGGAAACAGAATCACCTTCTTGTCGGGCACAATCTCTTATGACGACTATGAGGCGCTCGGGCGCGCCATTGACCACGATCGATGCTACCTGCCAGATGGACGCAGGGTCTATGACGTCGCATCAATCCGCGACCTGCCTGAGCAGATCGATGGACAGATAGTCTTGCACGGCCAAAGCGCCAGCTCGTACGACTACAAAAATGGGAAGTGCGAGATCCTCTTTCGCGATGAAAATGAGTGCTGCGAGCATGCGCGGCGCCTGGCAGAACGCGGGCTGATTACCATCAGCGCTCCGGATGATTCATTGGCCCCTACACCAGTTTGATTGCGCATTCGAGATAGTGTATGTTCTTCTCAAGGAATGTCGGCCGCTCCGGCCCCATAAGGAGATTCTCATGAATCAGGACAACTCACAAAAACCGACAGTGCCAAAATTCAAGGCGGGGGATCTGGTCACCTTCGTGAATGACTACGGGATCAAGTTCCCTGAGCGGATCATCACAGAGGTCGATATGAAGCATGAGCCTGGCGTACCCAGATATTACTTCACGCCTCACGATGCCTGGTGGTACCCAGCAAGGGAAGGGAACTTCATTTGCGACAAGGACGATCATATCGCGGCGATCGTCGGCGGACATCGCATTCGCTATATGGAGGTTGAAAAGGAGACTGATCCATGGCTGCTTGTCGGTACAACGCAGAGTCTGTTCGCTACGATGGATGCCGTACGCGAGTTCGTTGAAAGCACTGATGAGGTGCCTTACGACGTCTATGCCTTCCTGGATCTAGCTCAGGGACATCGCTATAATGAGCCGGTCGAGTCCAGGCTGGTTATGGCACTTCCAATCAAACCTTATCGCCCGGAGGCTATGCGCGTCACAGAACGCAAGTCAAAAAACGACACATGGTTCGAGGTCGAGACCTTGGCGCAGGGCGAAAAATGGATCGTGCAAAATAGCTATGCCCGGGAAGATGATGCGCTGAAGGACGCTAACGACTGGTATTATGCTGCTCAGACGCAACAACCGGCCAACATGTGAGCAACAAAAACACCCCTCACCCACAAGGACGTCAATCATGAGCAAGTTCATTTCGATCGAGCCATTATTCATGGCTGCGCAGGGCGTGGCGCCAAAGTATGTCGTAAAGAGAATTGATGGCGAATCAACCTATGACTCGCTGTCACAAGTTCTGGACGCTTTCGGCTTCGATCGCGAGGACGAGCAAGAGATGGATCGCATCTTGGAGGCGTTCGGATTCCGCGCGGACGATGAGGGGGAGTCGGCATCTATTGTCGACGAGATGCCGACTCAAAACGTGGCGGACTGGATCAATGCCGCCATCTTTGCTCACGACCAGACCGATGGCAAGGAGAACTGGGGGAGCATTGAACACCACGGCGATCCGCAGCACGCTGAAAAATGGCTCAAACTGTACCAAGAGTACATCCGCAAGAACTATGCGCCAATCGCCCGACACGCCGAGCAAGTCGCAGACGACGCATTCGTCCTCGTACCGGACACTCACAACAAGGAGCGCGTCGAAGTTGCGCAGGTATGCGGAATATCTCAGGACGGGGGCATTGTGGTCACCGGCCTGATCCGAGGCGAAGTGCGAAGCGTCAACTTGGGCGATGTCGTCTTTGCGTATGATGGCAGGAAGCTGGACAATATCGAGATCATTCAGACTAGCGAATCTCGCTGGGGCTACAATCTGCAGCACGGTCGCAGCGTTGGCGATACCGTGATGGGGGCCGGCAGCGGGTTCCGCACGCCGACTGACGCACTATATGCGGCAGTCAATGCGCTTGCACTAGCGCTTCGCGCAAACACGTTTTCAAGCCAATCCGCCCCTGAACAGATGCGCCCATGACAACGGCATCCTGGCCGCACCCGACACACAAGAGGCCGTCAGGTGAGTTCCTTTGGCGCGCGTCCTCATAACCAACATCAAATATTGATCGCAAATCGCGCATTCGCTTGAGTAAATTGATAAGCTAGTGTATGTTTGCCTCATACACTTTATATCAACCAGTTTTGAAAAATGCCCACAGGAAAGACACTGCTACTCGTACCGTTTCGAGCGCTTGGGGCGGAACAAACTTTCGGGATGCTACTGCACAAGCCGATCGTGGACATCCGTCTCGAACTTAAGAAAGCTACCGCGATGGACGAGATTCTGCGCGCAGCGGACTACTACTTCGACGAATATCCACGCCAAATCAATCGAGCAGGTTATTGCGCTTCACCGCAATTCAATGTCCCGTCCAACTTCTGGATGGATGCGCTGAATGGGGGCGGCCCTTTCTTTATTGAAAAACCAATCCGCCTTGTTGGCAGCAACGACATCCCTGATTCGCCGCTTGGGCTGAGTATGGAAAAAGTCGCCAGCCTCATCATCGCCACCACATCGCCGGACGGGAATATGCAGATATCAACAACGACCCTGCCTCACGCACCGCATCTATCCTTTGCCGAGCGCGTGCTAATAGGGACAAAGATATCCACAGATCAGGAAATGCCACAACGACGCGTTCTGTTGGTGGCGGATCAGATGGAAAAAGCTAATGAACCTCAATTCACCCATTAACCCAAGGATGAGCCACATGGTAAGAACCGCTAAAAAGGTCGCAGCACTCACTTCTCTGATGATTGCAACCGGCACCGGGAGTTGGGCTGGTGCAGCCGAACTTTACGGGAAGGTGGTCGGCGTCACGGATGGCGATACGATAACTGTCCTGGACGAAGTGCGCAGGCGACATGTCATTCGATTGGCATCCATTGATGCGCCGGAAACAACCTGCCACTCAAAAACAGGGCGCGACGACCTTTGTGTCGACCGCGGCCAAGCTTTTGGCAAAGCCTCCAAGCGCTCTTTGTCTGAAATAGTGTACGGGAAGGAAGTGGTCGTCGACATCCTTCCGGGATCCACGTATGGGCGCGAGATTGGCACCGTCTATGTCGTGGATGGCGAGAATCGGATCGACGCCAACTACCTACAAGTTGCCCGTGGCATGGCGTGGCATTACACGCGCCTTGCTGAAAAGCAGCAAACACGCAGCGAATACACCAGATACAATGTAGCAGAACTTGATTCCAAGCGAAAAGGGCGCGGACTATGGTCCGACCAAGAGCCGGTGGCGCCATGGGATTACAGGTACGCTCACAAAAATGAAAGGGATGCGAATGTTCTCAGCATGCGATAAACAATGCTTTACCAGGTCGATCGAGATATCACTCAAGAGTTCAGTAAGAAGCGAGAATGGCCGATCAAGGGATTATGCCCAGGCTCTTGAGGATATCGCGGCTTCCATCAGCCGCGGGAATACAGAGGGATCATCCGATCTATTCTCATACAAGGCCAGCGACGAGCAAGTCATCGAGCTAACACCAACAATGTAACTCATTTTTGTGTTAGTATGCCCCTTACACTAATGCAAGGAGGCGTACATGCCGCTCGAACCCGTTATGCAGGCGCTGCTATTCTCGGCGCACGAGCATCGTAAGACGCGCCGAAAAGACCAGATCACCCCCTACATCAACCACCCGCTGGCTGTCGTATATAAGCTCGTTGAGCATGGTGTGCGCGATTTTGTTGTACTTTGCGGCGCCGCACTCCATGACGTTGTCGAGGACGAACATACGGACCCCGTTGAAATCGAGGCCCGATTCGGCGCTGAAGTGACGCAGATCGTCCTCGAAGTAACTGACAACAAACTCCTGCCAAAGTCAGAACGAAAACGACTACATGTCGAGACTGCGCGCGCGCTATCGGACGGTGCCAAGCTGCTGAAAATGGCAGACAAGATTTGCAACATGACAGATCTTGCCCACAACCCGCCGACTGGGTGGAGCACCAAGCTGATACGCGGGTATGCGGAATGGTGTGATCAGTGCATGTCTGGCTACCGCACCGGGCAATACCCAACCCTGGAAAAAGAGTTCGACGACACAGTCTCCAATCTACTGGCCCACATCTCAAATATCGAGAGTCAACAGCAAGATGACATCATTTCCCATAAGGGCGGTGAGCATGCCTGACATCAAAGAATGACCCAGCAAAGCCCAATACCAAAATTCGACATTCGCAACGCGCCTTGCGAAGAAGAGCTGCGCCGTATGGCGCCAGACAGTATCGACTGCATCGTCACCGACCCACCATACGGGTTATCTGAGGCACCAGATCCCGCCGCAGTAATGGCTGAATGGATACTGGGCAATCAGTTCACGCATAGCAAGCGTGGCTTCATGAATAAAAAATGGGATTCGTTCGTTCCATCGCCATCCGCATGGAAGGCGGCATTACGAGTCTTGAAGCCAGGAGGGTACGCGCTGGTATTCGCCGGAAGTCGCACGCAGGACTGGATGTCCATGTCGCTGCGCTTTGCTGGTTTCGAGGTCGTCGACACCATCATGTGGGTCTATGCCCAGGGCATGCCGAAGAGCCTCAATATCAGCAAAGCGTTCAATAAATCCGGTATGTTCGCAGAAGCGCAGCAATGGGATGGATGGGGGACGCAATTAAAGCCGGCGTACGAACCCATCATTGTCTGCCGCAAACCACTGAATAAGTCGTTTGCCAAAAACATTGCCGAGCACGGGGTGGGCGGACTCAATATCGATGGCTGCAGGGTGGAGATTGATGCTGCAGCAGATGCCGGTCAGTTGCGCACAATGATGCGTGGCGCCCGCACGTCCGATATAAACGAGCAAACATGGGGCTACTCAAAGAATGGTGGCGATCAACCACAAGTTGTTAGGCAGGAAGGTAGATGGCCAGCCAATTTTGCTCATGATGGCAGCGAATCTGTTCTTGGGCTATTCCCGCAGTCCGATGGAGCCAAAGCTGCCGTGACCGGGACTGAACCGTCAGCGTCCAAAGGCGGAGTCAATACCTTCAATCTTATGCAGAGGCACACAAGCGCCCCTTGGTTTGACGCAGGCAGCGCCGCACGCTTCTTCTTCTGCGCTAAAGCTCCCAGCAAGGAACGCCATCTAGGGCTTGAAAATCCCGGCCGCCAGTTCAGGCACGGCAGCACACTCAGGGATGCTGAAAATCTCGACAAGCGTGGTAATCACCATCCGACCGTTAAGCCGATCAAGCTCATGCGCTGGCTCGTTCGTCTCGTATGCCCGCCTGGCGGCACCGTCTTGGATGTGTACTGCGGGTCCGGCTCAACCGGGTTTGCGGCCATCGAAGAGGGGTTTAATTTCATAGGCATCGAGCGTGTAAAGAAATACGCATCCATCTCAAAGGCGAGATGTTCCTATGCGCTGCAGATGCTGACCGGTGAAGAGTCTGCTCGAAAGAGGCATCGAAAAAAACAGCGAGCTGCGGGCAAGTTCTTTAAGGGTGATCAGATCTCATTGTTTTAAGCAAATATTTGTGTATGATCTAATCAGAACAATGTTCAGAACCACATTCTTACCGAGAGGGATTTATAACATGACCACCGCATACACGACCCACAAGGAATTCAATCCCAAGACATTTACGGACATCCGCGAACAGATGCTCACACAGGACAATCGCGCCACAGCATTCCCGCTTTTCGAGGTGCGCGACCGCCGCCAGATATTTGGAATTGACACCCTCTTCAATAATGAAGCCAAAGAAGTCTTGATCCTGAAGGGCGGTAATGGGTATCTTGATATCCCGCTTGATGAGCTGACGATCGAAAAGGCTGAAGAGATCCTCAAAGATCTTGAGGATGACTACGGTACGTCCCGCGAGAATTTTGAATTCTGGGACAAGTACAGCCTTCCTTTCGCCGTCGAATTTGGCAGTTCGGCGCTGGATGATACATCCGTCACGCCTCAGACCCTTATCTACATGTCCAATAACCACCGTGAGTTCAACATCGGAAATACTGATATTATGGATTCAATGTTGACCATCATTGGCACCGGAATGATACAGGAAGTGAAAACGGTCGCAACTTTCTTCACTGAAAGTGGGGCGCTTCGATACATCGAAGAGAACAGGCATAACATGAATGCGCCACACATCTATGTATCATCCGCTCACCGCAATGAGGAGATGCAAGCTGTCATGCACTTGCTGCTGAACTTCAACGCACCTCAAGACAACCACGTACCGGCACTATGATTGTCATGGTGCCGGTACCAGCTCCTTTACAAGAACCACCTACGCCATCACCTATTGCGTAGGTGTTAGGGATTCAATCCCGCCGCAAAAACCAGACTCATCGACAACCTTACTCGGGAATGCTCTCAACTGTTTCTCTGTGAATTTGTATTGCGGAAGGTGCAAATTCACTAAATCGCGAACTATTAACGCCTGAGTTCTATCGCGACCTTTTTTCTTCGGGTCTCGTTCATCGCTTTCGGACAACCAGTATTTGAACAGAGCAAATGCTCTAGGATCTGGAACTGTCATCATGAATGGCATGCCATTTTTTGCAATAACCGTTTGTGACACTTTTGGCATAGACAATAACCATTTCATATTCCAAATATCTGTGGCCACCAAATCCCCATCTCCAAGCCCAGAAGCTTCTGGAGCCCAAGGCGGATTAGGCATTTGGCGGATTAAGTCCACTAAAAATCCATCGTCGTTGACAGCCCTAAAGTTATTTTTCTCCACCACGCGGAAACTGCTATCAATTTTCCTAAGCAACCCAAGAATCCTATCTGAAGAGAAAGTTTCCGGCGCTATTAGAGATATTTTTGATCTTGAATCAAAAAGCAAATCAACATCTTTTGTTTCAAGACTCTCCTGAAGTATCTGCACCCCCGCCATACCTTCATACGCATATAGCGCATTAGTGCCTATGATTTCAATTCCAGCCCCCATTAAGCCCTTTTCATCCAAAGCCCTGGATATGTCCGCAACAATTTGAGGACATCTCGATAATTTAAGAGCCACATTCACCCGGGCCTGCTCTTCCAGTTTGATCTTTAAAGATGACAGCCGCCCACCAACTTTTGCCTTAGCCAGGAAAAATTGTTCATGAATCTTTTCTGTTTTTTCAGATCTTCTACCAAGACTTCTCGCCCTACCGTGCCTGTCAATTATTCGATATAAGTAGTCATTGCCGCCAACCTTTTTCCAAGTCATCCCACCTCTGTAATCAATTGAGTGAGATACTGCATCACGGTAGAGCGCATAAAGCTGCTCCGTATTGATAAAGTATTTTGATTGCATGTCCGATAGTTGTGAAAACATATTTATCCTTCAAATTAACTGTTTTTACATTTTGAATGATAAATCGCAAATAATCAACGGTTATCATTCATATCAACCGTTTCCGCAATTTGAATGATAACTACCGATTAAACAGATATTTGTATTCATATGGCGCTAGGCTACCCACTCTTCCTGATTGAAAAATTAAGGGTATCTGGAATCGGTGATTGATGCGCTTCTTGTCCAGCGCGTGATACGACAGACCGTAAGCTAAATCAGAAAAGCACCGCCTGGCCGGTCATGCCGCCAGCGCGGCCAGGCGGTGCTTCATGGCGCAGGGCTCGGCGCTGGAGCTAGGCGCTCGCTCACGCCCTGCTCATAGCGGGATTGCATGTCTTCGTTTCCAATCTTAAATCCATACCGGCCGGCGATGACCGCTGCACGCTCGATGAAATCCGGGCTGCCCACCAACTCGAACTCGCCATATTCCTTTTGGGCGGTCTTAAGCATGGCGACGATATCCAGGTCGGAAGGAACCTTCTCGACGAACTTCATGCTCTCGCCATCGTCAATGAACAGCGGCCTCTTCGCGTTGTTCATGAAGTACATGATGGGCGAATCCAGGCTATTGGATTGCCTGCGTTGATGCAGAGCGAATTCCGGGGAAACCAGAGGGGGTGGTTCAAACGCTTGAACCGGTTTTGCTTGGGCGATCTCGGAAACTGCCTGCTCGGAAGGTGCGACGCGCTTCTTGCGGCGGATGCCCGGGCCCGTGGCGCGAACAACATCCTGAATAATCTTTTCGTCGATCGTCTCAGCCTCGCTGGCGATCTTTTTTGCCTCGGCTGCAACTGCAGCCTCAACAGTGAGCGCGACATCCTTTACAACCCCCCCCACTACATTCCTTGTTATCAACGGCATGATTCACCTCTTGTATGTTGGTTACTTACATTGCGATTTGAGCATACATATAACCAAGCTGGATGTCTAGTCATTGAAAGACAAGCAAAATTGCTCATGGGGTAGGGGTGGGCTGGCCTTCATGTCGCACGACATCGTCACCTCTTTGTAGGGGCTTCAGCAGATCACGAATCCGCCCAAGGCTCTTATCCATCAATGGCATGGAATGGTTCTCAAATGCAAGGTCGATCTCACAATCTACTGCGTTGATGAGGGATGTTAAATATGGGTGCTCATTGTGTGTTTCGCACAGCGATCGCGCTATCGCTTCCGCGTTTACATTTGGCGTGCGAAGCTCAAATATGGTCGATCCATCATCCTCATCAACAATGAGTGCCCGATGATTGTCGGGTGATGCGCTGTACTGCCACTTCGCATTCTGATCAGGCGGCGCAGTATCCAGCACAACCTGCGCGAACTGAGCTTTGGTGGAAAACTCGTCGACAAGCGCGCGCATAGCATCGGCGTGCGCCGGCCTAACATGCCAGTCATCGCGCGTCGATGCCTGGCGGATCGCACCGCCCTGGTCAGCCCACCACCCAACCACAGCCATGGCCGAGGCATCAAAGACCAGATAGCCCGATGATGTCACAGATTCTTGACGACGTAACGTGCCGTCTGCTTGTTCCACATCAATACTCATTAAACACCTCGCTTTCAGTTGATTCTGGAGGACCTACACTACCAGCCCCATTAAAGGGATGGGCATTCACTCATAAATAAGCGCGAACTCCATATGTCCGGTGATGTCGGCAGGCATTGCGCCAACGAGGGTGTAGCGTATGAGCGCCACGTATTAAATTTTGCGTAACGCCTGAAACGATGTGCTCATGCAACAACGGGATTACCGATCGCAATCCCGGATGATTCATCAGGTAGACATAACCGATCCGACTCATGGCGATCACTTATTCTATGGCGACGTTACAATCATACTTGAAAAATCTTCACAAAACTTGAAAAATCTTCACAAAAGCTCACACGCCCGTTATTCATTGAAAAACTTTCACGGCCTTTGAAATATTCTCATGATCAACCAATCCCAAAGGAGCGCCCTTGATGCAGAGGCGCCTCCTCGGGCTCAGCGACGCAACCTGCAAATGCAGCGATACACTCGCCGATCCGCCTTCCAACTTGCTCAAAAGGCACATAGACAATCCCTTGGCCAAGCTGCTGGTGAGCGATCGTCTCAGACAACCCATCAACTAAGGTCGGTGGAACGCCCTTGATGCGCGCATGTTCGGCGGATGTCAGCAGGCGCGACAAGGATTCATCTTCCGGGTGGCGAAGGCGAGGGTCGGTCGACCCTCCCTTCGCGTACCCCTTGCGAATCGTCGGCACGCTGGTGGACTCCGGGGTTATGAATTGCATCCCGAATCCCTTGCCGGCCTCCTTGTCTCGAACTTGCTTTTCTTTGAGGTAGGCGACCTCGCGCCACACTGGCGAATCAATAGCGATATCATCCAGCACCTCGCCAAGGTATTTCACAACTGTCACTTTCGGCTCGATATCCTCAAAGGAAAAATTGGTGCCTTTGGTGTGAGCAACCATGCACCAGCGCACACGATTCTCAAGGCACCCGAAATCCTTACCCGACAGAATCGCCTCGCAAGTCGAATAGCCCATATCGCGCAACTGGTGCCGCAATATCTGCGCGGACGCGCTATCAGCGTATTCAGGGACATTCTCCAGCAGCACATAGGCGGGCTGAGTACGATCCAGGATGATCAGCGCTGCGACGACCAGGTGGCCGACATCTGGATGATCTTCCATCATTGTCAGGCCGCGCTTGCTTTTACCGGCCGGTGAGGCGCCAGAGCAGGGCAGCCCCATCTCCAGCACTTCAAGCAATGGCAGCTGCCGTAGCAGATACTCATCCTGGGCAAGCTCCTGCATTGGCATATTCATGATCTGGGTGCCGCCGTTCCACGCATCGTTCTTGATCGCGGCCTGCTCAATGAGGTCTTCGCGGATCTCGTTGGCGAACGAAAGGGTTGCCTTGATGCCGGCACGCTCAAGCCCGGCGTGGATCGCGTGAGAAAGGATCCCGCCGCCATGCGATAGACTGCCCATGGCGATCATATCCCCTTTGGCGACTTTCGCCTGCAGACGCGCCAGACGCGCCTTCTTCTTCACTTCGGATGCCAGCGGCAGGATGTAAACCTTGTCGTCCTTGACCATGACGCGCACGGAGTCCATGCCCTTAAACATGTTCAGCAGTTCGCCACTGTTGATGTCAATAACCGGGAATTCTTTGTCGCCCCGCATCTTGCGACTGACGGTGCGAGAACCATCCTTATTGGCTGACAGGACGAGCTTATCACCGTCGATCAGCACATCGAACTTATCGCCAGGGGCGAAGCCGGCGCGCGCCGCCTGCAACCCATCCAGATATAGATATGGGTTGTTGCGCTTCTGTCCGATCTTTTTAATCCAAGCGTCTGTGCGCGTCATGGTCGCGGACCGGTATGTAGCAACTCGATCGCCGCGTCAGTCCAGTTCCGCCCGGACATCGAAATAGCGCTCTCGGCGGTGAAATGCATGTTGATTTCGGCATCTTGCTCTCCATAGAAGATTGGCAATGTATGTTTTGACCATACGCCATCTTTAAAATAAGTGCGATAGCCAAATTCGACATAGTTGCCATCGGCGCTGATTCGTGTATGTTATCCACATTCGCATCGCAAATCTATTGAGAGGCTATATGAGCACACCCGAGACAAAGCTGGTCAATATCGTTCTGACCTCCACCATCACTAAGCATCTCAAACATCAGCAATGCCTTCGCGTACCGGTTGATGCCACCCAGGAAGACATCCTCCGATTCGGCGCCAAACTACAAGAAGGTGTTGACGGCGGATCATACCGGGCGGATGGGAAAAACGTGATCAATCTATCCATGACTGATGGCGCTCTTGCCGAAGTTGAGCCGCTAGACCTGGCCGAGCAGGAATTCCAGGTCTATGACTTCGCCGGATCGGAGATCGTAGGCATCGACGGGTGGGATACATCAGACCCGGCAGACATTACGAGAGTCGTTTACGCAAAGCATCCGGACGATGCGCCCGATGCCTCATCAAACAAGGTTTCATTTCACGTCAGGCTGGATGACAACGGAATGGTCGATGAAGTCTACGCACTGGATGTTGATACAGGCAATGAATTCGGCCAGCGAGGCGCATCACAAGGGGATCCGCAACCTGCGCCATGCACATCGGCATAGAAAGGCAAATCATGGCGCCTACGCTTAGCTATTTTAGGCAGCCCGCTAGCACTTAACAGCGGGGGATTGCCTCAATAACTCCTGCTCAGCATCTTCAAGCGTGGCAATGAAGGGCGTCGCATCTAAAAGCATCTGGTCGATTTTCTCAGCGGCGATGCCTTCACTATCCTCAAGCCCGGCAGCGATACCACCAAGATTTTCGGACATGATTACCGCCGCGCCTATGGAATAGTGCAAATCTTCCAGAGATCCGGCATCAATCTCGCCTTTTCTCTCTTCCTACACTAATTAATTCCCTCAATCTAGTAAAATATTCGAGTCAATCAAACGCCGAATCCACACATGAATCTTCATATCCACCTTAAGAAAGAGATCGAGCCGCCGAGCAGGGCGATTTTGCGAAGTAATAATCTGCAGTTTCATTACATGACAGCAAAGTCTGATGGCAAAAAGAGCATGGGGCGCGCCTTTTGCGATAGCGAGTTCCTTCCGCAATTTTTACTGGCCGCCAAAAGCGCCGGATATCAGCCACCTGAATTGATCAACCTCCATTTTGTGGCCGAGAAGTCAAGCTTCCCAGTCAATAGTGCCCAATGTATTGGTGCTGCGATGGCAAGGCTTCCTGCAAACTCATGGGCTGAGATGAGCGATTACCTGAGATTGAAATTCGATATCAAAGTGAACTCGTCGCTCCCCTCCAATGAAAGTTTTGATGCCCAGCTTAAATCGCTAGACCATCACGCTGGCATCCTGGGGGTGTCAAGGTTCGCGACCGCTTCTCAAATATCAGCGCGCACTATAGAGCTGAATGAGCAAATCGAAAGCGACAAGCGACTTTCTGCCGAAGCCAAGGAAAGCAAGAGACGAGAGTGTTCTGAAGCGTCGGTCTGGCTACTTGCGAATGCTGGCAAGTCATTCCCTGCAATGGATATGCTCAATTCGATGACAGGGCTGCATAACGTCAAAAAAGAGGTGTACAGGTTGATGTGCCTCTTCCAAGCGCAGATGATGCGCAAAAGCGCCGGGATGACAACCAATAAACCCTCAATGCATTTAGTATTTACCGGAAATCCAGGCACGGGCAAGACCACTGTAGCTCGATTAATCGGGCAGATATACCGGAGCTTGGGGTTGCTGGACTCCGGCCATGTCATTGAATCAGACCGATCCTCGCTGGTTGCAGAATATCTTGGGCAGACATCAACGAAAACAAAGTCCATTGTGCATCTTGCCTCGGGCGGCGTGCTATTTATCGACGAGGCGTACAGTCTTGCAGGCAAGGGCGATGACTCTTATGGCGAGGAGGCGGTCAACACGCTCCTGAAGGAGATGGAGGATCGTCGAGATTCATTCGCGGTCATCATCGCCGGGTACACGAAAGAAATGGGGCGCTTCATCAATTCCAATCCTGGATTGAAGTCACGCTTCTCCAGGGTGATCAATTTTGATGATTATTCCTCACAAGAGCTGACCGATATCTTTCTTGGAATTGCCAAATCGGAAGGCATGGTTGTGGCTGCCGGAGTGGCCGAGAAAGTGGAGCTAATCACCTCCCAAATGGTTACAGCCAAAGAAGAGGGGTTCGGCAATGCCCGTGCAATTCGCACCCTGTATGAGTCGACCATTGAGAGTCAGGCGGTGAGGATTATTGAGCAGGGCGCTCTCGATATTGATGTCATCACAGCGGCTGATATTGCCGGTTAAATTCAACTTCACAATGCGCCATGAATAGCGTATGTTGCCTTCATGCACTATTACAGTTTCGGGGGTAAATAAATGATGACTGACCTCACAAAAGTCACGGGCGCAAAGCAGCATGCTGACGACGAAAAGTTGAAGGCAGTATTTGTTGGCTCGCTGAGCAATGGTTTCGATCTGAAGGCGGCCGTCAATCAAGATGCCGCCGAAAAACTGGTCGCCGAACTTCTGGCGGACGGGCGGCAGTTTGCCGAAGCAATCGAGGTGCAAAATCCGGAATCTCTCGATAACAACTTCCAGCCAGATCCATCTGGCGACCACTTCACTGTTTTTTCGAACGGAGTAGGCGGCGAGGGCGCCTCTGTATTCGGCCCGTTCTCGAATTTCGAAGTTGCCGATCAATTTGGAGTAAACAATCGGCATGGCGACCAGTGGGAAGTGTTTGAACAAGAACACCCCACCCCATTACCCATTCCATTGGCTTGATGGAGTTTGCATGCAAAAAGTACATATCATTACCACCGGCGGGACAATCGATAAGCGTTATGCACCAAAATCAGGCGAGCTCTATGTAGGCGCCCCAATCGTTGCTGAAGTGCTAGGCGACGCGGGCGTAGTACCGGACTTGTTTAGCATCTCAGAATTCATCCAGAAGGACAGTCTGGAGATCAGCAAAGAGGAGCGGGTCGATCTTGCAAGGCTTGTCGCCAGATCTTTGGCTGATCGGATCATGATCACTCACGGCACCGACACCATGCGCCAAACAGCCATGGTTATCGATGCCGCAACCAAGGATAAGACAGTCGTACTGACCGGCGCATTCGTTCCGGGGAGCATGGATGGATCGGACGCGCACTTCAATATCGGCGGCGCCTTTGTGGCGGCGCAGATATTGCCACCCGGGGTGTATATCGCGATGAATGGCAGGGCGCTCCCGTACGAGATATACAAAAAGAACCACACCTCAGCTCGATTCCTTCCGGTAAAAGCGGCCGCATGATGCTCATCACATCCGCGGACAGGATCAGCCATATACTTCTGGACGCCACAGGCATCCTATTTGGCGCGACACTCGTCGCGTCGTTTGCGAACTGGCTGCTCGGTTGACCAGCTGATTCTGGCTGAATTTTGTCGAATTCGACAAAGTGATGCGTTTCAAAGCCTATTGTTTGTCGAATTCGACAAAATTAACATAACAGGCACAGCGAATAGATGATCGGAGACCAGTTCTTTGATCGTAGCTGCTTTGGAGGATTTCTCCAGCAGATCAATGACGGCATAGGCAAACTCTTCTGAGGCGTCGCCAGATTTCTACAGAACTTGCAAACATGGGCGCAGTTGTCAACCGCTGGTTGACAACTGCTGAAGTATATCTATGGCTGGGGAGCCGATGGCGCAGACGGCTCGATTGCAGCATACAACTGCTCAAGCGTGACACCGGCATCGCGCACGCGGGTGATCTGGTCGATACAGAAGCCCGATAGGACGGCGTTGCCGAACACGCGCTCGATCTCGGCGTCCGACAAGTCTTTTGCGTTCTCCGCGGCCAGCTTGCCGATCAAGTCGATGCGCACTTCGGCTGCGGTCAGCGGCGTGACCCAATGATCCTTCACATGAAAGGATCGCTCGCCGAATCTGGCGGTGATCTCGTACCCAGGCGGGAAAGTATGCGTCACCTCGCCGATCAGTCCGACGCCGTCGCGGCTCGCGCAACGCGAAGCTTTCTCGATAAAGTCATCCGATGGGCAATTTGGATGGACGCAGCTTCGATTGCTGTCGCGCATGATTTCAAGATTCTTCGGCGTGATGATGATCTTGTCGCCGACGTTATGTCTGGTGGGTTGTGTCATTGCTCTAAACTCCATCTAAATAAGGCTTCAAAGCCAAGTTCGTGCTTAAGGTTTCATCCCCGCCGACTCGTCGTAGATGTGAGGGGGATTGAATTCTGGATAGCCGATTCGGTTGTTTTCGGTAACGATGATGTGATTCCTTCTCACCAGCTCGGAGAGGATTTCCTCTTTGTCGGCATCAGAGATGCCGCCCTGGAACTGGAACATTGCGCCGATTGAGTTGAGGAGAGCCTCCTTCTTTGACGGCTTCATCTTCTTGAGTCTGTCGGCCACATATTGGATAAGCTCCGGGTCGGATGGAGCGGAGGCAGACGCTATCTTTCTCTTCTTGGGGTTCTGCTCTTCCTCTTCTTTGCGTGCAAGCTGAATGAGCAATTGAGCCAGTCGAAGCTTGTCTCGATAGCCTAATTGCTCAAACGCTCGCTTCTGAGTAATGGGAATATCTAACTTCTTGATATGCATCTGCGCGCGGACGAATGACTCCTGGGCACAGCACGGCTCACTCCCCGGTCTCTCCAAGATGGAATTGTTCTTTAACATGACTTTGCAAATTTGATGGATTACTACCCAACATACACAAATTTATGGGCATGGGCAATTTTTACTCACGCGAATGACTTTGTCGTCCTCATACCACCTGAGCTCGCCGTCTGCCAGGATCATCGCAGGCAGACCTCCGTCACGATGTATCTTCCCGAACCGGTAGAAGATCTGATCCCCATTGGCTCGGATGATGGCCGGCTTATCGCTTTCGCGGTGCAGCACAGCATCTCGCTGACGCATCTGCCCTCGCTTGGGATTCTCTATGTACCAGAGTTGCGTCCCGTCCGGGTTGATCACGGACGGCAGGTCGCCTTCGCGGCCATACGCGCCATTGATGAAGTGGCGTTCGACACCATCGTTCGTACTGATTATGCAGCCAGTGAATGTGCTGTCGAATGTTTTGGATTTGATCATGTAAAGAGTAATTGTTTTTTGTCCGCTAGATGAACACATCATACCCCAAAAACAATGTTGCATCGCGGAGCGATTTGTGTATAATGCGCACTTACACAAACTCGGTGCTACAAATTGGAACTGGCATCGACGAATCTGGAGCAGATGGGCTTTAGTGATTGACTTGCCTCTCCTTGGAGAGGTAGCTGGAATTGAAATAGCCGATATGCGGCAACAGGCTGGGTGATGCTACAATTCAGCCTACAACGCCACTCAAGCTTAGCCAGCAGCGACTACTGCTGTGATGCTCAAACCGAGGGGCTTCTCATTCTTGACCCGCCATGCCTCTCAACGATGCACACTCTGGCGGGTTTTTGCGTCAGCCTATTCAATCCTCGCTGTCAACATCGAGCGAGCAGCCGATCTCAACGATCTTCTTTGCTGCACGGCGCGCCCCCAGGCTGATATTTCCATTGCCGGCGCGCTCGAATAGCCGGATCGTCTTTCGATCGAGCATCAGATTCCGCCGCTCAAGCTTGCCGGATTTCTCTGTCTTCCGGCCAGCGCCATGTCGGCTGCCACCATGTTTTTCAGTCATAACTCATACTCCATGGACGATTTGCGATGAATCTATCACGATATGCCATTGCTATCCTGGCAATTCGCAATCAGCGCGATCAATCGATCCGGGTCGATCCGGTATTCATCCAGGCCGACGCCCGTTGCAACCAGAATGTGGCTCAAATAGGGCGCGTAGTCTCGAACGTTTTCCGGCGTCATGCCGCTGGCGATGGCCAGCTGGCCACCGGTGGCAGCCGACATGGCGGCGATCTTCCGCACCTCTGGCGCGCTGCCGGTCGCAGAGCCGCTTGTGGTCGGAATGAAGCCAAGGTTCTGCGCCATCGTGGCTGCCAGTGCCGGATTGGGCTCATGAGGGCGGTATTTGAAGGCTACCGAAGCGAATAGTTGAATGGAAGGGGTCTCGCTCGCAAGAAGCGAGAGATATTCAGCCATAGGGTTGCCCCCACGAGAATCCACTCCCATATCATCCGCCCAGACCATATCAAGCTCAGCCACCTTTGCCTGTTTGCAAGCAAATATCGCGTCTTGAGAGAGTAGGTTGATGCCAATACGAAAGTCCGGGTATTTCAGCTTCGCTTCCGCCGCCACTTCGATAAGTTCGTAGTCGTTCCCATGATGCGAGATCAGGAATACGCCTTCAGCGCCACAGCTTCGAGCCACCCAGACCTCTTCCAAGGCGAGCTCGCGGCTCAGGTAATGTATGACTGGGTAAACAAGCATCATGCCTCCATTTCAGTTGGCTGCAGGTAAGCCTGGGCAGCTTCCAGGCAAATGCGACAGGCGGCCAGATCAAGCCAGTCGGCTCCCGACGCCTCTGTGCGGCGCAATTTCCCCTCCATATCAACCCATATAGGTCGCGCCCCGGCAACCGCGGCGATACGCCCTAATTCCTGCTGGATATTGTCTGGACCAAGGCCGCCGGCATAGCCGCACGGTATGGGCAGCGGCTGCGGCCATTCGCTGCGAACGATAGGAGGCAATGCTTTCCAGGCTCGTCTTTTCATCGACCCCGGTTAGCGTGAAGTGGGTCAGGTTCAATCGTTCGCTCATCTCAATCCTCCGCTGATGCGGCTGCCGCGAGAGCTGCATCCACATGCGCAACGATACCACTCAGCACATGACGCATATGTCCGCTTTTCCCGAGATAGACCAGCCGCTCCGACTGCCCCTTCAAGTTGTACTTCCCGCCAATTTTCATATCTCCCCCTCATTGCGCCAAAGCGCGACTCATCACTCGAATGCCAACCATGGCCGCCACTCCTCCGCAAATGAACAATTCGCCGGAACATAATGGGTCGCATCAAAAGCGTTTTTGAATATCGTTGCGACGATGCCGTCCTGGTGGCCGGCAAGGCCGCAGGCCACGCGCGTCACATAAAAGCGCCTATCAGGATGTTCGGCCACGAATTTACAAAACTCGATGACCCCGGGGACGATATCCTGCAATAGCAATGTCTTGATGCGCACATCTTTGGTTGGAATGCCGTAGGATTGCCCCATCAGGCCGGTGCTCACACCCTCGATCGCACCAAACCGTTGCGCCGCGATCAGCGCCGCCCCCTTGCCGTGCCGCCCGCGCTGATTGGAGCCGAACACAAGGATCGTATCTGGATGCTGGGGTAGGGTGCCGTCCGGATGGAATCTGGGTGAACGCATTGGATCAGACCTCATCGAACGCCATCACTGGTTGGGCGAAAAAATATCAACATCGCAAAAACACGGATAGAGCACCTGCGGCCAATGCATTTACTTTCAATTTGCCTCTTTAACTAAATCCAGTAGGTACTCACGAATATTGTCACCATGGCAGGGAAGGGGTGCGCAATGGCATGCCAGCGCCACCTTTTTACCGCTCGATAATGCGAGCGCGATCTCGTCGATTATGGCCTGCGCTTGCGGGAATTGACTCAGTATCTCCGGCAGATCCTTGCGGTGCAGCGCGATTACGCGCATCCGCTCCGGCATCGAGCGAGTGCGCATATGGTATGGATTCCCGAGCGCCCCTTTACGGTCAATACGAAACACGACCTCATCAGGTTCGGCCGTGCAAGGGCTTGCCCCGCTCAAATTGACGACTCGGATGCGATTTTGGAGTACCTCTAACTCTGCAAGGCTCTCGCAGCGCTCGGAAATTTCGCTTGGTTGTTTGTGCATATTGCTATGTTACACAAATATGCACAATTGGTCAACTTAGCCGGTGAATGATGGCGCCTCAGGCCCGCCTACAGCCTCAAGCTCGAGGCGCACACAACCAGAAAGGCGTCGCTCGATCTCGTCCTGGTTCGCTTGGATAGCGAGGACGATCGCATCACGCAAGGCAGCCGGGGAAGGGAATCCGTCATTACCCGATCGTGGGGCGCTCGGGTCGCTTTCTGTCCACGCCTGCCAGAGCGTGGCGCTTGCTGTGATGAGAAACCCGCGAATATCGTGCCATCGCTCCTGGCCCGGACTATTCAGGTAGGAGAGGATGCAAGCCTTGGTGTCATCCCTAAGAGGGTTGCCACTCATATCATGGCATCCTTTGAACAGCCCTGAGTCGCGCAGCGCGGCTGTAGCAACAACCTGGCGCCACTGCCAATACTGCGCAGACTTGATCTGCTCAGCTTGCGCGAGAGATGCCTTCTCATCGTCACCAAGCTCCCGATACGGGCTGAAATACTTGTTTTCTGCGAGCGAGCTCACGACCTGCGTCGCACATTCGTCAAGCGAGTCGAAATAGATTGTATTCACGCTATGCCCGGCCCCGACGAACACCTGCGCAGCTGGGTCGAATCCTTTCTTTCTCGCCTCGGCGGCGAACTCATTCGGCCCAACGGATTCAATCAGCGCCTTAAGGTCGTCATCGGTCCAGTAGTGCAACTCCCCCGGACAGCCCGCTATCTCCTTGAAGCAGCGCCCCGTTGGACGCATCTCCTCAAGCAAATGGCGCCCATCGCTGACGCGAACGGCGAACTGCCGCCCCGTCTCTGGATCGACGTACTCATAATTCAGTTCGTTTTCTTCCGGATCATGCTGTTCGCTATAGCTGAGCGCATCCATGATCTGCCGCTTTTTAAGTTCCATATCGCTCTCCTCGACCTCAGTTAGGGACCATGCACTCTGACGATTAGGGCGTCATGGGCGATGCAGGGCTCTCGCCAGGCTCGGTCCGAACCTCAACCTGCGGCTTGAGGCGCAGCCAAGCGTCCGCGATCGTCTGCGGATCGCCTTCCTCGATGGCTGCGCCCAGTGTACGGACATCTTCAAGAGCATCCCTCACCTTCTGCGCCATTTCCAGCCCAGCTTCATAGGACTCGGTGTCAGGCACACAAGTCCCATCCAAGAACATCTCGTGATCCTCGACCAGGCATTGCGCCGCACCTGCAGCATTGATTTTGATGGAACCCATATTCGCTCTCCTTACGGTGCAGACGGCGCGTCCGCCGGCGCGTCCGCGACAACCTCGGCCTTGCCGACCTTGTTGCCGTTGATGTCCCACAGGATGAATTCATCGCCATCGGAGACGCCATTTTCTACGCGATCTGCGAGCGAGCGAAGGATCCTTGCCAATTCGCCCGGATCATCCTCGAATGCTGCATTACCCATGTCGATGCTGAGATTCATTTGGCCGCTCATCTTTCCCTCCAGTATTTTGGTGTATTGGCTTCGATCATCGTTATGCACTACCAGTAAATCTCAACATACATTGGGTTAATGACTTTGGCAAATATTCACACGAATTGGCTTGAAATGATTTTCCCTGTTGTGTATGTTAAATTCAGTCACTATGCTAAATCGACTTCACCATCTCGTAAGGGTTGGTAATAATAAAAGGAGACAGAAATGTCGAATGATTCATACAAGGTAATGTGGGCGGCTTTAAAGCCCATGATTTTGGAACGCATGACAGCATTGGCTTGAAGGAAGTGGCTGAGGCATCCGCAGGGATGCGACCGTAAACCAACATTACCACCATCTCGTGAGGGTGGCGAGATGACAGTCAGCAATGGCAGAAAGAAGGAAATATGAACACTACTGAATTATTAAAGCAGGCTTCTAAATGCAAGTCTGAAGCTGCTGCAAGAAAATTGCTGGATGCATTGACGGACGCCTTTCAGGAATCAAAGATTGGGCATCTTGAAACGGCTAATGGCGATTTCAGGCTTGAGGATGATGGTGTCTTCGTCTCGATTGAATTTAATCGTGAAATTAGCGGCGATTACATCACGATGATTAAGCCTGAAATTCGGGGTGGCAAATTGAGTGTCTATGTTGCGACTGATCGTATGCTTGATGGTATTGGTATGCAAAGTCAAAACTGGAAACTTGCTACCGCTGGCCAGGCGGAGCTTGAAGATGAAATCGAGGTTGACGAAGATCGCGAAATTTCGGATGTTGCTGAACGTGCGGCTAAATTGGCGATTCAGCATCATCAACGGCTGATCGAACAAGTGGGAGTGCCTGATAGCATTGCTGCTGAAACAGCGCGACAGTGCTGGGCGGGCAGCGATGTTGATGCACCATCTCCTCGCCCATGAAACCGACAGGCGAGAAAGGAAAAGTAGATGAATCTATCTGAAGCTATTCGCCAGGTTCGACAGCAATACATCGAGCGCGGCGAAGCTAAATCGTTCTACGAAATCAATAACGGCCTTTGCGATGATTTCGCCGCAGCCGTTATTAAATTGATGGGCGGTTACGGTAAAACTCTCTATGAGATCAGTAATGAAAATTTCATGATTGGGCTAGACGGAGATGAGTGCGGCGACGACGTGTGGGATTGGAAGTTGCTCAATAAACATTGGGGAATCACTCCGCCCGACGGCTTAACCAAATCTGATGTAAACAAGATGGGTTTTGGCGGTCACGTTTGGATCGTCAGCGGCAAGATGCATTATGACGCTGAGTGCCCTGATGGAGTCGCAAACTTCTTCGATCTGCCATTGTTTCGTCGACACATCGTATGCGAACTTCGTGAATGTGGGATACCTGCAGATGAGGTGGTTACAGAAGATGTTATTCCGCCGCCGCTTTGCCCTGTGCAAAACCCAATAGCTGCGCCAGCAATGGCGTAAACCAACATATTTGCCATCAGGCGAGAAGGAAAAATTATGACAAGTAATCCAATGTCCAATCATAAAACCATTTGTCGTGCCATAGCCCCGGAAGGATGGGCCTATAGTGGGTTCGATGAAGGATTCTACTTATTCCAGTCTGGGAACTGTCGAGATGGATTCAGGGAAATGAAGTGCCTTGAAGAAGACTTGACCAAGGCGAATCTGGAACTTATGGCGCAACTTAATATCACTCGCGATACTGTCGCATCTCCCAAGATATAACGGCATCAATACTTTCACCATCGGGTGAGAAAGGAAAATAACGTGGAACGAACAAGGTTTAAGTGCAATGGGAAGCCGATATTTGTGACCTCCAGTCGAACTCTCATATACACGGATAAGCATGGCTACAAGTTAGAGCAATGTGGCATGGCTCCAATAGTTCAACTTGCTGAAATTGAGGATGTCATTGATGAAACTGGATGGAACATCCGTTACGTCAGGCCGGGCTCAGTTGCTTATGAAGCTGCCATGAAAAACGGTGATGAAGAACGGGAAATTGCACCCGGCGAGATGCGGATGTAATTCAATACTTTCACCATCTCGGAAGGGGTGGTGAATTAGATGCCAAAAATGGCAGAAGGGATTCGAAATGAGTCGAAGCGATAATCCGCCAGAACTTAAATCATGCCCATTCTGCGGGAAACCGCTGACTGTGCGTTGGAGTAAGATGAACCCGAAGGCGAGTTGCAGAACGCCTGAGTGCTGGGGAGGTAAACTTCCTATTTTACCGCTCGATGTTCCTGAATTTGTTGAAGCATGGAACACGCGCAGTAATTAAACATGTAGTTCGCAACACTAAGCCTCGACTTCCTATTGGAGATCGAGGCTTTTTCACGTCCATCGTTCACATCTTTCCCTGCATTGCCATCACATACACCATCTGTCTCTCACTGAAGTCTAGAACATAACCAGCTTCAGGCCAGACTCCATCTCGGTGCCCAGTTCTACGCTCAACGTCCAGCTCGGACACCGTGCACGGCTGGCTGGTCACCACCATGCCTTGCGTACCCACACGATCAGGGATGAAGAACCAGTTCGCAGGCTTGCTGTGGTCACGCGCCAGAGGATTGCGACTGTTCTGGGTGATGGCGTACAGCAGGCCGGTGCGTCCGTCTTTGAGTACGACTTCATCGCCGGGTAGGTAGTTGTCGTGTTGCATTGTTCACTCCTTGGTTGATGGAGATCAGCGACCTCCTACAATGCTATATCCAGTAGAGCGCAATTTCGCAACCGGACATCCTTCTTTTAAATCAAAAGAAGCCCAAGAGAACCTAAAAGAAGAAGCGAGATGGTGAATTTCCCTGTGTCCAGCAGCGAAATATCTAAAACGTAACAGTCACGAATTTATTGACACGCATCCCTGCGTCGCTTAAAGTGTGACTGTAACGAAATCAAAGGTTTTTATGAAAGAGGAAAAAGTGACAGTAACGAAAGTGGGCAGGAAACCTATTTCTGGCGAAGCAATGTCTCCGGCTCGGCGGCAAAGTCGCGCTCGAAGTGTTGCGATGAAGCAATTATGTGACGGTAACGAAAAAGAGGTAAGCACGAGTAGTTTGATCGCGCTTTTGCCAAAGCTGGTTAGTAGTCGAAGCGGCTTCCTTGTAGATACCGTCTGCAAAGAAATTATCAGGCGCGAGGGAAGCAAAGCGGTGCGCTGAGTAACGACAATCAATTGCGTTACTGTCACGCAACAACCGCAGATGGTGAATTTCCCCGGTTCCGATAAGTGCAATGCCAGCCTGTGTTATGCTTTCCAAAGACGCCTTTTGTCTCTCGATGGGGAATCCGCCGGATTCCTGCACTTTCACCATCTGGGAGATATTCATGGCCATGTTTCGCATTAACGTCAAAAAGCGAGCCCGCATCCTCACTCGGGCGGAATTCAAGCGCGTCCTCAAAGTCTGCACCATCACCCGCGAAGCGATCCGCAACCAGCTCGTGCTGTGTCTTTCGCATGCCCTCGGTTTGAGGGTGACGGAGTTGGCGTTGATCACAATCCGCGACGTGATGCACCCCAGTGGCAATATCCGGGCAGAGCTGACCATGCGCTCCGAGATCACCAAGAACTCCCGCGTGCGCAACTTGCCGTTGTCGAGCGACCTACTGCTTCACCATCTGGAGCTGTACCTGGTACCGCATCGAGCACGACATCGGCGTGCTGCCGGCCAGGACGGAAGAGTTTCGCGGACTGTCGCCGGATCTGCCTCTCATTTTCTCGAACCGTGGCGGGCCGTTCGCGCTTTCGACCAAGAAACGAGTCTTGGAGACCGGGGAGGCTGAAGAGTACAAAGCCTGTGACGCGCTTGAGCAATTGTTTCGGCACCTCTATCAAATCTCAGGCATGAAGGGCGCTAGTAGCCATTCTGGGCGTCGTAGCTACGCATCCAGGCTGGTGGAGTCCGGCGTGGACATCGAGGATGTTTCTCGCCTTTTGGGTCATACCGATTTGGATTACACGCTGATCTATGTGTCGCCGTCCAAGGATTCAATCCGTGAGGCGTATGCAACGGCCTTGTCATCAGATTGAAGTTGCCATAAAATAGGCACACGTGCAATTACAGATATCAGGCAATGACAAATCAAGCAAAATTCAAAGCTCTACTGGATAAGTCGGAGATTACTCAAGAGCGTGCGGCGCAGTTGATAGCTGAGCAGACCATGAGGCCGTGCAGTGTGCGCTCTGTGCGGTCGTGGCTGGCCGATCCAGAGTTGCCCAGCGCCAGGGGTTGTCCGGAGTGGGCGGTGTTAGCACTTGAAACTCGGTTGAAATTGCTTAAAATGCTTTGACAATAGGCACGCGTGCCTATATAATGGCGGTAAGTTAAATTGATTGGAAAGGATGTTAGGCATGGAAGTTACAGACGCTCTCGCCATTGAAAAGTCATGGCGAAAAAATCCTCAATCGCGGCCGCTGCCAGGCAGATCAAAAGCGGTCGCTGCCGCGCTCGTAAACCATGTTCAGCAACTCGAAGAACAGTTGCAGCGGGCTCGGAAATTAGCAGTTGGCAGGCAAATACAGATTCGTCGCGGCAATCCAGATCGCGGGCCTGAGACCGGCCCAGGGTTCGGCCGCACGATTCCAGTCGTCATCGTAGAGGTGCCAACAGAAGCTCACCAAGTGAGATGTGAACTGCTTGTAGATGATCTGGATGCGGTCGGCGCCCCATGTAGGGCGGGAGATTCCGGTCTATGGTCTATCAGTCAAATTGTGCTATTCGCTTAAAGGAAGGTCAATGAATATGAAAGTCAAAATATTGGTCGGCGCCCAGCAAGCTTACGCTTGCATCAAGCTCCCCGGCAAGTCAATGGATGTCGCGCTATCAGCCGGTCATTCTCCATCAGTCTCTTTGAATGAATCTGCCAAAGATCTGCGCGTCAAGGCACAGCAATATCTCGATCGTGCGAAGATCATGGAAGCAGCAGCCTCTATTCTTGAAAAGGGATTGGCGAAGCGAAACAGCAACGGACATTACAAAGAGAACTGATCACGGAAAGGAGGTGTGTATGTTTAATCCAACTTACTGCAAGCTGAAAGATGATCGCGAAATGGTCGTATTTTCTGACAATACCGACAAAGAGACGATGCACGTTTTCCCTATGCGTGAACTTGAAGGTTTCGACGCGGAAAGCATCTGCTGCGAAGAGGTGCCTTACAGCGCTATCGCTCGCACAGATCGCAATCGTGTTGCGGCTTACCTCTAACTCGGAAAGGCCGAGACTCCATAATGAAAAAGCAAAAGAGGGGCGATGCTGAGGCCGGCAAGGGGAAGAAGCGCCAAATCGTAAAGACGGGCGATGTGGTGGCTATTCCCCTACCCGATGGAAAGTACGCATTTGGTTTGAAGATTGGCGTAAAGACTGCCATCTACTCAATTACTTCTGATCGGCCGGATAAACCGCCGATTGGGCATCGCAAGTTTTTATTTGCAACTGGGGTTTATGCGGACATCTTGTCCGATACTTCATGGCCTAAAGTTGGTAAAGATTCCATATCTCAATCCGCGGTCGAATTCGTTTCGCTTGGATATATCCGGGATGCAAGGGCGGGCACGTATGAGCTTTATAGTGATTTTTTTGTGGGGTATATAAAGCCTTCGAATATGGAGCAGTGTTATGGCTTGGAGCCTGTTTCGGCATGGGATAGTCATCACATTGTTGATCGCATAATAGCCTCATTGAAGAGTGAGAGGTCTGAATGGTTGAGTGACTCCCCCTGGATTCCATTTGCTATTGATTTGACAAATTCGGATCACATGAAGCGCATTCCTGTAGCTGAGGTATTGCAATGAAGCGGTTGGTCGCGCTTTTATGTTGTTTGTCGGTTTTGTCGTTTGTATCTAGCGACGTTGAGGCTGGGCTGATTAGCAAGGCTGTAAAAGCCAAGCTGCTGATAAAGACGTATCAGACATACAAAAAGACTCATCCAAAAACCGGAAAGATATATACCGGAAGAACGGGCGGGTCAAAGAGTCCGGCGGAAAACATTTTAAAGCGAGATCAAAAGCATCATAGAGATAAAGATGGTTTTGGTCCCGCTGAGATTGACAAGACATCGCCCAGCAAAGACGCCATCAGAGGACGCGAGCAGCAAGAGATTGAATGAACGCACTTAGTCGGGAAGTCCGACTGTTATTGAACTTAAAGGAAAGGCGGACTCGAAGGCTGAAGCGCTCATGGAGATCGGCGTGGCCGATGATCGCTCCGCTGTGATCCGCTACTAGATCGACGATGCTGATTATGCTTGACCGTGTGCGCTCACGATGATAGAATGAGCTATCTTAGAAATTCAACCGAAAGGCGGGTATGACAACCAACTGGTCGGTTTCACCTATGGTAGCAATCCACCTGTTGTGATTGTGGGTTATTAAACGTGAATCATTCACACGCGGTCTAAATGGCCCGTATTTCCAGGAAGTAAAATGACCAATCAAGAAAACTTCAGCATCAAAGCGGCAAAAACGCCATCCGGGGATGTGCTGATTTATGAATTCGGCGCACGCCTAGACAAAGAGTGTGCTGCGGAGGTTGATAAGCAGATCAAGCAAGCGCGCGGCCTGTACAACAACATCGTGGCGCTCATGCGTGACACGATGGACGAGATGCGCGCGGACCTGGTTGAAAACGCCGGGCCAGTAGCTCGTGAAACGCAGGCCGCGATCGACGCGTTGAATCTGAAATTCGCCGAAGCGAAGGCGAGGGATGATGAAGGGGCTATGCTGCTGATCGCACAGCAGCGTCGAGAGTTGTGGGCCCAGCTTTCTGCGCTGCTCAAGGAAGTTCGCGCAAGCCTCAAGAGTGAGCACAAGAGCCGGTTTTTCTCCCGTATCGGAATAAATTCCTCCTGCGCGACCTATCAACTGCGGAGCGTGGCCGTGAAGGAGGGATTGGGCTGGGGGACCGCAAACGAGATCCTGGATAACGTGTTGGGCGCATGGAAGAAGTCTCTCGCAATGGGCAAAGCACCACGTTTTGTCTCGGCGGCAGAAAAGATGCAGGACACACTGACATTGCAATTCACGGCAGCGGGTGGGATCTCTGTCGTCGATCTGCTGAGTCGTAGCAAGGGTGACATGATCCTAACCCCACCCTCCGAGGCGGGTAAGCGCAAATACGGCTCGTTCCAGTTCAGGATGGGGGCAGCGTCCAGCAACAGCTATGCGACGGGCACCTGGCAATATCACCGACCTCTACCGGAGGGATCGTCGGTCGGAGTTGCACGCCTCATCCGTCGCCGAGTGGGCAAGGACACGAAATATGCCATCCAGCTCCAGGTCAAGATAAAGGAAGGTATCGAGCAGGCAGTGCGGAACCGCAAACCGCTGGCAACCGTGCATTTCGGGTGGGCCGGCGATGTGGAAGGGCGTCGCGTGGCAGGCATCGCAGACAGTGCGGAGCCCAGCTCAGCGCAGGTCATTGCACTCCCGACCGAGATCGAAGAGATGCTCGCGCGCTCCACCACCATTCAGGGCGAACGCGACACTGAGCGCGACAATATCGTCCCGGTCGTCAAGCAACTCGATCCGACCAAATTCGACGAGACGCTGGCAGAGGAAGTGACGGCCTTGAATAAGTTGCCGGCTCAACACATCGCGATTCGCCGACTCCATCGCCTATGCCGCCATCTGGGCGATGTTGACATGCTGCCAGAGGCGCTGGCCGAATGGCGCAAAGCGGACCGCATGCGCTGGCAGTCCGAGACACACCTGGCTCGCCGGGCGCGGAATCAACGCAAGGATTTCTATCGCAACATCGCTATCAACCTAGCACGAAATTACGAAGTGATCGCTATTGAGCCGCTTGATTTGGCCAAGGCCGCGATCAAGCTGGATAAAATGACCGGAGAAAAGACGGAATTATCGAAGAAGGCCCGGTCTGGCCGCGTGGTGGCCGCGATCTACGAACTGGAATCAGCTATTCGCTGGGCGGCTGTAAAGACAGGCGCCGCGGTTCTGGAACTGACTGCAGCAAAAACCGCGTCAGTTTGCAGCATCTGCGGCGGCCATGTCAGCGATGACACAGAAAATAGCCAGATACTGCATTGTGATGATTGTGGCGCAGATCTGGATCGAAAACAGAATGGTGCCGCGATCGCCTGGCAGATGGTGGAACCACTACGCGAAGATCTTGCGGTAGATTATCATCAAGCCAAGATCGATGCGGCCAGAGCCACCAAGCAAAAGATGGTGGAAAAGCTCGGGAAGCTGGCTGAAGGCCGCCTGAAGGGGCGAGAGGCCAAGGCCGGGTCAGCCGCGAACCCTGAGTGAGGCTGAATTACAGGGCGGTTCGCGCGCTATGAAAAACAAGAGGTTGCGCGGAATGACGCCTGTTTTGGTAAACTTTGAAGCGATTCCATAATAGGTTCGCGTTTAGGTGTAAAATTCCACACGGAATTCAGTGAGTTCAATGTGGAGAGTAACAACAGCCATTACCCTGGCTTAGTAAGGGTGACTCTATTGGCCGAGCGAGATTGTGGCGCTGGTCGGTGTAACAACAGCCATTACCCTGGCTTAGTAAGGGTGACCTGATGTCACCAAACGGCTTTGCCAAGTGCCTTGAGTAACAACAGCCATTACCCTGGCTTAGTAAGGGTGACTGGCTTTTAGTAGACTTAAGTTCATGGCAGAATGAAAAGATCAGCCCGCCGGGGCCGCAGGCAAATCAGCTCTCTTGCATTCCTGGAGCGGGGGTGGACTCCGTCAGCGATCCATGGATGCATTTACTCCATCGGTTCAGGTTTTTTGCCACCCGGACCGGCAAAATCTTCGTCACTCAAGTGATGTCTCAAACCATCACATACTTCCTCCATATGAGCAGCTCTTTCCAGCACGAACTGTGCGATCTGCCGCACATGCTCCCGCTCATCACTCTCATAGCCGCCATATCCAACAAGCCTCTCGGCGTGCTTGCGAGCGCCCGCACTGATCTTGGTGATGATGGACGCCAGGGCGGATCGATTAAGCCCCAAGCTTCATGCCAATTCACCCCATTGAAAAGCCTTTGCCTCTATGCTGTAATCCGACGACACACCCATCGCCATATCGTCAGCGATGTCATCGAACATCACGGTTGACGTCAGGTCGTAGGCTGGTGCGACGCTAAGCCGCCCATCCCCACCAAGCAGGATAGAGCGCCGGCCGACTCTTGCCCAATGGCTGCAATCAAACCAAAGATGCTCGCCTTGGAGATGGATAGTGCCCGCGATACTGCCTCCAGCTGATCACCCTCCGGCAGCAGGTTCTGCACAACAAAGTTACTGATGGCTGAAGCGGGCAGATTCCCCGACAAGGGCAGGGCAGGTGACAACGGGAATGTCCGCCAATCATTAGATCTGCCGATACGATCCGCAGGTACGAACTTGGCGGATTTGTCGATAAGTTCACGATCGGCAAAGATAAATATCACGAAGCTATCGAAACGTTCGCATCGAGCCTGTTTGCCATCATCGACAAAAAAATGTCAGAACTGGACGAGCTCAAGATTGTCGCCGGAGACTCCAGTGAGGCGGCGGACTGCAAAAATCTGCTCGAATCCATTAAGGCGTCTAGCAGCTTTGCTGAGGTCGAAGTTATCGCGGCGATGCACGGGCCGCGCGTCGAGCAAGAAGACAACTCCGTTCATCACATGACGATGTGATGCTGCAGTAGCCAGGCTGACGCGAGACTCTAGCAGTTCTGTGCGCCTGGCCTGGCGCTCGTCATTCGCCTCGCCATCTGGATCCCGGATGGAGGTCATTAAAACCGAAACTGATCTCCACGCACGCCCCCTATGGGGCGCCAGCACCTCACTTCCAAAGCGGCCGCTCGGTCGCTTTTTTATTGTCTTCACTTCTCAAATACAACGAGCCCATCCTGGTTTCTGGCAACCAGATTCCAATAAATACAATATGTTGCATAGCGCCCCTATGGCGAAGCTATGGCGCCAGCACAAGTATTGGCATCTCGAGCGCAGCGATTTGGCAGGAGTGGTTGCACATTCAGCTGGGAGGCGACGGATCGCCGCACAAAACCACTAATTTTGTCGAATTTGGCAAAACATCGCATTTCCGCAGAATCCCACTCACCATAATCTTTATTATAGTGAGTAACACTTTTTTGTTATAATTAGCGTATGTTCATCTGAATGCCACTGCCTGCGGGCGAAGGAGAAGCACATGGAAAAACGCAAGATCGGACGACAGCACATCGCTTTCTACCGCGGATGGCTGCAGGGGCTCGACCTCGGAGACCTGGGGGATCGCTATCTGGATACCGGCATCGACCTGCGCCGAGCAAAGAGCACGCTGAACTGGATCAAATCCGAGATCCGGCAGGCCGCCATCCGGAATGGCAAATTCGGTATGGCGCGCCTTTTGCGCCTCTCAATCCAGGCTGCCGTCTCGGCACAAAAGGCCGAGCCAGACTCTGCGGCGCCATCCCTGGAGGCATTCAGAGAAGATGTGGACCCGGATGGGTTCTATACAGAGAAGGAGTTGATCGAGGCGTACACGAGCCAATATAAAGCCCCGCAGGCAGTCAATCGCAAGCAGATGATGATCGAGCGCCAGCTGCGCGCGCTGGCATGGGTCGAAGCCTTGCTCGTCAGCGAGCCACAGCCCGATGACCTTGTGTCAGCCTGGCTCGATAAGACCGTAGCCGACCGGCTGGCACTGGCCAACATCCCAACCCTGAAGGCTCTCAAGACGCACATCGCCGATCACGGGTACCGGTGGTGGATGACAGTACCCAGGCTCGGCGAGAAGGGGGCGATGAGTCTTTCCAGATGGCTCGATGCACACAAATCCAGCCTTGGGCAGCTCCCGGCTTACACCAAAACCCCTATTCGACTGATCCCCAAGGCAACCCTGGTTGAGCAGCGCCCGCAGGAGACTGGCATTGTGCCGCTCAGTAGCCTGATCGCGCCGCCCGGCCTCACTGGTGAGTCTGGACGGAATCGACACCAGTCGCCGCCGCTGATCCAGGCAAAAGACGATCTCCAAGCAATCGGCTCGTGGCTATCCATGAAGGCACCAAGCAACAATACACAACAGGCATACCGCAAGGAGGCGGAGCGCCTTGCGCTGTGGTCGATCATCGAACGCCAAAAGGCGCTATCCGACCTGACTGTAGATGACTGCGCAGCGTACCGCGACTGGCTGGGAATGGTAGGGCGCACGCCTGACGAAAAGTGGGGCTTTCAGGTACCGCAATCAGACTGGGTGTCTGGACTCGATCGAAAAGGGCGTCATAGCGCCGGCTGGAAGCCGATCAGGCAACCGCTATCCGCAAAGAGCATCAAGCATGCGATCGGGATCCTGTCCGGCATGTTCAACTGGCTCATCAAGGTGCAATACCTGGCCTTCAACCCGTGGGTTGCTGTATCCATGACGATCGCTTCGCAAGACGATGCCGACGCGCCTGACCTCGAGTTGACGCGCGCCCTCACTAAGGGGCAATGGCAATACCTTTTGGAATACGTGGACGAACTTCCTGACTCTCGCGAGGTTGAGCGGATCAGATTCATCCTGCAGCTAGGGTATCTGACTGGCATGCGCCGCGCGGAAATGGTATCCGCCACCACTGGCCGGCTCTACTCAATGCCGCTGAGCAACGGCGTCGGCAGCCGATGGATGCTCAAAGTAGAAGGGAAGGGTAGGAAGTGGCGCGCGGTACCGGTCACCACCACACTAATGTCCTCATTGTCCCGCTATTTGGCCAGTCGCGGCCTATCGCCGATCCCCACAGACAACCCCGAGGTAACCACGCTGATCGCCAGCCTCGATGGGAAATCCATCACGGCAAATATGCTGTATCGCATTCTGAAGGGGGCCTTTTCCAAGGTAGCCGCCAAACTGCGCACGGAAGGCAAGGAGCATGATGCCCGGCACTTCGATCTCGCCTCAACTCACTGGCTTCGCCACACGCGCGGCAGCCACCTTGGTCAGGATGGCACCCAAGCAACACTGATCCAAAAACTATTGGGGCACGCCAGCATCGCTACGACATCCATATACACGCGATCAGATGATGAGACACTTTGGAATGCTCTATCTGAAAGTAAGAAAGGCGCTTGATACAGCCAAGATGGCACATGCATCACGGATGTGCCTACGAAAGATGGTCTTGACAGCCGTGTGCGCTCACGATACAGTGTTGATGTGTTGAACTTTCCAATTTAGCAAAAGGAGTTTTGTCATGATAGATGATGTGAAGCGCGTGATTCGAAGCGATGTCGCAGGAAACAAGCCGATCTACCTTTCATTCGCAATGATTGCATTAATGGTCACTGCGATGAGTTACCTGATTATGAAAGACGCATCCTTGGACATCGTTGGCGCCGCTCTTATATTGGTCATGACGGTTTACGCACTCTCCATTTATTTCTGCATGCGCCTTTCTCCGGCCATCCTTAAGGCGCATGCATCTGACAATGTCCTGTATTCGATAGCGATGATGCGCTTCTTGGATTTGGAAACAAAGAAAGCTATCGCAAATGTCGTCGCCACAAAAGGTGGAATCACACATTCTGAACTCATAGGCATCGCACAAAACCATGCTGACACACAAGGTGTGCGAGCCATACTTGCGTGTCAGTAAGGCGCCGATGCCTAAACCAATGACTAGCGCCGAGAAAGTCCGGGACGGCCTGATTCGAGAATTGGGCTGCATCGCTTGCTATGTGCAAACCGGGCGCCGCGGCACGCCGGCCTGCTCGCATCACATCACGCGTCGCGGCCGTCGGCTCGGCCATACTTATACGATCCCTCTATGCAATCCGGGACACCACAAGGATGTGCAGCCAGGATCCGGAAAAGAGCCTTTCCATCACAACAAAGAGACATTTGAGGACACCTACGGCACCCAGGATGAACTCTTCGCACTTACGAACAAGCTCATCGGCTACACAGACGAGATGATCGCCGATATGGCGGCCCCGCGCCCGGCTGCAGTCCGCACACCAAGGAAGTCGCCACCAAAGGGTGACGCTAAAGCTCGGCCGTCACACGAGGCTGCCGTCATAAAGCGGCGGATGGCGCAAAAGGTAGCCAAGGAGCGATACCTCGTCGAGCATGCGGATGAGATCGCAGCCAAGAAGGCTGAATTGAAAGCGCGCGCAAAGCAATTTCAGAACAAGATACAAGGCAAAAGCCGGATCGCCAAAACCACTAAAAGCAAGATGCTGCCACGGATCCCGGTAAACAAATAACTTCGCAATTGGGTATGATTCATTCATGCACTATTCAATGAGGTGGGCCGACGCCCGCATCGCCATCCTTATGCTGTTTTCGCAGCAAGCCATGCCTATCGGCCTTCAGGATTAAGACTTACATGCGCATCTGCTCGGCGTGGACTTGCGGAACAAACCCTACAGAATCGATGCCCTGCTGCCAAAGACTCAACATCTTGTTGCCAACATCCTCGAATGCCGGGTGCGCGTCAATGGCTGCCTTTATCTGATCCATCCCGGCATGGACTGCCGAGGCGACTTCTTCAATGATGCGCGCAGACTCGGCTGGGCCGATGCCGCACATCACGCCAAGCTGCGTGAGCTGCTTATGCTTTGGCCAGCGCTTCGTCCCCCCCAGGGTGAGTGCCATCATGTCGTCCGCAACGCCATTGTTCTGGAATTTGGCGTAAGCAGCCATGGACACCATGTCATAGCAGGGGGACATGCGCGCGTCAGCGGCGCTTGAGTAGATCATCCCGAAGTTCTTCAAATGCGCATCACCGTTCCGGATCAGGCAGGCGCACACATACTGACGAAAGAACGCAGACAGCGAGCTTGCCTTATTGACTGGCGCTGCGCATTGCTTGATTTTCTTGATGATCGCCTCGGCGGAGCCTTGGAACTTTTGCCCAGACTGGACCACTAGGAGAGAAATCATGTCCTCAAACCCGAATCGCTCCCCATTTGGGCCCACATCAAACCGCTTAACCAAAACCACGTTACCGTCGTTTGAAACGATCGTCTCCGGGACATCAAGCCCCGCATTCCTGGCGGCGGTCATCGACAGGTGTTCATTGAGCGCAAGAAATGGATGATCCTCGTCAGAGTATTTGACGATGTACCTGCCAACCTTTCCGGTCACGCGTATGCCTTCTTTGTGGAGTTTTGCCAATACCTTCTGATACCCGCCTGACACGCCGGATGTCAGCGCATGCTTGGCGACAAACTCGGATACCGTATTGGCGTCGCCACCATGAACAAGCATCGATGAGAGTGACTCACTATCCATCACGCCGCCCTGGGGTAGCGGCTGGCCGGCCGGAACAACCGATAGCCGCCCGATCAAATGCGCCCCAACCACTGCCAGCACGGCCATATCACCGTATGCATCCATACGCTTACCGATTGTTCGCTCAATCTCTATGCGAAGAGCGCCCTCCGGAAGAGATACCTGGAATATAGGATGCAAGAACTGCATGTCAAATTTCTTCTCGCTGACTGGCATCAGCAAGGAGATAGGCTCCTTCGCATCCTTGTCATACTCGAACGAAAAGCTCGTGATATCACTCTGTACCAGGGTGCCGACTTTATCCTTATTCACATAGACATCGAATTGCATTGGTCACCCTCCGGTTGTTCTGCGGCCGTTTTGCGGACTCGATATCTGGTATCAAGTGATGGACGAAGCCGATTGGGGTCATTCATGACCTCAAGTAGGGTAGGCACCCTGGACGGCGCGATCGCCAATTGATACTCAAGCACTTCCAGCACCTTGTTCAGAGAGAATAGATTGACCGTAACGAAAGTTGCCTCATTCTCAAGCGCGGAGATGGTGCGCCGCGAGACGCCTGCCGCGGTGGATAGATCCTCCTGAGTCATTCTTTTTTCGATGCGGATATGGCGAAGCGATTCAGACAGTGATGTGGATGGCATAATGTGCGACTCCATTCGCTTTATGTTTGGTTTGTCGCATTATGCATTGTTATTTGCGCATTATGCAAGCCTTTATCCTTAGCGCACAAACCATCCGCAGCTGGGAAGCCGAAAGATCAAGCCATCGGCCACCTCAAATGGAGCGGATCGTGGCGCTGCAGGGACTGAATAAGCGAAGCGTTGTAAACATCCTTAAGAGTGCAGATTCCTCCGGCGGTAAATAATAAATACAATGAGTTAGCATAGGGTTGCCATCAATATGCTATTGCTGCTTCATGCGACACCCTATAAAGATAATCAACAAAAAAGCCCCGCTTCCGCGAGGCCCATTTGAATGCCATTCGCCAGTTATTCGGCGGCTTCTTTCGATCTCCCTACATGGATGGAATGGCAGGTTCTGATTCGGACTCACCCCTTGTCGTTCGATGGTCGTGCTCGTTCAGCCACCGCTTCAATTCTTCGACACTTTTGATGTCTGGCGTACCCATTGGCGAGGACATCATTATCCCGTTATCAATATGCGCGCCGTGAATCTGTGCAAGCCTGTCAAGCATGCCCCTTACGTCATCGTAACAACACTTCCCGATCAGGCCGATACTATGTCCGCGGAAATTGCGAGTCTCAAAGATACCTCCTCCCAACGGAGTTTGATCGACGTGACAGCAGTCGCAAACCCTTTTAACATCGCTCATAACGCCTCCTCTTGGCGCGTTTGACGAGTCCCGGAACGGGAATATTGCACATGCATGTTAATATGTGTATGTTCGAACCATACATCAATACAGCACGCAAGGAGTTCCTTTATGAAACATCTTGAGATTGGGCAGCGTATCCACTGCATCCTTTACGGCGGCAAGGACGGCACCATCTTCGCCATTCACAGCGAGCAATCACCGGAAAAGACGCGCTCCCTGATGGGCGGGGTCGGCGTGACCGGCGGCTCGGCCCATTTCGATATCGTGTGGGATGACGGCACGAAGTCGCTCCACACCCCGGAATCGCTGGTGCGTCAGAGCGTGCAATGGCGCGTCCTGGACAAACCAGTGTCCACCCCAGATGAGATCAAGGCACGCCTTGAATATCTCGAACAATGCACAACACAAGCCGCCCAAGAGCAGGAGGCGGCCAACAAGGCTTTTATGGCCGCGCAAGAGGAACTGATTAAGCAATACCCGAAGCTGAAGCGGGAAGGGGAAGGTGCCGACGGCAGCAAACTGGCCGCCATCAATCTGCGCACGCTTCTGAAAGAAGCATTCCCTGGCGTGAAGTTCAGTGTGCGGTCAGACTATTCAAGTGTCGGCGTCAGATGGGAAGACGGGCCAACCGAAAAACGCGCCGCGCAGATCGTCAACAAGTTCAAGAGCGGGCATTTCAACGGCATGGAGGATATCTACGAAAGCAAAGCCACTCCATGGAACTGCCTATTCGGAGCTGCTGAATACAGCAGTGTATCGCGCAGCATGTCGGACGAAGTCTTCGAGCACTGCATCGACGCTCTTTATGAATACTTCGGCCCTGACATGGCGCATGTCGAGCGGAAGCCTGCCCAGGAGATGCGGAATGACCAATTCACCAGTTTCCCAGGCGTCGACCTCACTGTCGCGGATGCCATCAACACACTAGCCTCCGCATGGGATGCGATCGACCAAAAGTTTGAGACAAAACTGATCTCATATCGCAACCGGTGGCTGGTCGAGCGCATTGCCGAAAAGGAGGGGCTGAAAGAGCAGAGCGCCCCTGCGCCATGCTAAGCATAGGAGATCTAACAATGAAGCCAGAAGCCCGCCCAACCAACACCCTTGAGCGCATTGCAAGCGAGAATGCCAAGCCGGTACGCCATCTTGGCCGACACACCGGCTGGTTGCGACTGCCCGACCAGAACAATGATTCCGTGACATTGGTCAGCTACGATGGCGGGCTGGCCGTGCCATTCAAGTCGGAAGATCCCACGAGCGGAACGGCATCGGTCCGCATGAACGCCGAGGCTTACGCCTATGCGATCGATAACCCGTATCGCCTATTCGACGTGGCCATGACCATGGAAGATGGACACAAGGTGACATGGAGCGGAAGTGCAGAAGACCTCTTGCATGCCGAAGGACTCGCCATTGCAGAGCATGCAAACCAGGACCATGGGCAGGTCTATAGCACGGATAGCGTGACGGCGCGCGATCCAGAGCTGGTAGATGCCACATGCGCTATGTCACCACGCTGACGTGCGTAATGTTGCTAATTTCAGG
>Ga0210033_1000319_pt1 | contig 45894 bp, 39 predicted proteins | sample CryGeymeta201501_FD_185465 | JGI IMG/M metagenome (GOLD analysis project Ga0210033, IMG submission 185465) | Groundwater microbial communities from Crystal Geyser aquifers in Utah, USA - Crystal Geyser metaG 2015-01 (SPAdes) (version 2) | ecosystem: Environmental > Aquatic > Deep subsurface >... | reverse complement strand
GGGGGGCGACCGCCTGGGCGTGCTGATGCGCGATCGTCAGACCCGCCGCCTGGCGCTCGAGGTCATGACCGAGGTGGTGGAGGTCGCCCGCGCCGAGCGGATCTCGCTGCCCAAGCTCGCGGGCACCCTGGACCTGGAGTGGCTGGCCCTGACCGAGCAGGAGCGGCGGGTCAAGGGCTCGCTGTCCCTGGCCGCGAAGCACGCCCTGCTGCTGGTCGTGGGCCTGCGCTACCGCCGCATGCGCTCCAGCATGCTGGCGGCCCTGGAGAGGGGGCGCCCGGCCGCCGTCGCCTTCCTCAACGGCGAGGTCACTGAGCGGGCGGCCCGCCACGGCCTGGCGACCCCGGTCAACGACGCGGTCCTGGCGCGGGTCTCGACCCTGAAGCCGACCGGCGCGCCGACCCACCACCTGCTGGCCCGGCTCTACGCGGACACGCGGGTCGCAGTGGCCTGAGCGCAGTGGCCTGAGCGCAGTGGCCTGAGCGCAGTGGCTTGAAGGCAGCAGCGGCTGGGGGGGGGCGGCTCAGGGTTGCAGGCGCAGGCCCTCGTCCGCCGGCCAGGCGTGGTCCCAGGTCCCGGCAGCCCAGGCGCCGGAGCCGAGCGCGGCGTCGGGTGCGGCGCCGAAGCGCCAGCTCCGCTCCCAGGCGGGCTCCTCCAGCCAGGCCAGCACGGGCGCGTCGCAGCCGGCGGCGCGGATCCCGGCGGCGTCGAGCAGGGTGACCGTGGCGACCCGACCTCGCTCCCAGGTCACGGTCAGGGGCGAGCCGGGGACGGGGCGGCCCCAGCGGGTCCGGACCTGGCGGTGCCGCTCGCCGGCCTGGGGCAGGCAGGGGTTGGCCCCCAGGGACAGGCGGCCGGCCCAGGCCCCCGGCGGCGTGGCCAGGACGGCGGCGACCTCTGCCGGCGAGGCCTCGTCCAGGGCCAGGGACCACCAGCCCGGCGAGAGCTGCTGGATCGGGCCGCGGCGGAGCGGGTCCGCCATGAGCGCCGCGAGGGGGGCGGGCACATGGGCGCGGGCCATGTCGGCCGTGGGGTCGACGCGCTCGGGGTCCAAGGCGCCCTCGTCGTGCCAGCCGCGGGCCAGGGCCCAGGCGAGGGCCTGACCGGGGCGGGCGGCGTCCAGCATCAGGGGCAGGGCCTCGGTCTTCCAGCCGACCTCGTCGATGATGGTCCGGCCCGCGCTGTCGGTGGTGAAGGGGTCGGCCCCGCGGGCCAACAGCAGGCGGACCACGTCGAGGTGATCGCCCTGCACCGCGTCGACCAGGGCCGGGTCGCTGTGGGTCCACTTGCGCTGGAAGAAGCCCGTCCGGCCGGTGCTCTCGGGCTCCAGGCAGCGGTCGGGGTCCTCGCCCTGGTCCAGCAGCCAGCCGACGGTCTCGACCCGGCCGTCGGCGGCCGCCGTGTTCAGCAGGGTGCGTGGGTCCTCGCGCCAGGTGCAGGTGACGGCTACCGGCTCGGGTGCCAGGCGGGCGAGCAGGGCCGTGTCGCCGGCCGCGGCGGCCTCACAGGCCGAGGCGGGGGCGCCCATGGTGAGCAGGGTGTCGACCACGGGGGGCAGCGGCGCGCCCGCGGGACGATCTTCGACCACCAGGGCCGTCATGGCGCGGTCCAGGCCGGCGCCCTGGGCGTGCAGCCAGCTCGTCCAGTCGGGCGCGTCGGCGTCGAATGCGTGGCCCGGCAGGTAGGCGGCGAGGGCGGCGCCGGGGCGCGGCTGCTCCAGGTCGGCGCCCGCCGACAGCAGCAGGCGCACGACCTCCCGGCTGGGCGCCGGCGCGGCGAGGGCGCAGGACAGCGCGTGGTAGCGGGCGTAGTGGGGGCGGTCCTCCAGGATGTAGATCGGCACCAGCAGGCCGCCGGTGAGCGCGCTGGTGAAGAAGCGGAAGAGCATGCCGTTCTCGGAGACCGGCTCGTCGCTGCGCACGCGGCCGGCCGCGTTGACGTCGATGCCGGCGGCGACGGCCCGGCGGATGGCCGGCAGATCGCCCAGGGCGGCCGCGCGGCACAGCGCCAGCTCGGGGGAGTGGTCGGCATCCGAGGCGAGGGCGGCGGCGGTCCAGGCGAGCAGCAACAGCATGCTTCCCGCTAGCCCGGGGGGATCGCCGGCGCCTGGGTCCCCAGGGTCGCAGGGGAGGGTGCGCCCCCGCGTGGCTTCCATGGAGCGGCCGTCCGCGAGCGGCTGTGCGTGGGGCGTGCGCGTGGGCGGGACTGCACGGGGCAAGGGGGCGAGTGGGGACGGCGGGGTGAGGAACCACGAAGAGGTGGCTCGGTCTGGACGCGTAGCGGCCGCTCGCGACCCCTCGAAGCGGTCATCGCTGGGGGAGACCGGCGGTCTGGTCGCGTAGGGGCCGCTCACGCTGAAGCGTCAGCCCAGGCGGATCCTCGGCGCCTCAGATCACCAAGGTAGAAGCCAGCTCGCTGCCGCCGGCGCTGCTGGCCAGCCGCCCGAAGAGCCGGTCGGCCCGGGCGAGCTGGTTGGCCAGGTGGACCATGAGCGCCCGCCGCAGGACGGCGCTGACGTCGTCGTCGCGGTTCAGCAGGGCGTGGGCCCGATCGTGGGACAAGCGCAGCAGGTCGATGTGGCCGCGGGCCCGGACGCTGGCCAGGCGCTCGCGATGGGCCAGGGCGCCGGCGAAGCCCAGGATGGCCGGGCCGGAGATGAGGCCGACGACGACGCGGTCGCCGGTGCCGGTGCTGCGGATGACCTCGACCTGTCCGTCGAGCAGGAAGTACAGGGCGTCAGAGGCCTCGCCCTCGTTGATGAAGGTGCGGCCGTTGAACTGCTCGTAGGTCATGCCGCGGGCGAGGGACTCGAGCTGGGACCGGCTGGCCCCGTCCAGGCCCGGCAGCTTGGCCAGGGCGACGACGTAGGGGTCGAGGCTCATTCGCGGCTCGCGAGCATGCGGGCCGTGGCCCGGAAGGCGGGGTCGTCGGCGTGGGCGCGGACCAGCTCGACCATGCGGTCGTTGGTCTCTGCCACGCGGTCGAGCATGAGGTCCAGGACGAGCTTCTCCAGCGTCTCGGTCGCGCCCGGGTCGCTGGCGAGCATGGTCTGGTAGGTGGCCCGGTCGAGCAGCGCGGTCCGGACGGTGTCCAGGGCCACGACGTCGGCGGTGCGGGGCTGGTCCTGGCCGAAGAAGGCGACCTCGCCCAGCAGGTTGTCGGGGCCCAGGGTCGCGACGGCGTGGGTGTCCCCGCCAGCGGGCACGCGCACCTCGACCTGTCCCGACAATAGCAGCAGCATGCGGTCGCCGCCGCCGCCCGCCGCCAGCAGGACCTCTCCCGCCGCGAAGTCCGCCGGATGGAAGTACATGCACAGGGCCGTCCGGCTGAGCGGGTCAAGGCCGCTGAGCAGGCCGTTGCCCTCCAGGAGGGACTGGAATTGGGGGTCCGTCACGGGGCCTCCCTGGGCGGAACCGCGCCGACGGGGGGGATGCGGCAGCATACGTCGCGGCGCAGCCTCCGCCCAGGCGCTACGCTCAACCGGCATCTGGAGGCCCCATGCTCGCGTTCTCCCTGGCCCTGTTGCTGGCCTGCGGTCCCAAGGCCCCGCCCTCTGCGGCGGCCGCTCCCACCGGCGCTCCCCTGGAGGATGCGGCCCCGCCTGCGCCTCCTCCTTCGCCCCCTCCTCCTCCCCCCAGCGCGCTGCAGCAGCTCAGCTCGCAGGGCATGCAGATCTCCTGGCAGGTCGAGGGCAACCGGCTGCACTGCCACATGAGCGCCCCCACGGCCGGCTGGGTCCGCTTCGGCATCAACTCGGTGCGCTCGCAGGCGCAGGCCAACATCATCCTGGGCTGGGTCGACGCCGAGGGGGGCCACGTCCAGGACGGCTTCGCCAACGACCCGCCCCACATCACGCCCGACACCGAGCTGGGCGGGACACAGGACGCGACGCTGGTCTCGGGCGCCGAGGCGGCCGGCCGGACCGAGGTGGAATTCACGATCCCGCTGGACTCGGGTGATGCCTATGACATCGCGCTGGTCCCGGGCTCCATGGTCTACCTGGTGCTGTCCTACGGCCCCGACGACAACCCCGAGCACACCGCGGTGGTCCGGACCGTCGAGCAGATCACGCTGTAGCGGCTCAGCGCAGCGGCGCAGCGGAGCGGCTCAGGCCGTCGGGTCCGAGGGCCGCCGCTCGTGGGGCGGCTGGGGTGTGCGGATCGGGTTGTTGTAGGGCACCCGGTTCGCGCGGTCGTCGTGAAAGTAGCGGGCGATGGCCTCGGCCAGCAGGCGGGCGATGCGGCGGGCGTTTTCGGGCCGCGGGGCGACGGGCCGCTGGTGCTCGTCCAGCTCCCAGACCAGGTCCTTGCGGATCTCGATGCCGATGGCGCCGGGGCGGCCCTGGCCGAAGCGGTAGTCGTCGATGACCTGGCCGCTGTCGGCGCGGATGAAGGCCTGGATGCGCTCGTAGACCTTGCGGGCGACGGCGAACTCGCGCTCGAAGCCGCGCGGTGGGGTGCGGAACATGTGCAGGTAGCTGCGCAGGGCCTCGCTCTCCGAGCTGCGCAGGTTGGTGTCGAGCAGCATGCGCCAGACCGCGACGACCATGGGGTCCTGGGCCTGGTCGGGGTGGGCCTGCATGAAGCGCAGGCGGGCGAACTCGAAGAAGTGCCAGACCTGGCTGCGCACCTCGACGCTGCCCTCGGGCAGGCAGTAGGGGAAGTTCAGGGCCACGGGCAGGCCGGCGCGCTCCAGGTGCAGGCTGATCCGGCTGGGCAGGGCGCGGTCGCAGGTGAACTCGCCCAGGCGGTCGGGGTACAGCGGGTCGAAGATGCCGGCCGGCATGCGGTTCAGCGTCTGGTAGGACAGGGCCCGGTTGAGGATGCTGATCTCGGGGCGCAGCGTGCCCGAGGCGTTGTAGACGTCGTAGGTGTGCACCCCGACGGCCAGGGTGCGGCGTGAGAGCTGCTGGTCGAAGTGGTCGGAGATGGCGTCATACCAGCGCTCCAGCAGCACCCGCTTCTGCTGGAAGTCCAGCCACTGGGAGAAGGGGCTGTTGATGGCGAAGCGCTCCATGTAGGAGGCGTTGCTCGGGGTCAGGCCGGGGAAGCGGCCGAAGTCCATGACGACGCGGGCCAGGTGTACGTGCAGGAACTGGGGGATGCCCAGGGCCCCGACCAGCTCGCCGGCCACCAGGGAGGCCCCCCAGTCGCGCTCTCGCAGGTAGAGGGGGTGGATGCGGGCCGGGTCCACGGGCTCGCCCCGCGCCATGAGCAGCGGGGCCGGAACGACGCGGCCGTCGTGGATGACGTAGACGGAGACCTGGTCACGCAGGGCCTCCCCCAGGTCTGCGACCTGCTCCCCCTGGCCCGGTAGCAGCTCGCTGGGAAGCAGCTCCCAGGAGCCCGGGCCGGTGGCGATCCCGATGGTCTGCAGGGGGATGGCGGGGACCGGGTCGGTCATGGGGCTCCCAGGTGGGCACGGCGAACGGGCGGCGGGGCCCGTGCGGCGGCGTGGGCAAGCTATCGGGTCGGCCCGGCGGACACGAGGGGGGGGGGGGCGCCGGGCTCTGCAGGTGGGCCCGCATTGGAATAGGTTGCAGGCCCCGCTGGACCGCTGAGGAGCGCATGCTGAAGGTACGAATCGTTGGAACCGGCTTCCATGCGCCGGAGCGGGTGGAGACGGCAGAGGATCTGGCCCCGCGGATCGGCAAGGATGCAGCCTGGATCCGGCAGCGGACGGGGGTGCTGCGGCGCCACATCTCCGACGAGCCCATGCACATCATGGCGGCGCGGGCGGCCCGGAAGGCCCTGGGCGACGGCCCGCCTCCCGACCTGGTGATCAACGCGTCGCTGACGCCGCTGCAGCTCATCCCCGACTCCTCGGTCTTCATCCTCGAAGAGCTGGGCCTAGGGGGCACGCCCTCGTTCTCGGTGCACGCGACCTGCTTGAGCTTCCTGGTGGGCCTGCAGGTGGCCTCGTCCCTGGTCGCCGCCGGCACCTACCGGCGCATCCTGGTCGTGAGCTCCGAGCAGGGCAGCGTCTCGCGGGACTACGAGCAGCCCGAGAGCGCGGCCCTCATCGGGGACGGCGCCGGCGCGGTCGTGGTGGAGCCCACCCCGGCAGGTCAGGACAGCGCCATGCTGGACTTCGCCATGGCCACCTTCCCCGACGGGGCCAGCCTGACCGTGCTGCGGGGCTGCGGCACCCGAAAGCACCCCAACGACCCGGCCACCACCGTCCAGGACAACCTGTTCCAGATGAGCGGCCCGGGGGTCTACAAGATGGCCCTGCGCAAGGTGCCGCCGGTCGTGGGCGGGCTGTTGGCCCGACACGGGCTGTCGCCCGGGGACATCGACATCGTCATCCCCCACCAGGCCAGCGGCCCGGGCATGAAGGCCTACCAGAAGCTGGGCTTCACCTCGGAGCAGATCGTCGACATCATCGGCGAGTACGGCAACTGCATCTCGGCCAGCCTGCCCATGACCCTGGCCCACGCCGACCGGGAGGGCCGCCTGAAGCGGGGCGACCTGGTCTGCATGCTCGGCACCGGCGCCGGCCTGAGCGTCGCGGCGGCCCTGCTGCGCTGGTAAGGGGTCGGGCTCCTCCGCCTGCCGGCGGACCCTGCTGCCAGAGGTGCCGATGGACTCGATCCTCACCCGCCTGAACCGGGCCCGCCGCGTGGCCGGCACCACCTTCGGGGTCAAGGTCCGCCCGTGGATCGTCGGCTGGCTCTTCTTGAACCTGCGGGTCCTGGTGGCGGTGGGCCAGGCCCTGGACCCGCTGTTCTTCCCGCGGCTGAAGCAGACCCGGGTGACGCGACCCATCGTGCTGGTCGGCAACCCGCGCACGGGCACCACCTTCCTGCAGCGCTTCCTGTCCGACCACGGCATCGGCGCCGGGCTCGAGCTGTACCGGATGTTGTACCCCTCGCTGCTGCTGCAGAAGGTGCTGACGCCGATGCTGCCGCTGCTCGAGCGGATCTCGCCGGCGAAGTACCACAACACGGCGGCCCACGAGACCAGCCTGTCCTCGGTCGAGACCGACGACGTGGGCGTGCTCTTCCGCTACTTCGACGGCTTCTTCCTCTACGGCTTCTTCCTGGCCTTCGATGACCAGGACCTGCTGCGTGAGTTCGAGCCCAGCACCCGCGACACCTCGGCCCGGGACTTCGACTGGTTGGAGCAGCTGTGGGCCCGCAGCATGGTCGCCCACGACACCGACCGCGTCGTGGCCAAGCTCTTCAGCCTGGGCCCGCGACTGCCGGCCTTCACGGCCCGCTTCCCCGAGGCCAGCATCCTGTACTTGGCCCGGGATCCCATCGACATCATCCCCTCGGGCATGAGCCTGGTGACGGGGGTGCTCGACTCGGCCTTCGGCTTCTGGAAGCTGCCCGAGCCGGTCCAGCGCCGCTACCTCGACCGCCTTTATGTTGCCTTCGTCGAGCTGCTGCGCCGCTTCCACGCCGACTGGAGCAGTGGCGCCATCCCCCACGACCGGGTCTACATCGTCCGCTACGACCGCATGATGTCGGACTTCGAGACGGTGATGGACGAGATCCTGGCCCACATCGGCCACGAGCCCGACGCCGCGCTGCTGCAGGCCATCGGCGCCCGGGGCATGAAGCAGCGGTCCTACAAGAGCGGGCACAAGTACGATCTGCAGAAGTTCGGCCTGGACGCCGAGCAGATCCGCACGGACTGCGCGTTCTTCTACCAGGCCTTCTTGCCGCCGCTGCCCTAGCTCGCTGCCCCTAGCTCGCTGCCCTGGCTCGCTGCCCTAGTTGGCGGCTGCCACATCGACGACGGAGAGCAGCAGGGGTGCCGGGCTGGTGCAGGTCATGCACTCGATGCCGATGAGCCAGACGCCGTCGGTGGTGAAGCCGCCGAAGGGGGCGCCGGAGCGGCTGTCCACGGCCTGGGCCAGGTCGACGTGGGTCAGCCCGTAGGTGTCGGCGTGGTACAGGCCGTCGGCGGTGTCGAGGACCGACATGATGTTGTCTTCCACGTAGCTGACGTCCTGGCCCGCGACATAGCCGATGAGCAGGCGGTCCCCCTTGGCCGTGTCGAAGTCCTGGCCGCTGGCTTCCTGCGTCGCGCCGGCCCAGTCGTAGCTGTAGGTCGAGGCCCCGGCGACGGTCTGCAAGGCGGCCGCGCTGTGCAGATCGACCAGGAAGGACAAGGAGCCCGAGTCGTCGGTGAAGACCAGGTCGTGGTTGTCCGAGCTTGGGTCCAGGGTCAGGAAGAGGGTGAACAGGATCTCGTCCCGGCTGTCCTCACGCGACCACAGGCTCACGGCCCAGGTCCAGGTGCCTTCGCGCTCGACCAGGTCCTGGGTGGGATCGAAGGCGTTGCCCAGGATGCTGAAGTCCGTCAGGTCGGCGCTGGAGGCCTGCAGCACGCTGTTGTCGTACAGCCGGTAGTCGCGGATGTCGGACTGCTTGAGGCTGTTGTTGTTGATCGAGGCGAGGACCTCGTCCTTGGTGATCGAGAAGGCGATGAGGCTCACGTGGTCGACCGCGCTGGGGTCCAGCTCGCGACCGCGCAGATCATGCGTGAGCTGGGACCAGTCGACGTGCACGTCGGCGCCGGGCTGGATGGCGACGGAGTCCACGGAGAGGGTGGCCTGGTAGCTGTAGTTGTTGGCGTCGGCGAAGACGAGGTCGTTGCTGCCGGTCGCCCCGCTGTCGTCGCCCTTGTCCTTGCCGCAGCCGGTCAGGGGCAGCGTAGCCAGCGCGAGGAGGCCAAGGGCGAGGATGGACATGAGGACTCCGAGGGGAAGGGGGGCGGCGCAGGCGGTGTCCGCAGGGACCACCTTAGCGGGGGAAGGATCCCGCCGCAGGTCCGGGGGCTCCGCCGCAGGTCCGGGGGCTCCGCCGCAGGTCCGGGGGCTCCGCCGCAGGTCCGGGGGCTCAGCCCTCCTCGCCCGGCGGACGTGTCGCCTCGGCCAGCAGGCGCCCCAGCCCCTTGACGGCCTTGCGCCCCAGGACCCGCTTCCAGTCGGCGTCGGGATCGGCGGCGCGCATGGCCAGGAGCTGGTCGATGCCCTGCTGGACGGCAGCCTCGACCTGGCGGCGCACGGCCCAGGCGGCCTCGTCGTCGTCGCGCCCGCCCCACTCGGCGGTGGAGACCGGCGGCAGGAAGGCGAAGTACTGGCGGCGGATCCCCGGCATGCCCAGGGGGCCCTGGCCCTTGAGCAGGGGAGGCACGACCTCGGGGCGAATGCCGACCTCTTGGACCCACTCGCCGACGATGCCCTGCATCAGGCGGTCCTGGTCGGCCACCACGTCGAAGACGTCGTCGGCGCCGACGGCGGCGAAGGGCACGACGGTGACCCCGTGCCGCAGGGCCAGGCGGGCGAAGCCCAGGCGCTCGCCCCACAGCAGCTGGTAGCGCTGGTCCGCTCGCTTGAAGGCCTCGCGTGCCCCGCCGGGGAAGACCAGCACGCACTCCCCGGCCTGGAACAAGGCGGCCGCGTTGTCCCGGTTGCCGTCCACGGCGCCGAAGCGCTCCAACATCCGGCGCCAGCCGGGCAGCCGCCAGTGGGCCTTCTCTCCCAGGCTGCGGACCAGGATCCCGTGGTGGCGCTGCAGGCGGAAGAAGAGCTGCGGCACGTCGACGATGCCGCCCAGGGTGTGGTTGCCGACAAAGAGCAGGGGCCGCTGGCTGGGCAGGTGCTCCTCGCCGACGAAGACCGGGCGGGTCAGGGCCCGCAGCCAGGCCAGCGAGGCCCAGGCCAGGTCCAGCTCGGCGGCGGTGGCCACGGCGGGCAACACGGGCGGGGAGGAGGGGCTCACAGCAGGCTCACGGGAGGTTCACAGCTGGTTCAGGGCGCGATCGTGGGGTGGGCGGCCAGCCAGGCCTCCACCTCGGCCCGGACCTCCAGCGGGCCCTGCCACTTCGCGACGTTCAGGCCCTCGGGGCCGTAGGCGGCGTTGACGCGGTCGCGCAGGTCTTCGAGCAGGACCACCTGGTCGGTGCGGTCGTCGCCCGTGGTCGGGACCAGGGCGTAGCCGGTGAGGTCGGCGAGGTGGAAGGAGAAGGTGCCGGGACGATCGCCGCGGTGGGCCGCGGGCCGCAGGACGGCGGCGAACAGGCTGTCGGCGTCGTCCTGGGTGGTGGTCAGGGGGCTCACCTGGTCGGTGAGCTGGACCAGGGTGAGGTCGCTGCGCTCGGCCTCGTCCTGGCGCGACAGCGCGATGGAGTTGCCCGGCAGGTAGAGCAGGTTCGAGAAGGCGCTGTCCGCCTCCCAGTCGTCGGAGGAGGCGGGGAACCAGGAGTGGCCCAGCAGCTCAGGGTGCCAGGGGGCCGGGTCCTTGGCGCGGGGGTCCTCCTCGTCGGTGATCTGCGGGTAGACCCAGTCGCCCTGGAACAGGGACAGGTCGTAGCCGGTGCTGCCGTCGGCCCGGGGGAAGATCCGGTAGCCGTGGGCGATGTACTCGTAGCCCCACAGGCGGTGGCGATCGGCGCCGAAGATGAAGTGGGCGCCGCCGGGGATCCAGGTGTCGACGTCCAGGGCGCGCTGGCCGGTCCAGGCGGTCCAGCAGGCCTGGTCGTCGGGCGCGCAGTAGTCGGGGTTGCTGGGCCAGCAGGCACCCTCGCTGTCGGGCGAGGCGTAGTCCCGGCTGGTGGGGCTGCACGAGGCGGGGACCTCGCCAAGCACGTCGCCGTCGGTGCAGGAGTAGCAGGGCTTGTCGTGGACCATGACGCCCAGGGTGAAGCCGGCGTCGACCAGCTCGCCGAGCACGCCGTCCAGCCCGCACTGTCGGGCCTTGGTGCCGAACTCCCAGGTGACGCCGAAGGCCACGGGCAGGCCGGTGGACCGCAGGGGGGCGATGTTGGCCCGGAGCTGGTCCACGTAGGCGGTGAAGTTGTCGGCGGGGTCCTCGCTCGCCGTGCAGGCCATGTTGGCGTCGGTGAAGGGCTGCTCCAGCGTGCTGACGATGAACATCGACAGCGGCGGGCGCTCGTCCTGGGGGTCCTGCACGTACCAGGCACGGACGGCGGTGCTGCCGTCGGGGGCCTGGACCAGGGCCGCGAGCTGGCCCATGGCGCCGGGCGGGACCAGGGCGATGGCAGGCTCGTCCAGGGGCTGGGCGGCGCGCAGGCCCTGCTCGTCCATGACCAGCAGCTCGGTGCCCGAGGGGGCGTCGGGGCAGTCGGCCAGGGCGTGGATGGCGCCGGTGCGGCTGTCGACGGCCAGCTCGTGGATGCGGCCGCACAGGCTCCAGCTCTGGGCCAGGTGGAAGCCCTGCTCGTCCTTGACCAGGCGCAGCAGCCGGCCCTCGCTGCCCCGGGCCACCCACAACACCCCGCGGTCGGCGTCGACGGCCAGCACCGAGGCGCTGCCGGGCGGCACCAGCTGCGTGGCGCGGGCCGTGTCCTGGGTGTCGATGGCCCACACGCTGCCGTCGCGCTGGGCCCCGACCAGCCAGCGTTGGTCGGCCAGCCAGCTCATCTGGCTCAGGCCGCCTGTCAGGCTGATCCGCGTGCCGATCTGCCAGGCGGGATCGGTGGTGTCGAGGAGCGCGACCCCGTCGGCGCTGGACAGGGCCACGTGGTCGCCGCCGCGGGAAGCGCAGGCCTGGTCGAACTTGTCCCCGGTGTCGCGGGCGACCAGGTGGCGCGCCCAGGGCCGGTTCCAGGACTTCCAGGTCTCGCTGTCCCGGCTGGTGCCGACCATGCCGACGGCGCTGCCGCCCGGCTTGACCAGCAGGATCTGGTCGTCCACGTCGTCCAGGCAGGCGGCGGCCCAGCTCTCGGGCAGGGCGATGCGCCCGGGCGTGAAGTGCACGCCGCGGGTGCAGTCTTCGGGGGTGTCGGTGCCCAGGCCGTCCAGGCAGAAGTCGCCCTCGGGCCAGGTCCAAGAGGGGCCCAGGTACTGGATGCTCTCGCCGTCGGCGTTGAGGGAGTAGACGTCGTCGTTGCCGGCGGCCCGCAGGACCATCCGGGGGGTGTCGCCCGCGCCCACGACCACGCTGCGGGGCGTGACCGGGACCAGGTCCCAGCGGGCCGCTGCCCACAGCTCGTCGTGGTCCGAGACGCAGCAGGTGGGGCCGGCGGCGCTGTCCTGGCCGTGCCCGGAGCAGGCCCAGGCCATCCACAGGCCCAGCGTGATCACTCTGCTGCCGCCGTGTAGAAGGGCGTGATCCAGACCCGCTCCTGGCCCTGGTCGGCGCCGCCGGTGTCTCCACCGGTGTCCGCGGGTGTCTTGCCCGCGGTGTCGCCGGTGCCGCCCCCGTCCGCGCTGCCGGTGAGCACGACGCGGATGTACCAGGCGCCGCCGGGCGCCAGGGAGATGGTGTCGTCCATTGGGGCGCCGTCCTTCTGCGCGACGATCTCGCCCATGGCGTCGACGACCTCCAGGCGGGTCACGGTGTAGCCCTGGCCGTCCAGGCGGGCGACGAAGCGCAGGCTGGCGGTGTCGGCGGGCAGGATGGAGCCGGGCAGCCAGACGCCGCCTTGCTCGTCGACGCCGACCAGGCGGATGGTGGGCCGGGGCCCGCTGGTCGCCACGGTGCCGCGGTTCTCCAGGGCGTCGAAGAGGGCGACCCGGTCCAAGGGCCCGTCCACCCAGGCGCCGGTCAGGCCGCCGGGGGCGAACTGCAGGTCGGCGACGGAGTCCTCACCCTGGGGGGTGCCGTGGTAGCCGGGGCCGTCGGCGATCGAGCCGGGGCGCGCGTCGTGGCAGTCGGTGCCGGCCGTGAAGCCGACCTGGTTGCCCACGCTCAGGGCGTACTGGATGGTGCCCCGGTCGATGTACATGATGTTCTCGTCGTTGACCTCCCAGTCGCAGTCCTGCGCGGTCAGGTCCATGCACTCCGAGCTGCCGTGCTCGCTGTAGATCTCGACCAGGGGCTCGTAGCGGGTGTCCAGCGCGTTGACGGGGTTGGCGAAGTCGACGGCTTGGGGCTTGTCCAGCGCCGAGTGGTGGAAGAAGCTGATGACCCGCTCGGTGCCGTCGAGGGCCTGGGCCTGGTCGAGCAGGGCGTAGAACTCGGCGGGGTCGGTGGTCGAGGCGTTGTCGCCCTTCACGTAGGTGCTTCCGTCGGCCTTGCGCACGGTGTCGGCGGTGGTGTTGGCCGCGATGCGGAAGTCCGCCGGGATGTCCAGGTCCTGGAAGATGACCGTCTTGTGCCCGCCCTCGAAGCCGTTCTTCACGTCGGTGGGCTTGGTCCGGAAGTTGGTCCACTCGTAGCCGACCAGGGCGACCAGGTCGTTGCCGTCGGCCAGGGCCGCCAGGCGGTTGGTCTCGGTCCAGATGTCGACGCCCGCGCCGCCCATGCCCTCGGGGTAGTAGGTCCCCCACTCGGCGTGGTCAGTGAGCGCGACGAAGTCCAGGCCGGCGTTGCGCGCGTTGTCGAAGAAGTCCTGGGCCGCGTACTCGCCGCGGTGCCCGCAGTCGGCGTCCACGTCCTCGCAGCCGTCGTGGGACAGGTTGGTGTGGGCGTGCAGATCGCCCCAGTACAGGCGGCGGCCCATGGACAGGGCGGGCTCGGTCTGGTCATGGATCAGCAGCACCCGGGTGGGGGCGCCGTCGGTGCCGACCCCGTCCAGGTACAGGCTGGCCGACACAGCCAGGGTGCCCGGCAGGTCGTGGGTCGCCATGAAGCCGGGCAGGGAGGGCAGGCTGAGGAGGTCGGGCACCTCCCACAGGGTCCGCTCGCTGGTCCAGCAGTCACGCAGCTCGCTGCCGTCGTGGCAGGAGGGAGGGATCCACCGCTGCTCGGGGCCGTCCCGGGTCTCCAGGTCCACCGTCAGCTCGACGGCGCCGCCGGCCTGCTCCAGGGGGGCGAGGGCGGTGGTGAGGGTGGGGCGGATGTCGTCACGGCCGTTCCAGGGCGGGTCGGCGGCCCCCACGCTCAGGCTCAGGCCGACCTCGATGGGATCGACCGTGGCCGAGGTGGAGCGGCCCACGACGAGCTGGAGCTGGACACGGGACGGGTCGCCGCCCACGTCGGCGGCGGGCAGCCAGTAGCGGGTGTCGGCGGCCAGGCCTTGGCCGGCGGGGCCGGAGACGGGGGCCCAGGTGCCGCTGCTGCCGTCGCGCCACTGGAGCACGGGCAGCGCGCCGGTGGCGGCAGCGAGCGTCGCGTCGTCGGGCACCCACGCGAAGAGGCCCGCCTGGTCGGCGGCGCGGATGGCGATGGGATCGGGGACCGTGGTCGCCGGGCCGTCGCCACCACAGCCTGCCAGGAGCAGGAGGAGGAGGGTCATGCGGGGCTGCGCCTCCAGCGGTGGGGCGGGGACTGTGCAGATGACGGTAGCCACCGCCGATAACGTCGGGGAGGTTATCTCGGGAACCTGTCATCCGCGCCCGTCGCCCCGAGGGGGTCTCATGCCCATGCTCTCCCTGGTCGCGGCGCTGTCTCTGGGGGCGCTGTCTCTGGGGGCGCTGTCTCTGGGGGCGCTGTCCCTGGGGGCGCTGTCCCTGGGGACGCTGATCGGGGGCTGCGGGGACGGCAAGCCGACGGGCGACGACAGCGCGTTCGGCGTCGACGGCACCGGCTCCGCGGGCCCCTTGCAGGTGGACGCGGCCCTGGACGCCACCCTGACCGACCAGTGCCGCCAGGTCTGCGGCACCATCACGGCCACCGGGACGGGCGCCCACGGCCTGGGCTACCAGATCGAGAGTGACCTGGACGGCTTCCTGGGCGTGGAAGGCAGCCTGGACGACCAGGGCGTGGGCAGCTTCTGCCTGCCCACCGGCTTGTCGGCGGGCGTCCACCAGCTCGCCGTGCACCTGGACGCCGGCGAGCGCCAGTACCTGATGCTCTCCCTGGACGTGCGCCCCTTCGGCTGGGCCTACGGCCTGGACAAGCCCCAGGCCCCCATGGCCGAGCTGCCCTGGGTCCCCTCCTTCACCGCGGAGCAGCTGCAGGCCGACCCGGTCCTGGTCGTGCACCCCGACACCTGGGACAGCGTCAGCCTGCTGGCGCCCTCCGCGATCCTCTACGGGGGGCAGCGGCTGGTCTACTTTGGCGGCACCGCCGACGTGGACTTCCAGCTCGGCGTGGCCTCGGGCACCGGCCCCGGCGACCTGGTGGAGTACGCCGGCAACCCCATCCTGACGGCGGCCGAGACGGGCGCGACCAAGGGCGACTGGGACTACTACGCCCAGAACACGCCCGAGGCCATGGTCGTCGACGGCCAGGTCTGGCTCTACTACAACGGCCGCTCCGAGACCGCGGGGGGCCTGAACATCGGCCTGGCCACGAGCTCCGACGGCTTCCACTTCACCCGGGTGGCGGACAACCCGGTGCTGGCGCCGACCGGGGACGAGACGGACTTCGACGGTGTCGGCGTGGCCCACCCCTCGGTCCTGGAGCGGCCCGTCGACTTCGCCGACAACGAGGCGCTGGCCACGCGGGTCTTCGAGCTCTGGTACGCCAGCGGCACCCTGCAGATCGGCTACGCCATCTCGGCGGACGGCCAGCACTTCGAGCGCTACTGCGATGGCGCCGTCTTCCACGGGCAGTCGGGGACCTGGGACCAGGGCGTCACCAAGGCCCCCGAGGTCGCCTGGCAGGACGGCCACTACCTGATGACCTACAGCGGCTGCGGCCAGGGCTGCTACCAGGTCGGCTGGGCCGGCAGCGACGACGGGATCCGCTGGATCACCGCCGGTGCGCCCGTCATCCCCACCCAGCCCGCGCCCGCCTGGAACAGCTACGGCACCCAGGAGGCCTTCATCGAGGTCGGTGACGACGGCACCTGGTCCTTCTGGTACGCCGGGACCGGCGACGACCACGGCGAGATCGGGCTGCTCCAGGACCGGCCCTAGCGCTCTCGGGGCCGGTGCCCGCCAGGCGCTCAGCGCTGCAAGACCGCCAGGATCTCGACGTGCTCGGTGAGCGGGAACATGTCGAAGGCCTGCAGGCGCGTGATCCGGTAGCCGCCTTGCAGGGCGGGGCGCAGGTCGCGGGCCAGGACCGCGGGGTTGCAGCAGACGTAGACGATGCCCTTGGGGCGCGTCAAGAGCAGGCGAGCCACCAGGCCGGGGGCGCCGGCACGGGGCGGGTCGAGGACGGCGACGTCGAAGAAGGCGTCGCCTGCCTGGAAGGCGCCGGCGTCGCCGGTGCGGATGTCGACCTGCAGCCCGTGGGCGTCTGCGGTGCGGCGGGCGTCGGCGCTGGCGGAGCCGGCCTGCTCGATGCTGGTTAGCGGCAACCCCGCTGCGGCGAGGGGCAGGCCCAGGTTTCCGCAGCCGGCGTAGAGGTCGAGCACCGCCTCGGCCCCCATGCCCAGGACCTCGGCGCGCACGGCCTCCACCAGGGCCTGGTTCGTGTCGAGCTGGACCTGGGTGAAGGTCTCGGGTGACAGCTCGTGGGTGATGCCGGCGACGGTGAGGCGGAGGCGGGGATCACCCAGCACCGCCCGGCCGTCGACGGCGACGGCGTCGACGGGCAGGGCCAGGCGCCGCAGCTCGGTAGCGAGGCCGCCGCGGAAGCGAGGCTGACTGGCGTGTACCGAGGCCACGACCCGCGTGCCGTCGGTGCGGATCTCCAGGCTGGCGGTGCCACGGGGCGAGGCGGGCAGGGTGGCCATGGCGGCCTGGATCGCCGGGTGGGCCAGGCCGCACCACGCCACGGGCTGCAGGTCGTGGGTGCCGGGCAGGGCCTGGCTGGCTCGCCCAGAGGGGTCGGGGCGGAGCTGGACCCGGATCCGGGCCGGCTGTGTGGGGGTCGCGGGCGCGACGGGCTGCCCCAGGGCGTGGCCCACGCCGGCCAGGCGGCGGTCGCGGGCGGCCAGGTCGGCCAGCACCCCCTCGGGCTCGCCCCGACAGGCGGCATGCACCCTGCAGCGCAGCGCGGGCGCGACTGTGGCGGGCGGAATGGGCAGCTCGGGCGGGGGAGAGAGAGCCATGGCGCCCAGGTAGCACGGGGCACCGCCGGGCAGCTTCCTGCGTCCGGGCGTTATGCTCGATGCCGCTTCGGAGGCTCCATGCGTCGCGTGCCCCGCACCGTCCTGCTCGCCCTCTCCCTCGGCGCGCTCGGTTGCGAGTCGACCCAGCCCATGTCGAACCCCTTCCAGCCGGTCAAGGTCGCCCCGCAGGGGACGGCCACGTCGGCCGGCGCCTCGGGGAGCACGGCCGCCGACCCGCGCTTCGCGGGCATCGACGAGCCGCAGACCTTCTCCAGCGAGGAGCTGCGCGCCGCCGTGGGCACCGCGGGGACGGACGGGGGCGCCGACGGCGCGAACACCAGCGCGGGCACGCTCGGGGCGGACGCGAGCGCGCCGACCACGCCGGGTGCTGCGCCGACCGGCACCGCCTCGACCGGCACCGCCTCGACCGGCCCTGCCGCCGCGCCCGACGCGATGGCCGCCCCGGGCATGGGCATGTCGGCCAGCCTGGGCGGGGCCGGCAGCCTGGGCTGGGCCGTGCGGCTGGTGTCCATCGTGCCCGGCGCCCAGCCGCCGCGCGCCATCCTGGGCCTGTCCGACGGGCAAGAGATCGTGGTCACGCCCGGCGCCATGGTGCCCGAGGCCGGCCTGGTCGTGCTCTCGGTCGGCACCCGCGCGGTCCAGGTCGCCCGCATCACCGGGGTCGGCGACCACGCGACGGTGCAGTCCATGGACCTCAGCCCGCAGTACTGAGAGCCTGCAGCCCGGCAGATGCGGCCTTTCTCGGCCGCCAGGGCGCGATAGGGCCGGGCGAGGTCGACGCCTTGGACATCATCCTGCCCCCCGGCGAGCTGAAGCTGCTCCTCGACCATCCGCTGGTCCGAGGCCTGCTGGAGTACGGCTCGGACGGCGCGGTGGTCATCGATGCCGAGACCCGCCGGGTCCTGGCCATCAACGGGCGGGCCCGCGAGCTGCTGGGCCTGGTCGAGGACCCGACGGGCTGCGGCTGTCGCGCGACCCTGGACGCGCCCATCTGCCACACGGCCTGCCCCCTGACGCGGGCCACCCAGGGCGAGACCCTCCCCGACGTGCACAGCCTGTCCTTCCGGCGCCACGACGACCAGCGGGTCGGCCACGCCGAGGCCCGCATGCTGGTCATCCGCAACCCCGAGGGCCGCCCGGTCGCCGCCATCGAGCTGCTCAAGGACGAGCGTGAGATCCAGGCCCTGCGCCGCGAGCTGCGGGCCCGCCGCGGCGTGCACGGCCTGGTCGGCCGCTCGACCGCCATGCAGGGGCTCTACGAGAGCCTCGACCAGCTCGCGCCTTGCGACCTGCCGGTGCTCATCCACGGCGCCGCCGGCACGGGCAAGCGGCGGGTCGCCCAGGCCCTGCACGGTGTGTCCGCCTGGGCCCACGGCCCCCTGCACACCGTCGAGGTGCGGACCCTGCCCCCGGCCCTCCAGGGCGAGCTGCTCCTGGGAGAGGACGGCGCGCGGGTCCACGCTGAGGGCGGCACCCTGCTGCTAGTCGGCGCCGAGGCCCTGACCGCCTCGGTCGCCGAGGCCGTGGCGACCCTGGCCCGCACCGGGCAGGTCCGCTGGAACGGCGCCCTGCGCACCTTCCCCGGTCGGCGCCTGGTGCTCACCGCCACCGACCCGCCGGGCGTGCACCCCGCCCTGGCCCAGGCCCTCGGCGGCACCCTCCTCGCGGTGCCCGAGCTGGCCCGGCGCCTCGAAGACCTGCCGCTTCTGGTCGATGACCTCCTCGCCGCCCGGCGGGCCGAGCTGCAGGCCGGTCCCGAGGTGCTGGCCGCCCTCGCGCGCCGCCCCTGGCCCGGGAACCTCCGCCAGCTCGAGCGGGTCCTGGCTGCCGCGGTGCTGCGGGCCGGCGATCGCCCCCGCCTGCAGGTGGCGGACCTGGACGACGACCCCGCGCTGGCCCCCGCGAGCCCCGGTCACAGCCTGGCCGATGTCGAGGCGCAGCTCATCGCCCAGGCCCTCGATCGCAGCGGCGGCAGGCTCGGCAGCGCCGCGCAGATGCTCGGCATCGACCGCAGCACCCTGTGGCGCAAGCTCAAGCGCCTTCGGGAAGAGGGCCAGCTCCCGGCCTGAGCGCGTCTACTCGCCGCAGCGGACGCGCACGTGGAAGTGGTGCTCGTGGCCCGGCACGTGCTGCACGACCTGGTCCAGGGACCACACCGACGCCGAGAGCGGGTCGCCGGGGGCGACGAACATGCGCCAGGCGTCGGCCTCGGTCATCTTGCCGCTGTCGATGGCGTAGCTGCGCAGGGCGCGGATCAGGCGCTGGTCCAGCAGGATCCGCTCGACCTCACCCGTGGCGAAGAGCGCACGGACGAAGGCCAGGTCGGCCGCCAGGTCCAGGTCCGAGGGGTCGACGACGACCAGGCCGTTCTCGTGCCGGCCATCGGCCAGGAAGTAGATGCCGACATCGGCGTCGACGCCGGCCCGGTGGCTGCGGTGGCCCTGCAGGACGCCGCCGTGCTCGTGGGAGACGTCGCCGATGATCAGGGGCGGGGCGGCCGGGAAGCGCCAGCGCATCTCCTCGGTCACGCGGCTCAGGGTGTCGACCATGCGGCGGGTACCCCAGGCCCGGTGCGGGTCCCACAGGCTGTACAGCTCCGGCTCCTCTGGGAACTGCACGCCGTCGACGAGCTGGGAGAGGTCGCAGCCGCAGTCGTTCAGGCCGGTGTCGAGCTGCCCGTCGAGCTGCCCGTCGAGCTGCCCGTCGAGCTGCCCGTCGAGCTGTCGTTCCAGGGCCAGACCTTCGGGATCCACGTCGAATGGACCCACATCGTCCAGGCCGGGACCGGGCGCCGCCGCGTAGCCCGCGTGGGCGTGCAACAGCAAGGCGAGCGCGAGGAAGTGCAGGGAGGCTCCATTGCGACCCCGGCGGGTAACACCCTGTTCCACGGCGAGCCAGGAGCGGATTCACACGATCGTTACGGGCCTGCTAAGCTGCGCGGCACGACGCCACGTCCGCCGGTGCGGCGACCGTGGAACGGGGCCTGGCCCCACGGAGAAGCGGATGCCCTGGACGATCGGAGTGCTGGCGCTGTCGCTGGTGGGGAGCGCCCGGGCCGGCGGCGGTGCGGGGGCCGAGGTGGCGGTCGTCGGCGTGCATGTCGAGGGCCTGGACGACGCGGCCGAGGCCGAGGCGGCGGCCCGCCTCGCGCGGGCCCTGGACGACACCGGGCGCCTGCACGCGGTGCCGCCGGACGAGGTGCGCCACCGCCTGGCCGGGCGGGAGTCCCTGGTCATCGAGGGGGCCTTCCAGGGCGCCGGTCGAAAGGCCCTGGAAGAGGGCCGCGTGCTCTACCAGCGCGCCGAGTTCGACGACGCCAAGGCGACCCTCAAGGACGCCGTGGGCCTGCTCACCGAGGCGCTGCCGGCCTCGACCGACAACCGGCTGCTCGTCGACGCGCTGCTCATGCAGGGGCTGACCTCCTTCTCCGTCGGCGACAACGACGACGCCCGGGCGGCCTTCGAGCAGGTCGTGCGCATCGACCCCGACCGCAAGCTGGACCCGGTCAACTACTCGGGGCCCACGGTGGCCGTCTTCGACCAGGTGCGCAGCGACGTGGCGGCCCTGGGGGTCGGCGCCGTCCAGGTCGACGCCGAGGCGGGCGCGACGGTCTACGTGGATGGCCGCAGCCGCGGCACGGCGCCCTTGCGCGTCGAGAGCCTGCCGGCGGGCCCGCACGCCGTGCTCGTGGTCGGCGAGGGCGGACGCCGCGCCTTCAGCCAGGTGCAGGTCACGGCCGGCGGGGCCGAGCAGCTCGCCCCGACCCTGGTCCGCGGCCTGCTCATCCCGGCGGGCAGCACCGAGGCCGAGCGGGCCCGGCAGACCTCGCAACTCTACGGGGCGCTGGGGACCTACGCCGACACCGGGCTGGTCCTGCTCGCTGGCGAGACCGGACCCGGCGAGGTCGCCGTCCAGTTCTACGAGCCCCGCACCGGCAACTTCTCCAAGATCTTCCGGGCCAGCGGCACCGACCCGGTCACCGACCTGAGTGACGGCGTGGCCGGCCTGGCGGGCATGGTCGACGACAGCGGCTCGCTGAAGCCCGACAAGGTCTTCCCCCGGGCCGCCCCGCTGGACATCGGTACGAACCCGCTGCTGCTGGGCCTGCTGCTCGAGCCCGAGCCGGTGGGGACCGGGCCGGTGACCAGCGGAGACACCGGCCGCAAGGGCGTGCCCTGGTTCGTGTGGGCCGGCGTGGGCGCCGTCGCGGCGGGCGGGGCCACGACGGCCGCGGTCGTCCTGAGCAGCGGCGACGGGGGCACCGGCGGCGACAAGGGCACGATCATCGTGGGGCCGATGCCCTGAGCGGCGGCCCTGTGCGGCGGCCCTGTGCGGCACCCCGGGGCTTGGCTCCTAGAAGGTTGCCTTGGCCGTCGCGCCCGAGCTGACCGTCACCGAGCGGGTGATCGGCTCGGAGCCGTCCTTGGGCTCGACCCGCACCTGGTAGGTGCCCGGCGGCACCTGCTTGGTGAGCAGGGGCGGGGTCTCTCCCCAGGCCTTGCCGTTGACGAAGACCGTGGCCGCGCCGGTCTTGCCGCTGAAGATCTGCAAGGTGCCCGGCTCGACGGCCTTGGCCGACAGCGTCTGGCTGAAGCTCTTGCTGCCCGTACCGGGCAGGGTCGCCGTGAAGGCGGCGGTCTCGTAGCCATCCAGGCTCATGCGCACGCTGTAGCTCTTGCCGGGCTCGCCCCCCTTCCAGGCGGTGGGCGTGGTGCCGACGCGGTTGCCGTCCACGGTCACCGCCGCGCCCGCCGGCGAGGACGCGAAGCTGGCCTCGACCTCGACCTGCTGGATGCGGACCTGGGGGTTCGTCTCGGTGCCGTGGGTCTCGGGCACGGACACGGGGCGGCCCGGGACCGGGACCGGCAGCAGGGTGATCTTCTGGCGCAGGCGCTCGCCGCGCGACAGCGTGACCGTGTCCTCCCAAGGCTGGAAGCCTTCGGCCACGATGCGCAGGACCAGCGGCTGGTCGGCGGTCAGGCCCTCTTTGGTGATGCTCGTGCCCGTGCCCAGCTCCACCTCGCCCAGCCAGGCGGTGGCCTGGGCGGTGTCCGGCTCGATGTGGAGCTGGACGCTGCCCGTCGTGGGGACCTCGGCCTCGACCACGTGCTCCACGACCCGGGTCTCGGGGGTGCGGGTGAAGGCCCACACCAGGACGGCGCCCACCAGGGCGACGGCGACTGCGGCCACCACCAGGGGCCAGCGCGGCGACTGGGTGCGCAGGGTGCCCGTGGCGGTGACGGCGTTGCTCGGCCACTCGGCGGCCGGGTCGGCCGGGGCGGGCTCGGCCGCGTACAGCTCCGAGGCGATGCGCGTGCCCTCGGCCAGCCGCTGGCGCTCCTCCTCGACCTCCTGGCTGAACAGCTCGCCCATGAAGTGGGTCAGGCTCTCCCGCGTCAGGTCGGGGGCCGCCGGGTACATGAACTCCAGCAGGGCCTGCTGCAGGTCGCGGGCGTCGGCGTAGCGGTCGGCGGTGTCCCGCGACAGCGCCTTCATGACGATCTCGTCCAGGCGCGACGGGATGTTCGGGTTCAGCGCGCTGGGCGGCTGGATGTCGACCGCCTTGATCTTCTCCAGCGTCTTGACGTCGCTGTCGGTCTTGAAGAGCCGGCGGCCGGTCAGCATCTCGTGGAGGATGATGCCGGCCGAGAAGATGTCGGAGCGGTGGTCCATGTCCCGCCCCGAGGCCTGCTCGGGGCTCATGTACTCGAACTTGCCCTTGAGCACGCCGTCCTTGGTGTCGTAGGCGCTGCTCTCGGCCTTGGCGATGCCGAAGTCCGCGATCTTCACCTCGCCGTTGTACGAGACGAGGATGTTGCTGGGGCTGATGTCGCGGTGGATGATCCGCAGGGGGTTTCCCTGGGCGTCGGCCTTCTTGTGGGCGTAGTCCAGGCCCTTGGCCATCTCGTGGGCGATGTAGACCGCGAACTCGGTGGGCAGCAGCTTGCGACGGTGGGCCAGCTTGCGCAGGATGCCCTTGACGTCCTTGCCCTCGACGCACTCCATGGACAGGAAGTAGTTCTCGCGGATCTTCCCGAAGTCGTAGATCTGGACGATGTTCGGGTGCTGGAGCGAGACCGTGATCTTGGCCTCGTCGATGAACATCTCGACGAACTCGTCATTGGTCGAGAGGTGATCGAGGATGCGCTTGATGACCAGCAGCTTCTCGAAGCCCCCGGTCGAGAAGCTCTTCGCCTTGAACACCTCGGCCATGCCGCCGGTGGCGACCTTGTCGACGAGGTAGTAGCGGCCGAAGGCCTCGGTCTGGAAGCTTGCCACGCTCTCACCGCGCCTTCGCAGGGGGTGCGCGCCGGCCTGCGAAGGGACGCCAGAGGATATGTCCGGGGCCCATCGCGGTCAACGCAGCCTCACGGCGCGCCGACGCTGCTCGTGCCGAGGTCCGTGTCGGTGGGCTCCGCCGCGGCAGTCGACGCAGGGCCGGATGCTGCGGTCGACGCAGCGCCGGATGCTGCGGTCGACGCAGCGCCGGATGCTGCGGTCGACGCAGCGCCGGATGCTGCGGTCGACGTAGTGGCCGACGCAGTGGCCGACGCAGTGGCCGACGCAGTGGCCGACGCATTGGCCGACGCATTGGCCGACGCAGTGGCCGACGCAGTGGCCGCCGTGTCGCCGCCGGTGTCGCCGGTCTCCCCGAAGTAGAACTCCAGGTCGCTGCAGCTCCACTGGTCGGCCACCTTGCCCTTCTCCTGGCGGCAGGCCTTCGCCTCTCCGTCTGGCAGGTTGGCGACGGCATAGTCGGACACGCACTGGTCGATCTGGTCCTGCCCGAAGTCCAGGCCGCAGTCCCGCTTGGCGTAGTCGGCCAGCTCGACGCAGATCGACTGGCAGGCGTTGCGGCAGCTCCCCAGCAGCAGCGGGGCGAGCACGGCGATGGCGGCGAGGGGAGCGCGGCGCAGCGCGCGGGAGGCAGAGGCGGTCATGGCGCCCTCGGAGCGGGAGGGGCGCATCGTCACACGGAGGGGGGTGGGGAGCAAGCGGGAGGCGGTGGCGCGGCGCGACGGCGGCTTTCGGGGGCCCGGGGCCGCGCTACGCTGGGGCCGTGCAGCAGCCCGCCCACCCCGTCCTGCAGGTCGAGCCCACCGACCACTGCAACCTGCGCTGCCGCATGTGCGCGCCGCACCACGAGGGCTGGGAGACGGTGCATGGCATCCCCAAGGGCTACCTGGACCCGGCCCTCTGGGAGCGGGTCGTCGCCGGCCTCGCCCGGGACGGTCAGCGCTTCGACCACCTGATCTTCCAGTGGCTGGGTGATCCCAGCCTGCACCCCGAGCTGGACCGCCTGGTCGCCACGGCGGCGAGCGGCCTGGGGGAGCGGGTCGGATACCTTCGGGTCGACACCAACGGGATCCTGCTGGCCGGCGCGCGCATGGAGCGGCTGGTCCAGGCCGTGGCTGGCACCCCCGTGCCCTTGCTGGTCGTCATCACCCTCGACGCCGCCAGCCCCGAGGTCTACGCCCAGGTCAAGGGCCGGGACGCCCTGGTCCGGGTGCGCCGCAACGTGCGGCAGCTGTTGGCCCTGCGCCGCCGCCTGGGGGCGCGGGTCAACCTCCAGCTCCAGTTCGTGGTCCAGCCCGGAAACGCCCACGAGCTTGGGCCCTTCCTGGCCTACTGGCGCGACCTGCTGGCCTGCCAGGGCGGCGCCGACTTCCACGACGAGCTCCTCTTCAAGCGGCTCAGCGTCGGCGGCGGGGCCCAGGGCCAGGCCCAGGCCGACGCCCTCTACGAGCAGGCCCTCGCCCAGGCCGACATCCGGCCCGGCCGCGACGGCCCCCTCATGGTCCAGACCTGGCAGGACCGCCCCTGGCAGACCGACGATGGTCACACCGGCGCTCGCACCGCCTGCCCCGGCCTGTGGCTCACCCCCGTCATCCGCCAGGACGGCCACCTGCTCATGTGCTGCGCCGACCTGCACAGCGCGCTGGACCTGGGCAGCCTGGCCGAGCGCGGCTTCGCCGAGCTGTGGCAAGGCCCGCGGGCCACCGAGGAGCGCCTGAAGCACCTCGCCGGCCGCTTCGAGGGGCCGTGTGAAGGCTGCGGCGGCATCAACTGGTACGCGACCACGCCGGAGATGGCGGCGCAGGCGCGGGAGAGGGGGGGGGAGCTGGGGTTGTCGGGGGGTGAAGCGACGCGGGGCCGCGATCCAAGCTAGAGTCGGGCCATGGCCACTGACGACGCGACCTACCTCAAGGACTTCTACCGGGCCCTGGCCGATCGGCCGCTTGCGCCGGACGATCCCAACTACGTGCGGCTGTACGACGGAGAAGGGTTGGTCCCGACCGACCCGATTCGGCAGCTCCAGACGACCATCGAGTGGTCGACCCTGGAGAGCGCCCAGCTCTTCAGCGGCTTCCGTGGCACCGGCAAGAGCACCGAGCTGCGTCGGCTGTAGCACCAGCTGGAGCAGGCCGGCGGCAGCGTCGTCGTGCTCTGCGACATGGGCGAATACCTCAACCTCACGACGCCGGTTGACATCAGCGACTTCCTGCTCGCGGTGGCGGGAGCTTTCGGCGATGCGCTCGGCAAGGACCCGGAGCTGCTAGGCCAGGACCAGCTCAAGGAGAGCTACTGGACCCGCTTCCGGCAGTTCATGACCCGGACCCAGGTCGAGTTCGAAGAGCTGGGGCTGACCGCGACCACGCCGGGTCTGGAGACCACGGTCAAGGCCAACCTCAAGGCCGATCCGTCCTTCCGCCAGCGCCTTCAGCAGCAGCTCCAGGGACGCCTGGGGGCGCTGGTCGCCGACGTGCGCGGCTTCGTGCAGGACTGCATCAAGGCGGTCCAGAAGCGGCATGGCGAGGAAACGCGGGTCGTGCTGCTGCTGGACTCGGTGGAGCGCATCCGCGGCACGGCGGTCAACGCCGATCAGGTCGCGGCCTCGCTGGTCGAGCTGTTCCACGGCCACGCCGACAAGCTGGCTTTTCCGTACCTGCATGTGGTTTACACCGTGCCGCCCTGGCTCAAGATCAAGGAGCCTGGCATCACGCGCCTGTACGCCGGGGCCGAGTGGATCCCGTGCGTGAAGGTGCGAGAGCGCACCGGGGAACCGTACAGCAAGGGGCTGGACGCGCTGGAGCGGGTGGTGGCCCACCGCGGCGACTGGGGGCGCTTGCTGGGCGACCGCGCAGCGCTGGACCAGGTCCTGTTGGCCTCGGGCGGCTACCTGCGGGACCTGTTCGGCATCCTCCAGACCACGCTGCGGCTGTCTCGCGGGCGCACGCTCCCCCTGGACGGTGCCGTGCTGGAGCTCGCCCTCCAGGAGGTGCGCAACGCCTACCTGCCGGTCTCCAATGAAGACGCGCTGTGGCTGGACCGGATCCACGCCCGCCAGGCCACCGAGCTGGAGGACGGCACGAAGCTGCCGGACCTCGCGCGTTACTTCGACAACCTGCTGGTGATGGCCTACTGCAACGGCGAGGAGTGGTGGGCGCTACACCCGCTCATCGCGGGCGCGATCCACGAGCAGGCGGAGCAGGTGCGCCGCCGCCGCAAGGCCGAGGCCTCGACCGGCCAGGCGCCCGATGCCCCCGCGACCGACTGAGCTGTCTGCCTCGGGCGAGGCTGCCTGGCAGAGCCTGCACCAGCACGCCGAGTGGGCCAAGGACCCGTGGCTGGCGTGGGTCTTCACGGATCACCCGCCCACCGCAACAGAGCTGCGGCGCCGCCTGGAGCGGCAGAGCATGGCGCCGCTGCGCCTGCTGGAGCTGCGCGCGGCTGAGGACGTGGAGCGGATCCTGAAGGCGCTGTTGTCGGGCCCCAGGCCCGAGGGGCACGTCTGGGTGCGGGCGGCGGGGGCCGAGGACGCCGCGCGGGCCGCTTGGGTCAACCTGCACCTGCGCCTGAACGAGCGTCGCGAGCCGCTGCGTCAGCGCTTGCCGGGCGGGCTGGTGTTGCAGGCGCCTCGGTCCTGGAAGGCTGCAGCCCGCGAGGCCGCACCCGACCTGTGGAGCGTGCGCTCGCTGGTGCTGGAGCCGGGCGCACCGCAGCCGACACCGGCACGCCTGGTGGAAGGGCCGCGCAGCGAGCGCGTGCCCGAGCCCGTTGACGCCGAGCTGGCCGAGACGGGCCTCGGCAAGGCACTCCGGGCCGGGGATCGGGTGGCGGAGGCCATGGCCCGAACACGCCTGGCCCAGGCGCGGCTGGCGGAGGGGCGACCGGGAGACGCGCGCGAGCAGGCGGTGCTGGCCGTGGAGGCGGCGCCGCAGGGCGAAGTGAAGGCACAGGCCCTGGGGGCGCTGGCCGATGCCGAGCGGGACCTGGAGGACGCGGCGGCAGCGGAGACGCACTACGCGCAAGCGCTGGAGCAGGTGGGGGAGGGCGGCGGGCGCGACGCGGTGTGGTGGGGGATCAAGCGGGCGGGGCTGCTGGAACAGGCGGGCTTGCTGGAGGACGCGCTCGGTGCCGCACGGGATGCGGTCGGACGGGCCCGGGGCTTGGGGGAGGCGGCGGCGCGGGACCTCTCGGTTGCACTGAACACGGCGGGGCACGTGATGCGATTGCGGGGGCGGCTGGAAGAAGCGCATGCCGCCGACGTGGAGAGCCTGGCGCTGTGCCGTGCGCTTCGGAGTCAGCTTGGCGAGCAGCCGCAGGTTCTTCGGGACCTGTCCGTCAGCCTGGACAACGTGGGTGGGGTCTCTCGCGACCTGGGCCGGCTGGAGGAGGCGCAGGCCTCGTACGAGGAGAGCCTGCGGCTGCGCCGCGCCCTTCGCACGGTCCTTGGCGAGCAGCCGCAGGTTCTTCGGGACCTGGCCGTGTCGCTTGGCCGGCTCTCGCAGGTGTCACCGGCCTCGGAAGCGCAGGTCCCGGCGCACGAGTGCCTCGCCACCGCCGAGGCGCTGCACCACCTCGCCCCCACACCAGGCTCCGAGCGCCTGCTCGCCTGGGCCCGCTCCCTCCTCTCTGACTCCGAATAGTCCGCATGCCCCCGTTCATCCGCTACACCCCGCCTCGCCCGCCCGAGCTGGCCATCAAGGCCGCCAGCGCCGCCGCCAGCACCGCCCCCAGCACCACCCCCAGCACCACCCCCAGCACCACCCCCAGCGAGGCCCACTGCCATCCCTGGACCTTCGTCGTCGTGCCCGACCCGACCCCCAAGCGGTAGTTCCGCGAGGGGGCCGAGGCCGAGGAGTGCCAGAGCGGCGAGGGTGCGCGCATGTCCGCGGAGTGGAGGGCCGAGGTCCGCCCCATGGGCACGGCCTGGCGCAAGACCTTCCTGCAGACCATTCCTTGGCTGGCGGTGCTCTTCGCCTAGGCCACCGGCCGCCGGCCCGACAGGCAGCCGGTCAAGCACTGCTCCGTGCAGGAGAGCTGCGGGGTTGCCGCCGGCCTGTTCAAGGCCGCGCTGCACGAGCAAGGCCTGGCCACGAGCGCAAGGGCTGCCCCGCGGTCCGCCACCGCGCCTCGATCTCTGCCTCCTGAGCGCAAGGGCTGCCCCACGGCCCGCCACCGCCCCCCTGTTCATGCGATCCCGCCAGCGAAGGGTCGGCCGGGCGCAGCCCAGGGGTCCGTGCCGGCGCACGTTCTGGAGGCGCGCGCCAGCGCGACGACGGGTGCGCGGGCAGAGACCCCCGAGGCGACAGCCCGGAAGGCCCGAAGCGGGTCCGAAGCACAACGATGGTGAGCAGCCCGGCGGCCGACACCCCCTGACCCTAGGGCCTCCCCCCCGCCTCCACCTGCCCCCGCAGCAGCGACTCAACCCCCAGCAGCGCACACCCGATGTGCTGGACAGCGTCCATGCGCACGTCCAGGTCCCAGGGCGCGTCCCGGAAGCCGCCGATGAGGGCGGTGGGATCGGGCAGCAGGGGACTGTCCTGCACCCGGTACTGGCTGTCCAGGAAGTGCTGGCCGAAGGCCAGCGCCGCTTCGCGGTGGGGGCCCGAGGGGTCGAGCATGGCGCCGGCGACGACGGCCTCGGCCATGCCGCCTGCCGGGCCGGCGGCCAGGGCCAGGGCGCTGCCGGAGACGGGCGTGTCGCGGGCGCTGTCGGCCAGGTAGGCGCGGCAGACGCCGGCACCATGGGGCCTGCCGTCCAGGTCCTGGAGCGTCAGGGCGGCCAGGCAGGTCCAGTGCTCGTCGAGCACGACCAGGCGCTCGGCGCCGCCGGGGGCGTAGCCGCCGTCCAGGAAGGCGCCGGCCCGCAGGGCGGCGGGGCGCAGCTCCGCGTGGCCGTCGCGGGCCAGGGCCGCCAGGGCCAGGCTGACCTGCCCCTGGCCGTAGGGGTTCAGGGCCTGCTCGGGGAAGCGGCCGTCGGCCTCGAGGATCTCCCCGCGGACGGCGCCGCGGTCGTCGACGCTGGCCGCCAGGAAGGCGCCCCAGGAGCCGGCCATGGGGTGGGCGCGCGGGCCGGCGGCCAGGGCGGCCAGGGCGGTGGTGCCGGCCCAGGCGCGGCCGTCCTTGCGCCGCGGGTCCTTGACCCAGGCCATGCCCCCGGGACCCTGCTGGCTGTGGGCCGCCAGGTAGTCCAGGCCCCGGTCGGCGGCGGCGCCGTAGCGGGGGTCGCCGGTGCGGGCCGCCAGGCGGGCCAGGAACCAGGTCACGCCGGCGTGGCGCGGGAAGTTGTAGCCGCTGCCCTCGCGCCCGTCGGGGCCGTGCACGGTGTAGGCGAAGCGGCCCTCGGCGTCCTGGTGCACGAGCAGGAAGTCGCCGGCCGAGCGCGCGGCGGCCAGGGCGGTCTCGGCGGACAGCGGGGGGGCCTGGGCCCAGCCGCGGGCGAGGGGCGCGGTGCCGGAGCTGTCGGTCACCCAGGCCTGCACGTGATCGTAGGGTCCCGGACCCGCGACCGCGGGCACGGTCCAGCCCGGGATGACCTGGGCCCGTCGCAGGGCCTTGCCGCCGCGGGCCCCCGTCGCCGAGGAGCCGGTGGGTCCCACCCAGTCCCCGGGCGGGCGGGGCTCAGGTCCCGGCGCCTGGGCCACCACCAGGTCCAGGACCAGGGCGGGGCGCGGGCCGGGGGCCGGCAGGGCGGCCAGCGCCGTCTGCAAGGCGGCGGCCAGGTCGGGGCCGCGGGCCGAGACCGTCTTCTGCTCGCGGCCCTTGGACCAGGCCGACAGGCGCAGATCCACCGGGCCCGGCCCGGCGGGCAGCGCCCCCGACCCGGTCGTCCACCGGGCGTAGGCGGCCGCAGCTGCGGTCGCGGCTGCCGGCTGGGGGGCCAGCAGCGTGTCTCCGCCAGCGCTCATCGCCCGGGCCGCCGGGGCCAGGCCCGCAACGGCCAGCGCGGCCAGCAGGCCGGCCAGGCCTCGACCGGCGTCGGGTCCCGGGCTGCGACCGCGCAGCCACTGCCAGGCGGGGAAGCCGGCCAGCCAGGGCAGGGCCGCCCCGACCGCCGCCAGCGCCCCCAGGCCATGCAGCCGGGCCTCGGGCCCATACGCGGTCGCCACGTGGAGCGCCGCCTGAAGGAACAGGCCCACCAGGGCCGCCGCCGTGGCCACCGTCAGGCCCGACAGCCAGCGCGCGACCCGGTGCCGCCCGGCCAGCGAGGCCCCCGCTGCGCCGAGCTGCAGCAGCGCGGCCACGACGGCCAGGGCCATGGCGGGCGTCCACCGCGGCGCCAGCCACGCCGCCAAGCCGGCCAGCGCGGCGGCCTGCAGCAGGTTGCCCAGGCCGACCAGCCGACTCATGTCTCTCCCGTGCCGGACCGGCCGCTCAGAAGAACAGGACCGTACCCACCGAGACCTGCGCGGCCACGCCGCCGGTGTCCATGCCGTCGGCCACCGCCACCATGTCCTTGCCGCCCAGGAAGCCGATCGCGCCGTTGAGGTTCAGCGCGACCATGTCCGAGACCAGGAAGTTGCAGCCGGCCCGGGCCCGGCCGCCGGTGGCCGGCGTGCTGCGGCCGCGGACGATGCCCGGCACGATGAGCACGTCAGCGCCCAGGTAGGGGCGGACCGTGCTGGCCCCGAAGTGGTACTGCAGGCCCAGGTTGATGGGCAGGATCGTGTTCCACTGCTTGGAGGCCTCGCCGGGCTGCAAGAGCGCCGGCGGGATGGAGCGCTGCACCGAGTAGGCCTCCAGGCCGCCCGCCAGGGCCAGGCCGCCGGCCACCTTCACGGCGACCTCTGCGCCGTAGCTCACGAAGCCCAGGCCCTGGTAGGGGGCGAAGCCCAGCCGCCCGGCCAGCATCACCTTGCCGTCGGCGGCGCTGCTGCTGCCCCGGTCGATCTTGGGGTTGCCGTCTCGGGTCGAGGTCGTGCGGGCGCTCGACGAGCGGCTGCTGGGCTTGTCGTCGAGGTCGTCGTAGCGGGAGGACGACGAGCTGCGCGCGCTCGAGCCCCGGCTGCTGCTGCGGTCCGCGTCCAGGTCGTCGTAGCGGGAGGAGGAGCTGCGGCTGCTGCTGCTGGAGGAGCTGCGGCTGGGCGTGTCGTCGGCCAGGAAGTCCACGTCGTCGTCGGTCTTGCGGGCCGAGGAGCTGCTGGACGAGGAGCCCCCGGACGAGGAGCCGCTGGACGCCGAGGTGTCGGCGGCCACGACCGAGGTCGAGGAGGACAGCGAGAAGTTGGCGAAGTCGTCGTCATCGTCCGAGGAGCTCGAGGCCGCAGCGGCGGCGGCGGCGGCGGCCTTGCGGGCGGCGGCCTCTTCCTCGGCGCGCTGGCGGGCGTCGGCCTCGGCGCGCTGGCGGGCGGCTTCGTCCTCGGCCCGGCGCTTGGCTTCGGCTTCGGCCTTCTGGCGGGCGGCGGTCTCGGCGGCGGCGCGCGCGGCGGCTTCGTCCTCGGCCCGGCGCTTGGCCTCTGCCGCTGCCTTGTCCCGGGCGGCCTGGGCCGCGGCGGCCGAGGCGCGGGCCGAAGCCCCACCATCATCGCCGTCGGACAGGCCGTCGTCGCTCAGCTCGCGCCCGCCCCCGCTGCTGGTCGGGATGCGGTGGGACACGCCCTCGTCGCCGGGCGAGACCGAGACGTCGTCGTCGTCGTCGTCGGCGTAGAGGTCCATGCCGGACATGGCGGTCAAGGGCGCGCTCGGGTCCGCCTTCGGGCCGTCGCCGGTCATGACCTCCTTGACGTGGGGGCCCATGCCGTCGGCGATGGCGGCCGGCGAGTCGGGCAGGGTGAAGCTCACCGTGCGGACGATGCGATTCTTGCCCAGGTCGAAGTAGATGAGCTTGAAGTTGTACTTGCCGGCCCCCGGTGCGACCGAGCCGGCGATGACGGCGGCCGCCCCGGCGTCCCGGGCGATCTTGCCCAGGCAGGTCGTGGACGCCAGACAGGCGTCGGTCAGCCCTGTCGGCGCCTTGTCGAGCTGCTTGACGTTGTCGTACAGGCCCAGGAAGTCGGCTTCGGACGACAGCAGGCTGGTGAGGTTGAGGTTGACCAGCGGGTCCACGCCCTTGGCGACGAGCGGCGGCACCACGGCATCGGCAGCGAGGGCCGAGGTGGGCAGCAGCAGGGCGAAGAGGGTGGCGAGACAGGCGGAGCGGGCGAGCGACATCGGGGTCGCCTCCGGAGAAGGGCTGTAGTCGGGCGCACCGGGCAGATCGGCGACGGAGCCGCGCACGCGGGTGCAGACGCAGCGGAGCGGGGGGGTGCCAGACCCTCGATTCTACTTTCCGCCGTGCGCAGTCGCAAACCCGTACGTGCAAGGCCCGTGCAGGCGACCCGCAGATCGCGGCGCCGCACCCGGCGGGGCTGGGGGGCCGGGTTAGCCCGGGGCCTCGGTGAAGCCCGGAGGACTCTTGTCGATCCCTGCTCCGCGCGGCCTCCTGGTCGCGTTCCCCGCCGCCGCCCTGGGCGGTCTGCTCTACGGCCTCGTAGACACGCTGCGGGTCGTCCTGGACGACACCCTGCCGCCGCAGGCGGGACGAGCCCTGCTGCTGGCCGGCCTCGACGGCCTGGTCCTGGCCGGCGCGGGTCTGCTGGCCGGCCTGGTGTTGTGGCTGCTGCTGCGTGGACCGCTGGGTCGGCGGGCGGTCGATCCCCTCGGCGCCGGGCTGCTGGTCGGCCTGACCGCGCCCTTCCTGCTCGACCTGGGAGAGGCCTGGTTCCGGGCGCCGGCCCCCTTCACCCAGGCCCCGCCCCTGCACGCCAACCCCCTCGCCTTCGTCGGCATCGTGCTCGGGGTCGCCCTCCTCGCCCTGGCCCTGGTCGCCGTGCCCCTGCGGCGCGGCGCGACCGCCGCCTCGCTCATCGCCCTGGCCCTGCTGTGCGGGCGGGGCTTCCAAGGCGCCCGCAAGGTGCCCGCCGGCCAGTGGGCGCCCACGGCCGGCGCCCCCAACGTGCTCATCGTCACCATGGACACCTCGCGGGCCGACTACTTCGGCGCCTACGGGCGGACCGACGTCCAGACCCCCAACTTCGACGGCGTGGCGGCCCAGGGCATCCGCTTCGACAACGCCTTCAGCCAGATCCCCGTCACCGGCCCCAGCCACACGACGATCATGACCGGCCGGGCGCCCTGGGAGCACGGCAACCTGCTCAACGGCCTGCCCATCGACCCGAAGTATGCGACCCTGGCCCAGTCGCTGCGGGCCAACGGCTGGCGCACGGCGGCCTTCGTCAGCGCCTACGTGCTCGACGGCTCCCTGGGCTTCTCGCGCGGCTTCGAGGTCTACGACGACGACTTCGGCTGGCTCCAGGGCTGGGACGGCACCGTGCCCGGCCGCATCGCGTCCATGGCCGCCCGCAACCAGGACCCCGACGCCGGCCTGGAGCGCCGCGGCGGCCGCACCGTCGACCAGGCCCTTGCCTGGCTCGACGCCAACGCCCGCGGCGACGTGCCCTTCTTCACCTGGGTCCACCTCTTCGACCCCCACGGCCCCTACACCCCACCTCCGCCCTGGGACACCGCCTATTACCAAGGGGATCCTCGGGACCCGGCCCACACCTCGATGGAGGGCGCGACCAACGTCGCCGCCTACCTCAAGCCCAGCCTGGAAGGCATCACCGACGCCGACTACATCCTGGCCGAGTACGCCGGCGAGATCAGCTACACCGACAGCCAGGTCGGGCGGCTGCTGCAGTGGCTGCAGACCAGCGGACACGCCGACGACACCGTCGTGATCCTGGTGGCGGACCACGGCGAGAGCCTGGCCGGCGACCACGGCATCTGGTTCAACCACGGCGACGACCTCTACGAGCAGTCCACCTGGATCCCCTGGGCCATGCGCCTGCCCGGCGGCGCCCACGCCGTCGCCGTCGTGCCCGACCCCGTCGAGCTGACCGACGTGGCGCCCACCGTCTACGCCCTGACCGGCGTGGCGGCCCCCGACACCGTCACCGGCCACAGCGTGCTCAACACCCTGGCATCCCAGGGGCAGCCCCACCGCGCCTACGCCCGCGGCATGTGCTTCGACCGCCCCGTCAACCGCGACCTGCGGGCCAAGGGCGAGATCGACAAGCCCACCTACCGCATCGCCGCCCTGCGCTTCCCCGGCACGCGCTTCGTGGACCACGAGTACGGCGCCGACCCGAGCGAGGCCTGGGCCATCGAGGGTCCGGACCCGCACCGCAGCGAGAGCCGCGCCCCCATCGCCATCCCCGTCGAGGACGAGCTGACGGGGCTGACCACGGGCCTGTTCCAGGGCTCCTCGGTGGCGCGCTCCCAGACCGAGCAGAGCGAGGACGCCATCAAGAAGCTGCAGGCCCTGGGCTACATGGAGGAGGGCGAGTGATCTTCGGCGAGAGCGGGGTCAAGGACGCCTACCGGCGCGTCGTGTGGGGGCCGCTGCGGCAGGCCGCCGAGGCCGTGCCTGCGCCCTTCGAGGTCTGGTTGGCCCGCGGCATGGGCCGCGCCGCCGCCCTCGCTCTGCCCGGCAAGGTGCGCCACGTCGCGGACAACCTGCGGCGGGGCCTGGGCCAGCGCCCCGACCTCGACCGCCTGGCCCGCCAGACCTTCGCCACCCACTTCGGCAACCAGTACATCGGCTTCCTCTTCGACAAGTGCGACGCCGCGACCTGGCCTCGCTACCTGGAGCTGCGCGGACTGGAGCACCTGGAGGCCGCCCGGGCCCAGGGCCGCGGGGTCGTGCTCATGCACCCCCACATGGGCCCCGCCCAGCTCCCGCTGCACGTCCTGGGTGTGCGTGGCCTGCCGATGCACCAGGTCGGCGGCGGGCGCGTCACGGCCGTGGTCCTGTCCGAGACCGGCCAGTGGGCCGCCGACACCCGGGCCCGCCTGGAGGGCCGGATCCGCGCCACCCTGCACGATGGGGCCCGCTTCCTGCGCCCCGTGCTGCGGGCCCTTCAGGCCGGCGAGGTCGTCATGAGCGCCTGTGACGGCACCGGCGGGGGCGAGGAGCTGGGCCGCCGCCGGGTGCGCCCCGTGTTGGGGCAGCCCATGGGCGTGCCCGTCGGCCCGGTCTGGATGGCGTTGCAGGCCAAGGCTCCGCTGCTGACCATCCGCTGCTTCCGCAACCGGGAGGCCGGGCCGCCCCGCAGCGACGGTGGCGAGGGTCGGGCCCTCTTCGTGGCCGAGCTGGGTCCGCCGGTCGAATTCCCGCGCGACGCTGGTCGGGACGCCGCCTTCGAGGGCGGGGCCGATGCCATCGCCACCTTCCTCTCCGCCAGCCTTCGGGACCACCCCGGGGACTGGCACTTCTGGGACTCCTTCGAGCCCGGACGCCTCCTCCAGGAGACCCCGTGAAGCAGACCGCCACCCTGGGGGGTGCCGTCATGGGCGCCCTGCTCGGCAGCCTCCCGGGCGGACTCTTCGCCTGGTGGGCCCAGCGCGCCAACCCCTGGTTCCTCGACCGCGCCTGGAGCTACGCATTCATCGCGGTCCTGCCCCTGACCCTGGTCGGCCTGCTGATCGGGGCCTGGCTGGGCCGCCGGGCCGACCGCCGCAACCGCCACCCCGGCCGCGCCCTGGTCCTGAAGCTGGCCGTGCCCTTCGTCGTCGCCCAGATCTTCCTGCTGCTGACCACGGCCAACGGGCCCATGCCCGACAAGGTCGACGCCAAGCTCGTCATCATCGGCCTGGACGGCGCCACCTGGCACCTGATCGATCACCTGGGCCTGCCCAACTTCCAGGCCCTGCAGACCCAGGGCACGCGCTCCATCCTGGAGAGCCGCGAGCCCATGTTCTCGCCGCTGCTGTGGACCACCATGGCCACGGGCCAGCCCCCCGAGGTCCACGGCATCCACGGCTTCCGCGTGCGCGGCGACCAGGCCGCCTACGCGCGGTGGTGGGAGATCGCCCACGACCAGGGCCTGCGGGTCGGCGTCTACAAGTGGCTCGTCACCTGGCCGCCCGAAGACCTCTCCCAGACCGCCGAGCAGGCCGCCGCCCGGGTGCCCGAGCGGGCCGATGGCGACTTCTACGCCCGCGACGTGGACCAGGGCCGGGCCGGCTTCAACGTGCCCGCCTGGTTGGCCCCCAGCCCCGAGACCTGGCCCACCGACCTGTCCTTCATCAAGGAGCTGGAGCTGTCCCGGCGCCTGAAGCGCAAGAAGTACCAGGGCGCCCGCCCCTCGTGGAAGCTCGCCCTGGACGGCATCGCCCACGGCCTGCGCTGGTCGACGGTCCTGGCGGCCACCGACTGGACCCTGCGCGAGCGCTTCGCCCACCCCCGCCCCGAGGAGCGGGCCCTGCGCCTGCAGCTGCTGCGGGTCCAGATGGACCGGGACGTGTTCATCCACGCCCTGCACATGCACCGCCCCGACGTCGCCAGCTTCTCGATGTACGCCACCGACGCCCTGGGCCACACCCACTGGGGCTTCATGGACAGCTGCAACACGGGCACCGGCCCCTGCGACGAGCTCGCCGACGCCCTGCCGGCCGCCTACCGCCAGGCTGACGACGTCATCGGCCAGATCGCCGACGCGGTCGAGGACACCACCACCATCGTCATCGTGAGCGACCACGGCTTCCGCGCCATGGACGCCCGCGACGCCGGCCGCTTCTTCGCGCCGAAGACCGAGCACCTCAAGCAGCGCCTGGAGGCCGAGGTCGGCAAGGTCGACATCAGCAAGCAGGGCCACAAGATGACCGTCGCCCTGCTCGACGAGGACCTCGACGCCGAGAAGGGCAAGCTCGTGACCTTCCTGCAGGGCCTGAGCCAGGGCAGCACGGGCCAGCCCTTCTACACCTGGGAGGATGTGCCCGACGCGCCGCGGGCGGTGGGCCTGACGCTGGCCGACGAGCGCATCGACGCGGGGCGGATCGACACCGACACCGTCGGCGGCGAGCCCCTGTCCGACTACGCCGAGCTGACGGACGCCTACACCGGCGAGCACGACAAGGACGGGATCATGCTGGTCCGCGGTCCGGGCATCCCCCGGGGCACGGTGCATGAGCCGGTCCCGATGCTCGACCTGGCCCCCACCCTGCTGGCGCTGATGGGCGTGCCCGCCGCCATCGACATGCCCGGCAGCGCCGTCTTCGGCGAGACCCTGCCGCGGGTGGCGACCTGGGAGGGCCTGGCCCCGGTCCACCACGGTGGCAGCGCGGCGACCGGCGACGTCGAGGTCAACACCGAGGCGCTCCAGGCCCTGGGCTACATCGACGAGTAGGGCACGCTACAGGAGGATCGGACCCGGTCTTTGCTGGAGGCTCCATGCTCCTGCTGCTGCCCCTGACCCTCCTCGCCCCGGCGCAGGCCGGCGACCCCGGCCCCATCTGTCCGGCCGTTGCCGCCTCGGAGGTCGTGGTCGAGGTCGGCTTCACCGCGACGGGCGCCTACCCCTCGGCCTTCCGGCGCAAGCACTGGGAGCCGCCGCAGGAGGCGGTGCTGCCCACGGTCGCGACGGCCCACGTCACGCGGGTGCTCAAGGGTGACCCCGGGGACTGGAAGCCGGCGCTGGAGGACCTGGCCTTCGCCAACCAGGCGCCGCTGTGGTGGGACCGCTTCTACGCGGCCGGCGACTTCCAGGCCCTGGTGCTGCTGTCCCGCGGCCCGGACGGGCGCCTGCAGAGCCCGGGCTGGATCGAGGACTCGGGCCTGTGCAGCGTGAGCTGGTGCTGGGATCAGCTGCGGAGCGAGGTGGTCGACTGCCTGGTCGCCCAGGGGCTCACCGTGCCGCCTGCCGCGGCCCCGCCCTCGGTGGCCGCGAGCCCGCCGGCCCAAGAGGCGCCGACCGTGGTCGCGCCGGCGCCGCCCGACGCTCCCCAGGAGCGGGGCTGGTTCGAAGGTTGCGCCGGCCACTGAGTGGCCTCTGAGCGCCCTTGACCCGCGGCGGAGCGGCGCCCGACCCGCGGCGGAGCGACGCCCGACCCATCGCAGAGCGGCGCCCAGCCGTGCCCGGCCGGACACCTTGCCGCGGCCCATTGACCCGGCCCGCCTCTCCTGGTGCAGAATGTCGCGCGGCTCGGGATCGCTCCCTGGATCTCGTGCTGTACCCTCGCCGCGGCTCCCCGGTCCCTTCGGGGCGCTGCCCGGTCGGCGCTCCGTGTGAGCACGGACCCCGCCTTCCCACCCTCGGAGTTTTCATGCGCATGCGCCTCCCGCTCCTCGCCCTCACCGGCACCACCATGCTCGCCCTCGCCCTCGCCTGTGGCGGTGACGACGACGGCTCCTCGGCCTCTGCGGCCCCGACCCCCTCGGCCCCCTCGGCCCCCTCGGCCCCCTCGGCCCCCTCCATGGCCGGCTCGGGCACCAAGGCCGACCCCTACGTCGCGACCTGCTCGGACAACGGCAAGGAGCTGACCGGCTCCCAGGGTGACAGCTTCTACGTCACCTGCCCGGCCAACTGCACCACGGGCTCGCTGTGGGGCACCGGTCCCTACACCCGCGACTCCAGCATCTGCACCTCGGCCGTGCACGCCGGCGCCATCGCCGCCAGCGGCGGTCTGGTCAAGGCGAGCATCCTGGCTGGCCAGGAGAACTACGCAGCCGGCGACGCCAACGGCGTCAGCTCGCACTCCTGGCCGTCCTACGACAGCAGCCTGGGGGTCGAGCCCGGCACGGCCAAGGTCGCTGCCCCGGCGGCCCCGGCTGTCGCCCCCGAGCCCACCAAGGAAGAGCTGCCGAGCCGCCCCGCGGTGGCCCCGACGGGCACCCGGCCGCTGCCCCGCGGTGGCGGGCGCGGGCACTGAGCCTGTGACGCGCTCTCCGCTCCTCCTCACACGGGGGGGGCGGAGAGCGGGTCCTGCCCGGATCGCCGGGACGCGAGCGCCCCTCGGATCATCGGGCTCAGCGGTCCTCCGGCTCAGCGGTCCTCCGGCTCAGCGGTCCTCCGGCTCAGCGGTCCTCCGGCTCAGCGGTCCTCCGGCTCAGCGGTCGTCGGGCTCAGCGGTCCTCCGGCTCAGCGGTCGTCGGGCTCAGGGGGCGTAGAGCTTGCCGCCCGAGGTGCCGCCGCACATGTGGCAGGTGGAGCAGGCCCCGGTGGAGACCGGCGTGACCATGGCCTTGGTCTGCCCGTCGACGTCGATCTCCGCCAGGATGGGGAAGGACAGGGCCTGGGTCCCGTAGAAGTTGCCGGCGTCGTTGGTCGTCGTCTCGAAGCTCGTGCCGTCGTTGCCGATGATCCGCACGGTGGCGCCGACCAGGGGGGCCGTGCCGTCGATGTCGACGAAGGCCGTGCCGCCGTAGCTGAAGTCCCCGCCCTCACCGGAGCTGCCGGCGGTGTGACAGGCCAGGCAGTCCGAGCCCGGCAGCATCTGCGAGCCCTCGCCGTTGCAGTCGTTGGGGCCGCAGCCCTCGTTGGCCTCGTTGCAGGCCGTGGCGGGGTCGTCGGGGTAGCCCCCGGCACCGCAGGCGGACAGGCTGAGCAGCAGGCAGCAGAGGAGCAGGGGCTTGTGCATGACGACCTCCAGGGGGCGCTGCTCATAGCACCCCGGCAGGTCTCCCTGCGTGTTCCCGCCCCTTGGTCCGGGGACGCGTCGTATCCGGAGTGTATACAGAAACGCAGCATGCCCGCGGATCTGCCAGGGACCTGCGTCATCCATGGCAATGTGCGGCGTAACGTCATATGCGCGCGTTGCCCCGTCGCCGTAGCAGACATCTTGCGACGACGTCGGCTGCGCGCGGTGTCGTAGTGTTCGAATGCCTCCATGTTCACCCGACCGGTTTCGTCCCGAGGTGCGTGGTGCAGTCTCCCAGTGTCCCCCGGGCGACCGGTCGACTCCGTCGCCGCCGCGGCAGCAACGCTGTCGAATTCGCCCTCACCCTGCCCATCCTGATCACGCTGCTGCTCGGCCTGGTCGACTACGGGTGGTTCTTCCTGCGCCAGGCGCTCATCGTGAACGCGGCCCGAGAGGCGGTGCGCGCCGGCTCCTTGCAGAGTCCGGCCGACACCGATGCTTCGGGGCAGTGCTCGACCTGCATCGATGAAGCCAAGGCGGACTTCCAGACGCTGCTGACCGCCTACGGGATCCCCGTCGCGCCCGGCCTCGTCAACCCGACTGTCGTGGCGGTCTCGGGGACCTGCGCGCTCTCGCTGGCGCCCAGCATCCCCTTCACGCCGCTGGCCGGCTTCGTCCCGACGCCCGCCGAGTACGACGTCAACACCATCATGTTCCTCCAGAACGTGACCGGGTGCTGAGCATGCGTCCGACGCTGGCCCGTGGCCTCTCCCGGACCCGCCGTGGCTATGCCGCCATCGTGCTGGTCGTCTGCATGTTCGTCCTGCTGGCCTTTGTGGCCATGGGCGTCGACTGGGGCGCGGTCACCTCGGCCAAGGCCGAGCTGCAGGTCGCCGCGGACGCGGCGGCCCTGGCGGCGGCCGCCGAGCTGCCGAACCAGGCCGGGGCCGTCTCCCTGGGCCAGGACTACGCGGCCCAGGTCTCGGTCCGGGGTGTGCCCATCACCGACACCCTGGTCGAGATCGGCGACTGGGACCGCGGCACCCGCACCTTCACGCCCAATTCCTCCCCCGATGCCACGACGGTGCGGGTCCGGACCCGTCGCGTGCTCGAGCTGCCGATCATGCGGATCTTCGGGATCCCCTCGGTGACGCTCCACGCCGTCGCCGGCGCTGGCGTGACCTACCGCCAGCTCCCCGACCTGGTCATCGTGCAAGACATCACGGGCTCGTTCTCGGCCGAGATCGGGCAGGCTCGGGCCGCCGACCTGGCGCTCATCGACTGCGTAGACCAGTTCGCCAGCGGCAACACCCAGGTCGGCTTCGTCACCTTCACCGGCTTCGAGCAGAACATGCTCAACCCGGACGCCATGGTGACCTACGGCGCGGGCTTCCCCCGCGTGGCAGCCCAGATCAACGCGACCAAGGTCTGCGGCAACACGGGGATGCCGGCCTGCAGCGGCACGAACATCGCGTCGGGCCTGTACCTGGCCAAGTCCGTCCTGGACGGCTCTACCTCCGATGGCCGCGTGGGCCGGGCCGCCGTGCTCGTCTCTGACGGCGCGCCCAACGCCAACTCCAAGGTGTGTACCAAGACCGGCGGGTCCGGCGGCCGTCGTGGCGGCAGCAGCTCGGGCGGCAGCTACCAGAGCCCGGCCTCGGCGGCCCTGTGCCCGGGCTGGAGCAACAGCCCCTCCAATACCAAGCTCGAGAACAGCGCCCTGGCGCTGCGAGACCAGTTCGAGGCCGATGGTTACGACTTGTACACGGTCTTCTACAACGAGACCAGCGACGCGGCGCAGACCGCCTTCATGCAGAACATGACGGCGGGCAAGGGCACCTACCTGGAGAGCCCGGACCCCAACGACCTGGGCGCGCTGCTCCAGGATGTGTGCCACACCTACGTGGCCGAGAACATGGGCCTGGTGTTCTGAGGGCCGGCGCGGCCTGTGCGCCGTAGGGTCGCGGGCTGGGCCCTGCTGCGCGGGACCGCATGGGATAAGGTAAACTTGTCCGCCGGGCTTGCCATTTCCCTGGCCGCTCGGGATGCCGCCCCTGCAGCTCAGGCAGCCGGCTCTCGCCGAACGAATGACCGAGACCACGCCCGCTTCCGCCATGGACCGGCTCCGCCAGCAGGTGGAGGCCTTGCTGGATGGGGTGGAGCCGGCGGTGGCCATCCCCGAGCTGCGGAAGGTGCTGGAGTGCCTGGGTTCGGGCCTGTCGGCCCCAGATGCGTTGGCGGTCGCTGCCCTGGCCCACGCGGGCCTCTCGGAGACGCTGCGGGCCGTCGGGCAGCTACATGACGCCATGGTCCACGCCCTCGACGCCGACCAGCTCGCCGAGCGCAGCGCCGATGTTCCGGCCCACGCCCGGGCCCTGCTCGCCGTGGCGCATGTCTGCTTCCAGATCGGCCAGCACGACGAGGCGCGTCGGCGGCTGGACACGGTGGTCGAGCTCGACGGCGTCTCGGCCGAGCTGCGGGTCCGGGCCCGCATGAACCTGGCGGCCCTGCTGCGTGCCGACGGCCAGGTCGAGCTGGCGGGCGGCGCCTTCGACGCGATGCTGGGCGACCTCGACCAGGTCTCGTCCGAGCTGAACGCGTCGGTGCTCATCAACGCTGCGAGCTGCTACCACCAGCTGGATCGCGTGGCCGACGCCGAGTCGGCCCTCGACCGGGCTCGCGGCCTGCTCGATCCCGCGGTGCGCCCCGACCTGTGGGCCTGGATGGACGCCATCGGGGCCTGGGTAGCCAGCCGCGCCCGGCGCGTCGAGCCGGCCCTCCGCATGGCCCGGGCGGCGCTGTCCCCCCGGCGCGCAGGGGCCGACCTGGACATCCGCAGCAGCGCGGCGCGGGCCCTGGCGGAGGTGGGGCTGTGGCGCGACGATCCGGAGCTTCGGGCCGAGGCGGTCCTTGCCCTGGAGGCGGTGGCGGCCCAGGCGGAGACCGAGCGGGCCCGCAAGCCGGCCGTGGACCTGCACGGCAGCCTGGCCCAGATCCACGAGGCCGAGGGCGACCTGGTGCGCGCCGTCCGGCACCTCCGCGCGGCCCGCAAGCTCGAGAACGAGCTGCGGGACCAGGGCGAGCGGCTGCGACGGGAGCGCGAGTCGCTGCGCCTGGAGCTGGTCCGCATGCAGGTCGAGGCCGACGCGCTGCGGGCCCACCAGGAAGAGCTGTCGCGGGCCAACGCGGCCCTGCTGGCTTCGGACGCGGCGCGGGCGCGGCTGCTGCGGACCCTGGCCCACGACCTGCGCACCCCGCTGACCAGCCTGCTGGTGACCGTGGACCTGGTCGATCCCGCGTCGCCCGACGACGTGCGCCAGAGCATGGAGACGGTCGCCAAGGCGGTGGATCGCATGGTGGCCATCCTGGATGAGGCCCTGGCCCCGCCCGAGCAGCGCGACCAGGAAGAGGTCGACCTGGTCGAGGTGGTGCGGCAGGGCGCCGCCAGCTTCGGCGCGCTGGCCGGACGCAAGGGCCAGTCCGTGCGCGTGCTCGCCCAGGGGCCCGTGCTGCTCCACGCCAGCCGGGCCGCCCTGGGCCGCCTCGTGGACAACCTGCTGTCCAACGCGCTCAAGTACGGTCCGGCCGGCGGCACGGTCGACATCACGGTCTCGAGCGAGGGCCGGCGGGCCGACCTGGTCGTGATGGACCAGGGTCCTGGCTTCCCGGGTGTGGACCCCTCCGAGGGCCTGCTCTTCGGCCACCAGCTCGCCAGCCGTGCCACGGGGGGAGAAGCGAGCTGGGGCATGGGCCTGCACTCGGTCTACCAGCTGCTGGCGGAGCTCGGCGGCATCCTGTCGATCGGCAACCGGGAGCAGGGCGGGGCCACCGTCCGCGTCACCCTCCCCTTGAGCTGACGGCCAGCAGGGAGATCCGACGGATCGCCACGGCCCAGGCGCGCTCCCGCCGATCCGGGCTCGCAAGCCCCCTGCGACAGGCAGCCACCCCAGGCCCTGCGCCGGGCTGCGCTCCGGATATCGCAGCCTGCGCCAGGAGCGTGCCATGTCCTTCTTCACCGTCACCGCCGCCGCCTTGCTCGGCCTCTTCGTGGCTTTCTTCGGCCTGCAGATCTTCATGGTCCGCCGGGTCCGGAAGCAGCAGGGCAAGCCCGCCCCGGAGCTCGCCGGCCCGGCGGGTGCGCGGGTCGCCGGGGGCAAGGCGGCACTGTTCTACTTCTACAGTCCCGCCTGTGGGGCCTGCCGTGCCATGACCCCAGTCGTGCGTCAGCTCGCCCAGGGCGACCCGGGTGTGTTCCCGGTGGACGTCTCACAAGACATGGACACGGCCCGCCGCTTCGGCGTCATGGCTACGCCGACCACCATCCTGGTACGGGGTGGCGTCGTGGAGCGCGTCCTGGTCGGTGCCCAGCCCGAGGCCACCCTGCGGGGGCTCGTCGCGGCCGGATAGGCGACTACCTTCCGGCCCATGCGCAGTCCCCAAGGCCATCCCGTGGTCGCCGCCATCATCGACGCCGTCATGCTGCCCCTCGCCCGGCTCCGTCCTGGCGTGGTCGGTCAGGCCACGGGCCGGGTCCTCGAGCTGGGGGTCGGCACCGGCCTGAACCTCGCGCACTACCACCAGGGTGTGCACGTCCACGCCGTCGAGCCCGACCCACACATGCTGCGTCGGGCCCGTGAGCGCGCCCGGGACCTGCCCTTCCCGGTAGAGCTGCTCCAGGTCGGGGCCGAGGCCCTGCCCTTCCAGGACGCCAGCTTCGACACGGTCGTCGCCACCTTCGTCTTCTGCACCATCCCCGACCCCGCTGCCGCCGCGGCCGAGGCCCTGCGCGTATTGAAGCCGGGGGGGCGCCTGCTCTTCGCCGAGCATGTTCTGGCCACCCAGCCCGGCTGGGCCGCTTTCCAGCGGGCGGTGGACCCCGCCTGGCAGTCCGTGGCCGGGGGCTGCTCCCTGGCCCGAGACCCTGTCGCCCTGCTGCTTCAGGCCGGCGCCATCGACCTGGAGCTGCGCCAACGCGGCAGCGGCTGGGGGCCCTTGCCGGTGGTCACGGGCAGCGTCCGGCGGGCATAGCTGCCAAGGACCCCTCGGTTGGGCTCTGGGGTCGGGTGTCAGGGTCGGGTGTCAGGGTCGGGTGTCAGGCGATTCGTTATGCGTTTTCCCGGCCGCTCCTCAGCTCGGGTTCATCACCCGCCCCAGGAACAGGATCTCGCCGGTCGGCCGGTCGCGGATCAAGAACAGGAAGGGGCGGTCCACGGTGATCGTGACGGGCTCGGGCACCGACGTGCCGTCGCCCACGATGGCGGTGGCGGCGGCGGCCTCGGTGCCGGTCTCATCGACGGCGACGAAGGCCTGGTGGTACACACCGGAGACCTGCAGCCCGGGCTCCGCGCTGATCCCCGTGAAGTCGGCCGCGTCGCTGAAGGCGTCCACCATGCCGAGCGCCTGGAGCGGGTCCTTGGCGTTGAAGGCGGACTTGAAGGAGAAGCGCGGCAGGGACACGGTCAGCTCGCAGGGCGCCAGGCTGGCCAGGGCGGCGTCCAGGGTGCTGCCGTCCAGCGCGGCCTGCACCGCCAGGAACTGGCCGGCGTCGGGGACCAGCAGCGTCATGCCCAGATCCTGGCCGGCGTAGGGCAGGTCGGCCAGCGCGAAGCCAGTGCCGCTGCCGCAGCTGGTCTCGAGCACCCCGTGCATGGTCGTCACGCTGACGGTGTCGCCGGCCAGGGGCGAGAACCAGGCGTCCGTCGTGTCCGCGGGATCGAAGGGCGTGTCCCAGGAGGCCTTGAAGTAGATGGCGTTGACCAGGACGAAGCGCGTGTTGGTGCTGATCGAGCCGTCGGGCAGCAGGTCGATGATCCGGTCAGCGGTCACGGCCTGGACCCAGTCGTTGATCAGCACCCGGTTGCCGTCGGGATCGCTGGCGAAGTCCAGCAGCCGCAGGCTCGCGCCGTAGTTGACCGCCAGCAGGTCCAGCCAGGGGGTCTGGAAGGGGTAGCCGGTCTGGCCGAAGAGCTGGTTGACGATGGAGAGCTGGAAGCCCTCGCCGCCCTTGTACTCGTCGGGGGACAGCTCCGAGCGACTGTCCAGCTCCAGGGCCAGGCGGTTGAAGGCCGGGTGGAGCTGGTCCGCGGGCAGGTCGAAGTGCAGGGCCGAGGCGAGCTGGCTGGCGGTGGCGCCCCGGGCCCCGCCCTGGAGCATGGCCAGGGCCACGGACAGGCTGTGGGGAGAGAAGAACAGGTTGTCGCTGCTGTCGTCGGCGAGCTGGTGGAAGAGGTCGAAGGCGAAGGCGCGGTTGTCTTTGGGTGCAGCTCGTTTGCGACGACGGTCATGCAGCGGCATTCCGGGTCCAGTGGATGTCGTTGTTCGCGTAGTGTTGGAGGTGGTTGCGTTGGGCCTCCTGGTCGCGGTGAAAGGCGAAGTAGTCGGC